>Ga0247838_1007378_pt1 | contig 9891 bp, 7 predicted proteins | sample LaCruzMarch2015__5_FD_189097 | JGI IMG/M metagenome (GOLD analysis project Ga0247838, IMG submission 189097) | Freshwater microbial communities from meromictic Lake La Cruz, Castile-La Mancha, Spain - LaCruzMarch2015_15m | ecosystem: Environmental > Aquatic > Freshwater > Lake | place: Spain... | reverse complement strand
ACTCAATTTTTGATTACTCTTATCGCTTGTGTCAAGCACCATAATTTTGGGCTGCACACCTGCAATTCCAGAATTAGCTCCATACTTAATTAACAATGACTCTAATAATTCCTCAGTGCCAGCATAGGTCTTAAACTGCGCTAAATTTAAACCGATTTCATCAATAACCGAATTATTATCTGGCTCCGTTGTAAAGGTGATCCGCCCAATTTGATTTTTACCAACTATTTTCAATAAATCCAAATCAGAAAAATTAATAATCTGCTTGCGATAAATAGTTTTTAATTTTTCAAGCAAAACACCTTCTGGCAAATTCATTTCAAAAATAGGATGTAAGCCATGCCAAAAATCATATTGTTCATTGGTCACAGGCATTGTCAATAATACCGCTTCATTAGGTAATGCCGTGGCAGCATAATTAAAAATAAATTTACTGGAGGTTTGTGTTGATTGAAAAAGCTCACCAACTTGATAACTCGCGATAAAAACATTAACCATGATTATCTTTTTCCGCTAAAAGCTGCTGGAGGGTGGGACGACTAGATTTTTCTTGAATAGCAACCTCAAACCCCAAAAGTTCACCAAGAGCAATTATCTTGTTGATACCAATTTCATTTATAGAACCATTTTCAATAAGTGATAATGTAGTGCGGCCAATACCAGCCTCACGCGCTAATTCACCTTGAGTTAGCTTACGCTTTTTTCTGGCTGTGGCTATTAAATGTCCGATTTCGACTAAGTTCATCTTATTTCTGCACTGTATATTAAACATATTGCCATTGTAACATAGTTTTGTTTAACATACAATACATTTTATATTTATACACTGCGGTGCTAGTTATTTATAGATTATTCTTGATTTGGCGCCAAAAGATTTACAATCAATCTAATTAGCAGATTTTTCTGTTGCGGATCTGACTCAGCAATCAACAAGGCTAATGAAGTAAGTCCGATATTATCAATCTTTAGCGGTAATTTATTCAACTGGATGTAGAGTAAAAACAAAAAACTACCGATGCGCTTATTACCATCGCTAAATGGATGATCTTTAATCACCATATAAAACAAATTCGCCGCTTTCTCTTCGACACTACGATAAAGCTCTTCACCAAACATAGTTTGATCCAAATTAGATAAAATTGATTGTAACTGATCATTACGCTCATTACCGAATAACTGTGTGGCTTCACCTATCGCCAACAAACTGGCTTTAAACTCGCCAATCGCCTGTAGTGCGCTTTCAGGAGTTAACCCGATGCTACTTTTATGCATATTCTCTGGAATTAATAAGCGATCTTCATCATACTGCAACAATGATGTCCACGTCGTGGCATATTCATTAATCAAATTAATCACGCTCTGCCCTTGGCTGGTAATTAATTGATTATTAGCTAAAGTTTTATTGAGTAAATCAAGTAAGTTTTGATATTCATGGTGGGTTTTATTGATCAAATTATTATTTAGCGCATAGCCTTTGAGGAGATAATCTTTTAAAACTGAGTTAGCCCATTGACGAAACCTAGTAGCTTGTTTAGAATTGACCCGATAACCAACTGATAAAATAGCATCAAGATCAAAGTATTCAACTTGATATATTTTCCCATCAGCGGCAGTTGTTGCAAAAAATGCAACAACTGAATTTTTATCCAATTCCTCGCTTGAAAAGATATTTTTTAGATGTCGTGAAATCACCGATTTATCACGACCAAATAACTGACTTAATTGATTAAGTGACAGCCAAACTGTGTCGTTTTTTAACTGTACATCAACCGTTACATTGCCATCGGTTGAGGTAAATAAAACTAATTCTTTGCTATTCATGGGATTACCCTTACAACATAAATTTTTATAATTTAGCATTTTAACGCTCAAATCCACCAGAGCGATAGATTTTTTCCAGATTATGCGCTTCACGGATTTCAATATCGGTAGCATTGGCTAGTGATGTAATACCATTGCCATTAATTCTAAAATAGCAATCTGGACGCATTAGTTCGTTAGTCATTACCGATGTATTATGCGTAGTTAAAATAACTTGGCAATCAGACTCAATTAGCAACTTAACAAATTTTTCTGAAAGCTTGTTATGATAAAAAGCATCAAATTCATCAATCACCAATAATCTAACCTCTGCAATATTAATAAACCAGTAATAAAATAGCGCTAGTGCGAGCATACCACTCGAAGCTAATTGATTAAATTCGACGATTTGGTTTGGAAATTTGATAGCTACCGTTGGCTGCCCTTGTGCATCAGTACTCGCAACTAGCTTATAATTTAGATCAACTTTGTTTAAAAAATCTTCAAAGTCTTGTAACCTATTACTATCAATTATACGCTTGTAGATACTTTCTTGAGTATATGTTCTCAACCCAATATATTGACGCTCATGCAAGGAATAAAAGAAAAGCATTTTTTCGACAAAATTAATCAACTCAACAAACGTTTTCGCAATATTATTTTCAATCTCTTTTATTTTAGTATTTTTATATACGTACTTTATTACCGAAAGATTGTGATCTGCCAATGTATTATCAAAATTTTCAAGCTCAGGAATATTTATGGTAAAGGTCGGTTGCGTTGAATCCCGATCAATTATTAGCTGATTATTAATAAATAATTGCTCAGATACAAAAGTATAATGATCAGATTTCTCACAAATATAAACCACTGATTGATTATTTAACAAAAACTCATACTCTAGAGTAGCTTTACTGTCAATATCATTATATAAGTTCTTGTAATAATTATATTTGAAAACATTATCTTGATAATCAGTAAACCCGCTGACAATATCAAAAATAGCAAATAATAAATTACTCTTACCACTGGCATTTTTACCGTAAATAATTGCTTTATTAACAGTCCCATCTTTAATGCACTTGGAGTTAAATTTATAGTTTCTGGTATCGCCTAAATCAAAGGTAATTTTTTCTTGAAAATTTTTGAAATTGGTAACGCTAAATTTTTTGAGCATGTTGCTATCCTTAAAGTCTCATAAACAAGATTTTAACATGCAAGTAAAATATGCCGTAATTTTTTTACGGCACAACCAACTAAAACGGTACATCTGCATTCTGCTGAGCCTTATGGCGCAAATGCTGCGCTAACTCGATTAATTCAGCATATATGTTCATTTGTTCTTCTGTTTTTGCCATCATAATACTATTTTCCAATTCTACAAAAATACTTGCAAAGGCACCTGAAGCATCATCTGGAGTCCTATAAGTTCTTGAAGCAAGGCTATCTAATTTTTTCCTATATATATTATGCTCTTGCCGTGAACTCACACGACTCAATTGAGATGATAATAATAAATGTCTTATTTCTTGAATTTGAGACTGTAATACCCCAAATTCTATTTGCGATTTATTATTACTATCTAAAGATGGAATTTTTGCAGGCTCAATAGCAAGGAGCTTTACGATAGAATTCATATTACTTTTGTCGTCAACATTTTTCAATGTTTCATTCATCGCTTCAGAAATTAAATTCTGTGCGTGAATTACCTCATGATATTTCATATTCTTAGAATAGTCAATGCACCTTAACCCACTAATATCAAAAATTCTTGGGGTTCCAGATTCTTGTATTAGCACCACTGGCTTGTCAAAAGCTTGTCTAATGCCTAGTTCAAATAGTACATTTGGATTTCTACTACTTAGATCACATATTGCAATTGGCGCATCAATAAGCTCTTTTAATATCTCAACATGAATTAAATTAGTGCCCTTTGCTTCATCTACACGATATGGGCTAAAATTAGATTTTTGAACTGCAGGTTTAATAATATCATCATAAACATGCTGAAAATGACCCTTGTCATAGCCATCTGGATCACTTATTGGCATAATAACGAAACAATTATTATTTGGTAATTCAACTTCTATTTTCTGATTAAATACTGATTTCATTTTAATATTCCTAATAAAAATTATAATTTACCGTGAAAAGCTTGGTCTAGAATTGATGATTTTATATCAAGCAGATTTTGCATTTTTTTCTGTTGTGCTGATTTGACTTGCGCAATTTGATCGGAAATATAATCCAAATATTTAACAGTCCGTTTCTGAATATCAACGCTAGGTAATGGCAACTCAATATCCTGCAACACTTTAATATTAATGTTCATTTGTGCTGTTGTGGTCGCTTTAGACTCTAACTGTTTTTTTAACGTCAATAAGTAATAGTACAAGTATTCATTTGATTCTGATTCAGAAAATATACCCACAACACTATCAGGAAAACAGCTATCTAATCCAAGAATTGCCACATCTCCAATATTTGCAGCAATAGTCATACAAATAGCACCTTTGTGCCATAGTTTACTTTGAGACAGTCCAAACTCACTATATGTATTACTGTAGCTTGCGATATATTTTGATGCATTCCTTACATCACCAGTCTGAATAAATGGATAGTTGCCACCAAATAATCTTTTATCATTTCTTGGTCTATGTTTTGACTTACCTCTATTCACATCAGCAATTTTAAATAATAACGCCATTGGATGATTTTGTTCGAGGTCGGAGAAAACATCATTGAGGACACTATTCATAAAGCTATCAGCAGCATCGATGTTTTTTTGGAGTACGGCAATTGCTTTATCAATGCGCCAAAATAACGCATCCAGTTTTTGCACTATCCTTTTTTGCTCCGCTAATGGCGGAAGTGGTATATTTGTATTATTAGCATTAGTTATTGTATATGTTGCTACTGTTGAACCGCTGTTGGAATAAATCTGACTTCTAACATGTTCTGTTTTAAATGAATACTCAATAAATCTAGAAATAGTAATATCAACTATTTTCCTCAACCAAATAATATTACCATCTTTAAAATAAAATCTATCTCCATCTTTTACTACATAACAAACCCCCAATGTTCCTACACCGGTAATTAAAATATCATCTGTAAGAGGATACCCAAATTTTGCTGTAAAAGAGCCATACATTTCCTCAGAAATAAATAGCTCATTATCAACAAATCCATTTTTTGAAAGCTGAACTATTTCTCTTGCACGGTAAAACGGTACACCAGAAGACAACCAATCTTCTTTATGTACCCTTTTACTGGATGTTATAGTAAATAGGTCACCGAGTTTTCCCCACTCCCAACCATCAGGCAATTGATATAGCTCACTCATTGATAGCCTTACCTTGCAAAATAGCTTCTATTTCAGTCATCAGCTCATCAATTTGGGCATTATTTTGCTTGATAGTTGCGACTAACTCCAGTGGAGAAATATGCGCCACGGCTTCGGCTTTATTTGGATTTTTGGCAGAAATATCATAATCTTTGATATCGTTGACATTGACAATCCAGCTATTATCAGTTAACTTGCGCTCTTGCCAACATGCCAAAAACTCCGCAAAATGTTCGTTTTGTATCGGTTTATTTTTGGTAAGTTTGCTAGGTGGGTTTACTTCATAGTAATAAATCTCAGCGGTTGAACCATTGCGATCAAAGAAAATCACATTGGTTTTAACTCCACTATACGGCAAAAAAACCCCACTGGGTAGTGATACGATAGTATGGACATTGAAGCGTTCCAATAAATCTTTTTTGACAGCTTGAAATGCGTTATTGGTCTGAAATAAAACGCCTTCAGGAATAACCACACCGCAACGCCCATTTATTTTGAGGCTTTTCATCATATGCTGCAAAAATAATAACTCGGTGGCATTGGCTTGAATCGGAAAATTTTGCTGAATCTGTTCTTTTTCTTTACCACCAAAAGGTGGATTAGCCAAAATACAATTATAACGGTCTTTTTCTTCAAACGAGCGGATATCACGGGTTAAAGTATTGGTTTTGGCAATATTCGGCGCTTCGATACCGTGCAAAATCATATTCATCACGCCCATCACATAAGATAATGGCGTTTTTTCATTCCCAAAGAAAGTATCTTCCCGCAAAAATTTGAGCTGGTCGGTTGATAAATCACAAGGTTTAGTTATGTCATCATTAATATAGCGAATATGATTATAGGCTTCAATCAAAAAACCACAACTACCAGCGGCAGGATCATAAATCGTTTCGCCAATTTGCGGATTAACCACCGTCGTAATCGTTTTAATTAGCGGGCGCGGCGTATAAAATTCACCGCTATTACCGCCATCGCTGCCCATATCTTTGAGCAATTTCTCATAAATCAGCGATAACTGAAATAAATCGGCTTGACTATGAAAATTCATCTCATCGATTAAATCCAGCACCTCGCGGAGAGTATGCCCGTTGGCAATCCGATTATCCAAAAATTCAAAAATTGCACCGATTTTATAGCGTACCGATTTAAAATCCTCATTAATTGATTTAAAACCACGTAAATAATCAAATAGTCCAACTTCATCAGAATGACGGCTACCATTGACAAACAGCAGTAAATCATCACCGCTTTTAGCGTTAATTTTATCTAATTTGCCGTCTTTTTGCGGGCACGCCCAGTTACTCCAGCGGTATTTCTCATCGAGGATATAAGCATATTCTTTGCCGTCCAGCAGTGCTTCATCGTGTTTGGCTTCTTCATAATCATTGAGATATTTTAAAAACAATATCCAGCTAATTTGCTCGGTGTACATCATTGCCCCGCTGATGCCATCATCACGGCGGAGTATGTCGGTTATGCGGTTGATCTTATTTTCCATTAATTATCCATTCTTTTTGTATGATTGTTTTATCAGCGTCATTAAATAATCTATATCTTCACTATCTATCAAGGTAAATTCACAATCACCAGTTCCATAATGTCCGGTATTAGTTACATCTTTAACTCTTTGCTTATAGTCTTCAATCTCTAGATATTTTAAGTTTATATAAACCATAATTTTATTTTTTCTGAAGATAAAATTAACAATATTTTTTTTATTACCAACAAACGCAATATAGTGTTTATTTGGCTTTAAGGTAACTTCACCTAAATTTAATATTTCATCCTTAATTGCTTCATATAACTCAACCACATTAGCAGAAATACCATTAAGATGTGCGTCTTCTGAGTAAGTCTGAACCTCTCGAGAAACAGCAGAAATAGTTGAATCATTTGAGGTTATAGTATTGATGCTTTCTGTTGTTTTATTGGTTTTTATTGGCAAATACATGACAGTATTATTTTCAAATTGCTTTACTTCCCATAACTCAATCGGTAAGTCTTTAAAATTTATCGACTCTTTCTGATACACAGTATACGTTGGGGACACAAAAATAACCCTTGATTGCGACCAATCTACACTATCCTTTTTTAGATTTTTGCCCATTAATTCATTGTACCGCAGGACAAATTCTGCTTTATTGTTTAATAGCAAAGAGAGATAAGAATACCCCTGATCTATTACAGAAAAGTTTTTAGTGTTTTTATATTCAATAATTACAAATGAATGCAATGCATTATCAAAAGCAACGCTATCAATTCTAAAATTATTAAGTGAAAATTCACTCTCAACAAACTCCAAACCAAAAATCAACTCAAGGTTTTTTTCAGTAATAGACTGAATTTCTTTTTCCAACTTAAATGGCACTTCATTTATTGATTTCAATTCATTGTTTTTACTAGAAAATAATTTCATCTATAAATCTCTCTTTGTAACTCAAAATATTCTTTTTGCAATTGTGGTATCCCGCCAAAATTCACCGCCACATCCCTGACTGTACCCAGTCCACTGAGATTGACTAGTGTACTAAGTTTATCATCGGCTAACTCGGTAAATCCGTCGCTTTCATAGCGATTGAGAATGAAGCGGATTAATTGCTGAGCGGTTGGATTAGCATGATTCTTGACAAATTCAGATTGCTCGGCATTTTCGGCACGTTGTTTACGGGTTTTAATTTCGAGATTAAACGACAAATGCGCCAAAAGATCATAAATATCGCTATTTTCGGCATCAAAGACCTGTTTCAAATCATTGAGCTGAATTTCATCGATATTACGGCTACGGAGTTTTTCGAGTAAGTTTTTACGGTTCAGCGGATTACTCCAAATTTCACGCAGTCCATCACCATCCTGATAAAATTCGCCCAAAACATCCATCAATAATTCCAAATAGTCTTTAGTTGAAAGCGGTCTGCCATCTTCGCCAACATAGGAAGTTTCGATATTAATTACCTTGAGTTTCTTATTTTTTATCTCAATTACTACTTTAGGCTTTGGTTCATAAATTGGTGGCTCTTCAACACTTCCACCATCGTCAATATTAATATCTGGTTGATTATCTGGAGTATCGATAGGCGGATTATCCTCTGGTTGATTTACGACTGGCTCATCAATCTCAACTGGAGCAACGGTGGTTGTGGTCGTAATATCGACTGGTTCACCATCCCAACGATCATCGTAAAATAATTTAGTCGCACCAACAAAATCAATAATCGTGAAAAAGTCTTTCCCCTCAAATACTCGGGTACCACGTCCAATAATCTGTTTAAATTCAGTCATCGATCTAATCGGCGCAGTTAACACAATATTGCGCACATTCCGTGCATCAACACCAGTGGTCAACATTTTAGACGAGGTTAAAATAACTGGAATATCACGATCATTGTCTTGAAATAACTCCAGTAAATCTTTGCCAAGCTCACCCTCATCCGAGGTAATTCGCACGCAATAATTGTTATCTTTAACCGTTTTGAATTTATCAATCGCAATCCGCATATCTAAGGCATGTTGTTGATTGACGCAAAAGATAATCGTTTTATCCATTGGATTGATATTTTTTAAGATAGTTTTGTCAATTAATTCGGTACGCTTTGGAATAATAACTTCACGCTCAAACTGTTCCAATTTAACTATTTGGCTGGGTAAATCACCTTGAATAATATCATCAGGATTGAAGTGATACTCATCAAGATTGGTCTGGACTTTTTTGACTTTATACGGGGTTAAAAAGCCATCATTAATCCCGTCTTTCAATGAATATTCGTAAATTGGTAAACCAAAATATTCGTAAGTATCGCCGTTATCATCACGTTTCGGTGTGGCGGTTAAACCCAGATGTACCGCTGACCCAAAATAATTAAGGATGTCGCGCCAACTGCTTTGGTCGTTTGCACTTCCACGATGACATTCGTCAATAATTATCAAATCAAAGAAATTCGCAGGATATTGTTTATAATAAGCCGTAATATCCGCATCTTCATCTTCGCAAGCGATATCTTTTTGACGGTTTTTATTTTCTGCCACCGCCTGATAAATCGCAAAAAAGACATTGGCATTAGTCGGAACTTTACCGCCACGATTGCGGATTTCTTTGCCATTAAGGCGGATAATATCTTTTTCGATGGGATTAAAGGTATTGAAGGCTTGATCTGCCAGAATATTGCGATCGGCTAAAAATAAGATTCTTGGTCGCCGACTACTGCCGTCACGATTCCAGAGTGTTTGAAATAAACGATAAACAATTTGAAAGGCAATATAGGTTTTTCCAGTACCAGTTGCCAGCGTCAATAAAATTCTGGCTTGCTGATTGGCTATCGCTTCAACTGATTTTTGCACCGCAATTTGTTGATAAAAGCGCGGTTTCATCGCACCTTCGATGTGGAGCGGATAGGTAATAATTTTCTCGGTATGCTTGGCTACCTGACCAAATTTACGCGCAAACAATTCTGCTGGCGCGGGAAATTCTTCAATAAACTGACCGTTACCAGTTAGCAGCGAATGCTCATAAATCTTATGTCCATTGGTCGAATAAACAAAATCGACCTTGAGTTTGTCAGCGTAGGCAATTGCCTGTTGCAAGCCATCCAGTGGATCTTTATCTTCAGACTTGGCTTCAACTATTCCAAGATTAACGTTTTTATAACTCAATAAATAATCTACCGAGTAACGCTTACCGCGTTTGTTACCAGGCAACTTTCTACCATCGGTAAAAAAATACTTAAATCCATGTTCGCGGGTAATAT
>Ga0247838_1007375_pt1 | contig 9894 bp, 9 predicted proteins | sample LaCruzMarch2015__5_FD_189097 | JGI IMG/M metagenome (GOLD analysis project Ga0247838, IMG submission 189097) | Freshwater microbial communities from meromictic Lake La Cruz, Castile-La Mancha, Spain - LaCruzMarch2015_15m | ecosystem: Environmental > Aquatic > Freshwater > Lake | place: Spain... | reverse complement strand
GCAGCCTTTTGGGCGGCCTCTTTCTCGGCGCCGAGGGCGTCGCGTTCGGACTTCCAGGTGACCACCTCCGCCTCCAAGGCCTGCACGCGGGCAACTTGCTCATCGCGGTCTTGCTGTGCTTGTTGCAAGGCTTGAATGTGGTTGTGGAGTTTCTGCTGGAGATCGGCGGCAGCCTTTTGGGCGGCCTCTTTCTCGGCGCCGAGGGCGTCGCGTTCGGACTTCCAGGTGACCACCTCCGCCTCCAAGGCCTGCACGCGGGCAACTTGCTCATCGCGGTCTTGCTGTGCTTGTTGCAAGGCTTGAATGTGGTTGTGGAGTTTCTGCTGGAGATCGGCGGCAGCCTTTTGGGCGGCCTCTTTCTCGGCGCCGAGGGCGTCGCGTTCACCCTGCGCTGTTCCCAGCTCGTCTGCGAGGGTCTGGAGCTGGGCGGCCTGCGCATCGCGAGCCGTGTGGGCTTGTTGAAGTTCTTGAAACGAATGCTCTTCGGCAACTTCCAACTTGGTAAAAAGCTGGGATATGAGGAATGCCTCTGATGCGATCGCTTCTTGATCATGTCTCTCAGCCAAAAGCTCATCGCGACGATCCTGGGAGGTATCGACTCCGGCAAGGCTTTTCAGCTTTAGAAGCAAACCACCCTTTTGAAGGCCTAAATCTTCGCGTTGATAGTCTAGGCCGAACGACGCAAATATTTCTTCCCAGGCTAATGAAACCTCCATTCCTTCATCGCTGAGCATATCATCAAGAAGAAAGTCGATAGCTGCATCCATGGAGCTGCAGGCATTGAGAACCAGCGGAACCGCTGGATAGCGAGCCCAGCGTCCCGTGAATTTAGATGGACTGTTGATCAGAACCAACAGCTTCAGTGTACAAGGCAGATCGGACTGCGATAACGCACCATTAAGTGATCTCAGGGTCTCTGAAATGGACTGGATGCATGAGTAGTAGCTGTACTTCCCCGTAGAATCACTCCAAGGGCAGAGGGAGGCAAGGAGCAGTTTCAGCTGATTGTGGTTGCCGCATCTGCTCACCAGATCAGCAGTGTTTTGGTAAGATCGCTCTGAATGTTCAAAGGAAAGTAAGCGTAGTGAGCCATGTGTGCCAGTATCTCGTTCGGAGCCAAGCAACTCTAGGGCTCGTAAAATCAACAAGGTGCTGGAGCCGCTTCCGAATTCAATAATCAAGTCGTAGGATTCTTCCCGGACCTTGTGAACCAGCTTCAGCGCAAAATCTGTTGAGATGGGACACTCATGCATGGAGCTAAGCACATCTCCCACGAGAGCTTGCAGTGCTTGGTGAGTCTCCAACTGCATGGTGGAATTGGCAATCTCCATGCTGATTTGCGTAGAGAGCTGGGAGCGCAAATCCAGAATGACCTCTGACTGCTGGCGTACGCGGGAGATCAAATCCTCAGCCTGATCGCCAGCCTGGGATTGATCTCGTTTGGATTCAGACATGAAAGCTCTCCAGCATACATTCATCCTATCTGGGGGCATTGGTCACGGTCCTTCGAAGCACTTAATTAGTTAGCAAGCTCCATCAGCAGACCTTCCCCGCCTAATCTGGTACGCATGTACCATGAGTGCGCGCCATGGCCATGAGTCGAATCCAGTTTCAGGCAGGCCTGTCGCTGCCCGAGTTCATCCAGCTCTATGGCACCGAGGAGAATTGCGAGGCCGCTCTGGAGCAGGCGCGCTGGCCTGATGGTTTCCATTGCCCCCGCTGTGAGTGCAAGGAGTACGTGCCCGGCAACGCCACCGAGGCCATCCGCGAGCGCTTGATCGACGCCAGCTGGATCATTGAACTGGTGTCCTCAGGCCAACGTGACGGCAAGCCATTCCGCCACGTCCACCAATTCATCACGACGATGCGTTCCAGCCCAAAGGCCTTGCTGCGCCTTGTACGACAGCGTTGGGCCATCGAGAACGAGTGGCACTGGGTCCGTGATGTGCAACTTGGCGAGGACGCCCACCACTACGCCGAACGCAACGGAGTTCAGGCTCTGGCGCTACTGCGCACCCTGGGCCTCAACCTGCTGCGGACCAATGGCTTCCGCTCCATCAGGGCTGGATTGATGGCCGTGGCCCACGACATCAACAGGATGCTCGGCTGGAGCGGAATCAAGGCGCTGGAGAGGGATTAACGAGACTTTCAGTCGGCCCTGGGATGAGGTCTATGTCCTGCGGGGAAAGGTACAGGTCGATGATGCCTACCTTGGCGGAGAACGCTGCGGAGATAAACTTGGTCGTGGATCAGAGAACAAGGTGCCGATCGTGGCAGTCGTCTCTATCGATGATGCGTGCCACCCTGTTTACGTTAAGCTTACCACCGTGGCCACGTTCTCTTTTGCCGCCATCGCTGACTGGTCACAGGATTCACTGGCAATAGGATGTGAGGTGAGGTGATCTCAGATGGGCTGGCCTGCTTCCGCGCCGTGACAGAAGTCGGTTGCCTGCATCAAGCTGTGGTCGTGAAAGGACGTCATCCCAATGAACTGCCGGTATTCCGCTGGATCAACACGGTCCTAAGCAACTTGAAAGCCAGCTTCAGCTGCACCTTTCATGCCCTGATATTTGATAAGTACTCTGATCGCTACCTGGGTGCCTTGATTTTCCGCTTCAACCGACGCTTCAACTTGGCAAAATGACTGAGCGAGTGGTTCATCCCATCTGAAGCTGCGGCGCTCGGCCGGAACGCATCTTAAGGAGTGCTGGAGCTAGCTACCTAATCAAGTCGAAGCATGCCCTTCCTGCACTTGAGCAATGATTCCCAAGGCAACCTGGCCAGAGTAGCCAGAAAAGCCATTCCCCTCTTTGCCCATGACCTGAATGGGCGTGCCACGAGAACGGTGTTGATATAATTCTACTTGCCGTAGAATCAGTTGATGTACTGGGCTAGTCTGCCTACTACCATAATGAATCCCGAATGACCACCGATCTCAGCTCGCAATCTGACTTGATCACTCAACTGCGCAGCCGCGTTGAGGGGATGGCAGAGCGCGCCGGGCAGGAACGTGATGCCCTGAGGGCAGAACGCGACCAGGTGGTGCAGGAACGTGATGTCCTGAGGGCAGAACACGACCAGGTGGTGCAGGAACGTGATGTCCTGAGGACAGAACACGACCAGGTGGTGCAAGAACGTGATCTCCTTAGGGAAGAACGCGACCAGGTGGTGCAGGAACGTGATCTCCTTAGGGAAGAACGCGACCAGGTGGTGCAGGAACGTGATCTCCTTAGGGAAGAACGCGACCAGGTGGTGCAGGAACGTGATCTCCTTAGGGAAGAACGCGACCAGGTGGTGCAGGAACGTGATCTCCTTAGGGAAGAACGCGACCAGTTGGTGCAGGAACGTGATCTCCTTAGGGAAGAACGCGACCAGGTGATGAAAGCTTTGCTGCATGTATTTCCTTACGAACATTATGCTGAAGCGAGACCAGACCTAGCACGTATGACTAACGACGAGCGGGTTATCCACTTTGTTCGTGCCGGTATTCATGAAGGGCTATCTCTTGAATGCTCGATGCTTTGCGAGAAGCTTGAAGCCATGCATGTTGAAAAGTCTCAACTTCTTGTCGCAAGGCTCAGTGAGCTGGAGGTTCTTGTTTCTGACTATTCAGCGCGTCTTTCCGTTTTGCAGGACTTGTTTGTTAGGCTATCTATGGAGAAGTACGACTCATGAACTCTATTTGGCAGTCATCTCGTGACGCCTTTGCTGATGTGTTGCAAGCCTTGACGTCAGCCTCATGGCGAAGGGTTGATTTAATTGCCGCTCTGATTCGCAGCGAACCTTATAAGGAGGATAATCTTCACCATCTCTTTTTGCGTGCCATCTGCTCCATTCGCGATGAGGGCGAATTCAAGAGTCATTTAAACTTGCTCGCGAAGGATTGTATGGCAGCTGCGGTTGAGCTTTCTATCGCTGGAGCTCATCTCAGTCTTTGTTCTCAGTTCCTATGCTTTTGTCAAGTCGAAAGGGCAAGACGCGAGGCCCTTGCTTTTGGGCAATATGCAATTGCCGCGGCGCATTCGATTGGGTTTTCTCTTTCGGATTCTGAACAGGAAATGGTACTTGAGCGGGCGAGTTCCTTGCCTGCTCGGATTGAGTCGCAGCAAAGCCTATTGTTGGCGAAAACCCTAGGCCATATTCCCAGAAGGATGCTTTTTGTGCTTGGTATGCATCGAAGCGGCTCTTCAGCGCTTGCCGGCATGCTGCGAGACATCGGACTTGATGCGCCGATTGACTTGATGCCGCCAACAATAGATAACCCCAAGGGATATATCGAGTCGATTGGTGTGATGGCTGAGAATGAAAAGTTGTTGTGTGCTCTTGGTACAAGCTGGAGACTAGACAAGCCTCTGCCTCGCGGCTGGATAGACCAGCAGTCTGCCGCTGAATGGCGTCTAGCTCTTTTGCATAGGTTCCGAGAAGCATTCGGCGGAGGTGATTTTCCGGTTGTTAAGGATCCGCGCTTTTGTGTTCTTCTGGCTGGTTTGAGTTGCTGGTTGCAGGCAGATGTCATCGACTTTCAATTTGTTTTACTCGTTCGCCATCCTCTTGAAGTCGTGAGCTCACTATTGGCGCGGTCTCAAGAACCGATTGCTAAAGATACTTCCTTGCGATTGTGGATTCAAAGTGTTTTGTACTCTGAGCGTGTCACGCGGGGAATGCAGAGAAGGGTAGTAATTGCCGAAGACTTGTTTGAATCACCGGCTCACGTACAATCTGAACTGCATAGCTTTATTGAGCCAGATGCTTTCGAAGATGGATGTGAGATATTATCACCTTTCGTGGATCCTGAGCTGCATCACCAGCGCTTCAGTGTCAATATGCTGGGGCAGCACGCTTGGGGTATGAGCCAATGCGATGTGCTTGAAGATCTGGCAATAAAGATCTACGATGAAATCAAGACCAATCAGGAGGCTTTACAGGGAGAGTGCCTTGATAGACTCTATAATCTCTGGATTCATATAGCTTGATTGTGGTAACTTGGTTACACGCTTCTGCCCCCTTTGTCAGAAAAGAAGTTTGCTCGGTCTGACTCATCCACCAAAGGGGGCAAACCGAGGACCATGAAACCGATCTCAGTTCAGTCAGTGCAGTCTGAGAACCGCCATAGCATGAGCTCGCCCAACCGACACCATTGGCACACTAGGCAAAGCGGCTGTTATGCTAGTTGCTTATAGAAGAATAGCACCTTTGTCAAACTCCTTTTACGAAATCTCTGAACTGCTAAAAAACGTGCCGTGTCTGCACGGGGACGAAGACCATGTGCTCACCGAACACCTACTTTCATTAGAAACCAATTACCTACTCCCTATACGCAATTCGCTGCTAGAGGCGAAGCGCGAATACTCTTTGATGTTGCCACTCAGACTTGGCAGAGGGTTCTGGGCAGCCGGAGATAGGCTTGAAGACACATATTGTGCGACGAAGCAAGGAGCCGCTCTTGATATTGAGAGACTCATCAAGGAGCCCTGGCTTGAGTTTTATATTCTCTTGAGATATGCGGATTTCACCAGCGCAAAAGTCATAAGCTTTGTCCATGTACCTAAATGCTTTGGCTCGAAAATATCTAAAGACATTTCTTCTTCGGTCGGCGATAGCCACCTTAGGCATTACAATACAATCAGGCTAAATCCGTCATGGGTGCGCCCCTGGCAGCGAGTTAATGATGCACGAGCTCTGCTAGCGTCCCTCTCCGAGATCAGCATCTTATATATTAGCGGGCATATTTCTCTTGCTGATATGCGAATCTCCGGGTTAGACCGCAAATCATCATTTCTTTTTTCGACAATTCGTGATCCTATTGAAATCATCATAAGTCATGCCAACTATATTGTTTCATGTCTTCAACGCCACCCCTCTCGACCTGACTCTCAGAACTGGAGCAGGCTCTGCAAGCTCGAAGAGATACCGATTGAATCAATGATTGACTCATGCCCTGATCAGCTTGCTCTTAAGATTATTGAATCAAGCTTCTTTTCAAGAAATTACTCCAATCTTTTACACAAAGCATTTGCTCCAGCTAAAGACTCCAGTACTCAGGAAGTTCATGATCATATCGAAATCTGCCCAAAATGCCATTTGTATTCAATTGATACAGTTCCTGGCCTTTATGGAGAGCTTGGCATTAAGGCCGCCACTAATGATCGGTTCAACGAATCTAGTCGCTATATAGACAGGCGTGGTTTCCATTCATCTGTACGTAGTGATGTTCGTCTCTTCTTGATAGGCAAGGACTTGCCACTTTGGCCTGTTTTAGCCTCTTTGGCTAAACGTTAGCCAATGAGACTAGCTAAAGCTCGTACCACAAGCATGGAATCAGATCGCCTTCTTAAGTACTGCTGCTTTAATTTATCCAATGATCACCAAGCCATAAGCCGGCATACGCAGCTCAAGGCAATCGGGAGCACACTTAGATTTGTTAACTCATGCATGCATAGGAATTCACGCCACGAATCATATGCCTATTTTCTTGCCTACAATCAGGCAATTTTTCAAGAAGTCTTCCGCTACGACTTTGACAGCCACATTAGACCTCCTCATTTTAATGGTTACGCTTTCCCAATTATATCGGCTCTTGCGGAACAGGGAATTCATGGTTCAATCCCACTCGTTATTGGTGATAATATATCATATTGGCCTGAGCATGTATTTGCAAAGACTCGCCCATCTAGAGAAGGTAACGTATCATTGCTCAGGCTTCAGCCTGTCAAGCACTGGACAGGCTTAGATCGAATAGCAAGACATGACGTACCTATAACAGGAAAAAGTGATACATGCATCTTTCGTGGAGCGACTACTGGTTTTTTTTGGGATAACAGCTACGGTATCAGCACGTCCGCTAGATGTCGGCTGATGCACGCGTATGGCAATCTTGCTAGCAAAGCCAAGCGAAACTCTATTGACATTGGCTTCACTGGAATCACTCCGCGAATGAAACATGCAAATAAGGACATATGTGAAATGGCCTCTAGGATGCTAAAGGACAGAATGGCCATGGAACAGATACTTAGCCACAAATATATTCTTTGCCCGGAAGGTAACGATATTTCAACTGGTCTAAAGGCGATTCTTGCATCAACATCTATACCTATAATGCCTGCCCCAACTGTCGAGTCTTGGCTACTTGAATTTGACTTGGTACCCTGGAAGCACTATGCACCTGTCATGGATGACTTCAGTAACTTGTTGAAAGTGTTAGAGCAATTGCGCTCAGATCAAGAGCTTCAGCGTTACATTGCAGAAAGTGGACGCGAATACATCCTTTCATTCCTTAATGATGATGTCGAGAGATCACTAAACTCCCATATACTACTAAGCTATTCTGGTAAAGGCAGCCGTGCTTAGCTTATGCGCTCAAATGCAATATTTGTGGAGTCAAAAACTGCTTCTATCTGCTCTGTATTTGCATTGCACATAACTAAATCAATTATAGTCGGCAAGCAGCCATGCTTCTTTAGAAACATGGCTACCCCGTGATCAGAGTCCTTGATGATCCAATGACTTCTTTTCGGAGCTTTGCGAAAGAGCCTCGCATGTTTGATTTCACCACTAGTCCCTCCAGAGAATATGTACTCATCTACACTAAGACTAGGAAGCAAAGCGTCAACGGTCTTGAATCTCCAGTTCCTGATATTATTTCGATACTCATCCCAGCTTGCATCGCCTAGGCTGGGAAAATAGTCATGGTGAACACTATATTGAGGAGCAAAGGCTAGAATGGAATGTGCTCCAAGAAACGGTCCCAACAGCAATGCATTGGTACCACCCATGCTGTTTCCTATAGATATAACTTTGTCATAAGCAGTATCGCCGGACCATCTGCTAAAAACTTCTGCTAGCCTTTCTGGGTTGATCGAATTTCCCCATGATCTCATCTTGTCAGAAACAAATAACGCGTCACCTATAGCCATGCATGACCCAACGAATTCTTCCCTCTGAATGTTAATCCCGCCCATTGCATGGCCTACCCCTGTAAATGAAATCGAACAAAAGGAAGACATTCTTCTCTTGATGCCTTTGACTCGGACTGAATCATCCTCATAGACTAAGTTCATGCTGGATACGTGTGACAATACTACAAGGGTTAAACTCAGGGTAATCCTAGCTTGGATCAAAGAAAGCAGGTACAGCCTCCATGAACTGGGAATTACTGTATTCACGCGGCTCCAACTGAAATATAGCCATTCTTCCGATCAAGGCAGAGGGCTCAGATATTGGAGCTGTAATTTCTTTATATCGTCTTTCCACAAAGTCATCAAATAAGATTGTCGTCATTTTTCTAATGCTAAATGCGCAGGCTATAAAGCATGCGGAGCGAAAACGCCCATCAATTAGTATTGTGTCTGGGCTATGGGGGGGCATGCTTTTCCAAGGCAAGAGGGGATAATTAGAGAATGATCTCCAGCTGTTTGTATTTGCAGGATGTCCCCACGCTCGAGTCTCTCCAATGTTCGCATGGAGTAGGCGGGGATGAGACTGCGTCAAGGGCGAACTTGCAATAAAGCTTTCAAGGTTCTGAGTCCACTTGAAATCACTCTCGACTGAGATAATGACCTTATTGGGTAGCTCGCTTGCTAAAACTGTCGAACCTCCACTTCCGTATTCAAGTATGCAGCTTGAATTCTGATAATACTCACGGACAGTCTTGCGTATTTCCGGAGGAAATGTAAGTGCTGGTCTGGAAGGTGATGACACGACGCGTACTCGAATAAGGTGAAGGGGCCTTTCATCGTATCACTTGAAATTACGCCGATAGCTCCCGCTACCCTTAGGGCCCCATCTGGGGGAAGGCTTCCACACGCAAAAGGCATTGGCTACCCGCTCAGTCATTTCCGCTATCTTAGGAACCCTCGAAAAACCCGCTTCAATCAATCCAGATCCAAGACTGAGATTGGAATGGTTGGCCCCCTCCCTCCAGCTGGGCTTTTCGGATGAGGAGCAGATCTACGCCCAAAAAAGAACGCGTCGCCTGCGCATTTTTGACGAGATGAAGATCACGGTTCCCTGGGAAGCGTTTCTGGCCTTGATAAAGCCCGTTAATCCCATGCCATCCAGCAAAGGAGGTCGTCCGCCGATTCCTTTCGAGGTGATGCTGTGAATCCACCTGCTGCAGCAGTAATTTATGCTTTCAGATCCCTTGACGGAAGAGATGCTGATTGATAAGCTCCCGCTTCCCAAGGCCTATTAAAAGTCTCGAGCTGAGACCGTTTGTAGGCTTTCCTGAACATGGCAGCGCATCAGGCGCAGCAGAAGCGCCACGCTTTGGCAGACGGTACCGAGCCCGTCAGCGATGGAATGGAACTCGTTGAGGCGCAATAGGTTGAGCGCCATGGTGTGCAGCGCTGCCAGCACCTGCACCCCGTTGCATTCCCGGTATCGGTGGGCGTCCTCACGCAGCTGGGTGTCTCGGACCCAGTGCCAGGAGTTCTCGATCGACCACCGTTCCCGCACGTGTTGCAACAACTCTTTTGCCTTGTTGCGCAGGATGATTATATAGTAGCTGGTCTCGTTGATCGCCCTTCCCTCATGGGTATCAGCGGATCTCACCGTAATGATCAAGACGCTTCTTGGCCAGTTCTCCTTGTTCATCGAGGGCGCTTCCACTACCCGTAGGGCAGGGCTGATTCAAAGTGTGTCACAAGCGCGCTGGTCTGAGCTGCCAGCGTTGGGTTCGCTGAGCGAGCTTGCTCCTTCTCTGTGCGCGAAACCGGCTCTGCTGCAACCGATCTCGATCTGATCAGCTTCCTCAAGGCGATCCCCGACACGCGGATGCGGCGTGGGATTCGTATCCCCGCCTGGTATCTGCTGCTGGTGGCCGTGCTGGGCATCCTGAGCGGTTGCGAAAGCTTGAGGGATCTGGAGCGGTACTCCTTCGGAGAAGGCTTCGCCTTC
>Ga0247838_1007361_pt1 | contig 9905 bp, 8 predicted proteins | sample LaCruzMarch2015__5_FD_189097 | JGI IMG/M metagenome (GOLD analysis project Ga0247838, IMG submission 189097) | Freshwater microbial communities from meromictic Lake La Cruz, Castile-La Mancha, Spain - LaCruzMarch2015_15m | ecosystem: Environmental > Aquatic > Freshwater > Lake | place: Spain... | reverse complement strand
GCCACCAGGTAGTTGGTTTTTTTGCTAACGGCACTGGTTACCTTGCCGCCTGCTGCTTCGATCAACTCCTGGGCTTCACTGCGCCCCATGCTTGGCAATGTTCCAGTGATCACAAAGGTTTTACCCGCCAATGGCGTCGCTTGGTTTGATCCCGTTTCTGTTGTATCCCTAAGGCTAAAACCGATGGAACGCAGCTGCTCAATTAATTCAATATTGGCATTGGTGGCAAACCATTGCTGCAGGCTTTGGCTGATTTCAGCGCCAATGCCAAACACTTCGGTGATCAATTCCGGCGTTTCGCTTGCAGCAGTTGCCAGGGCATCAACAGATCTAAAAGTTTTAGCTAACGCTTTTGCATTCACGTCGCCCACATGGTGGATACCAAGCCCATAAAGCTGCCGATGCCAGGGCTTTTGTTTTGATGCCTGCAAAGCGGCCACCAGGTTTTCTGCGCTCTTTAGGCCCATGCGCTCCAAGCTGGCCAGCAGGGCCCCATCAAGCCGGTAGAGATCAGCGATCGATCGCACCAGGCCCTGTTCCACTAATTGTTCAATCAGTTTTGAACCGAGGCCATCCACATCCATCGCCGCTTTACTTACCCAATGGCGCAGGGTTCCCCGCAATATCGCCGGGCAACTGTTGTTAACGCAGCGGGTGGCGGCCTCATCCGCCTCGCGCATCAGCTCAGAGCCGCATTCGGGGCAGTTGTGGGGCAAGGCCAAGGCCATGGCAGCAGCGGGCCTTAGTTCGATCAGCACCCGCACCACCTCGGGGATGATTTCGCCCGCTTTGCGCACCACGATCGTGTCGCCGGCATGCAGATCAAGTTCGGCTAGGCGGTTGGCGTTATGCAAGGTGGCGCGGCTCACCATGGTGCCGGCAAGGGCTACCGGTTCAAATTCAGCCACCGGTGTGATCACCCCCGTGCGACCCACCTGGCAGCTGAGCCGTAGCAAACGGCTTGGCGCCTCTTCAGCCGGATATTTCAGGGCGATCGCCCAGCGCGGTGCTTTTTGGGTGAAGCCCGCCTCTGCCTGCAGCTGCAATTCGTTTAATTTCAACACCACCCCATCGGTGGCATAGGCGAGTTGCTGGCGCTTCAATTCCCAATCGCTACAAAATTGTTCAGCCGCTTGCAAATTGGCGAGTAGGGCGGTGTTTGGATTCACCTTGAAGCCGGCTTTTTTTAGCCACTGCAGTGCTTCCCATTGGCTGCTGGGGCTATCGCTGCCGTTTGGTAAGTGCAGGGTGTAGGCAAAGAAATCCAGTTTCCGTGCGGCTACCACCTGGGGATTTAATTGCCGCAGGGTGCCGGCGCAGGCATTGCGGGGGTTGGCAAATAGGGCTTCATTGCGGCCAGCCCGTTCGGCATTGATAGCAGCAAAGGTGCAATCAGGAATAAACGCCTCCCCCCGCACCTCCACCCAAGCCGGTGGATTTTCCAGGTGAAGCCTGAGGGGCACGCTTTGAATTGTGCGGCCATTGGGGGTGATGTCTTCCCCGCTTTCGCCATCGCCGCGGGTGGCGGCACGCACCAATACCCCCGCTTCGTAGCTAAGGGCTAGGGCATTGCCATCGATCTTCAGCTCCCCCACCAGCGCTAATTCAGTGCTGGGGTCAAGTTCGAGCACCCGCAACAATTTGGCGTACCAGCTGCTTAATTCAGCTGCGTTGAAGGCGTTATCAAGGCTCAGCAGGCCAATGCGATGGGCCACGCTTTGGAAGCCCGCAGCGGGGGAGCCCCCCACCCGTTGGCTTGGGCTATCGGCGCTGATTAGCCCTGGGTTTGCTGCCTCTAGCTCTAATAATTCTCGATAAAGCCTGTCGTAAACCGCATCTTCCATGGCTGGAGAATCCAGCACGTAGTAGGCATGGGCGGCTTGGATTAATACACGCCGCAACTCTTCATACCTAGCGGTGGCAGCAGCGGAAGCCATCAATAAAGCTCTGCTTAGGAATCCAAGCGGTTGATCCGCTCCACCCGCCAGTTGTCTTCAAGTTTTACAAAGGTGAAATCAAGCGGTAGTTCTTCTTTGGCATCACTTTTTAACTTCACCGTGAGCATGATTTGGCCTTCTTGAATTCTGGGGCGCCCTGATTTCAAATTGCGATATTTATTCAGCTGTAAACCAGCCAGAAAACGGATGAACTGCTGCCTATTTACATGTTGCCGATAGCTTTTGGTGGTTAGGAGATAGGCGGCATCCACCCGGCCAGAGGCAATTTGATTAAAGAACTGCTTTAGCAAGGGATTGATGCCCCGGGCACTGATCACCAGCTTCACGGCGCTGATGGTCCAATACAGCAGTAAGGCGCCAGCACCGGCCAGCAGCAACTTGCTGCTTAAACCTCGAACAACAGACCAATCCAGATCCACGGGTGGGCGAGTTGAAGTGGTGTGAGTCTGAAGGACGGCGTTCCATTGCGTTGGCCTTTTGCTGGCGTCAAAATCAAGCCATGCCCCTAGAACCATTACTACCACTGTTTCATCGCTTAGATCGGCAATATTTCGATGCTTCCCTAGCCGCCTTAATTAACCCCCCTTTGCTGTTGCGTTGGAGTGATGGCCGCCTCAGCCGCACCGCTGGCTTCTACCGCTTTGGCCCAGGGATTAGTGAAATTGTGCTGTCGCGGGTGGTGCTCGTGCCCCTGCCGCCAGAGGCCACTTTGAGCACCCTTTGCCATGAAATGATCCACGCCTGGGTGGATCGGGTGTTGGGCTTGAAAGAGGTGCATGGGCCCCAATTCAAGGCGCGCATGGCCCACATAAATCAGGCCCAGCCAGGCTTCCAGGTGAGTTTGCGCCATAGCTACCCCCTGCCGGTGCAGGCTGCCGCCTGGTGGGCCAGTTGTTCTAACTGCGGCAAAAAAATTGCCTACCGCCGCCGCCGTAAGGGCCTGGCCTGCCGCAGTTGTTGCGAACGCCACAACGCTGGGGTGTGGGATGCCCGTTTTGCCCTTAAGTTCAGCCCTAATACCGTTAAGCAACTTGGCTGAATTTCTGGGCGGAATATTGGTGAGTGGCTGGGTGATCAGCGCCGTTGGCCTATGGCGGGAAAGCCAATCGCGCCGCAGCAGCATTAAGGTGCAAGCAAGGCCCTGATGGCAGATGGCAGAACGTTTTTTTGATGCTGGTTTAGAAGAACGGCTTGAGGGCTGGCTAGACCGCGGCCGGGAGTTTGTTGATGGGGTTGCCGGTGCTCGCCCCGGTTCACGCCGCCCATCCAAACGCCCCTTAGATGCCATTTCACGCCGTTCGCCAGCCCAGGAAAGCTGGCCCAACAACGATATTTTCACAACACCCCATTGGCAACGCCCTGAGCCCAAACCAGCGGTGGAACCAACTCCAGATCCAGCACCCAGCTCAAGGCCAATGCCCCGTTCCCATCGGCGCCGTAACACTTAGGTGGGTTATTTCACCTGGGCCTGCTAAGCATTAGGCAGCTTTTATCAGCACCCATGGGTCAGTTGATTGTTCTTGGCTTTGATAGCGCCGCAGAAGCCCAAGATGTGCGTAAGGAATTGGTTGCTCTGCAGCAAGACCATCTGATCGCCCTTGAGGATGCGGTGGTGGTGGAATGCAATAGCGAAGGCAAAGTTGAACTGCATCAGGCCCTAAATCTCACCACCGCAGGCGCTGTGAGTGGTGGTTTTTGGGGCAGCTTGGTGGGTTTGATTTTCCTTAATCCCCTGCTTGGTGCTGCCGTTGGTGCTGGTGTAGGCGCTGCCTCCGGTGCCCTCACCGACCTGGGCATAAATGATGGCTTTTTGCGGGAGGTGGGCGACACCCTTAGGCCCAATACAGCTGCCCTCTGCTTGATGGTGAAAGAGGCAACAGTTGATCGGGTGATCGAGAAACTACGCAGCCATGCTCCCCATGCCCATCTGCTGCAAACCAACCTCAGCCACACGGATGAGGCTCACCTGCAGGAAATGCTCGATCAAGCCACTAAAAAACTGGGCTAGGCCCTAACCCAACAGGGGCGCGCCATCATTGCGGCGAATCACCACCACCCCAGGGCGGGGCCAGGCATCACTGCTTCCCTGGGGCCAATTGGAGCCAAGGGGTACCCAGCGCAACTGCTTAAAGCTTTTGCCTGCATTGTTTTGCAGTTCAAAGCCGCGGGCTTCCTTTGCTCCCCGTTGCCGCCTTCCGTTTAATTCGCCTGGATGTTGCACGGCGAGTAGAAGGCTGCGGCCATCAGCGCTGGGGCACGGACCGGTGAGTTCCGATTCCATCGGGCCGATCGCAAAGCAAAAAGCCTTGCCCGCTTGGCTGCCGCCAGTGGGCAGCACCCAGCAGGCATTGTTGCCATATTCACCACCGCTGCGGTAGTCGTTTTGCTCTTTGGTGCCGATGTCGGTAACCATCCAAAGGGCACCGCTGGGATCGAAGGCAAGGTTGTCGGGATTGGCAAAGCCAAGACCCCCCTCTTGGGGTGTGCCGCCAGTTGCCACCATGCTCCATTTGAATTTGCCGCCACCGCTTTCCCGCAGCCGCATAATCCAACCGCCATTCCAGGGGGTTTGCCCCTTAGGCCCCTTAAAGATGCTTTGGTCGGGCACCCCTTCATCACCGGGCAGACCGGAGGTGAAGGCAATTAATAAATCGCCATTGCGGGGATCAATATCAGTGTCTTCTGGCCTGGCGGTGCCTGTGATGCCAGCCGCATTGGCGGCAAGGTGGGCATCGATCAAGATCGCGCCCAATTCGCTGTATAGATCGCCAAGGTTGCGGTATTGGTTGCTATAGGCGCTGATTTCGCTGCTTTGTTTGAGTAGTTGGGCGCCCCCTTGTTTGCGGTTGGCATGGGGCACTAGCACCGGTGCAGCGATCGGAGCTACAGCTGTTGTGGGCAGTAGGGGCCGCCATTCACCGCTGCCATTGGGATTGAAAACAGCGCCATGGAGCACGCCGGCATGAAACAGCTCGCTATTGGCTGGATCTTTAGGGTTTTGCACCAGCCCATTGCTCACAAACTTATAGATATGGCCGCCGCGGCGATCGCAACCGGAATAAACCTCTAAGGGCTTTCCGGCATCTGCCCTGATGGCTACCGCCTCATGGCGAAAGCGACCCAAAGCTGTGTGTTTTGTGCCGGGGTCGTTTGGGTTGGCCGGATCTAGCTCCACCATCCAGCCATATTTATTACCAGCTAAACCAAAGGGATTGCCGAGGCCATAAAGCGATTGTTGCGTGCATTGGAATGGTTTGGCACTGGGGGGAAAGGAGCTGCCGTCGGCATAAACAGCCTCCGGCACCTGGGATTGAAAGTTTTCCTCTGCACTCAACACCGTCCCCCAGGGGGTGGTGCCACCGGCGCAATTAGCAAACGTACCGATAATTGCCTCCCCAAGGCCATCGTTAAAACCCTGGCGATTGCTGCTTTTAAACACTGCAACGGCAGGGCCAGTGCTGCGCAGCCTTTGGCTTGGCTCCTTAAGGCCCGCCAGGCCAGTTATGCGGCGATCGAGGCGGCCAGGGTTGCGGCGCCAACCGCCATTGCTCAAGCGTTGCAGTTGGATTACGCCTAAACCTTGATCGATTAATGCCTGTTGCGCCAGCTTTTCGATCTCAAGCCGCAATGGATCTGCTGCCGGCAAGCCCCAGGCATTGATTTTGCCGCCATGGGGTTCAAGCCCAGCCACCACGCTGCTGTAGGGCAGCTTTTCAGCTAACACCTCAGTGAATGCCTGGCGCCAGGGCAGGGGGCTGATGTATTCGAAATTCACCGTGAGCAGTGCCTGCTCCGGGCTTAGGGGGGTGAGGGCCAAGTAGTCGTTGTTGTAGCCAAATCGACTATTGCCAACCGGATCTCCCCAGCTGGCTAATAACTCTTGGCTATAGCCCTCAGGGATTTCGAGGCGATCGTTGATAGTTACAACTCGATATTGCAATAACTGCTCAGCGGCACTGAGGCCGTCGGTGGGCAATGGCAACGGCGTGCGTAGTGGTTTAAAAGCAAGCGGTTTATTGGCTAATGCCGCTACTGCAGGTTTAGCGATTCCGGCTTGGTTGAAGGCAAGGCCAGCGGCAGTGCCGCCAAGCAACAATAAAAACTCTCGCCGGGCAAGATTCATAAACGAAGCGTTTATTTCTTGTTGCCAGCTGCTACGGCTTCACGGCCACTTACTTGGAAGGAACTGCCAAGCAGTTGGAGCCGTTGGTTCACAGCAGGCACCAAATGACCGGGTAGATCCTCGGCCATTTGAGCAGGGGAAGCATCGATGGAAGGGGAGCCTTCATCTAGGGCGGCGAGCAAGTCGGCCCATTGCAATACCAGTTGTTGTTCATCCATGGGTTGTAAACCTTTTTCTAAGAGCAATTCGGAGCAACGCTGTTGGTGCCAAAGGATTGAGCGATTGGCGTTGTGTTCAGGCCTGCGGAAGGCGTAGCCGCCATCCAGGGCTGCATCATTTGGCATGCCGTCTGGGTCGCGCAGGCCAGCTTCACTCAGTAATTTGCCGCAGAACACGGCTGAGATACCAAATAAGCGACCAAGGTCGGTGAGGGTTAACCAGGGTTGGTTGGGATCCATTTGGAATTCCCATAGTGTCAACATCCTGCCGCGAGAGCAGAAAAACGCAACCTGTCAAGCCGCTTTGGCAGCATCCCCACACACGTTTAACAAAAATTCATTATTTTTTGCTGCGCAGGCGGGGCCCAGCAACCCTTCCAGTGCAGGCGAAAACACCTCTCTGATCACCGTGAGGGTTGCCCCCTGCCGGAAAAAGCGGTAATGCCTACTCCAAAAAGGTCCTGGCCTCTGGAAGCGTTCCTGCAGCCATGGGGCTTGAACCACAGCGAGGCCATCCACCTCACGAAATAGTTCGCTGCGGTTGCTGGTGAGGCTGCGCCAAATCGGTTGATGGCGCTCCTTCAGATTTTGATCCGCCTGGCTTTGGTTCCACCAGCTTTCAGCCCAGGCCATGGTTTCACCGCCACAGATCAGCCACACCTGGCGCCTTAATAGCGGTGCCTGTAGTTCCTGCACCTCCTGTGGCGCGGCGCTCAGTTGCTGATCTGCTGCCATTGCTGCCACCTCCACCTCCACGGCGTGGCCGGTTAGCAGTTGCAAATGACGGGTGGGGCTGCCATCACCAAGCAGCAGCAATTGCCAGGGGCCACTGAGCGGTTCACCATCGAGGTTGGGGGCCGTCCAGAGCGCTGGCGGTGAGGGTTGCAGCGTTTGATCCATCTCAGCGGCTGCTCAAGCTGAGCTGGTGGGTTACCCCCTGGCGGCTGATTTGGGCTTGATCATTGCTGGCACTTTGCAAGCGCCAGCCGCTGTTGCCTATGGCATCACCAATGGCCGCTGTTACTGAACCGTTGCTGGTGTTGAAGATGGCTGTGCTGCCCCGGCCAGGCACCTGCACCACCCCAAGCAGTTCAGGTAGGGGTGGTGTTGCCGTATTTGATGTGCCGGCTGCTGCTGGCTTGGTTGGAATCGGCACGCGAATTGGCTCTGGAGTGCGCTCAGCTGTTTCAAACGAGCCGGCATCCAGTTCCGGCAGGTTGGCTTCACTGGGCGGCAGCAATTGAGGAGGCAATGGCGGCGGCAGTTGAATCAGGGTTGGATTGGGGGGGCTGATGGGTCCGAGTTGTCGCAATCTCTCCAGCACCAAGAGTTGACGTTCCTGGTGCAGGTCTTGCCGGGCCTGCATCCAGCTGCGCCATAGCAGCATTGAAAACATGGCTGCCACCGCACTGGCCAAGGTGAGGCCAATTAACAGAGCCGTTGGTGTGGTGAGCTGCCAGCGCTTAGCTGCTGGCTTACTGGGAATTGATGGCGTAAGTGTTGGTGTAACGATCGTTTTTTGGCGCGCAGGGCTTCCCTCCAGGGGTTCAAATACCCGGTCCATGATCTGTTCTGCCCGCAATTCCCAATAGGAACGGTTGCGACGCACTTGATCGAGATGGCGCAGGTTGGTGGTCAGGGAGGGCGCCGCGAACGAGCCAACCTATCGATCTTTGGGGTTACTGGCGAGGGCTAATTGTTTTGCTTGCCGTTCTTGCAATTCCAAATGCAGCAATAGGGCGGTGATATCGGCGGCGCTAACGCCAGGAATACGGGCCGCTTGGCCAAGGCTTAGGGGTTGCACAGCAGCTAATTTTTCACGCGCTTCCCTCGATAGGGTGTTGATATCGGCGTAGGCCATCGCCATGGGGATAGCCCTTTTGCCCTGCTCCTGTACCCGTTGGATTTGCTGTTCTTGGCGGGCTAAATAGCCGCTGTATTTCACATCAATTTCCGCCCCCTCCTGCACAGCTGCAGGCAGGTTGGCAGCTGCTAGGCCATGGCGAACTAAATCAGCGCTATGGAATCCAGGGCGCCGCAATAAATCGGCAAGGGTGATCGAACCGCGAATCGGAGCGCCGGTTTCAGCGATTACAGCCTCTGCTGCAGGATCATTTAGCCGCAGCCGTTGTTGTTCTAAACGTTGAATTTCAGCTGTTATGGCAACTTGTTTTTGTTCAAATAATTGCCAGCGACGGTTATCGATCAAACCCAACTCTCGGCCCAATGGAGTGAGGCGCCGATCGGCATTATCACCGCGCAATATCAAGCGATATTCACTGCGGCTAGTGAGTACCCGGTAGGGTTCGCGCAGATCTTTATTGATCAAATCATCAACCATCGTGCCGATATAACTGCCCTCCCTTGGGAAATGCACCGCTGGCTTTTGCCTCAGCATTCGTGCAGCATTCAGCCCCGCCACAAGGCCTTGGGCAGCGGCTTCCTCATAGCCGGTGGTGCCATTTAATTGGCCTGCGGAGAAGAGCCCCGCCAGCCGTTTGGTTTCAAGAGATGGTTTTAGTTGGGTGGCGGGTAGGTAGTCGTAATCAACGGCGTAGGCCGGCCGCAACATCACGCACTGCTCAAGGCCCGGCAGGGTGCGCAGCAATTCAAGTTGCAACCTTTCCGGTAGGCCGGTGGAAAAGCCCTGCACATAGATCTCCGGGGTATGGCGCCCCTCCGGCTCCAGGAAGATCTGGTGACTTTCCTTTTCAGCAAACCGAACAATTTTATCTTCAATTGAGGGGCAATAGCGGGGCCCTTTGCTATCGATAAAGCCGCCATAGATAGGCGTTAGGTGCAGGTTATTTTTGATTAGTTGATGGGTGGCTGCAGTGGTGCGAGTGATGTGGCAACTGATCTGCTCGCCGCTTACCCAGGCGGCTGGATCAAAGGAAAAGAAGCGATCGGCCGCATCACTTGGTTGTTCCTCAAGCCCAGAAAAATCAATGCTGCGGCGATCCACCCGGGCTGGGGTGCCGGTTTTTAGCCTTCCCATCTGAAAGCCCAAGGCCTTGAGTGCTTCGCTTAGCCCAACAGCTGCCTGCTCCCCTGCCCTGCCAGCACTCATCGATTGGTTGCCCACCCAGATGGTGCCAGCCAAAAATGTGCCGGTGGTGAGCACTACGGCGTCTGCGCCATAAACACTGCCGAAATAGGTGTTGATGCCACGGATGCGGCCATTTTCGCCTGGTTTCCCTTCCACCTCGAGGCCGGTAACCATCGCCTCCCGCAGGGAGAGATTTGGGGTGTTTTGCAGCAACTGCAGCATCTGTTGGGCATAGGCCCGCTTATCGGTTTGGGCCCGCAAGGCCCAAACCGCAGGGCCGCGGCTGGCGTTAAGCACCCGTTTTTGCAAAGCGGTGGCATCAGCAAGGCGGCCGATCACACCACCAAGGGCATCCACCTCATGCACCAGCTGGCTTTTAGCGGGTCCGCCCACAGCTGGATTACAGGGCTGCCAGGCGATCCGATCTAAATTGAGGGTAAAAAGGGCAGTGTTGATCCCCAGCCGGGCAGCGGTGAGGGCCGCCTCACAGCCGGCATGGCCGCCACCAACCACAATTAGCTCGAAGCTTTCAGTTGCTGCAGTGGAGAGGGTCATAT
>Ga0247838_1007340_pt1 | contig 9924 bp, 8 predicted proteins | sample LaCruzMarch2015__5_FD_189097 | JGI IMG/M metagenome (GOLD analysis project Ga0247838, IMG submission 189097) | Freshwater microbial communities from meromictic Lake La Cruz, Castile-La Mancha, Spain - LaCruzMarch2015_15m | ecosystem: Environmental > Aquatic > Freshwater > Lake | place: Spain... | reverse complement strand
TCAGGATTGCTTGGAATTGGCTTTTACTTATGGCTCCCCTTTGGCTACTAATTTTTGCATTTTTTGGTTTAGCTCCAATCCTCACTCGCACTTCAGATTTAATTCCGTTAGCAGAAAATTGCCTCGGTTTCTTAACTAGTGCTGGATTGGCATATCTAATTGCCCTTAAAACATTGCCAAAACCCGGATCAGCAAAAACTAGTTAGCGCTTAAAAACTTTTTAAAGCGCAATCAAGGCTGTTATCTGAGCAGGGTGGCGCTGTTTGAGGAACTGTTTTAGCCATCGGCACACGTCCCTGCAGGCGGTTCAGATTTGCTTCGTAAAAACGCTGTAACTCATTAAGGCGCTTCACTGGCTGTCCGTAGTAGCTGCTACCCCTGAGGGTGGGGAAAGATGCCCACTCCGGAGCTAATTTTGCTGCTAATTCAGCGCTGAGGGTGCCTTGATCGGCTAGTGCTAAGGCACCGCGCTTTTGGATCAAGAAAAGAGCAGCTTGATCTTGCACTTGTGGGTTAAAACCGACTAAACCCATAGCCCTAACAACAAGCCCCCAGGTGGCTGGCATGAACTGATATGCCCCAGCAGCAGCACTGGCATAACCGGTGGTGTAATTCACTTTGTCTGGGTGGCGCTCAAGAGAATCCATCAAGCTGCCGCCGAACATCACCCGATAACCAAGATCTGCTCCTTCCTTCCAGGTGCCTTCCGCGTAGCGAATCGTATTAAGCAAGGCACGACGTTCAGCGGTGATTGCAAAAATGCGAGGAGCGCTGGGAAAACCAGGAAACTGAAGGCGAGGGAAGGAGAATTGAGCCAGATGCTTTGGAGCCCGATCAGCCAAATCCTTGGATGCTCCTTTTTCAGAAGAAGCGGTAACTGCTAGGGCAGGCGGCATTAGTGCTAAGACGCCGCAAAAAAGAAACAACGTAGCCAACCGGCTCGGTGCAGTAAGTAAAGAAAAATTCAAACGTGCGACCTGAAGTTTGACTAAAAATAAATTTTTGCCGCTCACGAGATCTTTTCAGAAACGGACTGGCCGAATATGGTCGAAAAAAACCTGGTTGGATTAACCACTGACCAGAAAATAAATTGTCTACTCCCTAGATACCACCGGCCTCAGAGTTGCTTGTTCTTAATATTTCAACTAAAAACTGGGCTGCTTCAATTTCACCACCCCTGGTGAGTGCAGGTTTTGTGGGAGGGGTTAATGGGGTATCTAGGTGCCAATCCCCCGCCAAGAAAGCCGCCAAACTCAATTGGCGATGCCATCCATGTTCTTTTAATCCCGCCATGAGAACTTCAGCCTCCGCAAAGCCCTGCCGTTCAACCGCAATCACGCCAAGCCCCTGGCCCAAGGCTTCACAAAAAGTGCTGTAGCCCGGTTTTGTAATCACCACGCTGCAGATCGGCATCAGATCAAGGGGCCGCAGATCAGCAGGCAACAACCTGGCGTTAGAGGCTTTAGCTAATTCAGGGTCTGTAACAACAAAACCCCAATCGGGCCATTGCTGCAGCAGCTGATGCGTGCAAGCAAAACCAATGCCGCCAAAACTCAGCAGTGCTGTTTTTTGCTTATCCCAACCCCAGCCAAATCTTTGCCGCAGTTCAAGGCTGGTAAAGCTTGGTGTTCCTGCACTCAAACCAATTTGCTTCAGTGGCAAATCCCAATCCATCCCAAGCGAAAAAGGACAGCGCAGAGTGGCAGCACCGCGGCGATAAAGCTGATTGCTTTGCTCAGCCCAACTAAGCAAAGGGCCGCCAAGTTCTTGATATATGGAATCCCAGCCAAAATTTGCTTGCCACACCAAGGGCACACCTAAACCTTCAGCTAACAGCACTGCAGCAGGCGGAACATCAGCCAATACAAGGGCTGCTTCTCCAGGGCACCTCAGAGCCGTTATTAATGCAACCTGCTTCTCCACCTGGGCTGCCAGTTTTGGCTCCAGTTCATCTAGCGCTTTCAAGGTGGCTAGGGGATCACTAGCTAAAGCATCCGCCTGGATCACCCCCACATCCCATTGGCAATGGTGATGAATGTGGGGAATTGCTGCAAATGTTTGGTTTAGGAATTTTTTTGGAAGTGGCGTAGAGAGCACAAAACGACAATGGGGTTCAAGCTTCTGCAACGCCGCCAAAAGTGCCGCCACCCTTGAGCCATGGCCGTAACCATGGCCACTTATGCAGGCCACAATCAGCATGGGCCACTGTTAGATAAAGGCAGTATGTGTTCTTCCACCAAAGCGCCATTCGGTTGATACCAACGATGGGACGCCAGCAAAACAGTGCCGTTGTTATCCATTTCCACCCAGCTGAAATGCCTTAAAGGGCCATTTTCACTGCATTCACGATGACGTGGCACGCAAGCAGCATTTAGATAAATCGTTCCTTGCCGGTCGCGATGCAAAGTGCGGCGATTGCCGGCGCCTCGGCGTAAGCGGTGGTGCATATGACCAAAAACCACTAAGGGCACTGGCCTTTGCTTGCGTATGCGCAGGATTGCTTCTTGAAGATCTTGGTCGCCCCAATCACAGGCGGGGGGCTTCCAGTCTTTTCCACAGAGATCAGCGGCAGCACTGCCAAGGCCGCTGGGTCCGGCGTGGGAAAGCATCACAAGAGGTATTCCGGCCGGAGCACTCAAGGCAGCCTTGATGATGCGGTTGGCGGAATCAAAAAGATTCATAACCCCCCAATGGGATTTAACCGCCTCCGACAGCCTAAATCCACCTCCAGCACTGCCGGGTCTACCACCCACCACCGCTAAGCCGGGGGGATCTAATAAACGCAAACCCCAACCGCAATGCAACTCACCAAGGGCCTGCTCCATGCGACCAAGAGTGCGACCAGAACTATCTTTGGCGGCATCGTGATTTCCGAGCACGCAAGCAACCGGCACATTCAATTTGCGTAGGCGCAGGGGTAGGCGCACATCCCCGTCTGCCAGGTCGCCAACTACCAAAAGGGCATCTGGAGCAAGTTGAGCCATCACAGCATCGTCGTGGTGGTCCCACTGGCCATGGAGATCTCCGGCAATGGCCAGTTTCAGCACAAATGCTCCCTTGTAACTTTCTAGGCTGGTTGCATCCTCCCTCGGCAGGCTCACGCATGTTCGTAAGCAGCGCCCCATGCAGCAACCAAATTCAGCGAATTGCTGCTTTAAAAGATCAGCGCAAAGCTGTAATCCTTGCCCACTACTACCAAGAAGAAGAAATCCAAGACGTGGCCGATTTCATCGGCGATTCCCTTGAGCTATCCCGCAAAGCTGCTGCCACCGATGCAGAGGTAATCGTTTTTTGCGGCGTTCACTTCATGGCTGAAACCGCAAAGATCCTCAGCCCCAACAAAACTGTGCTTCTGCCAGATCTAAATGCTGGCTGTTCACTTGCTGATGCCTGTAGCCCAGATGAATTTGCTCAATTTCGCGCTGATCATCCAGGCCATGTGGTGATCAGCTACATAAATTGCTCCGCAGCAATAAAGGCGCAAAGCGATTTGATCTGCACCAGTAGCAATGCGGTGGCAATGGTGAAATCAATTCCTGAAGAACAAGGAATCCTTTTTGCACCAGATCAAAACCTGGGTAACTGGGTGCAAAAACAAACCGGCCGCAAACTTGTGCTTTGGCCGGGCAGTTGCATTGTGCATGAAACCTTTAGTGAGGCAGCTGTTTTCAAATTAAAAGCCGCCCATCCCAAAGCGGAGCTAATCGCCCATCCCGAATGCCAAAGCCACCTGCTCGATCTAGCTGATTTCATTGGCTCCACCAGCAAATTGCTATCGCACAGCAAAACAAGTACTGCTTCATCCTTCATTGTGCTTACCGAGCCAGGGATCCTGCACCAGATGCGTAAGGCTGCTCCCCATAAGGAGTTCTACGGGGTACCTGGTCTTGATGGCTGCAGCTGTAATGCTTGCCCTTATATGCGTTTAAACACCCTTGATAAATTAGAAAATTGTTTAAAAACTATGGCTCCTGCCATCAATCTTGAGGAAGTCCTGAGGCTTAGGGCTCTAGCGCCAATCAAAAAAATGCTGGAATTAAGTAACTGAAGTGTCCTGCAATGCTGGTGCGAGCTGATTTATTTGCTTATATAACGAAAAGTGTTTGCTTTAGCTGATGGGCAGTAGCCGCAAGAGCAGCACTGAGTTGGCGGCAACAGCCTCTTCAAGGGGTAATAGAGGTTCTGCGCCAAAACCCCATGGCAGAGTTGCGAAAGGGAAGATTGCAGCAAAGCCGGCTAGATCAAAACGCAGAAGCAAAAACGAACAAAAAATCAATGTTTTTAAACGTCGCCTCAGCTGGCTTGGTTGGAGCGCAATCGGAGTGCCCCTTGCCGCCCTCACCTTTTTGGTGGCGATTGCCCCCTCAAGCAACCGTCGAGCACCCGGCAACAATCAAACCAGCCTGGCCAGCCTGAATGCCACAAACGAAAGCTTCCAGTATCTACCCGATAACGATGTTTATGCCCTCAACTTTGATCCGCGCAAGGTAGCTTTCGGCATGCTTGAGGGTTGGGATCGTGAGCAAGAAGCCTTCAACGACAACAAAGCTCTCGCTTTTGTAAGCGGGCCGATGTATGAGCGCTACAACGATCCTGATCAAGAGGTAACTGTTCCCCTCGGCGATATCAAACTTGGCAATCAAATTTGGCGAGGAAGAAACCGAAGCGCAGCCAGGCAGCGCGCCTATATGGGTATCACTCACCAAGGCAAGGTTGACTTTGGTTATGGAGAATTAACTGATGCCAGAGCGGGGGAATACGAAACATTTATTGGTGGTTTGCATTCGCTTTACAACAACATGCAATCTCCCCCCAGTGAATACAAAGGGGCCTACAGCGTGAGCATGGGTCAGCAAATTCGCTATTTCCTGCCCAGGGTGCGCATGGTTTTGGGTTTGCGTAGTGATGGCCGCTTAGAGGTTTTCATGAGCCGCGATGGCCTCACCCTCGAGCAAACCAAGGAGCTCGCACGCAGTAGAGGTTTAGTTGCTGCTTACATGCCTGATCATGCTTCAAAAAGCCGTTTCATTATTCCTGGCGTAAAAGGCTTCAGCGAAGAAGATGCCAATTGGATCAGCGGTGGCGCCACCAGCTTTGTGCACGTGCCTTACATGCTCAAGCTCGAACCAAGATCTTTTCATCTTCAAGGCAATCCTCTGGCAAATATCAACCCCTTGGGAAGGGTCAGCGGTTGCTCAAACCCTCTGGATTGCAGTTTCAAATTGGGCGGCCAGGTGATGGATAAGGCAATGGCAGGTTTAAACCGTTTGATGGAAAAAGGAGTGGTGCCAATTGCCCGCTTGTTTTGGTCGCCATCAAAATCACCAACCGCCTCTCGCCCCTCAAGCGCTGCACCGATGCGAGAACCCCCCATCACCGCAGATCCGGCCCTTGCACTTAATGCAGCTGCAGCACCCCGTATTCCAGAACTCCCTGGAGCAGGTATTGGCTTAGGCACCCCTTCCAATCCGGCATCAATGGCGCCTGATCTACCTGCTCCGGAAAAATACGAATCAGCGCCTGCGATAGCGCCAAGCCAAGCCGTATACGATCCCAATCTTTCGATCACAGCCGGCAGCGAAAATCGGCTCGCTCCAGCACCGCCAGTGCTACCACCCGCCAACCCACCAGCGCTGCAATAGAGCATTTGCTTAACTTGCAATTCCGGCCAGAAGGGCTTAGAATGGCTTGCGCCGAGCGTAGCGACAAGCAAAAACCATGACAACAGGAATTGTCATGTTGAAGCAGTTGTTGGGCAATTTTATTTTTTTATAAATATAATATCAGCTATCGTACTAAATAATTGGGGACGGCCTGTGTATGTAAAATCAATTTTTAAGTCTTCAAACTTTTTATTATTAAATTCGTCGAGAAATGAACTAATTGATGGTCTAAGTAAATCAATATTTCGTTTAAGCTTCCAAGAACTAGAGAAATCATCAGTATCAATCAGAACAAGAAAAAGTCTATTTTCAGAACCGAATCTCATTTCTCCCTGATTTTCATAGAGCCACTTTGCAAGCATTTTAGGAGAACTAATAGTCTCATTAACTATTGAAAGATTGCTCTCTTTTATTTCTTTCAATACACTTTTGCATTTGCTATCCCCACGATCCTTTAGCTTCTCAACAATTTCATAATGAATATCAGAATTTGAATTTGCTGAATTAAACGGAATTCCAAGTTCACGCGCTTTTGATTTCAAAAATGTTAACTCTACAGGTAGTCCTTTTTCTTTTCTTTTTTGTTTTAGGTATTCAGTCGGGAAATATGTTACTTTAAGATCGAACGGAACATCATTAATAAAAAAGTCAACACTTTTAATTTGCCCGACTGTAGGTAATACTGATGAATGTGATTTAAATAAATGTTCGATTAAAATGCTTGACCAATGATTGTACCAGCTGTTCAGCACATATCCTTGTACTGCACGGTTAATCTCTGTATCAAATTTTGACAATAATAAATCATAAGAAGAGATAGTCTTTACGTAATGACTAACAAGATATTTATCAAGAGAATTTTGATAATCACCACCCCATTCAAATACTTTTAATTTGTAAAGCTCAGAAACAAGTTTTTCATGATCAATATTTTCAAGCAATTCTATATTTTTCTTCATTATATAATGGTTAAGTAACTCATGAGAACCTTCGACGTCCCTGGAAAGTACTTCGTATAATTCTTCGAACTGCTTTGTTAATGAAGTTTCAGTTAATGTTACTCCTGTTGATATAACAAATTCTGAAACTATTTCTTTTCTTATAATTGACTTTATTTTCAACCATAACTGACCTTCCCTATCATAGCTGAACGGTTGGAGATCTTCACTGTCGTGCTGTTTCTTCCATGCACTAAAAGTTTTATTCATTCCTATCTCCTGACGTTATTGTTTGCTTTGGTAGTTCATTAGTCCATCCAGGTATCTGATTGAGCGAATGGAGATTATTTATGCCATTATGATGCTTAAATACTAATAAGTAATCTGTTTTCATTGCGCCTTTTCTATTATCTTGAACGACTGAATTAGCTGAATATTCCATAGGAAAGGCGCCTACGAATTGTAAATCCGTATTTGTTTCTATTACGGTAAAAAAATTCCAACTCTGCTTATCTCTAGCATTAAAATACATTAATAAAAATCCATCTTCATGAAGTATTCGGCTTGATTCAATTAATATTTTACTCATATCCTCCGAATACTTTTTCTTATTTTTATTTCGTTCCTTTGCATTAGAAACTACTATTTCATCTGAAAAGTCTGAATCCTTATTTAACAAGCAATTCCACATTTCGCTCAACTCAAGATAAGGTATTCTATCGCTATGTGGTGGGTCAGTAATAATTAGTTTAATAGATTTTTCTGGCAAATCAGATAATATTTTTAATGAATTCCCATGAACTATTCCGATAGATGACTTATTGGCTACAACACTTAATGCATCATCAGAAAATGGTATGTCTCTGGTGTCTGATTCTACTAAAGATTTATATAATTTTTTTGAACGATTTTCAAAACAATTCCATACATTTATTTCAAAATGCAATTCCGGACACCACAAACCAATTACCCAACTTCCTACTTCAATCTTAGTAGATTCTTCATTTTTTGTTTTTCCTCGACCGGTTATTGCAAATACCATTGAAGACATTTGACCTGAAGAAGATGTAAGCGTAAGTAATATAGCCCTTTGAATATTTTCTGGATATTTAATTATTTCACCTAATAATAGATCAATATTATGAAGTGCTCTTCTCGTAAACAAATTATAAATGCTCATGTCGGGTTTAGAGTTAATTCTTGCGTTTTCAAAAAATTTGCCTTTTTTAATATTTAGAATTTCATAATTTTCAAAACTTTGAATTAATTTGACATCAGAGCTAGTTGGATCAAACTCTATTCTAGTCTTTCCAGTTTCTGGTTTTCGCCATACCTTTATTAGTTTTTCTTTATCCCATAAATAATGGGATGCATATTTACCATCAGCCATTTTATAGGTTTCCGATATTTTTTGCTGAACATTACTTTTTATTTCATGTATTGCTGCAATGTATTCATTGGCATTTGGTAAAGACAATAGGAATGAAGTATGCTCTATAGAGAAAGGGTTTATATCTATACCGATAAATCTTCTCGATAAGGCATTTGTTTCAATGCTTATCAGACCAGACCCTAAAAAGGGGTCAAGAACAATATCACCTTCGTTAGTACAATTTTGGATAAAATAAGATAGGCTTTCAGAAGGCTTTTTACCCCAATACTTATGAAAAGCATATATACCTTTATATGTTTCAGGCTTTGAGATGCTTTCAATTGTCTTTGATTCTATGTCAAAAAGGGTTCCTTGGCTCATTTAATTGATTTCCTTACAACGATATATTGCCTTTTAAGGGCTCAAAAGACATATTAGCATATGTAATGCGTAATTCCAAGCCTCTTCTTATTTGCGCGTCGCGCTAGCGGCGTCCGCCCAACGCAAAGTTCAGCGGGGTGAGGGATAGAGAAGCCTCGCTGGAACGTTGAGTTAGGCATTTAAGTTTGCAGTAACTTTACGCTCAATTCGTTCAATAAACCTAATCGAAGATGCTACATGAGTGTAAATCAACAGACTTTCTTCATAATTGAGCATTCTATTGTCATGGGCAAGGCTCTGTTCATTACGAACCTTATTGAATGCTTCGAGTATTGAGATACTACTTTTTAAAATACGCTCTGTCATTTCTGATTCCAAGTGACCATGATTTCGTAGTGCTTTAATATACTCGCCGACCAAACTATGTAAGGGCTTAGTGTTATCTGTGGATATTCCTCGTTGCTGACAAAGTTCACGAAAATACTTTACAGCATCTGTATGCAACCTATCTAAACCAGACTCTGGCTCGTTTCTTTCAATAGATTCACGAATAGCTCTGGCAAGCACTGCAAATTCTCGTTCAGAACTATTTGGAGTTAATTGCACTATTTCAGTAATTCCTCTTTCACCAGAAAGCCTTGCTAGCACTTGGATACATTCTTGATAGGTTTTTTGAGTTTCAGAATCAGCCGAATCTAACGAAATGCACTGCATTAGGTCATTTAACAATTTAGCGACAATCTGGTTTGGTTCTAATTTCCAAAATGCTCTAAGTCTGTTTGCCTTTGAACCGCTTCCTGAGTTGTACCTTTCTTCAAATATACTTAACCCCGTACTATGAATTCCTAATTCCTTAGAAATTTGAGTAACATCCTGCCTATTGGGAGGGCTCATCCTTTTACGTACATCAGCTTGAACAGCCATGCTGTAAGCAGTCATTAAATTGCTCCATTAAGCCCCCAGGTGATTTAAATAAAAAGGCGTCATCTTTCCTGGCACTGGGGGCCTGCAGCTCTTCCCGGTAGCGCTGGATCAGGCCCGGCGGCTGGTTGGGGCTGGCCATCAATGGGATGCTTGTGCACCAAAGGAGTGTTCCCCCATGACTACAATTAGCAGCAGCGCTGTTCACAACATGGACGGCGCTGCAGCTCCGCCCTGCCTGACAGGCCTAACAATTTTTAGATAGCTTCAGCAAGGGCACGCACCACATCGCCGCGGGTTAGCACCCCAACGGGCTTACCTTCTGGATTTAACACAAACAACCGTTGGGTTTTGCCGTTGTGCAGCAACTTGGCAGCCTGGGGCAGGGGTAAATCCAGCGCACAGGTATGGGGGTGGCGATTGATTAAATCCTCCACAAAATTACCCAAAACTTGGTGCACTTCTTTATCCCATTGCAGCGGATTTTTGAGATAGATCACACTGTCGAGCAAGAGCACATAAGGGCCAGCATCAAAACCACTTTCACGAACCATTAAATCCTGTTCACTAAGTTCCCCCAGCAGCGCACCTTTGGCATCAATTACAGGCAAGGCACTGATGTGATGCTGATTTAGTAGAGCAACTGCTT
>Ga0247838_1007322_pt1 | contig 9940 bp, 9 predicted proteins | sample LaCruzMarch2015__5_FD_189097 | JGI IMG/M metagenome (GOLD analysis project Ga0247838, IMG submission 189097) | Freshwater microbial communities from meromictic Lake La Cruz, Castile-La Mancha, Spain - LaCruzMarch2015_15m | ecosystem: Environmental > Aquatic > Freshwater > Lake | place: Spain... | reverse complement strand
CTATTTTTGCTCTTCATTGGGCTAAAATTTTGGTAGACGTTTGATTTCGACACTCAAACATATCAAATTTTAGCCTTTTTTGTTGTAACTTCCTCAAAATCAACTTTTAACAACCGAACCTCACGTTTCTTTAGTATTTATGATTTCTCTTAATTGCCCATTTGCTTGGTCTGCGCATAACATCAAACATATTACTTGTTTCAGAAAATTGAGGGGCTTTACTTTACATATTAATTCAATGTCTTTTTTTCCTAAATTTTCTTTTATTGCACTCATTATTTGATTATTCAAATCAATATATGAATTTACATACCACGAACCAGCTTTATTATTACAATCTTCGCATAATTTAAATCCTCCCATTCCTCTTGGGCTTTTTGTGAATTTCTCATGCAAGTACCCGCCATATGGAGTCATATTTTCAAGTCCATAGATTTTTACAGGTTTATTATTTCCCGTTCCTTGAGGAGGCATGTGTTCAAATGATAATTTTTTCTCTTCGCCACAAATTGAGCAAAGTTTCATATTATCATTTTTGAGTAAAAAATCTAAGGGTTTACTGGTTTTCATTTTTCTCCTTTGATTACAGCTAACGTTACGCTTCCCGAATGTGCGACGTTTAGGAAGCATCTTCGGGAAGCGATTGTTGGGCGATTCTATCTCGGTTAAATTTTATCGAAAAAATACATATTTATATTTTTTCGATAACAATTCGTGCATATACATTTTCGATAGAAGAAAGCGATGTGTGTGTTAGGCCCTGTGAGTCAGTTGATGCCGAGCCAAACTGTACCCAATGATCCAAAATAAATGATGTTGCATTTTGAATCGTTAATTTCCCAAATAATAAAGAAGAGGTGCTTGTACCATCACCTGCAGAATTACTGTATTCATTCGTACCTATAAGATCAGGATTGCCAGTAGTTTGATTTCGAAGAACGACTTGATGCCTTGAAATTGCAGAAGCCATTGCATATCCCTGAATTAAATATGTTCCTGGTTGAAGGGTTATTGTATTGCCTATTAGAGAAACATTAGGAGTATTTGTCCCTTGATTTAAATTACGCTTGTTAAAACCTGCTACCACTCCTCCAGCAGCCCCATTGCCTCTTTGTTCAAAAATCGCAACTTCTCGGCTAGTTGGTCTCCATTGTCCATTATCAAATATTAACATTTGGCCTTGCTGTGGAGCAGTCGCAGAAACAGGTGTTCCTTGAATGCCATCAACCGTTGGGTTAGGGTAGTTGCCACCCAAATCACCATTAGCAGCGCCCGAAATTCCTGAATCATCAGGTGCAGGTTTCCAAGTGTTACTTGATGCATCATATTTAAGCACTTGTCCGTTAGTTGCCCCTGTCAAATTAAAGTTGGTGAGCCGTTCCGCTGTTCTAGCTGCAAAAGCATACGGAACAGTAGTAAACTGAAAAGTTGCAATATCCGTGAATGGTTGGCCCGCATTACCATTGGGTTGGAATGAAATCTTTACCCATTTATTGCCAGTCTGCCAAAGCACCGAACTTAATTGTGTATTTGGTTGACAAAAAGTCGTATTTGGATCGCTGGTATTTGGAAAATTTAAACTGAATTCTCCAAACTGGTTGGTAGTTGCTGGAGTTTGTTCACAATAGATTTTATTGTTTGGCGCTGGTGTGCCTTCGAATATTTCAATTCGAATATAAATGGTGCTACTTACAATAGGGTTGTTATTCAAATCTCGAGCAACTGCGGTAAAATGCAAATTGTCGGCAATGCTGGTTGATTGTGAAAAAACTGTAGACGCAAAGCAGCAGATGAATGAGAAAGCAAGTGAAAAGCAAATTTTATTTTTCATTGTTATAGACGTTATTGTTTAATGAAGGGGAAGGTTTTTAGGGGTATCCCTTGTTCGCTGGAAATTGTGAGGAAGTAAATACCCTGAACTAATGGCGTGGTGTTTATCTCGAATTCTGTACTCTGAAATTTACCTGTACTGATTATTTGTCCACTCGATGTTGATACATTCACAAACCCTTGACGTGTTTGACTATTGGTTAGATGAACGTTTAGATTCCCTGTTGTTGGGTTTGGGAAAAGAGTGGCTTGAAAAAGCGAAATAGGCTCCTTGGTGGAAATAGTGCCACCACTATTTTGTTGTGAACCCATGGTCATCTGGCCACTGCCACCGACAAATACTTCTCCAAATGAAGCTGGAAGTTGATTTGACAATGAAGTTCCGCCAGATGAAAAAGTAACCCTTCCTAGGGCTTGAGCATTGGCCGGGCTGCTAAAAAGCAGCGCGAACAAGTAGAAAATCCAAAAAATCTTCATGTGTAATTCTGATTTTGTTGTTTGTGTGAATTTTATAATATTTTATCGCCCAACGGCTGCTTCAATGTCAGCCGCCGCGCTTAGCGAGCGGTTGACATTGAAGCATTGTTATCTTTATTCGGCCTCTTCATCCGTCATCTTTTTTCTTATTTCCTCTTCTATTTTTGCGCCGATTATCCCCCCTACTATTATCCCTGCTCCACTCGTTAAGAATCCACCCAATATCCTGCCCAATAGCCCTCCCAGTATTCCGCCACTTATTGCTCCCGTCATCGGTGTCTGCTGTCTCATTTCCGCTTTTTTTTTACTACTGTATTGTGTACTCTCTGGTTTTTTGAGCGTTTTTTGAGGCGATAATAATTGAATTTCGCCTAAATCAATCCATGAAATAACCTTGTCGTCTAATAAAAGAGGAGCCGTATCTTTTAAATACATCTGAACATCTTCAATTACTTTAACATTCAATGGGATATCATAAAATTTATTTCGTGCGTTTAATAAAAATTCAAATAATTGCTTGTCCCAATTATGTGGGATAGTGGCAATATTTTTAGTGTCAAGATCTTCAGGGAACCAAATAAAAGTATGTAAAACTGCTCGCGTTTCTTCATTGTCTGGGAAAGGCCCAGAGTCAGTATATTTTGTTCCTATGAAATATCTATCTATTTCAGATAAATATCCAAAATAAACAGTACCTTCGTTAATGAATAATTTTGATACACCTTTAAGAGATGTTTGCATATCAAATCGTGGGATAGATAAAATTCTATACCCATCCTTGACTCTGGTTTCCCAAAATATGTTATTTATAAAAAAAAACCAATCTTTTTCCATTTTTTTCATTTTAAATTGATTCATAATACAGAGTTTCGCCCTCCTGTCCAGCAAGTGGTATCGAAATTAAGTTTATTCCTTCTGAAAGCACGTCAGCAGATTGCTTATCGGCCTCTGCCTGTTGCCTAATGCTTTCATTAAACCGATTAACGCCTAAAAATCTTCCAAAAAGTGGCAAGTTACTTTCAATCCACTTTGTTACATTGGGTGGTTGACGCTTTGCGTTCTGCCTATATTTATTCTTTAAATCTTCTAAGGATGCTTTGAAAAGTAAAGCGGGAATTAAATCTAAACCTTTTCCTGTTGATACAACAGGAACGCCCTCTTGTACACTCACCGCAGACAACAACAAGAACCTTTCCCCAAAAGTAGAATTCGCATCTTGGAAAGATAGTTTTTCTTTCATTAAATCTATTTCTTCTATTATGTCTTGATGCGAGACAATATCTTTATAAAATTTTTCTGCTGTATAAGTCTGAGGAAAAATATCGCATTTACTTAATGCAATAATCCAAGTCTTAGGCCATGGCATAACACCAGGGGCTGGAGCATCCTCTTCCAATTCCATTTTGATTCGCTGCCTTTCAAATTCTTCCCGAAATTTTCCAAATAATTTTAGCAGATAATGGTGACCGCCCTCCTTATATCTTTCACCATCAACAATAAATAGAGCAGCATCACTGTGCAATAAATTCCATGGCAAAGTTTCTCTTTCGTGATCATATTCTGCATCCACGGCATCTGTTGTCCACCATTCCCCAGGGTAATCATCCCATTCAATATTTAGGGCAACCTGATTCAATCTGTTGACCATCAAGGAAAAAGCGTAAAGAGTGTGTTCTAAACTGGCCGGTGGAAATTTTTTGCTTTCAAGTTGATGATACAGTTCTAGCAGCCTATTGCCTTGAGCACGACTATTTGCTACTAAACTGTAGCCACGAGATTTGATAAAACTTGCCGACCTCATCCTTCCATAAAAAGTAGAAAGAAGTACAGTTTTTCCTGAACGGCTTTCACCAAAAGCGGCAATTCTAAGATTCAAAAGATTTGACATAAAATTTTATTTTTTTGTTTAGTGATTGAAGATAACGTTTGTGCTGACGAATGTGCGACGTTTAGGAGCAATTTTCGGCAGCACTTAGTTCAGCGCATTGCATTATTCTTTTGGGGTTGCTATTAACTCATTTATTACTTTGGATTTATTTCACACCAGGGCATCAAAGCACGAAGGTCAAATAAATAACCATTGTCCCAAGGCATTGGATTTCCTTGAATGTAAAGTATTTTCAAATTCCTTAATTTTTCAAATTTATTTGGCATTAAAGATAAAGAGTTATATGAAATGGAAAAATGAATGAGATTACTAAGGTTGGTAATTTCAATAGGTAGGGTTCCTATTCTATTATAATCAAGTTCTAGATGTTCTAATTGGGTCAAGAAGCTGATTTCTATTGGAATAGAGTTGAGCCTATTATTTGATAAATCTAATGTTTTTAGATTTTTCAGGTTTGAAATATTTGAAGGAATTGTTGCAATCATATTGTCAGAAAGTAAAAGTATTTCAATCTGCGGATAGTTAAATATTTTTTCGGAAATTGTTGTTAAGGATTTTGAACGCAAATCTACGGCTTGAGTATATTCATTTAACAAACTTATATCAGTGGTTAAATTATAACTAAAACCGAATGTATCAATTAAATATTTTATTCCGTTCTTTTCTACTTCTGCATAACCTAAATTGTCAAAATTAGTTGCTGCGTCATATTGTAAAGGGATGACTTCCTGTAGACTTCTATTAATAAATCCAAATTTCCCATTTTTATGAATAAGCCCTAAGCTGCCAAAAAAGGTAATGTCTTCTATTGCGGCATCAGCCCTATTTTTTTCGTTAGTAGCAATCGAAAGAAGAGAATCCGATCTGGAAAGTGCTAAAAGGCGTTGTTTTTCAGCAACAATGTAGCTGTTCAAGGCCTTTTCCGCTTTACCCCTTTCATAAATTGCAATTTTTCGTTCCTTTTCAGTTTCCTTTTTCTGTATATTTACGATTGAAAATAAAAGCTTTGCCCTTTCTTCTTCTTTTTGTGCAATTTCTAAATTTAAATGAGCAATGGAATCAGATTTTATAGCTTGATCCCTTTGAAGTGAAAATTCGATTGATGCTTTCTGTGCTTGTTTTGATTTCTCAAATGCCCAAAAAGTCGATACTATGGATAAAATAAACCCTAAAATTGCCATTAGAGCTAATGTTTGAGCTTTTTTGCGTCTTTCTTCTTCTTCTCGTGCTTTATCTTCAGCTTGTTGTTTTAGTTTAGCCTCTTCCTTAAAACGATTGATTTCTGCTGTTTCTTTAACAATCCTTTCTGCTTCTAATCTTTCTACAGCCTCACGATTCTCATTTTCTATCCTAGCTTCCTCGGTTAGCCTCAATTCTCGTGCGTTTACAATTGGCTTAACTAAGGTATCATGGCTCACTTCATAACTAAAGCCGCCTATGCTGTTGGCCTCACGGCGCAGAAGGAAGGCGTTTTCCAACGCTCGCAAGGTCTCGTGTGTAATACCCAAATGTGAATGCCGTTGCACTAGAGCGTCTGAATCCACACTCAAGCGACGCGATTCACCAGTTTTATCGTCACTAAAAATCAAACTTTCCTCGATCAAGCGTTGAGCGGCTTTGGAGACTTCTTCGGGTAATTTATCCAACAAACGTTGGTAATAACCTTCGTAAATGGCCTCAATTTTATCGGCAAAATGTTCGGGCTCAATGCGATTTTGGAAGATACGACCTGCTACAACTTCACCTTCCAAGTACTCGCATAGAATCTGCAACTGGAATGCTTCAATACCGGTGTTCTGAACATTCTGCTTACTTTCTCCTAGTTTCTCAAGTATTAAGCGTAAAGCTTGGGGGCTGTATGTAAACGGTGACGTATGATAATCACCTTGTTTTTGCGCTGGCTTTTCGATGGCTTCTTGTGCCTGAACTTTGCTCAACCCCTTTAACTCGTAACGTTTGTGCAGAATAGCAGGCAATTTGTCTTTCAGGTTGTCCAATTGACTCATCCGGTCGGCCCGAATGGCAAAAAGCACTTTTACATCTAAGGATTTAGATAGAAAACGTCGTTTTGCGTTTTCTAAATTCTGCGCTGCCTCGCGTACAAGCTGCGGCATATCAATGTAAAGTAATTCGGCCAATTGAGATTTTAGAGATTCCTGTTGAACTATTGGATAGGTAAAGAACTCCTCGAATTGATCAAAGATCAGTAGATAGCGTAGATCGCCACGTGTTTGCTGCCGCTTGAAATGATACCACAATGACTCATCAGTAATCAATTTTTCCAGAAACTTTGAATCAGATATTTTATAATCGGGCTTTTGAGAAATATCTATTTCAATGTTTGATTCAGAATTTGTTTTATATAAATCGCTATATAACCCTGCCAACACCTTCTGAACTGGTGTAGTGCTTGTTTCTTCCCCTGAATAACTTCCCAAGCGCACTATAATTGGAACTATAGGCATATCTAAATCTTCCGACTTCGTTAAATGTGGAATGATACCAGCATTGACAAGCGAACTTTTACCATAACCCGATTTTGCAAATAATACTACTAGTTTTTCCAATGTAATCAAAACGCTCAGGTCTTGCACGTCACGTTCCCGCCCAAAAAAGAGGTCTTTATCGGCGGTTTCGAAAGGTCGAACACCTGGATAGCGTTTTTTTTGCATGGCAGTTAAAAATCGGCTTTGAGTGTTTCAGTAATAGCGTCCACAATCCTATTGTACTGAATGGTGTAATCGCGATTGTCAAGTGTTTTACGTGCTTCACGATCTTTCAGGTCGTGATATTGCGCTAGGAGCATAATAGAAGCCTGCTTCACCTTTTCGTTTGTTTTTAGGTGATTGAGGGCCCCCAATAAATCGCCATTCTGCAAAAAATGAACAATTCGCACCGCATTTGGCGTTTTAACTTCCAAGATGTCACGAAACAAGCCTTCGACTTCGGCACGGCGGACGAGTTCGGCCAAAAACGCGGCTTCGTCTTCAATAAACTCAATGCCAAACTGTTTGACCAAGAAAGTGGTAGTGTTGTCGTTTCTCTCCGATGGGTCAATAGCAAATTTTCGAATTGCTTTTTCACCGCTCAAGAGTCGCAATAGCAATTGTGAATACCATTTGTCAAAATCAAAACCAACGAACAAGAAGTGTTTAGCTTGTTGCAAGGCCAAGGCCAAATTTGGAGGCAGTCCAGGCGAACCGAGCAAGGAACTCAAGAGGCGAAATAGGTCATCATAGTCTAGCACGAGGGAGTCGTCGCGCTCCAAGGAGCCACAGAGGTTGTAAAACAATGGCATATCGCCTGATGGTATTTCCACATCCTGTACCGCAGTTCCGCCATGTTGAAAATAAGCAAAACGGTGTTTGATACCATACTTAAAGGCAACATCTGAAAGGAAAGTGTCAGGATTGATGGACAAAATCACATGCGCTTGTAGGCGTACAAGTTTAAGCAGTAAATCCTCCGCTATTTCTTTACCTAAATTATGGTCTTGGTAAAACAGCACAACTTCGCGCTGCACATCTTCTTTGGCAATCTTGTCCCGGAAAAGGAAAAAGCCGTCACGTTCATAATAGTGGGCAATATCTTCGTCGTTAGTTTCAGAAAGTTGATTGCGAAGAATCTCACGCAGTGATCGTGTACCAATCTTCAAAATCTCCGGGCCGACCAATACGACGCATTTGTTTTGCCTAATATCGGCAAAGATGCTGCGGAATTTTTTATCCCACTCTGGAGTGTTAAAGTTGGTCATGCTATTTTATAGTTTTCTTAGGGTGAAACCAGCAATGATTTTTATTGTATTTTTATTTTATTCTTGCGCTGAACGGGAGCATGGGCTACGTGGCCGCGTTTAGTCGGCTATGTGAGACCATGCAGAGTTCTCGGATTATTTATTTACAAACTTTCGTATTTTGTTAAGGTTTGATCTGAAAGATAAGTTTTCAGGAAATTTCGATGAAACTAATGCCAAAGATTCCATTATACCTTCAATCTTATCTTTCCCGACTTTATCAAGGTAGACACTGTTTTGATCCAAATCTGCCGTCAATAACTGGTATTCAAGTGTCCCAATGTCTGTTTTGTATTTAACTGATTTGGGGGCAACCAGATTATTAGGTTCATACCAATCTTCAAAGTCTAAACAACCACCTGTATTACCTCTCTCTACCTTTATTAAAGGGTAAATTTTTGACGATCTATTTATTTTTTTATTGTCATCAATATTTCTTGCTATTAACTCAAAAGACACAAGAAATAAGGTATAAGAAGGCATTGAAAATCTTACAAAAAACTCCTCATTATCTTTGCTTTTAAATTCCCATGTACTAAGACCACCTACTGGCTCTTGGGGAATTAAATCATATTCAGCATGGTTGCCTGATAAATAAATGTAGTATGCTTGAATATCTTTGAAGCCTTGACTTGTCGTATACTCATTTCTTTTCGGGCACTCGGAATAACCATGAACTTTGATGTACAACCTTTCAATAACAAATCTATTTGGTCCATTTGAAACTATTGAAAATCGTGCAATAGTTTCGTTTGAAAGCACACCTCCAACTTGCAAATTAATATCTGAAACCTTGTCGAAATCTGCATAATCATCAGATATTGCAATTTCTTCACCACTTTGAATATCTTCTAAAATTATCTTAGGGGCTTTATCCGGTTTTATACAATATTTGTCAATGTTAACTTTTGCGGCGGATACCCCTTGTTTGTATGATTCAAAAAAATCTTCACACGCTGACTCATTTTCTCCAAGTTTAATCTTTGCAATGCCTCTTTGATTTAATCCAGATTCATGACCAGGCACAAGTACTAGCAAAGTATCAAAATCACTTTTCGCATCCAAGTATTTCTTCATGCCAAGGTAGACGTTACCCCTATAGAAATAAATTTGAGGTTCGCTCTGCTTTTTTAGTTCAAGTATTTGATTGAAGTCGTTTAGTGCTTGTTTTAATCTACCCAGTTGGAACAAACAATACCCCCTCCGCTCTAAATATCGAGTATTGTTAGGTTCTACATCAAGTAATTCATCGAAATAGAATTTTGCATCAATCCATTCTTTTTCATCAAATTTTTTATTAGCAAGTTCTATTATTTTGCTAACCTCAATTATTGACTTTTTTTTTCTTCTTGAGTTTTAATCCCCGAGAATGCAACCACCATGTCTAAATAGATGTTTTCTGCTCGAATTTTACCTTCATTAGTTGAAATAATGCCAGATTTAACACCTTCCATTATTTGGCAAAGTGAAGTTCTGTTTTTCGTGTATTCTTCATAAAATTCCTGTGAGACTTTTACAGTTCTAAATGTCCTTTGGTCTATAAACACCTTGTTCCCTCCGCTAATTTGCGCCCCAATTGAATCAATACTGATCTTGTCTGTAAGTATTACCTTCCCATTAGCAATCACGCCAGATTTAAATTCACCGTTTTTTTCAACTCTAGTTGTGTCAGAGATTTCCTGGAGTTCAAGGCGCTCAAGTTTGCAATACTTTTTTGTCATCAATGAGATTTTCTTTGTTTGCGAACAAGAAATTGTTACGAGTGCAATCAATAAAAAAAAGAATTTTTTCATTTTTAAAGTGTTTAGTTATTTTTTAATTTTCCGAGAACTAGCGTACTACCGCAACTCCTATTGCGTTTATTCCAAATACCTACGCAGTAATACCCCCTTATAAATCAATCACTTAATTTAAAAGCCTTATACTGGTCAGTTGCGGTAATGCGAAAGCAA
>Ga0247838_1007318_pt1 | contig 9944 bp, 10 predicted proteins | sample LaCruzMarch2015__5_FD_189097 | JGI IMG/M metagenome (GOLD analysis project Ga0247838, IMG submission 189097) | Freshwater microbial communities from meromictic Lake La Cruz, Castile-La Mancha, Spain - LaCruzMarch2015_15m | ecosystem: Environmental > Aquatic > Freshwater > Lake | place: Spain... | reverse complement strand
AACAAGTTAGCTGGGAAAATACAACTTTCAGTTACGAAGAGTATATGTTAACACCAAAAATTTAATTCAAACCAAGAAAAAGGCGAATATTTACCCACCTCACACCTTAAATCCTCCAGATTGATAATCTAATTTACTCAGCAGCTTATAATCAACTAAACGCTTAATTTTAGCCAATGCATACAGCGTTAATAATGCCATAAAAATTACATAAATAATTACCGAACTAGAAAACAAGACGTTATGGTTACTAATTGGAAACAGGTGGTGAACAACCTTACCTAACGCAATTGTAATTAGTGGTGCCACCCCACCAAAAAAAATAAATCCCACGCGATGACATGAAGCCACTCCTAATGCTCGGCTCACTTCAGGAAATAAGCCATAAAGTAGTCGCGGAACTAAACCCGAAAAAATACTCGCTAAAACAGCGATCGGCAAAATACTCGCTAAACCATATTGCTTATTTATAAATGCCCAGCCCCAAAATAACATACTCGGAACCAAAGCCATAGTTGCTAGCCAAGTAATCAACACGACATTATGAAATCTCACCAACTTATTTAAACCAAAGTTTATTAGCAAACTCAATAAATTCGCCATGAAAATATAATGACTAATCAAATACACACTATAATGCAGATGATAATACATACCATATGGTATAAAAATCAAGAAAATAAAAACAGTTAAACCAGTTAGACCTGAAATTATTATTGCCAACTGACTTTGTAATGGAAACCTCGTATAAATATGATAATACATTTGAGGACGCTTAGATGGTTGTGTGGATTTGAGGCTAAAAATTACCGCCAAACGTATAACATACGCAATTAAAGTAAAGACCACCCCCACCACAAACGGTATCCGCCACGCAAATTGTTCCATTTGCTGCGCTGAAAATAAGACATTAGTCAACCGATAGATCGAAACCCCCAGCAATTGCCCTAACTCAATCCCAGCCATAATTCCAAACAAAGCTAGATCAATTTTATGCGCAAGTTTATCATTCAAATAATTGAGTTCCATTTGTATAAATGCGCCACTTGCCAAGCCTTGCATCACACGAATCAATGCAATTGCGAACAGGCCATGCAACCATGCAAAACCACTATTCACTGAAATCAATGCAAAATAAAGATTTGCAAACACCAACATTAAACTAATTAATGAAACACTCCAAGCTAAGTGACAACGCTTTGCCAGCAGACTATAAATTTTCATGCCAATAGGATTAACTAAATAACCGACGATAAAAATGGTAAAAATTAGACTAAAGGATAATTCACTCGCATGGTGATCTTGCAGAACATTCTGAATAATAAAAATAGAGAGAAAACCAAAAATAATAAAATCATAGAAATCTAACATGCTCCCCAATGAAGCAATGAAAATGACCTTGCGCTCATCACACGTGAGACCAACCTGAAACAAGCGCATAATATTTTTGACTATCATCTAATCAACTCAATTCCAGAACGAGTTAAATGGTTATTGATAAATCTGCTCTTAAGCACAATTAAATGACTCTTGAATTAACTTTAGCCAACTCTCGTGGTTTAAATCACAAACCAACTGCGGCTCATATTGGCGTGTATTTTCACCAATCCCAATTACATTAATTCCACAAGCTTGAGCGGCCGTAATCCCCGAACGACTATCTTCGAAACTTAAACACTGACTAGGCAAGAGTTGATGAAATTCAAGTGCATTTAGGTATAACTGCGGATGAGGTTTGCCAAATTCAACGCTATCTCGACTAAAAATCTGACTACAGCGCTCCAAAATCCCAAGTTGTTGCAAACTATGGCGCACAATCGGCGCAGTTGAATTGGAAACCACCGCTTGCGGCAAGCCCAATTTGGCAAAATGATTAAATAACTCCAGTGATTGCTTAATTTGTTGTTGTGGACTAATTCGCTCAAGCGCATACTCTATGGCTAATTGCTCCCAGCGCGCAAATAGCGCTTGATTATCTAAACTCAGCGCTTGCCCAATCATTAATTCAAACACTGCCGAATTCTCTAAGCCTGCTGGAATTACCTCAAGCGCACTCACAAAACCCAATTCGCGAGTGGCAAAAAATGCCGCCTGTTCATGAATTAATTCACTATCAACCAGCGTTCCATCCAAATCCCAAAATATTGCTTTAATTACGGGTCTCATCTTAAACTTTCTCAATTAATTATTTGCTTACTCCAGCCCAGATTTTAGCATGTTAAAATTACGCCATGACGACTAAACCAATTCCAATGCGCAAAATAATTCATATTGATATGGATTGCTTTTATGCCGCAATTGAAATGCGCAAAAATCCAGATTTAGCTAATTTACCCGTTGCGGTTGGTGGTAGTCCCAATCAACGTGGCGTGCTTTGCACCTGCAATTATGCCGCACGTAAATTTGGCTTACATTCCGCCATGTCCTCGGCGCACGCCATGAAATTATGCCCAACTTTGGTGCTATTACCCGTCAACATGGCTTTGTACAAACAAGTTTCACAACGCATCCAAGCTATTTTTCGCGAATATACCGATTTGGTTGAGCCGCTTTCTTTAGACGAGGCATATTTAGATGTCAGCGCATCCCAGCTTGAACACGGGAGTGCTACCCGTATCGCCGAACGAATTCGCCAACAAATTTGGCAACAAGAACAACTAACCGCATCAGCAGGTGTCTCGGTAAATAAATTTATTGCCAAGGTGGCGAGTGGTTGGCAGAAACCGAATGGATTATGCGTAATTCCACCTGAACGAGTTATGGAATTTGTCAATCAACTACCCGTAAATAAGATTTTTGGGGTCGGGAAGGTTATGGCGCGCAGGTTGGAACAACGAGGCATTCAGACGTGTCGTGATTTACAAGCCTACTCGCAAGCCCAACTCTGTGCTTGGTTTGGCAAATTTGGTACGGCGCTCTATTATCAAGCACAAGGAGTTGATAACCGTCCAGTTAATCCGCATCAACAGCGTAAATCACTGAGTGTGGAAACCACCTTTAATCAAGATATTCAACAAGCTGAGCAACTCCAGCTTGAACTACAGCGCTTATTTGACGAATTTATGCGCCGCTTAAACCAAGCTAATCTTCATGCTGAAATCAAAAGCATTTTTCTCAAGCTCAAATTTAAGGATTTTAAAGCGACCAGCGCCGAAAGTGCTTATCAAGAATTGGGCTACCCACATTTTGCACACTTGCTGCAAATTTGCCAGCAACGTAATTCACAAGCCATCCGCTTATTGGGCATTGGGGTAACTTTTAAATATGCTGAAAAAGTAAATTCACAACAGCTTGAATTATTTTAACTAAAGCGTTTAATTCGGAATGTTCGTCAATGTTATAATTACAACCTGACAAATATTAGTCCATAGTTCTAACTTAGCCATTTAATTTCAAGGAATACCATGAAAAAAATATTAATCCTCTTAACTAGCACATTTAGCCTTGCTGTTCATGCAGACAATTTAAATCAGACCCAAACAGAATCAATTCAAACTGGCGTAACTCAGGCAATGTATGATTCAGTCAAATGTTGGAATGCAGCCGATCTAAAATGTTTTATGGCGGGCTATGTGAAGAGTGATAAAACTTTATTTATTTCTGGTGATAAATTTATTCATGGTTGGCAAAATTCATATGATCATTATCAAAAGAAATATGGTATTAACCAACAAGGCATGGGCAAACTCAATATTAAAATTGATGAAATTCGTGCTTTGGATGAAAGCCATGCCTTTCTCTATGGTCGTTGGCAGCTCAAAACTGAAAGCAAAGAATATTCTGGTGTAACTTCGCTAATTTTTGAAAAACATGCAAATAAATGGCAAATTATCGTTGATCATTCAAATTAAGTATAACGTCATCCGATCATCATTAAATATATTAACAATGATAAACTTCCGACGCAAAAGCATTTATAAAAGATCGTAACCACTCACCCCATAGGTTAACCAATTGAATTTATTCAATATATTTTAGCCAAAAAATCAGGCGCAAAACATATATAATTAAATCACAACAACATGTTAAACCTAAAAATGGGCTGAGTGGTTACTTCACCAACACCGATAGTGCTGATACTCAAAATGAGCTGAATAAAAAGCTTCAGAAGAAAATTAACAGTCTTCCGAATGCAACTCGTTTGGCAACGGTGAATTATACTAACACCACAACTTTATTGCGCGATAAAGATAAAGCTTGTAAAACGGTAACGGCGTGGGTTGAAGTGAATAATTAGTTTTGGCAGGGAACCTTACCAGCTTTTTCCTGTACCTTAATAATTTTAGTTAGATCAAATTCACCTTTAGCTTCTTTGCTAGGGGCATATTCGGCTGTAATCAAACAAATTTTACCTGTCTCGTCACCGTTTGAAAAGGTACAGGTTTTTTCAATTTTGGTGGCGTTTTCTTGGGTTATTTTGGATAATTTAACGTTTTTATAACCATCTTGTGGTGTGTTGGAAAAATTTCCTTTGCTGCTACACTCAGATTTACCAGCCGCATTAACTTTATATCCTTCATAGTACCAGTTAGCTCCAGCCGCGCTAATTGCTTGACCGGCAAAGGTTGCCGTTTCGGCAAACACTAGTGAACTGGCACACATTAGCGCTGTAAGTAACAAATTTTTCATAATAGTATCCTTTTCTGAATTTAAGTAAAATAAATAGCTCAATCGCTACCAATATTGTACGCTATTGTAATTAATGATTTTTAATCTTTACTTTATGCGTTACGATACTCAATAATGCCACGCTAAAGATTATTATAGCAATGATATGACTGTTATTGACAAACGTTGTAGGCGTAACTAACCAGCTGATAATTAATAAATTAAACATGATGCTGGATGCGCGCCCTAAGCCAAAAAGTGTGTTACTCGCAATGCTCCGAATATAGGTTGGAAATTCACGCGCGGCTTGTTGGGATAATAAAATTGGATAACCACCGCCTATGATGCCAAGACCAATGCTAAAAATAAAGAGCGACGATTCTGAAATTAAACTATAGCTTAACATTAAGCCGATAAAGAGCAATAAAGTTGCAATCATGAACGGTTTATCATTGTTAAAATATTGTTTATAAACGGCACTTAATAGACTGCTAATTATATTGCCGCTAAAAAAACCCAGTAATAATAATTTGGTTGCATGGGCTAAACTATAGTGTTGAATAATATAATTTGGGAAAATGAACATCATGGTAATCATTATGTAATATGGACTATTCATGAGGAAATAACGTAATAAAACCGCTAAATATTTAGGATTAGTTATAAGCAGGCGTAGGCTACCTAACTGATGTTGATGTTCCAATTGGGCATCTAAAAATTCTGTGGACTCGCTGATTTTACTGCGTGCTAAAAATAATATAAACCCAGCTATTCCACCTGATAAGAACATTACTTGCCATGAAATAAAGCCAATTAAGGTTGCACAGATACCACCTAAGACACCGAAGCAATATAAGAATGCCGTGCCCCATGCCGCCGATTTTACTGGGAATAACTCAATTATTAAAACCGTTGAGGTCGCAAATTCTGTGGCTAGACCAATGTATGCCAGCATGCGTAGCGTAATAAATACAGGCAGCGAGTGTGTGAAGACGGCGCTAATTGTTGCAACTGAATAAAGTAGAATGCTATATTTAATTGCGGAAGCGCGCCCAATTTTATCGCCAAGGATACCAAATAATATCGCACCAATAAAAATTCCTGCAGTTTGAAAATTGCTAATCATAAGATAGGTTTGCTGGATTTGAGTGGTCGAGTGGATTTGAAATTGTTGTTGAATTAATTCGCTGTAGCTAACTCCCATGATGGTTAAGTCATAGAAATCAATGAAATAGCCTAGGCAAAGTAGGGTTAGGGTAAATAGTTTTGTGTTACGCGCAGTCATAGTAGCGCACTATTTAAGCATGTAATCATCTGATGAGTGGTGGGTACTTGTAACATTAATCAAGTCCTTATGTGCAAAGTTAAAAGAATAAGAAAGTCACTATTTTTGACTTATCGCCAAAATGGTCGATTGTCATTAAGCGATGATTATACCGATAAATAAATTATCTGGTTAATAATATTGTGTATTTATGCTAAAATAATGGCAAAATATTTTTATAGAGGTATATCATGGCTGGACATAGTAAGTGGGCAAACATTAAACATCGTAAAGGTGCGGCAGATGCGAAGAAAAGTAAAATTACAACACGCTTGGTAAAAGAAATCGCAATTGCGGCAAAAATGGGCGGTGGAGACTTAGAGTCAAATCCTCGTTTGCGCTTAGCAGTTGAAAAAGCCCGTGATAATAACATTCCTAAAGATAACGTTGAACGTGCTATTAAACGTGGTACTGGTGAGCTTGAGGGGGTAGATTATGTTGAACTACGCTTTGAGGGTTACGGTACGGCTGGTGCGGGGATTATTGTGGATTGTTTAACCGATAATAATACGCGTACGGTGGCTGAAGTTCGTCATGCGTTTAGTAAGTATAATGGTCAAATGGGTACCGATGGTTGTGTTTCATTTCAATTTCAACACTGTGGTCAAATGTTATTTGGACCTGAGATCAACGAAGATGCTTTAATTGAAGCCGCGCTTGAAGCTGGCGCTGAAGATGTAATTACCCATGAAGATGGTAGTTTTGAAGTGATAACCTCGCCTGGTGAATTTATTGCCGTTAAATCTGGCTTGGATGCAAAGGGCTTTAGCGCTGAATTTGCCGAAGTTATAATGAAGCCAAATATTGAAACTGAGTTAAATAGTGAAGATAGTGAAAAAATGCAGCGCTTATTAGATGCCTTGGAGTCGCTGGATGATGTCCAAGATGTTTATACTAATGCCATCTTAGCTGAGTAATGTATTTTAACCCACTTTTTGGTGGGTTTTATTTTAGGAATATTTAGATTTAATGAAAACGAGTTATATTCAAAAGTTTATTTTTGATGAATTACCAATTAAAGGTTCTTTGGTGGTCTTGGATGACTGTTGGCAAGTTATTGCTGCGCAGCGTCAATATCCTGAAGGTTTGCAACAACTGTTAGGGGAATTATTGGCGGCCAATGTTTTATTGACCAATAATCTGAAACTCAACGGTAAGGTAATTTGCCAAATTCAAGATAATCCAGCCTTTAAATTGGTGGTTAGTGAATGTAGTCATGATGGCTTAGTGCGCGCAACGGCCAAATTTGTAGCACAGAGCGAAACTTTAGTTGAGTATGCAGATTATCTTAAAGATGGGCATTTAGTCGTTAGCATTGACTCGAAAGCCGATGGACAATTATATCAAAGCATTATCGCATTTAACGGCAATAATATTGGCGATATTTTAAATAATTATATGCTTCAATCCGAGCAGCTAAAAAGCTGGTTCTTGCTTAGCTATACGCCTGAACGAGTAGTCGGTTTTATGTTGCAACAATTACCCGATACGCATAATCATTTTAATGATGAAATTGAACGGGTGTTTATGTTAGCAAACACGTTGACGCATACTGAATTAGCTCATGATGAATTGGAGCAGTTGTTAGTTAAATTATTTAATGAAGATAATGTGGTGCTGTTACCAGCGCACCCAGTTGAGTTTGCGTGTAGTTGTAGCCATCAACGGGTCGCTGAGGTTTTACGTAGCCTAGGTAGTGATGAATTAAAAGCCATGATTTTGGAACAGGGCAATATTAGCGTTGATTGTGATTACTGCAATGCGGAATATAAATTTAGTGCCAAGGAATTAGAGTTGTTTGTTTTGCAATTGTCGCTGGATGAGCTGCCTGCAGTCTCTGAGCAAATCAATTAAGCAATTATAAGATACGCTATTTGGTGAGTAAATGTGGTGCTGAGATTTATTCAGTACAAATAAATTTGGCAGCTTCGAGAAGATTATATATCCAATCAAAGCTGCCATCTACTAGGTCAGGTTAAAGATTAACTTGTATATAGAGTTAATTATTTTCCTTCTTTATAACGCTCTGAGTATTCTCTAGTTGCAGTTTTCAGAACAATTTTTTCGCCAAGATTCACAAAAGAAGGTACAATCACACGAATACCAATATCTAGTATGGCTGGCTTATCCATTGCTGTAGCTGTAGCCCCTTTGATTTGAGGATCAGTTTCTACAATAGTACACACAATTGTGGTAGGGAAGTCAACGGCCATAACATTTCCATCAACTAATTTAAGTCTTACATTGATACCATCAGATAAAAAGACAACATCATCGCCAATTGTATCTGGATTAACTGTAATTTGGCTGTAATCTTCCATATTCATAAACACGTAGTCTTCACCTTCTTTATACAAGAAAGTACATTCCAACTCTTCTGTTGATAAACGCTCGATTGTATCTGTTGATCTAAATGCAGTTTGAGCTTTTGAACCAGTTTGAATATTTCTCATTTCAGTTTGTATAAATGCACCGCCACCAGTTCCTGATTTAACTGTACGTGTACTTAATACCACAAATTGACGACCGTCATGCTGAATAATCCAACCTTGACGAAGATCTACTGCTTTTTCTTTCATATTGGTTTCCTTTTTATCATTAATAATATTTGATTTGATTGTATCCAATTAATTTTATACTATAGCATCAAGGTATGATACCTCTAAACGCACATTCTTGTAATGCAACACACGTTCTTATTTGATATATCATGAAATTTTAGTTCAACGAAGCTACAAAAATTTAACACACACATGATGTACTTTGATTGCCTAGGTTACTTTGGCTTTATTAAAGGTAGTAATTTTACACCATTTTGCATAGATTATAAAAGATACTTATTCAATGTGCTATCATTTTGTAAAATCCAGTCTTGAATTTCATTGGTTTCTTGCTCTGCGAGTAAGCATTGCTTTAATGATGTATTGGCATCATGAAATCGATAGAGTAGAAGAACTTCTGCTAAATTAGTCGCCCTGATGTTTTGCACAAAAATAAGTCGAGCAAATAGATCATAATCAGTGCATATTTTATAGTATGAGTTATACCTTAGGCTCTTCAATGCTGACCTACGAAACATTACACTCGGATTGAGAAATGGCACTCCGTTAAAAAAGCTTTGCTGTAATTCATCATTTGACAATGAAATGGCATAATTTAATCTCACGCTACTTTGGTCTGGATAAAATGCCTCAGCTTGTCCGCCAACAAAACCAAACTCTGGGTTAGCCTTTAAAAATTTAACTTGCTGTTCAAATCGCGTTGGCATACAAATATCATCATGATCCATCATGGCGATAAATGAGCCTTGTGCGCGGTCAATTCCAATGTTTGAAGCAATAGCGATACCATTATTTACCTGGCACGCTATCCAAATAATCCGCTCATCATTATAACTGGCAACAATCTGCTGTAATCTTGAGGCATCATGTGGGCTATCATTGACAATTAAAAATTCAAAATCTGAATAGGTCTGCAGAAGGACACTCTCAATAGCTTCGCGTAAATAAATTTCATTAGTTTGATAGATCGGCATTACTACACTAAGCTTGATATTATTATAATTTATAATTTAACCTCTCCTTTAATGGATACGCAATAAACATCTATCATAAATTGGCCATTCATATCAATTTCACTCTTATATTTCTGCTTTATTTATTGTCCATGGTTAGAGTTGTTATTTATAATTACGCGGTGATTTTGATTGCCAATTAGTAGGACTTGTTCGGTAATGCCCATATGATTACGTTTTGCAAATTCATCCCACGTAATTTGCTCTTTGCCTTGTTTACCAACCAATACTACATCATCACCTAATTGAATTTTATTATGTGGATCTTCATCGGTAATATCAATTACTACCATATTCATTGAAGTTTTACCTAAGACAGGGAAGCGCTGTCCACGGATTAAAACATCAGAGCTTTCTTTAAATGCATATTGTGAGAAACCTGTGTCGTAACCAGCACGAATTGTTGCAGTGGTTGATACTCTGTCAGAGCGTGTAAAC
>Ga0247838_1007268_pt1 | contig 9995 bp, 17 predicted proteins | sample LaCruzMarch2015__5_FD_189097 | JGI IMG/M metagenome (GOLD analysis project Ga0247838, IMG submission 189097) | Freshwater microbial communities from meromictic Lake La Cruz, Castile-La Mancha, Spain - LaCruzMarch2015_15m | ecosystem: Environmental > Aquatic > Freshwater > Lake | place: Spain... | reverse complement strand
CCCGCAGGGCGGCTCTCTCGAACTCAGCTGGACTCTTCGCCAAGCGAAGGAAATTGGAATCGCCAACAAGGATAACTGGAAGAACTACCCAAGAGCGATGCTCCGTGCGAGAGTCATTAGCGAAGGAATCCGCTCTGTTTTCCCAGGCTGCGTGGTGGGCGTCTACACCCCAGAAGAGGTACAAGATTTTCAACCTTCCACAGAACAAAAGGTCAAGCACATGGGCAGTGTGGAGCGGGTGGAAGATGTATCACAGGATGTACTACAAGAGGAGGATGGAGCGTTTGCGCTTCACGTTCCGAATTCAGACAAACCTTACAAACGTTTTCAAACGCCTGAAGATTGGATAGAAGGATATGCCAGCATGGTTAACAGAATTGTCTCCAGCCAAAAGTTCTCTCTGGAGGAAAAGGCAGGGAAACTCACCGCACTCTCAGACTGCAATACAGGTGTTACAGAAAACTTCAGCAGCTTGGATAAAGTCAAACTCAGAGCCGCTATCGTCACCGCTGGAGGACAAGCCTCCCCAAAGCCAGACAAGTCCCAACCAATTCCCGATTCGGGACTCAGCGAGCCAATATTCTGATGTGGCTACAAAGCGGGAGAAGCCTGACACCACTGGAGGCATTGAATGAATTCAATTGTTTCAGGCTTGCAGCACATATCGAATCTCTGCGGAAAGACGGACACAGAATCTTTACGGAGATGGTTAACGAAAGCGGGAAGAAGTTTGCCAAGTACACACTTTGAAAGGAAAGAAATGGCAACAGGAAATGCACACAAGGAGATGCCTGGTTCAGGTGTCATGTACTGGGAAGAAGAAGAGATGCGTAAGTCTCCAAAAGGCCCAGACTACAAAGGGTTTGTTGTTCTAGAGATGGACTACAAAGCAGGTGAGAAGTTGAAGATTGCAGCGTGGCAAAAGCCAACCAGCCGAGGGCACAACTTGCTTGCTTTGAAAGAAGATAACTGGAGCAAGAAGAAACGTGAGGAAGAGATGAAGGATAAAGAAATCCCTTCTAACTACGCACGTAAATCAGCAAGTAGGTTAACTGAAGACGATTCAGAAATTCCTTTTTGATGGCGACAAAAACCTCGCCCACACAGCGTAGTCTGGCTCACCTGCGTGAGATTGGCTACCACGTTGAAGTAGTAGAGAAGTGGAACAGTTTCACTAAACAACGAAAAGACCTGTGGGGGTGGGCTGACCTTCTCGCTATTCGCAAAGGTGAGGTGCTGGCAGTGCAGGTAACAGCCTCTGCTGTCAGTGACCGCATAAAAAAGATTGTGGCCTCTGACACGCTTGCTCTTGTAAGAGATGCAGGGATTCGTGTGGAGGTGCATGGTTGGAGAAAATCCGCAAAGACAAACAGATACGTATTAAGAATTGAGGACATATCATGAGTGACGTTAAACCAACACCACAACAACTACAGATGAGCCAAGACTCTGTAAACAAGGCCAACAACAGCATTAACTACACCATGAACTTGGTGAACATGTCCCTTCAACAACTCTGGAACATTGCCTACGCTGCTGGCTTTGAAGATGCACAGGAAATCATGAAGACAGACCAAGGTCAAAAATGAGTAAGGCTCACATCTTCATCGCCACCCCTATGTATGGTGGCATGACCACAGGCTACTACTGTCAGTCACTGGTCAACACAACCGCTGTCATGAGGGCTAACGACATTGACATGTCCTTCTCCTGCATGTTCAACGAATCCCTCATCCAGCGTGGGCGTAACGCTCTTGCACATGGCTTTCTCAACAAGAAGGAAGCTACCCACCTGATGTTTATTGACGCAGACATTCGCTGGAATCCTGCCGACATCGTTCCTATGATTGATGCTGACAAAGATATTATTTGTGGCATCTACCCCAAGAAGGAAATCAACTGGCATGGTGTCGAGCAAGCAGTCAAAGATGGTGTGCCTGTTGACCAACTGAAAACCCGTACAGGTTCGCTGGTGGTTAACCTTGTTGACTATGCTGGCACAGTCACAGTACCAGCACATGAGCCTGTGGAAATCTGGAATGGCGGTACAGGGTTCATGCTTATCAAGCGTGAAGTACTGGAAGACCTGGCTACAAAGATGCCAAGCTATATCAACGATGTCACCTTCCTGTCTGGCGAAATCAAGCAGGACAAGATTGTGGAGTTCTTTGCCTGTGCTATCGAAGCAGGCGTAGGACGCTTGCTGTCAGAAGACTACTACTTCTGCCAAGAAGCACGTAGACATGGCTACAAGATTCATGCCGCTCCGTGGGTGGTTCTAGGCCATTTCGGTAGCTACCTGTTTGAAGGCGGCCTGCTTCCAGCAGCATGAAAAATTTAGCGTTTAGCAGTCCTTGCCGACCTGATAAACGCTGCTTTGGTGGGGTAACCAGCTTGACCCTTGCGTTTAGGAGGCAGTCCTGCTGCCCTGCGTTGGTTAATGTTGAAGTACAAGCCACGTTGGGCTTTCGGTGTGTATGCCATTATCTGCACCCCCATCTCTTTCTTGCTGCCTTCCCTCTATCTCCAGTCCATCCACTGCTTCTAGCGCAGAAAGACTTGTGACGAGGGTTCGAGGTATCTTTGGTGGGAGCCTTCAAATTGCTCCCTGTTGCTCTGTTTGCCTTTGCACGACCCTTGGCAGTCAGTCCCGCACCCTTCTTGACAGACAGCTTTTCGCCTCTGCCTACAGATAGATTTGGGAACTTCTTCCTAGCCATACTGACTCCTATGCCACCAAGCCTTGCAAGTACGTAGTTTTACCCGCAACCTTAGTAGCAGTCAATTCCTGCTTTTTCAGGTTGTCAGGGTCATAGCTGACATGTACCCATCCGCTGTCAGGAATGCCAGGTGTGTAGAACTCCAGAATCAACTGGGTGTAGTCCAGATTGTCCATAATCCACTGAGCCAAGTCAGCGTTAGCAACACCAGGAATCTCTATATCTGCTGCCATGCCCTTGCAATGGTCTGAGGTCTTGGAGCCACCTACAGCGGCATTTGACTCAGGGCTACGATAACCAGAGTTCACCTTCACACCCTTGCCAAAGTGGTCACGTACGGGCTGCAGGACTTTCTCGCACAGCAAACGCAGGTTCTCTGTGGTCTGTTCATCAGGGGTGTTGTCCAAGTCCAGACGCAGGGCTGTCTCAGATTTGGTGAGTTCATGTAGGGAAAAATTGGCAGTCAAGTTCATTTGATTTCCTTCTGTGATTCAACAGCTTTGTTGTATAAGTCTATACAGGCATTGAGTTTTTGTATAGCTCTGTCACCCTCTTCCGCTATTGCGAAAAGATTTTTTCCAACCTCTGGGTCAAGTTCGGCACGTGCTTCTCCTCCACCACTTCCTGCGGCAAGGCTGGTATCTGTGGGGGTTTGTACGGGGCAGGTCGTTTTGACAGGAACCCGCAGCTTGTAAGTGCCAGCATCAATAGCAGCATCCCGCTGTTTCGTAACCAGTTTGGCTTTTTCATTTGTCTTCCTCAGTGCTTCTGCGGTAGTAGTAATAGCCGTGGCTAAAGCCTGTTCCTTTGCTCTGGCAACAGTATTCAGGCGGTCAACCTCTTCTTGTTGGGCTTTTGCCTCAACATGCTTGCCGTAGTAATAGCCTCCACCGAAAGCTATTAACAAGGCTACAAGACCAGACAACAAGCCTTTCATGGCTTGGGTGGCTCGTCATTGTCGTTAGCTTCTGCCTTGGCAGTTGCATTGGCTACGGCTTTGATTCCTGACCTGCCAGCCACACCACCCAAAACACCAGTGATAAACACCATGATGGTAGAGATCTGGCTTGTGTAAATCTTGTCAATAGGAGCCATGCCAGACATGGGCTGAGTGACGTAGGTCACAGAATACAGGAACATAGCCATTGCGCCAAGCAGAATGCTGACCAGCACCACAATGACAAACGCCCAGACCCTGACTTCAATTTCCTCTGCTGTCAGGCGATTGCTGACATTTTTAACTACTGTAGGCATCACTTCTTCTCCTGTTCAGGTTTAACAAGTTGTTCTGGGCAAGTGCCAGTGGCAGTGCAAATTGGCGGTTTGCAATCCGCAAGCTCCCAGTTTTTTGGGTCTTGGCACTGGTAACGGAATCTATCTTCGCATCCTGTCATCAGGAGCGTTATCAGAATCATGATTACGGTTTTGTTCACGATTTTTCCTCTCCACCTCTCGTCTTAACTTTTCTACCTTTTCTATCTGTTGCTTGGCCTCATGCTTGGTTTCTAGCACATCCAGGTACAACATAGCCAAAAGAGGCAGTAAAAGAGCAACCAACACACATGCTGCAATCCATCCCACTACGTCTTCTCCATCCGATTTATGAACAGGAGGAGTAGCCACAGATACAGGAGGAATATAAAAGTCGCTAGAAGATACGCTAGGTTTGCCTGGAAGTTTCTTTTTTCCTCCCTGCGTTGCCATGCCTTGTACCTCGCTTGCGCCTCTTGCTTAAGTCTAGCCTTTTCTTGTTCTTCCTGTATGACATTCCGCATGTCAAAAACTTTGGAATACAGCGCACCCATTTCGGGTGGGCTTTGGTACACCATCGTTTCCCTGATTGTCACTTCCAGTGCCGCCATCTGGTCTTGAGCCATAACCCTCTTGAGAGCGGCTTCCATGATGTTGGCATCAGGGTCGTAGACGTTCTGGCTTTTCTCTTCTTCTTCTCTTATATGGGCAGCAAGTTGCTCTTGTAAGCGGAAAAACTCTGTGAGTTGTGCCACCACATCTGACATGACCTTAGTCTCGTCAACAGAAACATACTTCTCTTTCTTCTTGGCTACAGGCTTGGCAACAGGCGTAGGCTTGCTGTCACCAGCAAACATCTGCGCCAGCTTTCCCCAGAAACCATGCACTTCTTTGGCAATGCCAACAGCTTCATCAACTGTGGCCTTAACCTCCATAAAGGAGGTTTTTGCTTGCTTATAGAGTTCGCACCCTTCTTTGATTGCCGCTACACATGCGTTGGCAGCAAAGAGGATGCTTATCGGGTCAATTTACAGACCCTCTCCTGGGGTCACATAAACTTCTGGAGTGCCAGTCTCTGACACAAAGGTAACGTAAACAGGAGCAGTATTTGTCGATTGTGGGCCAGTAACAACCATGACGGTATCTGGCGGGACAATCACAGAATATGACGGAGAGCCATTACTAGGCAGTGCCACGTTTGCAGTAGCACTGTTGCTAATACGCACATAAACGGGCAAGCCAGCACCACCAGTAGGCTCATGGCTGACCAACATGTACTGCTGTACAGGGCTGTCTGAATACAAGGTAAGCTGCTGAATTGTTGTGGCAGCATTTAACTTGTGCGTCTTGCCCATAGGCTGAAAGGCAATGTTATTAGCCATCAGTACACCTTTTCACCACCACCAGAGGTAGGCGATTCCTTACGGGTAAAGTAATCGTTAGGCACGTTGTTTTTGAAGTTCCAGACGGACTGGAAACCACCTGCGGGGAGTTTGCCAGGGGTGAAGTCACCAGGCACACACAGCTTGTTCTGTGTGATACCAGTGCCAACTTGAGCCTGTACCTTAGTTGTCTTGACTTTCGGAATCATGTCCATGTTTTTTCTCCTTTATCCTCACCAGCAGATAGCTGAATATTACATAAATTGCAAGAGTTGTCACCCTCTCCCACTTTGGTTCCCACATTACCCAACAGCCCAGTCCAAAAGATGTGAGCAGAGCAAGAATGGTAATTAAGCGGTCGGAGATGACCCCTAACGCCAGACGAATAATTGCGGTTGCTTCCATGATTTTCCCTCTCTAATAATGGAATAACCATATTATCATGTCTCCTCGTCATCGTCACCGAATAACCCTGCACCGTACCCTTCGTCAGCATCCTTCATTTTCAAGGCTTCTAGCTTCAAGGCACGGTCTATAACCTTCATTTTGTCGGTTATGGAGGCGGTAGGGTCAAGCATGACAGCAGCCATCAACTCGTTGATAGCTTTCTCCAGCGCAGGGTTTATGCCCTTCTCAGGCTTTTTCCTGCTCATCGCTTCATCTTGCGGGGGGCAGAGCGTTTCATTTCGTTTTTGGTCATGGATTTACCCATTGTGTTCATCATCTGACGGTTGTAGTCCTCAGAAGCACGAACCTCATTCTTACCACCTTGGCGAGCCATGCGGTCAATTTCACTTTTTGTCATTGCTTTACCCATTGTGTCGTATTTGTCTTTCATGATTTTCTGTCCTTCCTTTTGACTTTTCGTGCTGTCGTGAGTGCAATAGCAATTGCTTGCTTTTGCGGTTTACCCGCCTTCATTTCCCTGCGAATGTTGGCAGAAATGGTTTTTTGACTACTACCTTGTTTGAGTGGCATGACTACTCCTAATCTGTTAATTGTGTTCCAGCCTCACCAGAAATTCCTGTTTTGATGATGTAACGAATTGTTTGGGCAGCAGCACTTGGCTCTAGCGTCATTTGTACAGTTCTGATTCTTTGAGTCAATTCTGCTGCTTTTTTGGGCGTTATCAATCCAGTATTCAACAAAGCTGGTTTGAGGATTCGCTCAAAATCATCACCAACATTTTTGGGGTTCATTCGAGAAATGGTTATGTCTAATGCCCTGTTAAAGCTCTTAGCAAGTTCTGGGTTAGATTTTATGAAAGGAGCAACCTCTCTCAACTTTTGCGTTTCTCCAGATGTAATCAGCTTTTCAATTTCTACAGTTGGGTCACCAGAACCAAGAATGCCTTTTACCTTATCTTGACCTGTTGTAGTCTCGGCTAATTTTTGACCTTGCTTACGTAGCTTTTCACCTTTAGAAATGCTTGCTTGCAATCTCTTCTCTGACTCTGTTGCGGCAGCAGTTTTTATTCCGACTTCTTGTTCTTTTGCTTGTATAGGCAAATTCTTAATTTCTGTCCGCAAAGATGTAGCAAGTTTTGTGGTTTTTGGCACTACGCTTTCTGCTCTAGAAATTGCAGACATGGCACTGTTTACTCTATTAGACAAGTTGGGAAATAGGTCTATCCATTCTTTGTTGTCTTTGAGATAGTTAATTATGGCCTTGCTGTCTTTCCCTACCAAAGTTCGGGCCAAATAATCTGAAGCAGCACCTTCAACCAATGCTGGGTCTTTCGTTATCTGCAATAAATCTTGTACAGATTTTTTACTTCTGAAAAATGTTGAAGGTATGTCTGCTGGGTCTTGTGTCAAATACTCTGGGTTTAATCTGTCTGTCCCAATAATCTTTCTTCCAGCAGGAATACGCAAAGCATTCAGAATGTCTTTGCCTTCAGAGTAATTTCGAAGCAGCATGTCTTGTGGGCCATCTACGCCACCAGCGTACTCAACTTGTATCGAGCGTATGCGCCCATACAAATCCTTTGCCTGTTCTTTAAGAAGACCTTCAAAACCCTCTACAGCCTTGCCATCAAATGCCTCACCAGTCTTTCTTCTAATAGGGTCTAAGGCCTCAAAAGATGTTTTGTAAACACGGTAAAAAGCTGGCTCTCCAGTTGCTGGATTTGTTCCTTTTTGAACTTGACCACCAGCCTTTTGTATGTCTGCTACTTGTTGTGCTACCTCTGCTTCTGAGCCTTCCATCATCACACGCTTATTGAGCATGGCTTCTCTTACACGCTCATAAACATTTCTAACACCTTGCTCAGTAACATCTACTTTTACTCTTTCAGCAGGTTGTCTGCCCTTTACGAGTTTGTCATTTAAGAAAGCAAGAGTTTCTTTAAACTTGGTGGTGTTTTCTGGAAAAATACCTGCTTCTTCTTGCTTTGCAACTAAAGCATCTCTTGCTGATTTGTCATTCTCAAACGCATCTTGCATTGTTTTAACTTGCAAGTCATCTGTATTTTTTACTTTTTGTTGCAGTGACAAACCTATATCTGAACGTGAACGTTTGGTATTTCCTATGGCAGCAACGGATTGTTCAGATGCTACTGCCGCTTTTTGTCCCGCAGCTTCTGCTCTTCGTGCTATGCCAAATTTTTTCTCTACTTGACTTATAGCATCTTTGATAGCACCTTCTGCCATCTGTTGACCTTCTTGCTTGAGCCTTTGCGCTTCTGCAATATTGAATCTTTGGACTCTACGTGCTTGTTCGTTGTAGTGTGCAGTGATTCTTTGTGCTCTTCCTTTTGCACCTTCTAACAACGCTTCACCTTCTCTACGTTTTGCATTGTCCAACCCAGCCAAAGCATCATAGATTTGACGATACGGTTGTATTTCAGTTACAGGTACTTCAGAGCCAAAAAACCTATCTCGTAAACCTGGCTTGGCAATCAATGCCAATTCTCTTGCGGCAGCATCAGCATATCCATCTTTACCAGCACCCGCATATTTTTCTAATGCTCTTATAGAACCACCGACAAGTGGAGTTCCACGCAAAACAAGTTCTGTAGCTTTTAATGCTCCTGGTCCAGCAATTTCTCCTCCAACTTCTGCAAGTTGTTTTCTAGTTACTTGTATTCCTGGAATGTCTATTGCTACTTTTTCTGGTTCAGGAACGACTTTACCTGCAACACTACCACCAGCAGCAGACAATCCACCAGCCAAAGCAGCAGCCGCTCTGCCTCCACGTGCTATTTGTCCACCAGCCAACAAAAACGGTGATGCGGGTGTTGGTATTAATCCTAATGCCGTCATGATTTCAGGAGTAAAAGCTCCAACAGTTGCGCCAATACCTCCTGATTTAACTACATCAGCAGCTTGACCCAAAAAAGACTTTTCTTCTTTTTTCCCAGAATCAGGAACAGGCAATCCAGATACATCTTGTGCGCTAGGCACAGGTAAATCAGATATATCTATTTTGGCAGGAACTGGGAGGTCACTGATGTCTTCATCCATTATTTATACCCCTGAGATTGCAAATAAGATGTGGCTTTATCTATATCCCCGCCATGAACCTTATCAGCATATGCTTTGAGTTTTTCTACAGTTGGAAGAGATTTTTGCGTTTCATCTCTTGTGTAGTCTTGACCAGGAACAAGATTTGTTCTCATGCCTTCTCTTAAGTTGATTTCTGGCAATCCATACAACTGACGCTTGAGTTGGATAGAGTCATCAATCCGTTGAGCCATACCACCAATTTTGTTTAACATACCTTGTGCATCATCACCTGGTTGTGGAACAGCACCATAGCTACGAGCAGCCTCTCCACCTGTCACAGCTTTACCAGATATGTTCAGATAGTAGTTATTGCGAATGTCTCTGACCTTTGTTAAAAACTGTTGCAACTCAGGAGGTATTTCTGAAGACAATATTTGATTTAAATAGTCTCCTTTTTCTGAAAAGAATGCTTCAATTCGGTATTGTTTCAACAGTTCATTGAGTTTTGGATTCTTTAAATCATTTGTTAAACCTTGCAAGTCGTTTTTCAAGATTACATCTGCTGTGTAACCTTCTGTTACTCTTGCTCCTGCCTTTAAGAATCCACCTTGTTGAGCTTTTGCATTTGCTAGTGCTAATGCTTGCTCTCTAGCAAGCCTTGCTCTCTCATCTGCGGCACGATTATTCTCTCTTGCAATACGTTCTTGCTGTTCTCTAGCAGCTTTAGCATCTGCTCTGTCATTTGCATTTTTAACAAGAGTATTGTTAAGTCCAACAAGGGTATCTACGTCTTTTCTTGCTTCGAGGACACTTTCAAGAACAGCGACATCACCTTGACGCTCACGCATAGCTTTGAGAACTTGAGACTCAGATTCTGCCAAGGCCATAGTGACCATCAAGTCACCTCTTTCCTTGTCGTATTTCTTGACTTCCATAGCCTCTGTTAACGCTTTTTCTAGCGTGGCTACCTTTGCTTGCATGGCTTTAAAGTTCTTGTCAAACTCTATTTGCTCTCGTTTGTACAGGTCTGCTCTACCCTTTTGGTAGCCTTCCAACATGCCATTCATGGCAAACATAGACCGCTGTGCATCACTCTTACCAACAAGCATTCCAACAATGCTAATAAGAGAGAACATGGCGGCTAAGTCAGTAGCAGTGTCTTTGGTAGGCACAAAAGCCATATTAGACATTTCTTG
>Ga0247838_1007261_pt1 | contig 10003 bp, 10 predicted proteins | sample LaCruzMarch2015__5_FD_189097 | JGI IMG/M metagenome (GOLD analysis project Ga0247838, IMG submission 189097) | Freshwater microbial communities from meromictic Lake La Cruz, Castile-La Mancha, Spain - LaCruzMarch2015_15m | ecosystem: Environmental > Aquatic > Freshwater > Lake | place: Spain... | reverse complement strand
GGCCTGAGGCCACCGGGGGGCGGGGCGCGGCCGGGGTCCAAGGCAGGACCCGCGGCGGCTGGGAAGCAACCGCTGAAGCATAGCCGAAGTCCGGCAGGTTTTCCAAGGTTGCAATCGTGTTGGGGTGCGATCAGACCTGACTGACCTTTCTGGTGACACCGCTCCAGCGGTGTCACCCCTGTGTCAGGCGCTCTGCGCCGGGAGTGCCCGCGCCGCGGCCCGGGCCCGCCGCGGTCTGCGCGCCCATCGGGGCGCACAGCGCCCAACACTGCGCGAGCGCTGCCGTGGTCCCTGACCGGTTGCGGAATTTTTTGACAGGATTAACAAGATTTACAAGATTGAAGACGAATAACATCTTGTAAATATTGTAAATCTTGTTAATCCTGTCTAAAGAACTTGGTTTCCCGCTCGCCGCGCGGTTCGGGATCGCCCCCGGAAGACCGCATTCCTGCCGCCGCTGGGCGGAACGACGCCTGGCGGAGAACGAGCGGCTGAAGCGATTGCTGGCGGAGAAGCCTGAGTTGCTGGACCCGTTGGGGGGAGGAAGCGCCGGCGCGGGACTCGGTGGACTGCGCTATCGCTTGTCCACCCTACGGCCTATCGGACGTTCCCGCGGACCGGGCGTCGTTGTCGTTGTCGTTGTCGTGATCGTGGTCGGATTGTTCGATTACGACAACGACAACGACAACGACAGCGTACCCGGGATCTCGGTCACCACATCAGTTCTGCTCGCACCCCGCCGCGCCGCCGGATTTGCCGCCGCCGCCGGATATCCGGACAATGCAGGGTTTGGCTCAAGTCCAACCCCCTGCCTGGAGAAATCCGTGTCCGAAAAGGCCCCCTGGATCACCTACCGTCCCGAGCTCAAAGTTCTCGATTGCACCATCCGTGACGGGGGACTGGTCAACGCCCATCAGTTCAGCGACGCCTTCGTGGGCGCCGTCTATCGCGCGTGCGTGGACGCCGGCCTGGACTACATGGAGATCGGCTACAAGAACTCGAAAAAAGTCTTCCCGACCGACAAGTTCGGCCCCTGGCGCCACTGTGCCGAGGAGGACCTGCGCCGCGTCGTGGGCGACCACACCGCGGCCGCCACGGGGCTGAAGCTCGCCGCCATGGCCGACGCCGGCAAGAGCGATTGGCAGCACGACATCGTCGCGGCGGCCGACAGCCCGCTCGACATGATCCGGGTCGCCTTCTATGCCCACCAGGTGTCCGAGGCGGTCGAGATGATCCGCCACTGCCACGAACTGGGCTACGAGACCACCGCCAACCTGATGGCCGTCTCCAACATCACCGAGGAGGAGATCGACACGGTGCTGGAGGCCATCGCCGAGACCCCGGCAAGCACCATGGTCATCGTCGACAGCTTCGGCTACCTCTACCGCGAGCAGATCGACCGGCTCTACAAGAAGTACGCGGCGGCCATGGCCGGGACCGGCAAGGAGGTCGGCATTCATGCCCACAACAACCTCCAGCTCGCCTTCGCCAACACCATCGAGGCGATCATCCTGGGCTGTAACCGGGTCGACTCGACCATCTATGGTTTCGGGCGCGGCGCCGGCAACTGTCACACCGAACTGCTGCTGGGGTTCCTGCGCAACCCCAAGTTCAATGTCCGGCCCATCATCGAGGTGATCCAGCACCAGGTGGCACCGTTGCGCAAGGACCTGGTCTGGGGCCCCTCGATCCCTTTCAACATCACCGGCCAGCTCAACCAGCACCCGCGCACCGCCATCGAGTGGACCGAGGGCCCCAACCGCGACGACTACCTGGCCTTCTACGACAAGGTCGTCTCGGAGTCCTGAGTGCGCCACCGTCAAAGCACCGGCACCCCCCCGCGTCATCCAGGCACCGGGCGGGCGCCGCTGGACCGCAACCGCGGCGGGCGCGGCCGGACCGAACCGGTGCCCGCACCCGCCGACGGCCCCGGCGAGCGGCTGCAAAAGGTCTTGGCCGAGCAGGGGTTGGGCTCGCGCCGCGAGATCGAGGTCTGGATCACCGAGGGCCGGGTCCGGGTCAACGGTCAGGTCGCCAAGCTGGGCGACCGCGCCACCCCCACCGACCGGGTGCGGGTCGACGGCCAGGAGGTCCGCCGCCGCCCCCGGCGCGAGGCCGAGAGCCAGATCATCGCCTACCACAAGCCGGAGGGCGAACTGGTGACCCGCCGCGACCCGGAGGGCCGCCCCACCGTCTTCCGCCACCTGCCGCGCCCCAAGGACGGGCGCTGGATCGCCGTCGGCCGGCTCGACATCAATACCTCCGGGCTCATGCTCTTCACCACCGACGGGGAGCTGGCCAACCGGCTCATGCACCCCTCCCGGGAACTGGAGCGCGAATACGCGGTGCGCATCCTGGGCCGGGTCCCGGACGGCACCCTGGACCGGCTGACCGCCGGGGTCGAATTGGAGGACGGCCCCGCCCATCTGGACGCCGTAAGCGCGCGCGGCGGCGACGGCGCCAACAGTTGGTATCACGTCGTCCTCAAGGAGGGCCGCAACCGCGAGGTCCGGCGCCTCTGGGAGGCGGTCGGCTGCCAGGTCAGCCGCCTGATCCGGGTGCGCTACGGCAACATCGAACTGGGTCGAAGGCTCTTCCCCGGTGTCTGGCGAGCGCTGAGCGATGAGGAACGCCGGACCCTGCTGAGCCTGGTCGGGATGGAGCCGGTGCGGCGCGCGCCGCGGGCCAGGACCGCGGCCTCGCAGGTGTGGGCGCCGGGACCTGGGGGCGGGGGGGCAGGGCGTGGGCCGCGGGCGGGGTACTCCAAGAGAGAGTAGGTGTCCGCAAATGAACGCAAATGAACGCAAATTGCCCCGCGGGCTTGACCTTGCGGTATCCTCGATACCCTATTTGCCGCCAACAATGACTCGAGGTGCGCGATGGCAACCACGAACCTGAACCTGGGGGATCGCTGGGAGGCGTTCATCGAGAGCGAGGTTTCCTGCGGAAGGTACGGCTCCCCGAGCGAGGTCGTGCGGGATGCCCTCCGGCAGATGGAGGCAAGGCAGCGGACGCTTGAGGCTTTGCGAACGCATCTCGCCGAAGGTGAGACGCAGGCGCAGCGCGGCGAGTTCGTGCAGGACTACTCCGTCGAGGCCATCTTGGCTTCGTCGGAGCAGGAGGCGTGACCCGCCCGTTCCGGATTACGCCCAGGGCCGCTCAGGACTTGCGGGACATCGCCCGCTACACCTTGCGGACCTGGGGCAGGAAGCAGCGCGATGCCTACCTGAACGCCATGGACCGACGGTCTTGGTGGTTGGCGGAAAACCCCCAGCTCGGCAAGCCGCGCGCGGATATCAAGGACGGCTATTACAGCTACCCGCAAGGCTCGCATCTAATCTTTTATCTCGTACGCGAAGCCGGGATCGACGTCATCGGCATCCCGCATCAGCGGATGGATGTCCTGGGCTGCTGGATACCTGCGAGCAACCGGTAATGCCGACAGCGATCTCGGCCGAGAACCCCACGCGAACCCTACCGGCAAACGGTCCGCGCAGCGTACCCTACGCGGCTGTAGCCGCTGAGGGATATTCCGGCAATGGAATACTTGTTGAGTCAGCGCCGGCAAGCAAGGGGTCATCCGTTCCCTGGTGCCGCGCCGCTGGCTTACAGGTCCAGGATTCCGCCCCCCAAAGAACTCGGCGATAAAGGAACTGCATCCCGCTCTCGAAATCTTGGAGATGAGTATACTGTCCCCGGAATCCCACTGTCCCCGGAATCCCATCCGCTCCGAACAAGTCTGTAACTCTCTGATTTTCATGGAGCGCGATTTGTGTCGATGCCAATCAGAATCAATCAGCTACAGGTTTATGTGTAATCGGATGCCCTTGGCCCTTTGATCCTAGGGTGTCAACGACAAGAGTTCTTTCCTCGGTCGCAGAAATCTAGTGTGGGCATCTTCAAGACTATGACGATTCGACGCGCCAGCATATCTCTCAAACCTCAAGCAGCCCTAGTTGCTCGCCGTGTCATCCTCAATGACGAAAAGCTTGTTTACGTTCTTGTCGCGAACAAACAGATCAACTACGAGGATGGTTACTCGCGGGTCGTATACATAGGGACTACGCGAAAAGGCGGTTCTCGCATTGCTCAAAGTGTGGCTGGCCGGGCAAAAAAGAATTCTCGCGCTTCATGGCGTCACAGAGTTTGAGGCTCGCATTGTGACATGCCGACGTAGGCAGCGGGTTAAGATGTGGCACAAGCTTGAGCGTGCAATGCTTCTAGCCTTTCGGGAGAAATTTGGCCAAATCCCGGATTGCAACATTCAAGGGAAGAACTTCGTGGAAACGGACGAATTCGCATACTTCGCGAAAGCTCGGGTGATGCGGATTCTTGACGACTTGTCGTCCTGAATCTGGGTATTTCGGGGACAGTAAGGAGCGGGGTCAGGTTCTGCAGTCATGTATTGTGATAATATGGTTTCTTGCAAGACCTGACCTCCGGCCCTCCTAATCGCTCACTCTTAATTATGAAACCACAGCATAAATATTGCTCAATGCCGCATTATCGACGTAATCAATATGATTGTCTTCGTGACATCTCTTTGGATAAAGATACATTTTCAATTTCGTATGATGAGATGACAAAAATTACAGAAGCAAAATGTCGTGATATGGAAAAAGGAGGATTCAAGGTATTTAAGATTGATATAGATGTTGAGGAGCTATCAGATTGGTGCGACAGGCAAGGCGTAGGAATTGATCCAGAGGCTCGTACGCGATTTGCTCTTATGAAGTTAAAAGCCATGCTTTCTATAACTGACCAATGAGGAGTTGCGGACCATGTTGCCTGTACTGGTTCCCCTGGAGCAAACACGCGTCTATCAGGAAATCTTCGCCAAGGGAGTAAAGGGGTCAATACCCTTTACCAGTAAAGGGGTCAATACCCTTTACTACCAGTAAAGGGGTCAATACCCTTTACTGTGAAACGCGATGAAGAAATGTGAGTACAACTGACGAGCCGGTTGCCGGAACGCTGCAGGTCCGGGACTTCGCTTGGGGGCTTCGCGGGTTACCCAAGCCTCGCGGGTCACCGCCTCTGCGCCTCTGCGTGAGACCTCTTAAAGAATCTCACGCAGAGAAGAAGCACGAAAGTCGGGTTTCCGTGAAAGCCGCTCCCGCCGGGGGCTTTCATGTTTCGGGGGTGACGGGCAACCCCGTATGGCCGTTAGCCGCGACCTAGCCTCGCAAGCTGTCGCAGCGTCGCTTATTGTCGCGGCCTCGCATCGCGGCTGAACCAACTCCCACCGCGTCGCTGCGCGACTTTCACGGTAACGCCTGGACATCCTATCCTGGATGGGACAGCCGCGGAGCGATGGCGACCCGTTTCCGTTTCGTGCGAGATCATCACCGGCACATCAAGGAGGCCGCCTTCGTAATCGATTCCGCAGCAGGAGATGTCGCTGAGCACTTGGCTTCGCACTTTGTGTCGGCGCCAAGCCGAGGAACAGGCTTGCGGAGTTGCCCATGAAGACCACGACCGCGAACACCGCGGCGCGCCCCGCTCAATCCTTCAGATAGTCCAGTGCCGGCGCCGCGAACCGCTGGGGTCTGATGCCGAGCCGGGCCAGGCCGTCGTCCCCGGAGCAGACGTTGCCCTCCAGCAGCATCTCGATCTGGGCGCGGGTGATGGGGAACCAGGGATAGCGATCCAACAGCGCCGCCGCCGCCTTCACCGCGACGGCGGGTGCGGGCAGCATCCATTTGGAGCGTCCGCAGGCGGCGGCGATGGTGGTGAGGATGGCCTTCCAACTGAGCCGGTCCGGGCCGCACAGGCAATAGGTCTGCGACTCGGTGCGCGGATCGGTCAGGGCCTGGGCAAAGGCCGCCGCCACGTCGATGACACTGACCGGGGCGAGCTCGAACCGGCCGGCCTGGAAGGGCAGCAGGCCCGGAAAGAACAGCGGGGCGGGCAGGGGACTCAGGATGATGTCGCGTTTGAGCTGGTCGCAGAACTCCATGCGTCCCCGCGGGTCGCCGAAGATCACCGAGGGGCGGAAGATCGTCCAGCGCAGGCCGGCGGACTTGACCGCCTCTTCGGCCCGTAACTTGGTGCGCTGATAGGCGGTGCCGTCGGCGCGAATGCCGTTCGCACTCATCAGGATGAAGCGCGGGACACCCTGGAGTCGGGCGGCCGCCAGGGTGTCGACGACGCCCTGGTACTGCAAGGCCTCGAAGGTGATGCCGCGGGCCGGAAATTCGCGCAGTATGCCGATCAGATAGATCACGGCCGCGGTCCCTTGGAGGCAGTCGGCCAAGGCCTGGGGGTCAGCCACCGTGCCCGTCACCCGTTCGCACCCGTCCGGCCGGTCGACCTTGGACTCGCTGCCGGGCCGCACCAGGAGGCGGGGGGTGTGGCCGTCCTCGCGCAAACGCTCGATCAGGTACGCGCCCACGAACCCGGTGCCGCCGATGATTGCAACCTTCATGTTGTTGTCTCCGCATGTCCAGAACGATGGGCTGGAACTGGTGTCTGTCCCGGGTTTGTCAAGGAAAGTACCGCGAAGTGCTGATCCCGGTACCCTTCGAGACTGTCTGTGAGCTTGAAAATGTCCATATATTCTCAGGCCGCTTTCGAGCTTGCGATTTCCCTCGGTGTTACCGGCTTCTACGGGTCACAGAGATCTGACTCATGGATGAAGAGAGGGGTCGCTCAAGGAATCCCAGTGGCGGATGTGCCAGCAGTTGTGGATGCGCGGGTTGCGGGCGAAGTCGCGGGGCAGGGTATCGGCGCTGATATCGGTGATCTCCAGTTCGGACAGGTCCTCACTATCCATGCGGAAGCGCCGCAGATTGTTGGAAAAAATCAGGGTTCCATCCGGCTCCAGCAGGCGTACCGCGGCGCGGATGAGGGCCGCGTGGTCGCGCTGGATGTCGAGCGTCTCGTCCATGCGCTTGGAGGTGGAAAAGGTGGGCGGGTCGAGAAAGATGAGGTCGAAGCGGCGCCGGCCCTCGACCAGACGCAGCCAGTCGAGGCAGTCGGCGTGGATCAGTTCATGCCCCAGTCCTTCGATCCCATTGAGATCCAGGTTGCGCCGCGCCCAGTCCAGGTAGGTGCGTGACAGGTCGACCGTGGTGGTGGCGGCGGCCCCGCCGCGGGCCGCATAGACCGTGGCGGTGCCGGTATAGGCAAACAGGTTCAGGAAGCGCTTGTCGGCGGCCAACTGTCCGATCAGGCGGCGGGTATCGCGGTGGTCCAGGAAGAGTCCGGTGTCCAGGTAGTCCTCGAAGTTGACCAGGAAGCGGTGTCCGCCCTCGGCGACCTGGTGGAAGCGGCCGGTCGCGGCCAGGCGTTCGTACTGACGCTCGCCGCGCTGGCGCTCCCGTACCTTGAGATAGACCTGGGTCTCGGGGACCTCCAGCACCTCGGGGATGACACTCATGGCCTCGCGCAGGCGCCGTCGTGCGTCCCTGGGGTCGATGGTGGTGGGGGCGGCATACTCCTGCACCACGACGCAGCGGCTCTCGGCCTCGTAGATGTCCAGGGCCACCGCGTACTCGGGCAGATCCGCGTCGTAGAGTCGGTAGCAACTGATGTCTTGCGTCTTGAGCCACTTACGCAGGGCCTTGAGGTTTTTCGTGAGACGGTTGGCGAGACTGGTCGCGCCCTCGCTGCGTTGCTCCGGGGCCAGGGGGCGGGGGCGGCTGGAGACGAAGTAGCGTGGGTCGACCTCGAAGTGCAGCAGCCGGCATTCGATGGGGCCGTTGTAGAGGGTGTGCAGGCGGATTGCCCGCAGGCCCATCTGCTTGCCGAGATCGGGGTTGCCGGTCAAGAGTGCGGCGCGCCAGCCAATGAAACGCTCCTTGAGCAGGCTGCCCAGCCGGGCATAGAGGGCGGGCAGGTCGAGGTCGGTGCCGAGCCGCTCGCCATAGGGGGGGTTGACGACGACCAGGCCCCGGTCCTCCTCCCGCCCGGGCCAGCAGTCGGCCAGTTCCCGTCGCTCGAAATGGACCCGTCCCGCGAGTCCGGCCCGCTCCAGGCAGGCGATCGCCACGCGGATGGCCGTGGGGCTGGCGTCATAACCGCGCAGCGGCGGGAGCCGGTGCAGTCCGGCGGTGCGTCGGATCTCGGCCTCGTCGATGAGGCGTTCCCAGATCGCGGGCTCATGCCCGGTCCAGCCCAGGAAGCCGAAGTCCTGGTGCAGCAGGCCCGGGGCGATGTCCGCGGCGATCAGGGCCGCCTCGATGACCAGGGTGCCGGAGCCGCACATGGGGTCGAGCAGGGCCCCGCCCTCGGCCGCGCTGGCCGGCCAGCCGGCGCGCAGCAGGATGCCGGCCGCCAGGTTCTCCTTCAGCGGCGCGGCGGAGCCCTCCTCCCGGTAGCCGCGGCGGTGCAGGGAGCCGCCTGAGAGGTCGAGTGCGATGACGGCGCTGTCCTGGTAGGCATAGCAATGGATCAGCAGGTCCGGGTGGTCGGGGTCGACGTTGGGTCGGCGTCCGCAGTGCTCGATGAAGCGGTCGGCAATGGCGTCCTTGACCCGCAGCGCCGGGAACTGGCTGTTGTTGACACCCGCCAGACTGCCGTCGAAGCGCACCGCGAAGGTCCGCCCCAGCGCCAGGTGCTCCTCCCAAGGGATGGCGCGGGCACCGGCGTAGAGGGCCTCGATGCCGGGTGCCGGAAAGGCCGCGAGTTGCAGCAGGACGCGGTTGGCCACCCGTGACCACAGACAGGCGCGGTAGCCGTCCTCCAGGGTGCCGGTGAAACGGGCACCGCCGCGGGCCTCCATCGCCCCGGTCAGACCCAGCCGGTCCAACTCCTCGGCGAGCAGACTGCCCAGGTGCTTGGGTGCGGTAGCGAAGAAGGTGAAGCGGGACATGCTGGGCTTACTCCTTCTTCAGCAGTTCGCCTAACCCCGCGAAGGGGTTGTGGGTGGTCTGCTTGCCCCCGCCCGGGGCCGGCCGGGTGGGTCCGGCAGCGCGGGCGGCCAGGTGTTCCTCGTAGCGCTGGTGCTCGTTGTCGTGGCAATAGAGGCAGAGCAGTTCCCAGTTGCTCCCGTCGGGCGGGTTGCGGTCGTGGTTCATGTCCTTATGGTGAACGGTCAGTTCGCGCAGATTGCCGCGGTCGAAGACCCGGGCACAGCGCCCGCACACCCAGGGGTACAGTTTGAGGGCCTGTTCACGGTAACCGGCGGCGCGCTCGTCACTGGCGGCCCGCGCCTGACTGACGACGCGGTCGAGCCGCGCCGTGTCGATCGGTCGGCCGGTCTTGCCGTGACGCGGGGGATCGCTCGGGGGCATGGGAGGACCTCCTTACGCCTGTTGGATACCGGCGATGTACCAGTCGCCGGCCGCGCTCGCCCATTGGTGCTGGACGTGCCAGAACTCGCGGAATTCCTGGGCGGGACCCTGTTGGTCCTCACGGATCAGCCCGGAGAACAGGATGCTCGCCACGGCCAGGTCCCCGTCGCGCTGCAGCGATGCCAGTTGGGCCTGGAGGCGTACCACCTCGGTGTACTGGGGGCCAGCCAGGGCCGCGCGCTCGCGCTGCAGTTCGGCGCACAGCTCGGGGGTGGTGTAGTCGCGGATCTCGCTGAAGTCAGCCTTGTCCCAGGCCGCCTGCAGGCGGATGTAGTGGTCCTTGGCCCCGGCCTCGAAGGCGGCGCCGTCGAACCAGACGGGGAACTCATCGCCGCCGCCGGTCGGGGTCCGCCCCTCAGCCAGGCCGCCGCTGGCGCTGCGGGCGCCGGGCGGGGCCAGGCCCGCGGGCGGCGGGTTGAAGCCGGGTCCCGCGTTGGCGGTCCTGCCGTAGGCGGCCGCGCCCAGGGGTCTGGCCTGGTTCCTGCGAAACCAGCGCCAGAGCATGAAGAGACCGAACCCCAGCGCGGCGATCACCAGGAAGTCCATGATTTGGAAGCCCTGGAATCCGCCGCCCATGAACATGGACGCCAGCAGCCCGCCGGCGGCAAGCCCCGCCAGGGGGCCGAACCAGCGGCTGGCCCCGCCCGCCTGGGGCGCCCGCTGCGCGGCGGTGCCCGTCGGACCCTGCGCCTGGGTGGGGCGCTGCG
>Ga0247838_1007236_pt1 | contig 10034 bp, 9 predicted proteins | sample LaCruzMarch2015__5_FD_189097 | JGI IMG/M metagenome (GOLD analysis project Ga0247838, IMG submission 189097) | Freshwater microbial communities from meromictic Lake La Cruz, Castile-La Mancha, Spain - LaCruzMarch2015_15m | ecosystem: Environmental > Aquatic > Freshwater > Lake | place: Spain... | reverse complement strand
GTCGCCCCCGAGCACCTGGACCAGGTGCGCGAGCGCGCCCGCGCCCTGATGCCGGCCCAGGAGAGCGTCTATGTGCTGCCGGAGCAGCCGACGCTGCGGATGTCGACGGTGGGGGAGATCGGCCAGGCCCTGGGGGCCCAGTGCCTGCACGGGGCGGGCGATGCCCTGAATCGGGTGGTCACCAGCTACAAGGTGGCGGACATGGAGGTCCCGGAGTTCCTGGCCCATATCGATGACGGTTGCCTGATCATTACGGCGGGGGACCGCTCCGATATCATCCTCGCGAGCCTGGCGGCGGAGGCCTCCTCGTCCTACCCGCGCGTGGCCGGGCTCCTGCTGACCGGGGGCCAGCACCCGGCCCCCAGCGTCCTGCGGCTGCTCGGGGGGCTGGAGCGTACCAAGTTGTCGCTCTTGAGCGTGAAGACGGATACCTTCCAGGCCAGCCTCAACGTCAATCGCATCGAGCCGACCATCCTGCCCGGCGACGGGCGCAAGATCGCCTCCGCCCTGGGGGTCTTCGAGTCCAACGTGGACGTGGACGAGTTGCGTGGGCGCATCAGTGTCCGGCATTCGGAGCGCATCACGCCGCTGATGTTCGAGTACCAACTGATCCGCCGCGCCAAGTCCATCCCCCGGCGCATCGTACTGCCGGAGGGGGGCGACGAGCGCGTCCTGCGCGCGGCCGAGATCCTGCAGTTGCGGCGGGTGGCGGATTTGACCCTGCTGGGCAACCCGGAGCGGCTTGCGCGGCGCTGCGCAGAACTCGGCATCAAGCTCGACGGGGTCCGGATCATCGATCCGGCGACCTCCCCTGACCGGGAGCGCTACGCGCGGGTCTATTATGAACTGCGCAAGCACAAGGGCATCTCCGAGCAGATGGCCCACGACGTGCTGATCGACGTGAGTTATTTCGGCACCCTGATGGTCTACTGTGGGGACGCCGACGGCATGGTCTCGGGTGCGAACCACACCACCCAGCACACCATCCGGCCGGCCTTCGAGACGATCCGCACCACGCCCGGCACCAAGCAGGTCTCCAGCGTCTTCTTCATGTGTATGCCGGACCGGGTGCTGGTCTACGGGGACTGTGCGATCAATCCGAACCCGGACGCGGAGCAGCTCGCGGACATCGCCATCTCCTCGGCCGCTACCGCCGCGGCCTTCGGGGTCGTGCCCCTGATTGCCATGCTCTCCTACTCGACCGGCAGCTCCGGTAAGGGCGAGGACGTGGACCGGGTGCGCGAGGCGGTGCGCATCGTGCGCGCGCGCCGACCGGACCTGCGCATCGATGGTCCGATGCAGTACGATGCGGCCGTCGATGCGAGCGTGGCCGCCGCCAAGATGCCGGACAGCACGGTGGCGGGACACGCGACGGTCTTCATCTTTCCGGATCTGAATACCGGCAACAACATCTATAAGGCGGTCCAGCGCAGTTCCGGGGCCGTGGCCATCGGTCCCATCCTCCAGGGCTTGAAGAAGCCGGTGAACGACCTGAGCCGCGGCTGTACCGTGACCGACATCGTCAACACCGTCGCCATCACCGCCATCCAGGCCCAGATCGAGGCCCAGCCGGGCGACCAGCCCGCGGCCGGGTCCCAGGCCCAGGTCGAGTGGATCGGCACGCGGCGCCCGGTGAAGAGCGCGGTGCAGGCCGCGTCGTGAGCCGACCCTCTCGTTCCCACGCTCCTGCGTGGGAACGCCGTGCGGGCGCTCCGCGTCCCGTCGGTTAATGGACGCGGAGACGCTTGGTGGATGCGGCGCGATCAAGCGCTGTGCCCGGTCTGCAAGGTCCGCGCGCGCCTTATCCACCCGCAAGACTCGCCGTCCTTTGGTACAAGGTTTCCGGAAGCCGCGTTATTGGAGACAGTGATGAGTTCGCCAGTGGTTTATGAAGCCGATTTCCATGCTTGGGCCTTGCAGAATGCCCGGCTGCTGCGGGCCGGCAAGCTGACTGAGCTGGATGTCGAGCATATCGCCGAGGAGTTGGAGGGCATGAGTGCGAGTGAGCGTCGGGAGCTGTTGAATCGTCTGCAAGTGTTGATCCTGCACCTGCTCAAGTATCAATTTCAACCGGAGCGTCGCGGCAAGAGCTGGTTATTGACGATCAGCCATCAGCGTACCGCGATCGAACGGTTGCTGGAGCAGTCTCCGAGTTTGCGCACGCTCCTGGATGATGACGGTGTGACCAAGGTCTATCGCAAGGCAGTGCATGATGCGGTGATTGAAACGGATTTGGAGCGGCACCTCTTTCCGGTCGCGTGCCCCTATCGTCTTGAAGAGATCCTCGATGAGGACTGGCTGCCGACGGTTGAGTAACGAGTCGACAACGACAACCGCGCTAGCGGCAGTCCCTGACGGACGTGTTCGACCTATTACCAAGCGATCCCTTAATCCCCCCATGGACATCGATCAGGTCCTCGCCATCGACCAGGCGCATGCCTGGCACCCCTACGCCTCGACCCGCAACCCGGACCCCGTCTACCCGGTACGCTCGGCCCAGGGTTGTCGGCTGCGTCTGATGGACGGCCGGGAGTTGATCGACGGCATGTCCTCCTGGTGGTGCGCCATCCATGGCTATAACCATCCGGTGCTGAACCAGGCGGTGCGCGAGCAGCTCGGGTCCATGGCGCATGTGATGTTCGGGGGCCTGACCCATGAGCCGGCCGCGCGCCTGGTCAGGCACCTGGTCGACCTGACCCCGGAACCGCTCCAGCACGTCTTTCTGTGCGACTCGGGGTCGGTCGCGGTCGAGGTGGCGATCAAGATGGCGCTCCAGTTCTGGCAGGCCCAGGGGCGGGGCGGGCGCCATCGGCTCATGACCGTGCGCGGCGGTTACCACGGGGATACCTTTCATGCGATGTCGGTGTGCGACCCGGGCTCCGGGATGCACCGTTTGTGGGGTGCGGTGCTGCCGCGGCAGGTCTTTGCCCCGGTCCCGGCCAGCCGCTTCGGTGAGCCCTGGGAGCCCCGTCACATCGCCGCCTTTGCCGACCTGATCGCGCGCCACCGCGACGAACTGGCCGCCGTGATCCTGGAGCCCATCGTCCAGGGCGCCGGGGGGATGCGCTTCTACAGCGCGGACTACCTGCGCGAGGTCCGCGCCCTGTGCGACCGCCATGGGGTGCTCTTGATCGCCGACGAGATCGCCACCGGCTTCGGCCGTACCGGGACCCTGTTTGCCTGTGACCAGGCCGGTATCAGTCCCGACCTCATGACGGTCGGCAAGGCCCTGACCGGCGGCTATCTGACGCTGGCCGCGGCCATTGCGAGCGAGCGGGTGGCCGACGGCATCGCCGCCGGTGATCCGGGGGCCTTCATGCACGGCCCGACCTTCATGGCCAATCCGCTGGCCTGCGCGGCGGCGAATGCGAGCATCGAACTGCTGTGCGCGGGTGATTGGCGGGGTGCCGTCGCACGGATCGCGGCGGCACTGACGGACGGGCTGGCGCCCTGTCGCGGGGTGCCCGGGGTGGCGGACGTGCGGGTGCTGGGCGCCATCGGGGTGGTGGAGCTGCAGGCGCCGGTGCCCATGCGGGCGATCCAGGCGCGCTTCGTGGAACTGGGGGTCTGGGTCAGGCCCTTTGGGCGCCTGATCTATCTCATGCCGCCCTATGTGATCGACCCCGCGGACCTCGCCGCGCTCTGTCGGGCGGTGGTGCAGGTGGTCGGCGAACGGGGCTGGTGAGGGCAGGGCTGGGGGTGCGACCAGAACTGCAACGACAACGACAACGTACCGGGGATCTCGGTCACCACATCAGTTCCGATCGCACCCCCGGGTCGACTCAGGTGAATACCCTCAGATCGGGGCCGGTCTCGATGAGTGCGGGGACCGTCGGGGTCGACTTGACCAAGTCGATCTTGAGGTGTTCGCGGCGTCGCTCCACCAGGGGGCGCGCGACGACGTTAGCGGACTCGCTGGCCTCTTGGCGGCGCTGACGATGCTCCCCCCAGGGGGAGCGCTGGCGGTAGCGGCGGACCTCGATCGGGCAGCCGTGCAGTGCCCTGCCGTTCAGGACCCGGATCGCCAGCATGGCAAGGGGCGCGGGCTGGACCTCGATCAGACCATGGTATTCGATGGTGCCGGCCGCCAGGTCGGTAATGCGCATGATGCTTGCGCTGGCGCAGACGCTCACCAGCGGCAGGGTGCGTACGCCGGCCTCACGCAGTGCGCTCTGCACGAAGGCCCGCAGGTCTTTGCGGCTGGTGTTGGGAGGAAGGTTGCGCAAGAAGAGTGCGACCGACCCGGTCTTTCCGCCCATGATGCCCCTCGGATCGCTCGGCCGCTATCGACTCTCATTATAGCGCCCGCACCGCCAGGATGAGCAGGACAACCAACAGCACCACGGCACCCAGCGGCAACAGCGCGGCCGCCCAATCGCCCGCCCCGGCCTTGATGCCGCGTTCCTGCCACTGCTTGTAGGCCGGCCACAGACGCACCAGCAGCAGCACCAGGACGGCCGCCATCGCGACCTTCAGAAACAGTTCCATGGGGTTTCACTCCAGGTGTCGATGACCCGGCTGACCGCCCCCGGCAGTGCGCCGGGGGCCGTCAGGGCCGGTTTCGATGCAGGCCGACTAATCGTCGCCCATGATCCCCAGCAACTGCAACAGGCTGATGAACAAGTTGAAGATGCTCAAATAGATGCTGTAGGTCGCCATGATGTAGTTGGTCTCCTCACCGCGGGCGATGCGGCTGGTGTCCCACAGGATCATGGCGCTCATCAGCAGGATCATGGCGGCGGAGATGGCGAGCGACAGGGCGGGGATGGCGAAGAAGATGTTCGCGACCATCGCAATCAGCAGCACCATCATACCGGCGAACACAAAGCCGCCCAAGAAGCTGAAGTCACGCCGGCTGGTCAGGGCATAGCCTGAGAGGCCCAGGAAGATCGCCGCGGTGCCGCCGAAGGCCATGGCGACGGTCTCGGGTCCGTGTGGCAGCGCCAGGTAGATGCTTAAGATCGCCCCCAGCCCGAACCCCAGGAGGCCGGTGATCAGGAAGATGACACCGATGCCGGCGGACGAGTTGGCCGTCCTGGGCAGCACGAAGATGCCGAGCACCATGGAGACGAGCACCGCCCCCATGTAAACCATCGGCGGCATGTGCAGGGCCATGGACAGCATGGCGGTCAGGGCGCTGAAGCCCAGGGTGGCCGCGAGCAGCAGGTAGGTATTCTTGAGAACCTTGTTGGCCGCGACCGCCTCCGGGGCGCCGCGCAGCAGGGTATAGTCGGGGTTGGCCATGATGGTCTTGCTCCTGGTTGAGGTTGGGTTGTGAGGCCGGTCAAGTCGCCGCGGTGGGCAGCGTGTCAGACCCGGGGACAAAAGCCGAGTTCCGCGAAGGATACCGGACGCCAAGCCGCAGGCAAAGCCTTGGGTGTCGGCGCGGATTCGGTTATCCTGGTAGCTTCGCACGTTGGGCTGATCGGACGCGGCACAAGGGGCGGGGCTTCCTGGTTGCGTTCGGAGAGGTGGCTGAGCGGCTTAAAGCGGCGGTCTTGAAAACCGTTGAGGAGTAATCCTCCGGGGGTTCGAATCCCTCCCTCTCCGCCAAGTTAGACCTGTTACTTTCTGTTTTCCAGTCCCTAAGTCAAAGAAAATAAGGGCTTAGCCGCAAGGGAACCGCCGTGAGCAACCCGTTTTTCGACCGGCCGATCCTCAACTCCCCGTACGCCTACCCGGGGCGCCACTGGGAGTTGGATGACACGGGCCAGCCAACCCAAGCGATCATCGAGGCCCGGCGCCTGGCCGAGTTCATCACCCCGATCCCCAAGCCGAAAAAGCGCAAAGACGCCCCCAAACAGGGCGAGTTCCTGTTCGATGAGGGCAAGGGCCTGAGCACCGAGGCCCAGCGCTACGACCGCACCGCCATCATCAACGCCGTGCGCCGCGAGGTCGACAAGTGGCGTTTGCTCCCCGACCCCGGCGCTTGGCGTGTCACCCCTGAGACCGCGCGCCTCCTCACGCACTGGCGACATCACCCGTTCAGCGGCCTGCGCCCCTTCTTCTGCCAGATCGAGGCCGTTGAAACCGCTATCTGGTTGACCGAGGTTGCGCCCCAGCTCGGCAAGGCGGGGCAGCGATTTCTTGAGCACCTGGAGAGCGCCAACCACGACGCCAACCCTGCGCTGATGCGCCTGGCATTGAAGTTGGCCACCGGCGCGGGTAAGACCACCGTCATGGCCATGCTGATCGCCTGGCAGACCGTCAACGCCGTGCGCCGACCCGGGTCCAGGAAGTTCACCCGCGGTTTCCTCATCGTCGCCCCGGGGCTCACGATCAAGGACCGCCTGCGCGTGCTCCAGCCCAACGACCCGGACAGCTACTACGCCGACCGCGAACTGGTGCCGGGCGACCTCCTGGATGACGTCAGACGTGCCAAGATCGTCATCACCAACTACCACGCCTTCCGGCGGCGCGAGCGCATCGAACTGTCCAAGGGTGGACGGCTGTTACTCCAGGGGCGCGGCGGCGAGGCTCTGGACACCCTGGAGACCGAGGGTCAGATGCTCCAGCGCGTCATGCCCGACCTGATGGGCCTGAAGAATATTCTCGCCATCAACGACGAGGCCCACCACTGCTACCGCGAGAAGCCCGACCACGAACTGGAAGGGGACCTGAAGGGGGACGAGAAGAAGGAGGCCGAGAAGAACAACGAGGCCGCCCGCCTGTGGATTTCCGGCCTGGAGGCCGTCAACCGCAACCTGGGGCTCGCCCGCGTCTTCGACCTCTCCGCTACCCCCTTCTTCCTGCGCGGCTCCGGCTATGCCGAGGGCACCCTCTTCCCCTGGACGCTCAGCGACTTCTCGCTGATGGACGCCATCGAGTGCGGCATCGTCAAGCTGCCGCGGGTGCCGGTGGCGGACAACATCCCGGGCGGCGAGATGCCCATGTTCCGCAACCTGTGGGAGCATATCCGGGCCAAGATGCCCAAGAAGGGTCGCGGCAAGTCGGAAGCGCTAAACCCTCTGGACCTGCCGACACAACTGCAAACCGCGCTGGAAGCACTCTACGGGCACTATGAGAAGACCTTCGACCTCTGGGCCGAGGCCAGGGTCGTGTCGCCGCCCTGCTTCATCGTCGTCTGTAACAACACCTCCGCCTCCAAATTGGTGTACGACTATATCTCCGGCTTTGTCCGGACGAATCAGAACGGCGCCAGCGATTTGGTGCCCGGCCGCCTGCCCCTTTTCCGCAACCACGACGAGCACGGCAACGCACTCCCGCGCCCCCGCACCCTGCTGATCGACAGCGAGCAATTGGAGTCCGGCGAGGCCCTGGACGACAACTTCCGCGCCATGGCCGCGGATGAGATCGAGCGCTTCCGGCGCGAGATCATCGAGCGCACCGGCGATCCGCGTCAGGCCGAGAACCTCACCGATCAGGACCTGCTGCGCGAGGTCATGAACACCGTGGGTAAGCCCGGCCGACTCGGGGCCGATATCCGCTGCGTCGTCTCCGTCTCCATGCTCACCGAAGGCTGGGACGCCAACACCGTCACTCATGTACTCGGGGTCCGCGCCTTCGGCACCCAACTCCTGTGCGAGCAGGTCATTGGCCGGGCACTACGCCGCCAGTCCTACGACCTGAACGAGGATGGGCTCTTCAACGTGGAATACGCCGATGTCCTCGGCATCCCCTTCGACTTCAACGCCAAGCCCGTCGTGGCTCCACCCCCGCCGCCACGCGAGACGATCCAGGTCCGCGCCGTGCGCCCCGACCGCGATGCCCTCGAAATCCGCTTTCCCCGCGTTGCCGGCTACCGCACCGAGCTGCCGCAGGAGCGTCTGACCGCCGAGTTCAACGACGACTCCGTGCTCGAACTCACGCCCGACCTGATCGGCGCCACCAGGACCCAGAATGCGGGGATCATCGGCGAGATGGTCGACCTCGATCTTGTCCATACCGGGGACGTGCGCCCATCCCAACTGGTCTACGAACTGACCTCCTACCTGGTGCTCAACAAGTGGCGCGATGCCAACGGCGATCCCCGGCTCAACCTGTTCGGCCAACTCAAGCGCATCGCCCGTCAGTGGCTCGACGGCTATCTCAAGTGTAAGGGCGGCACCTTCCCGGCGCAGCTCAAGTACAAGATGATCGCGGACATGGCCTGCGAGCGGATCACGGCCGGCATCACCCGCGCCTTCATCGGCAAGCGACCGATCCTCGCCCTGCTCGACCCCTACAACCCGGTCGGCTCCACCGCCGATGTCCGCTTCAACACCAGCAAGACCGAGCGCTGGGAGACCGACGCGCGCCGCTGCCACCTCAATTGGGTGATCCTGGATAGCGACTGGGAGGCCGAGTTCTGCCGCGTGGCGGAGGCCCACCCGCGGGTACGCGCCTATGTGAAGAACCACAACCTGGGGTTCGAGGTGCCCTACCGCTACGGATCGGAGCAGCGCAAATACCTGCCGGACTTCATCTGCCTGGTCGAAGACGGTCACGGCGAGGACGACCTGCTGCATCTGACCGTCGAGATCAAGGGCTACCGGCGCGAGGACGCCAAGGAGAAGAAGGCGACCATGGACACCTACTGGGTGCCCGGCGCGAACAACCTCGGAAGCCATGGCCGCTGGGCCTTTGCCGAATTTACCGAGGTCTATCAGATCGAGGCCGATTTCAAGGTGAAGGTCGAGAGTGAGTTCAACAAGATGATCGAGATTGTTGCGCCGACCCCGGCGGCTGAGGAGGTGATCGCACGGGAGAGTGCCAGGCGTTTGGCACTCCTGGGCGGCAGTGAGCCGCAAATCGAGCCGATTCCCCGGCGGTTGCCGGAATCTCTATGATGCTGGTCTTCTCGTTCCCACGTTCCGCGTGGGAATGCAGTCTTGGCCGCTCCAGCGGCCCGAGTACATACGCGACGCTGGAGCGTCGGTACTTGCTCCCACGCTGGAGCGTGGGAGCCAGATGAGAGAGGTCGAGAACCATGACGACAGAAATCACTATCAGCCTGGAAGAAGAACTCGTGGAATCCGCAATGCGGCGGGCACGCGCGGAAGACACCACCATCGATGATCTTCTGCGCCGTTGGCTGGCAGATTACGCGCAGAACCAGGAGGTTCTTCAGGCCTTCGACGCGCTGACTCAGGATCTCAGCGGCAGGGTGCGTATTGGTCGCAAGCCCACGCGTGAGGAAAGGAATACGCGTTGACGCAGTTCTTCCCGTCTGCTTGTCAGAGGTGCTAACGCCATGTTGAAAAGCTATGAAGCCATGTATGAGAAAGGACGCCTCAAGTGGTTGCACGAGCAGCCGAATATCGAATCGGCCCGGGTCATCGTTACGGTCCTTCTCGAAAACGCTGTCCAGCCCAAGCGCCGCTCTCCTCCCGCCGCCATGGCTGGAAAAGTGCAGATCATCGGCGACATCGTTTCTCCTCTTGTTGATGAGGAGGATTGGGAATGTCTGAAATAATTGTTTTGGATACCCATGTTTGGGTGTGGTACGTCAACGCAAATTGCGAACGATATCCCCCCGCCTGGGTCGAGCGCATCGCGACGGCCACCCGCGTTGCTGTTTCGCCCGTTTCCTGTTTTGAGATCGCATTGGCGGAAAAGCGCGGACGCATCAGCCTAGAGTGCCCGGTGGACGACTGGTTTTCAGACGCACTGGAGCCTGCCGGAGTTGAGCTGTTCCCGTTGACACCTGCCATTGCCATACGAGCAGTCAATCTGACTCCCGCTCATCGCGACCCGTTTGACCGCATGATCATTGCGACTGCCTTGGAGCACGACGCCATTCTCGCCAGCGTCGATGGTCTCTTTGTCCATTACCCGGAACTGACCGGCCGTCTATTGAAATAAGGTTCTCAACGATGGCCCAAAAACCAAAGACCCCGCCAGTTACCGTCGCCACCCTTACCCACGACGAGGCCACCCGCAGGAACATCCCGACCGCCGAATACCAGTCGGTGATGCAGAAGGACGAGCAGCAGCCGGTGCCGGTGACCTATGGGCGCGGCACGCCCGGGCTTGAAGAGGAGAAGGAGCAGCGCAACCGCGACCTGGACCCGCAACTCGTCTGGCGCGGCAAG
>Ga0247838_1007234_pt1 | contig 10035 bp, 6 predicted proteins | sample LaCruzMarch2015__5_FD_189097 | JGI IMG/M metagenome (GOLD analysis project Ga0247838, IMG submission 189097) | Freshwater microbial communities from meromictic Lake La Cruz, Castile-La Mancha, Spain - LaCruzMarch2015_15m | ecosystem: Environmental > Aquatic > Freshwater > Lake | place: Spain... | reverse complement strand
CATGGGGACCGTCGTCGGGATCCTTCTGCAGCAGGCGGTTCCGGTTTTTGCGGATCTCGGGGCGCACACCTACAACCTTGATCCCAAGGACGTGGAGGCAAAAATCACATCCCGAACCAAGGCGATCCTTGCGGTGCATTTGTGCGGCAACCCGTGCGACATGGATGCGCTCCAAAAACTTGCGACCAAGCACCGGCTTGTCCTTATTGAGGACTGTGCACAGGCATGGGGTGCCAGGTTCCGGGGGCGCCCGGTGGGTACGGTCGGCGACATCGGATGCTACTCGCTCAACGACTTCAAGCATATCAGCTGCGGCGACGGTGGCATCGTGGGCTCGAACAATCCGAAATTTGGCAATCTTCTTCAGCCGTTCGGCGACAAGGGTTACGACCGGGTCAACCAGGTGCGTTCCAGTGAACTGCTGGCAACTTGCTACCGCATGAGTGAGCTCCAGTCTGCGTTTGCTGTCCGGAGGCCGAGGCCATCCTTGCGACCGCCATCCGGCTCGAAGTCCACCAATGGATGGAAGAAGCGCACGCCATTCGGGCTGCCGGGGCTGTCCGCAAAGTCGCGGCGCATTACCACTGCTGATTTGCCTGGAAGAAAGCATCCTGAGAGGCCGGGACAATGGCAACAAATACCCGGCCTGATCGGACCACGTGCTCAAACCACGTTCGTCAGACCAGTTCCCACCTGTGGGGCGAGATCCCCGGGGCTTCGCTGCGCATGTTCGCCGGTTTGTTGGGGTGATTGAAGTCGAAACCCTTGCGCACATTGCGATCCGCAAAGAAGCGGCGCAAATGCGCGGGCAATGCCGCCACCTTGTCCGCAGGCCAGGGATCAATCTTGTCCTCGACGGGACCGGCCCAGGCCGGACGATAGAGGTAGGCCAGCATGCCGCGGCTGCGGTTACCGACATTCGGACAGTTGCCATGGAAACAACGGTGGTTGAGCATCACCGCAGATCCAGCCTTGGCGGGCACGGCCAGCTGATCCGGATGGGCCGCATAGCGATGATAAGGATTGGCGTCATCGTGCAGCGACAGATGCGAGCGGGGAATGACCAGGAACGGTGAGACATCCGCCGTCAGATCATCGAGATAATACAGCACGCGAATTTGCACCGGGCAGGACCCGGCGTAACCAAAGATCTTTGATCCATAGGGTTGACCATCGGTGTGCAGGCTTATGCCGGGATGTCCCGGCTGCGATTCCGCATAAACCGCACCCAGAAAGACAATGTCCTCGCCCAAAAGTTTTTCCAAAAATGCGATGGTTGGCGGATGCGCGATGAGCTCGGCGAGATCAGGATGATCCCAATGGATATTGCTTCGTCCGCGCTGCTTGTCGCTGTAATCAGCCCGGTTGGTCTCCAAACCGGCGACTATGCCCTTGAAGTGGCTCACTTGGGCCGGCGGCAGCAGGTCGGGATACACCAGATAGCCGTTCATTTCCAGTCGTTGAATGCGCTCGCCCAAGGTGAGCGCGGTCCAGTTCGTATCATCTGTTTTCATGGATGTTGCCATAATTAAATTTATCGAACTTGGTTGATCGAGTCGGGCATCAATCGCCATGCCCGGCGCAGGCGTCGTTCGGCCCCCCGCGCCTGTTCGAGCGTTGCCTGGCCGTCGTCAAGCAAGGCCCGTGCTTCCCGCGCCGCTTCGGACGAAGCCGCGACCTCACCAGCGCCTTCCAGCAAACCCTCGAGAATTCGGCGCGCTTGGCGCGCATCATCCGCCTGGACGAAGGACTCGATCAACTGAGTTCGGAGGGCATCATCGGACGGGTTGTCCGCCGCCCGATCTCGCAGCGCGCGCAGTTTCGTCCGGTACACCTCGCCAAAACCGCCTGCCGGCGGCGGAAGGCTGTCGGCGAGCGCCAACAGCTCTTTTGTGTCCAGCGGCCCGCTCTCGTAGCCGGAAAAATCCTCGGGACGCAGACCAATTCCCCGCCGCAGAAACTCGGGGTTGGTGGCCATCAGGTCGGCAATCACCGGCGCCTTCTCGGATTCCGGATTCACCAGGATATCCGCGCTGAAACCTTTTGGCCAGGCGTCGGCATCTTCCAGCCGCAACCCGGCGAAGCGCGGATCCGCCACCAGCCCGCCGTCCACCAAAACCTGCTCCTCGAATTCCGCCATGTTCATGGCTTTGTCCGCTTGAATCCGCCGTTCGGGCCGCAGAAAAAACGCATTGTTCTCCGCAACCATTTCGGGAGTCTCCTCGATGGGACCGATGGACTGGTGGATTTTATTGGCCTGGCAGTCGGTAAGAATATTGCCGCGCAGGATTGCCCGGTCGGCCGAACGCTCGGCGAATCCCCCCTGCATCCCGCCGATGCGATTGCGCAGCAACACGCAGTTTTCCATGACCATTCCCGGAGATTCCGCGCCAATCGGCCCTCCCATCGAGTTGATGCCGGCGCTGTTGCGAATGCTGAAGTCGGCGCAATTCGTCAGCGCAAACAACGGCCCCGGCCAGCCGATCCGGCCATCAAGAAAAATTCGGTTCAGCCGAATGTCTTCACCTCCATGCCAGCGGATGGTGCCGGTGTAAAACACATTGTTGTCTTTGGTGATGTTGCGCAGGTTGATCCCATCAATCCGGTAGTAGCTCTTGTCGAGCCCCAGAATCAGCCCGGCCAATTCGCGATTGATTCCGCCGCTCAGCACCACCCGGTCGCCGAGCACCGAACGAATGGTAATGGGACGATCGGGCAATCCGGTGGCCCGCAGGCGCAGACATTCCTCATACTCGCCTCCGGCGATGAAGACGGTATCGCCGGGGCGCACCTCTGCCATGGCTTTGTTGAGGGTGCGCCAGGCACTTGCCGGTGAGCGTCCGTCGGCGGCGTCCCTCCCCCCGGGTGCCACAAAATAGACGGTCGGGTCCGGGTCATTTTTCAAAGTGGTGAAAGCAAGGGGTTGCGAACTCCATTCGATATCGGTCAGCTCGCGCAGCCCGTATTCCGGACCGCCTTTGGGCTCGACCGCTGCGAGCTTGACGTAATAGGCGGTTTCCGGCTCAAGGCCGGTGATGCTGACCGAGCCGAAGTTTTCGCCGGGCACCCCGTGGCGCTCCGTCGCCACGATGCGCCCCTCCGCACATTCCGGGGTCCGTCCCCACGCCAAAACCACATCCGCCGGCGAGGAGGCCACCCATTCGATATTGACGCTGGAGGCGCCTGGGGCATGAACAAAAGGCCCCGCGATCCGGAAGCGCTGCCCCGGATCCTCGCGGTAAACGCCGGCGCGCCGCCCATGCGGGCCGCCGGCAAGCGCAAGGGCCTCCGGTGAGGGGGCGGCACCGCCGTGGCGCTCGATGCCAGGGGGCAGTTCGTCGATCGCAAGCACATCCGGCCCGATGCGCCATGCGGGCTTCCCTCGCGCGTAGGCGTTGAAATCGGCGTAAAGCAAGGCCTCAGCGCGGTCGGTGGCCAGAGCCACCCCGGCAGTATTTTCAAACAGATTGCCGCTCAGGAAAACCTCCGCGCAATCAGCGATCTTCATCTGCGTATCCCCTGGTCCGGAAAACGCGCAATGCACGACACGGGCGTCCCGAACCCCGCGCAGATCGATTCCGGACGGCGCTCCGCGGAAAACGCATTGCCCGATATCCACCCGATTGCTCGATGCAATCCCCACCGGATTTTCAAATACCAGCCGCCGCAACTCGAGGCCATGGGCGAAATCCCGGGCCTCGAGGCCGCCGGCGAGAACAACCGGTTCGTGGCCACGGCCCCGAATGCTCACCCCCGCCTTCCCGCCGCCTCCCCGCAGGACCAGGCGCTCATCGTATTTGCCCGGAAGCAGGTAGAGGGTGCCGCCGGCTTGCAGCGCGGACGACGCGCGCGCGAGCGATTTCCAGGCCTTGCCGGCGGAGAGTCCGTCTGCGGAGTCGTCGCCCTGCGGCGCGACATAAAAGATGTTCGGTTGGTAGGGATATGCTCCCAGGTCTGCGCCATCGGCTCCCGCGCCCCGGAACCGGGAGGACGCCTGCAAACGGTAATCGTGATTGGCCGGATCGGCGAATTCGAACTCCGGATCGAACCCCGGCTCCTCCTTCTCGATCTCCAGCAGTTGGATGTTGTTGACGAAATCCAAGCCGGACTGCGGTCCGCGGTCGAGCAGGCCGAGCAGGCAGTTCCGAATGTTGGATCCGCTGGATTCATATGGCCAGTGACCGGGGCCTGCGCAGCGCTCGACCAAATGGCGGGTGACACCCGATTTCATGAAAAAATCCGACCCGTTGCCCCAGGCAAGATTGTCGTGCATGAGGCTGGGATTGCTTCCCGCGTAGAGGCGGCAGCCGCTGCCCCCGTTGAGGAACGCACGGCAATTGCGGATGGTGTCACGGTCTTGCTGATTGGCGGAAATTCCGTCGCCCGAGTTCGCCCACGCTTCGCAATCCTCGATGACATTGCCGCCGGCGGAATCCACTGTGATGCCGGAGTGGTTCAAGTAAGCGCGGCATTTCGCGACCACGCAACCCCGCGCTCCCTTCAAAAGCAAACCGGTGCTGCGAAACCCGGTCACTGCCAGTCCCTCGACCCGCACCCGCTGCGGATTCTTCAGCGCAATCCCGGGATCAGCGAGCTTGGTCGCAGTGTAACGCCGTCCCTCTGCCGGGCCAAAGTCGTGCGGAGCAAGGTAGAGTCTGCCGTTATTGCGGTCGTGAAAAAAGGTGCCGGGACGGAACTCCAGTTCGGGCAGATTCGGCGTGTTGCTCAAAAACAAAAGCGCGTCCTGGTCAATCACCCCCTGCACGGGCGAATCTGCGGCAAATTCCGTCTCATAAACATTGCGCAGACCCTCGGTCTTACGGAATGCGGGCAGCGCGGCGTCTCCGCGGATAATCACCGTGCCCGGAATTTCCGCCCGGATGATGGTATCCACCTCCGCGTTCCCCAAGCCGTCAGCGGCGGAGGCGCCGAAATATTCGCCCGGACCAATGGTGAGCGTATCGCCGGCACCGAGCGCGTCCAGTCCGCGTTGGATCGTGGCAAAGGCGGACTTCCTGCTTTTACCGTCCGCCCGATCATCGCCCTCGAAAGAAACGAAGTATTCCGCTCCGAAGGAGCACGCAACGGCCGACATCAAACCCAATGCCACCAACCGGGCCAGCGGCGCGGCCCGACGACGCGGGGCAAGTTCGCGATGGACCGGAGGACTGATGCGCAATTGCCGTGACATGCCAGACCTCTGTCGCTTGTTCAGACCCCTGCGGCAAGATCCAAGCCAATCGCCCCCAACAAAAACTGTGCACATTTTCCATTGCGCTCGTTCCGTCGCCGGGTACGTTTGCGGCGTGAAGCCGTTTCTCTTCGAGGGCCTCGCCCGCGCATTACTGATCGAAGCCGGAAGCGGACTGTTTGCCGAAGGCGAGCGCTTTCTTAGTTCCAGAAAAATTTGCGCGGCCTACCGGGTGAGCCGGCCGACGGTGGACCGGGCGCTGGCGGTTTTGTTGGATGCGAAGATTCTGCGGGTGCGCGACCGCAGCAGGCATGAGCTGCTGGCGGGCGCCCAGCAGCAGGCGCGCCTGTTGCTGTCGTGCTTTCATGCGCCTCCCCTGCCGCGGCAGCAGGGAAATATGGGAAAGCTGCGGGCCGGAGCGCACCAGCGAATCGGTCTCCGGATCGCCGTGATTCTGGACGAACCATTGGATGTCGTCGCGATGCAGGCCAAAGCGGCCGAGGAACCTTCTCTTGCCGACCCCGAAACTTTCGGCATCATGCTGCACCGGATCAGCTTCCTGCGCTCCCTGCGCCGCCGTTTTCTCGAACCGGTATTTTACATGGATGACGGCGCGGAGACAACCCGCGACGCAATGCTGGCGGACATGAAGCGGAAGCAGGTCGGCGGCGGCACCGTGTTCCGCTACAGCCGCAACTTCTCGAGAAAATCCCTGTTGCAGCGCATGCGTCGAGCGGGAATTCCCACCATCACCGTGATGGATGATTGCGAAGGAATCGCCGATGCATCCGTGGATTTCAATTACCTGGCCGCCGGCCACGAAGCGATGCGCCTTTTGGTCGAGGAATATGGCCACCGTCGCATCGCGCTGGTGCGCATGCGCCATCAGATCCCCCGCTTCGACATGCGGGTGGACGGGGCGCTGCGCTACCTTGCGGAATCTCCGTTCGCGAACCAGATTCAGCTCCACCCGTACTTTCTGACCAAGGATCTGCGGTTTCCCGCGGCTTTGATGCGGGCCTTGGGGCGTGACCGCGCGAATCGTCCCACGGCAATCTTTCATTCCGCGCTGGTAAGCGCCCAATCCTTGCGCCGGTTAACCAGCTTGCGCATTCCGCGCGAAATTTCCGTTCTGTGCTGCTGCACCGCCCGGTTGCTGCCGAAGGAATTCCGATTCCTCGATACGATGAACCAGGATTTTGGGCGGCTCGGCGAAGAGGCGGCGGACTGTCTGTTCCGACTGATCGACGGAGAAAGCGTGCTGCCGATCACCCTGGTGGACATTGAGCACCTCCCCGGTAAATCCCTCGCCCCACCCTGCAAGGTCCGGCGGCTTTCTGCGTGAAGTCAGGCCGGGGGTTCGGCAGGCGGTGCCGTTGGAAAGGCGCCCGCTTGCGCGGATGGTCACGGCGCGCGGACGGGCAACTTCACCGCTTCAGCGGCCGGGGAATCCTCAAAGGCACCCGGTCCGACGCGTTGAAGCGATTGGGGCAAGGGGAGGGTCCGCAGCGAGTGGCAGCGAAAAAAGGCGTAGGCGCCGATCTCTTCGAGTTGGTTTGGAAGCACGACTTCACTCAGGCTGGCGCAGCCCGAAAACGCATACCGCGGAATCGTGCGCACACCGTTTCCAATGCGGACGGATTGAAGCCCGCCGCAAAAGCGAAAAACTCCGGGACCGAGCGAGGTCACCGAGTCGGGAATCTCAACCCGCTCCAGTGACCGTGCGTTTTGAAACGCCCATCCGCCGATGGAAGTGAGAGCCGGGCCCAGCGCCGCCTTTTTCAGCGAAACACAATTCTCGAATGCCCGGCGTCCGATCTCCCGCGCTCCCTTGCCGAAAATTACGCTCTCCAAGCCGCCTTGGTTGAGAAAAGCCCCTTCGCCGATGCGGGTGATGGAGTCGGGAAACTCGAGCCGTGAGAGGGTGCCCGAAGGCGTGGCGTCCCCCACCGCGGCCACTCGAAAAAACGCAAAGTTCCCGATTTCCTCGAGGCCGGCTCCGAAGACGACCGAGCTCAAATTGTCGCATCCCGAAAACGCGGCCTTGGGAACCCATCCCCCGGTGCCATCCTGAATCGTTTTCACGGTATCGGGAATCACGACCTTTGTCAGCGTCTTCATCCCGGTAAAGGCCGCGTTGCCGATCGCCGACACCGTTTTGCCTTCAATCGTCGCGGGAATCAGCACCTCTCCGCCGGATCCGGAATACTTGGTGAGGGTCACCGTGCCATCGGGATTCTCCTCAACGCTGAATTCCGAGTTGGAGGGGTTGCCGAAAAGGGGGGAGAACCAAGTGGCCATGAGGAGCGTTGCGATGGCGTGGGCGGGTTTGATTTTCATGGTGAAGGGGTTGCTGGGTTGGGTGTGGGTGGACTGGCTTGGGTATGCGGCACGCCGAGGTGCGATTCGAGAAAGGCATAAGCTTTCGAGCGGACTTCGGGCGGAAACGAGTGCCCGGTATCCGGATGTTCGGAGAGCAGTGCTTCTCCAGCGCCGAGTCCTTCGTAAAGCGGTCGGTTGGCGGCGAGAATTTCCCGCACTCCCTCGACCAGGAAGGGATCGTCGCGCAGGGGGCTGTTGAGGAAAAGCGCGCGCGGCGCGCAGGCGCCGACGACCTCATGAAAATCGAACGGCAGCAGGGCGGCCTTGTGGCGGTAATTACGTATGTGCGGCATGTAATTTCCCTGGGCCATCAAATGCAAACCACCCTCCCGGTCCTCATACGCCTGCCAGCCCACGAATCCGCAACTCGAAACCGCGGCTTTGATCCGAGGATCAAAAGCGGTCACGAAAATCGTGTTGAACCCGCCCAGGGAATGTCCGATGCAGCCGATGCGCTCCGGATCGACGACCGGCAGCGCCGCCAGCACATCCAGCGCCCGCATGTGATCGGAAACGCCCTTCATGGTCGCGCTTTGGAATCCATTCTCAAATGTGCCGAGGTTTGGATGCTCCCCGCTGCCGGTGAAGTCCGGCGCGAGCGTGACAAATCCGCGCCGGGCCAGCTCGATCGCGTAGTGCATATTGGGATCGCCGTCCAATCCGGCCGGCTCGTTCTTGCCGATCTGGCGATTGGTTTGATGCAGGCAAAGGACTCCCGCGCGCGTCTTGCGCTGCGCCGGAGAGGGATCCAAACATTCCGCCGTCGGCGCCAACAGCCACGCCTTGACCCGCGGCGCGCCGTCCCCCACCGCGTATTCGATGAGCTGGCGCCGCACGCCATCCTTGAGGACTTCGTCCTTGAGCACCTCGATGGCGGGGGGCGGAAGCTTTTCGCGATCCGGCAAAGGGCCTGCCAGTCTCTCGATGCGTTCCAAGGTCTGCAAGCGCCGTTGCCGCGCCTGCTCGGGATTGTTCACGGGCGAGAACTTTCCGGTTGCGGGATCGCGGAAGACCGTCGGGTCGCGCAACGGATCCACGACCTCGACCACCCCATGCGCTCTCAACTCATTGAAGCGCTGGACCCAGCTGTCCACCAAAAGCGCCTCCGGCCGCCAGGAATCGGCCCAATTTTGCCATAAAGTGGCCTTGCCCTGCGCATTGATGACGCGCGTATTGCGAAGGACCAGGTGCCCGGCCAGTTGCATCAACCCGCAACCATAGGACGCCTGGTTGTTCTCGAACACGCAGTCCACGATTTCCAAATGCGTGTCTTCGCCGAACATCGCCAAGCCGCCGCCGCCGCCGTCTCCCGTGCAGAGCGCAACATTGTCCCGGAACGTCACCGCGCGCAGCATCGATCCTTCCGGCGTGCCCTCGACAGATGCGCCTCCGCCGAAACCGCCCTGCTTTGCCGCCGCGTCCCCCTCCGACCGGTTCTGCTCGAAGACGCAGTTGTTCATTTCCACCGACGTGTTGAAAAATGCCGCGCCCCCTCCCCTCGAATCCCGCCCCCGCGCCACGTTGCCGGCAAAACGCGTGTCACGCACGCCGGCGCGAAAATCGGATTCCCCGCCGCCAATCGAAGCCAGTCCGCCGCCCCGCAATCGCATGCCCTCGCCCGCCTGGTTGCCGGTCAGAACGCAGTTGCGGATTTCCGCCGCCCCGGCTTGCAATTCCGAATGGTCCAGCAAAATGCCGCCCCCGTTGCCATTGGCGAAACCATTGGTCACGGTCAGGCCCTCGATCACCAGCGGCGCTCCGGACGAGGTCAGCGCCGCGTGAATGCCGCGCCGCTCGCCGCGCCCGTCGATGACGACATCCTCCGGATTGCCGCTTTCGCTGCGCAGGGTGACGGGCACCTCGATCTTCACCACGGCATCTTCTCCGGCGGAAGTGTATGTTCCCTTGCGCACCAGCACCGTGGCACCCGGCTCGCCGGAGGCCGCGTCAACGGCAGCCTGAATCGTGTGCGCGGCGCTTTCCCAGGAGGCAAAGGGCGGGCTGTTGCTCCCCTGCGGCGAAACATGAAAAACCCCGGCCGGGAACGCGGCGGAGAGCGAGAGGGCAAGAAGCAATGGCGGCAGGCAAATCGGATGTTTCGGGATCATGGCAGTTTTGGTTGGATTTTGCACAGCGTTGCGGCGCTTGCTGCGGCGGCGGCGCGTTGCAGCAAGTCGAGGGAAGTGGCCGGACGGCGGTTGCGGGATGGCGGATGGTTGATTTTTCGACGGGCCTCCGGCAGCTCCACCGTCACGATTTCGTCGGAGAAATCGTGTTTCGCGCTGCGCAGGAACACATCGCCGCGCGGGTCGATTCCCATGACGGTTCCCGCATGGTTGGCCTCGACGCCTTCGAGCCCGTCGGTCGAAGGACCTGCTGCGTTGCAGAGCAGGACATGGAGATTGTGATCATAGGCGCGGGCCCGGTGCACGAGTTCCCATGACTGCTGCTGGTCGTGAATG
>Ga0247838_1007233_pt1 | contig 10035 bp, 10 predicted proteins | sample LaCruzMarch2015__5_FD_189097 | JGI IMG/M metagenome (GOLD analysis project Ga0247838, IMG submission 189097) | Freshwater microbial communities from meromictic Lake La Cruz, Castile-La Mancha, Spain - LaCruzMarch2015_15m | ecosystem: Environmental > Aquatic > Freshwater > Lake | place: Spain... | reverse complement strand
GGAAGAGGCGGCCATGGACTTGGGCGCCCGCCCGCTGCGGGTCTATATGAGCATTACGCTGCCCCTGATCGCCCCGGCCCTGCTGTCCGGCTGGCTGCTCGCCTTCACGCTGTCACTGGATGATCTGGTGATTTCCAGCTTCGTCGCCGGCCCCGGCGCCACCACCCTGCCCATGGTGGTCTACTCCAGCGTGCGCATGGGGGTTTCGCCGCAGATCAATGCCCTGGCATCCATCGTCGTGCTGATTGTCTCCGCGGCGGTCCTGATCGCCGGCTTCTCCATGCGGCAACGGCCGGCGGCCAAGGACTGAGGGGCTTGGTCACTGCGCGTTTCCACGCTCCGCGGGGGGAAAGCCCCTGGGCTGAGGTCCGCACCAGAGCGGCCACCGTGGGGACCGCGCCACCACCGGAGGTCGAGGCTTTACCGTGAAAGTCGCGCAGCGACGCTGTGGGAGCGGCTTCAGCCGCGACGGGCTGCGCGGCGCCGCAGTTCGGCGCGGCGCCGCATCGCGGCCAGAGGCCGCTCCCACAAGGAACTTTCATGTTCCGGTGCGTTATCGGCGTTGCGCGATTCACCCGGCGGGTAATCTGGATGCTGGAGCTACCCGATTGTATTTCTTGGTGAGCTTGGCGCCTTGGCGTGAGCAACTGCCGGATTTAGCGTGAAATTCGGCTTTTGCTTCACGGAGGGTCGCCGCAGGAATCACGGTGACATCGCGGTGACATCGCGGGAGGAACGACCGAGGAGGGGAGTTGGTGGCGATGCCAGGATTTGAACCGGGGACATCCACATTATGAGTGTGGCGCTCTAACCAACTGAGCTACATCGCCAAGAGCAAAATAGTGTAACGGCACCGGCACCGGTCGTCAACCGGTTGCAGTGCCGCAGGATGGCTAGACGTTAAACGGGTAGTCTCTCCTGCAAGCCAGCGGTAGGGAAAGCGCAGCCCCCAGGCTCCAAGCGGTCAAGGGCGGATGTGCTAGGCTTCTTAAGCCATCACAGTTAAGCAGGTTGCCACCATGTCTCGCTGCCCCCTCGTCTTGTCCGCTCAGCCGATCCTCACCCTGGCCCTCGCCCTCGCGGTCCTGCCACCGGCAGCGGCCGGGGCCTACCGCTGCACCAGCGCCACCGGCGAAATGAGCTTCTCCGACCAGCCTTGTCCGCCGGATGCGGTTAACCAGCAAGCGGTCAACATCCCCACCCCGGCCCCCGCGTCAGGTCGCTCGGCAACCGCCGACAATCCCTATTCGGTCATAAACCAAGCGCGCATGATCGACCAGCGAGAAGCCCAAGAAGCCGCGCGCCGCGCAGCCCAAGCCGCTGCCACCCAAGCTCCGTCACCGGCGCCCGCGGTGCAAACCGCCCCGGGTGGTCCATCGCAAGTTGTCCTGACCTATGAACAAGCGCTGAAGTTTGCTCTTCATGATGCGGGCTATCACCAATACGGAAACCTGAACCAGTTGCAAAAGGAGCGCGTTCACGATGAGATGAAGAAATACAAATACCTCCCCCCAGTACCGCGTAAATCAGCTCAGAGTGCCGCGTCAGAACAACCGCCGCTTTTAGTCAATGGCGTTCCAGCCACCCCCACCGGCAATGGTAACTATATCGACAATAGGACAGGGCATTTCTTGCAGGGCGCAGCGGGAGGCGTCATCGACACGGAATCTGGCCAGTTCCTACCGACCTACTGACGAATGATCCCGTAGTGTAGAACTGAACCACGGGGATGTTACGCCGATGTCGTCGCCGTCGTGGCCGACTTCGGCGCCAACGAAACCCGGCCCATGACCAGCGCACCAACTGACCGCCTGCGGCCCGACCAACGGCATAGGCTCGAGTCCGGCCAGACCTTCGCCGCGTGCTCGGTATCAAGGGCCGCCCGGTCCCTCCACCAAGGCGCGACGATCAGCCGACGGTGCCCCCAAAGCTCAAAGGGTCGCTTCTCAAACAGTGCCCCAACGACTCGGGCCAGGGGATTGCCCCGGTTGCCGATGCCGGGCGCCAGATGGGCCGTGCGCTTGCCCTGGCGGGCCTTGCCGAGTGGGTGGCTCGCGCGAATCTCGGGCACGCGGTCCATAGGCCGGACTGATCCGCCTTCACTCCGCGACGGCCGCGCTGGGTGGAGCACAGCGCGCCTGGAGGGATTGGCTAGAAGTCGTGGTCGTCCCGGCTCGGCAGGATGTCCAGGACCAGTTCCTCGGCGCTCTGGTACTCTCCCAACGGCTGCAACGGGTAGTGGTACGCTCCCGGATACAGCGCCTCCAGGTTCGCGTTGAGATCCAGGCAGAACGCCATCGGGTGGTCTTCCCGCAGGTCCGGGGCGATTCCTGCCTCCCGTAGGCGCTCCCCCAGATACTTCATCCACGCCTGCGGGTCCGGTTCCTGGCGCAACAGGACTTCCAACCGGTTGGTCAGTTCCAGCAGGGCTTGACGTCGGCCGCTCGGCGCGTTGGCTGGGGAGTTCATTTCTTACGTCCTCAAGGCTGGCGACCCGCGGCCGCAGCCGAGCCGCGGACACGCCCAGACTTTGGCGTCAATGCGGGTGCGGCTTTTCGCCGCATCCCATGTTCGCCCGACGTAGACCGACAAGACCTTGCCGCCGATCTTGCGGTGCGCCCGGATGTAGCCCCTTGGGACCGTTCGCCCGGGCGAGTGCCTCGCGGACCGCTTCAAAATGGTCCAGAATGATTTCCGCGGGGCGCATAGCGGGCTCAGGCAAGTTGCACAATTGTTGTCTGACCGGGATTATACCCGTTTGCGCCCCGGGAGGTTCACCGGGTGGGCGATCCGCTCGACCTTGAACCCGCTCGGCCAACGCGGCCCCGACTGCGATCAGAGCAAGGTTCTTGCTCAGTTTTGGAGCATTGCGACCCGTGAACCCTCTTGCATTTCATTTTCTTCCGTCAGTGATTCGTGGCGTGTATCGCTTCGATGACGAACTCTCCACCGTCACAGATGACGAGGATTACCAGGCATTCATTCGACGGAAGCTTCGCTTCCTGCCGCGCAACATTGAGCAGGAAATCCGCCAACAAACCAGTTTCGAGAGCGACTCTTGGTCAACGCCCATTCCCCTGACCAGGACAACGGCGGCAAGCAGCCGACGCGCAGCAGCGTTCTTTCAGCAACACAGCTACTTCAACAATGCCGTCATGGACGGCAAATTGGCAACGGACTCCCAACTCAAAGATGCCCAAAATTTCTTAGAGATCCAGTTCGTCAGAAAGATACTGGCTCCCCTGCTCACGGATGCTGGACTAGAAAATGTTTACCCTCAATGGGAGGTTGGACGCTACCGGCTGGATTTTGCCCTAATATCCGGATCACGGAAATTCGCACTCGAAACCGATGGCTTCGGAAAATTTAAGGAGCGCAAGGACCTCGACGATTTCGTAAGACGGCAGAATTTCATCGCCAAGGAAGGATGGACCATCATCCGATATTCCTACGGTCAGGTGATGGAGACCACCGACGCGACGCTTCAAGAATTATACGGCTTCTTGCAAGACGAACCCCAGATGCGCGGCCTCTTGGCTATCGACAGCCCACCGCACAACCCGTATCTTCCCGGCTTCGAGCCATCCGAAACAGGGCAGAACGTCGTGCATCTGGTCAACGACTTCCACCGAGTACAGGACCACTTCACGGATCTGATGCTCAGTGAGATGCCCGAAAGCAGCCCGATCATTCTCTCGGATTGCTTCGGTCTGACGTTTCCCTTCGTGGCGATGGCTGTCAGCGCCCTGTTTGACTTTCTGACAGCGGTCGCTGAGGTCGTTGACATCGACTTCGATCTACCAAGAATCACCGTCAGCGGAGTCCGACCCCCGCGCAATTGGGGCATCTGTCTGCATCCTTATGTCTCAGTGTTGGATGGCACCGACGCTGCCGGGGTGGCGCTTGATGGTCCGACCGTACAGCGCTCCGCGCACAAGTTACCGGCCCCGCCGTCCACCGCGGGGCACATCAAGTTTCGAGCTAATCTTTCAGTCGACTACGATATTCACAAGCGGCTACTCTATTTCACAGATAACCTGTTTGGGTATCCAAACGGCACTCAGGATTTCCAAGATAGAGTGCTCCAGCGCGTTTTTAACGGCAGCGATGTATTAGGGATTGCGGCAACCGGCAGCGGCAAGTCTTTTTGCTTCTGGCTGCCGGCATTACTGAAACCGGGTCTCACCCTTATCATTGCTCCATTGCGCTCGCTCATGCGGGACCAGCGTCTCACACTCCTGAATTACGGTATCGCCTCGGCGGAGTTTATCAATTCAGATAACACAATGTCCCAGCGCCGGATTCTGGAAGAAATCAAGCTAGGCTACGTCCGACTTCTCTACGTTTCTCCCGAACGGCTTCGCATCAAGAAGTTTCTTGATGAACTCACCCGGCTACAGGAATTCGTGCCCATCAACTTCCTTGCAATCGATGAGGCACACTGTATTTCGGAATGGGGCCACGATTTCCGCCCTTCCTATCTTAAACTTCCTTACTTACACAAGACCCTCACCGCCAAACTCATCGCTCTGACTGCCACTGCGGGCCAACAAGTCGAAGCCGACATACTGGGGATCTTGAATTTGAGCAAGGACCAGTTGGAACGTGCTCGGCACCTTGACCGCGAGCGGTTCAGCTTTCAAGTCGCAGTCAAAGACGGCCCAACAAAAACGCAAGCATTTCACGAGATTCTTACTAAGGACTTACCGGTGGCACTTGGACATGGACAAGGACAGGAACGCTTGCGCGAGCTTCTGGCAAATAAAAACCGCCACGGGGAAAAAGCACTCGGTATCATCTTCTGCATTTATGCAGATCCACACGGGAAGCATTCAATATTGGATGGCACCGCGCACTATCTATTTGAAACGATGACAATCTTGGAACCAGGGGCACTATTTGAGGGGCGGGGCAAGAAGAAATTCCGCCTAGATGCCTTTTCAACCGGAAAGGTAAGGGCGTTTTCAAGCAAGCCGCCGACACTCTGCCACGAGTGTCACTCTTACGCTTACACAAGCAAGGCGGGTCTTGCGGCTGAGCCGGATGAGCTTTCTGATGACGACGGGGCGGACCCCGTGCGCTTTTCCAATCAAAGAAGCAAAGGCAAAGTCGCGGGGGTAAAGGTTTGCTCTCACTGCAAACGTGAGTTCGATGCCGAAAAAGCTATCACACCGCCGGGCTGGGAAGAATCGCTCAAGTCAAACCAGGTTGACTTCAAGAAAGGCGGGTTTGACATCTTGGTGGCGACCAAGGGATTCGGGATGGGTATTGACAAGGGCAGCGTCCGTTTCGTTGTCCATACCTCATTGTCTTCCGGCTTGGAATCCTGGTATCAGGAAGTTGGTCGCGCGGGACGCGACAACGAACGGGCCCACATCGTCCTGCTGTGCGAACCACCCCACCCTGATTGCAGTAGGAAACTCTTTGACTTTGACCGTAAATCACAAAATGTCCCTCGACCCGATTGCAATTACAGAGCTGGATGCTCGTTTGGCAAACCCAACCTGTGCGACTACGGGAAGCAGCACATGTTCATCAGCAGTAGCTATCCCGGTGCGGAAGCTGATGCCATGAGTGCTCTAGGTGTACTTGACAAGCTGATCGCTTCTTGGATAGACCGGCAGGAGGATTCTGTCGGCGTCTATGCGTCGCACGCGCATGTTTCGCGCAAAGAAATCGCATTGTATCGATTGATGGTTCTCGGACTCATAACCGACTACGTCATTACTTATGGGCGAACGCCAAGATTCGACGTTTCTCTTGTAGGTGCCGAACTGACCGATAAAGCTTCTCTTTCCAGGCTGGAAGGGAAGTTTTCGGCTCGGCTTGCCGACTACTTTGCCAATATTTCTGGCAGCCGCCAGGAATCGATGTCTCAGCGGATGGCGCGCTGTCGACAGGATTACCGGCCGCTGGAATCCTTCGCGCAAAAACTTGATGCATTTCAGGCATACGGCCAGGCGCCGGCTCTGTTCCATTCTGTTTATGAGCATCTGCTATTGCTTCTGGACCACACCTACAGCACAGTGCTCAAGATGCGATACACCATGCTTCAGAACTTGTTGAGTGTTGTGGCGGATGGAAAATGCCGCCGAATAAATATGCTCTCGCATTTGGGCGACGAAAGTTTTCTTAAGCCTGCTGAGTCGTATCGGTGCGGCATGTGTGACATCTGCGCGCCAGACCTCGTATTTCCCGAACAGCGCATGGAGCCGGCTATATCTAGCCCCACGGAGAAAGACAGACAAATGGAAAATGCACTTGCCGAGGATATTTTTGACTTGGAGACGCTTCGCGGAATCGTCGATTATTTCAGGGATTATCCAACTGCAACATATCGCCGGGCACGAAGTATTCTGGAAGGAAACCCGAACAATATGGTTGCGCTCTACCTATCTCGTGAATTCTCCCCGTCAGCGGAGTTAGCTGGCAATGCGAAGCGCTTATTGCTTTCGGCTAATCAGCGACGCTTACCTCTTCCCGACATCGCAGATCTTTATCATACCTCGCCCAAGAACCTGGAATCTGAACTCTTGCTTCTCCTGAATGACCCCGGCAGTGCATGTGACTCCATCGAGGGGTGGCGGTTTCTTGCCGACGAAGCCGCAAGACCAGAACACCGCCAAAGCGGGGAGGTGCGCATGATGGGTGAGTGCCTTGAGTTCTTTCATTTCGTCGAATCCGCCGCTGCGCAGGAGAGTTATTCTCTGAAGGATAAGGCGCGGCGCCTGGCGGAGGCATTCCGTGCCTGAGATTACAAGCGTTGATGCCATCCGCGCGAAACTGCGCGAGTTCGGTGAGCGCGTTGAGGGTGCGATCGGGGCAGCCGAAACTGTTGTTGCAGCCAGGTCCGATGCGGAAAAGCTACTCAAGCAACTCAGAAGCGATTGCACAAAGGGCAAGAAGTACCTGGTAGACCTGGAAGAGAGCCGCCTTGCGCTCCAGCAACTTCCAGGCGACTGGAACGAACTCAAGAAGCAGATTGAGGATTCACAAGCTGAATCAGAGCGAAGTCGGGACCTTCTGCTGAGCGATAAGAAATCCGCTCTTCAGACGTTCGGGAAGAAACTGGCAGAGGCGGAGGCGCGAATTCGCGGGGCTAGCGAGGCGGTAATTGCCGAACAAGCGGAGTTACTCAAGCGGCTTGCGGCTGAGACAGCCAGGAACGCTGACCGTGCGGAGCAAGCATGGATGGAAGCGGTCGAGCGTGCGGAGAAACTGGACCAACTTCTAGCGGGAGTTCGGGACGAACTCCGGAGTGAGACTCGCAACAGCTTATTGTATAACGAGAAGACGCTTGGTGAAAAATTCGAGCTTCTTGCGGGCGTTCGCGACGAGCTAAGGAGCGAGACTCGCAACACCCTATTGACTGCGGAGAAATCGCTTGATGACAAATTCCAGTCCGTTGCAAACGGCCTGAAAGAAGAGATGGCGCATGAACTGACCGAACACAGGCAAAGCGTTGACCGCCGACTCACCGATTTTCTCAACAAACAAAATGCCCTCGTTCAGAATCTCACCCAGCAAATCGACGGCTTCCAAAGGGCGTTCCAATCGCTCACCGACCAGTTCAAGCAAACGAAGGCTGAAGTCGATGCGGTTACTAAAGAACTTGAATCTTCAAAGCCTGAGCGGAGTCAAATACGGGCGCACTTGAAGGTGCTTAAACTCGACTTGGATGCCGAAGGGGTAGCCCGTGGGAGGCTTGGCGCAGCGCTGGACGCTATCACTGCGCGACTGGATGAAACGCGGAAAACATTAAAGCAAGTGCCGCTGGTGGGTAAGTGGTTGAAGAATTGGTGAGCCTAGGCTACCGAAATCGCGACCCTAACTGAAGGTCCGTTGCCCGTTCATGGGTCCAACCCCTTCCACCGATCATGATCTGTCTCAAGGAGGGCAACGATCCGCACCCAGTGCTCCAGTTCACGAAGGGCATCAAGTTGCTGCTCGACCGCTTGATGATTGGCGGAATCCGCGGGTTCGAGTGATCCACGACGGCAAATGCTGTCGCCAATGCTGACCGTCAGCTCTTCGATTTTGGTACGGGCTTGACGGATAAGATCCTCATGGTATGCAGCGCCGCGCATCAACTGCTCCAACGCCTCGGTGGCCGAAACCGCCTCGGCGCTCGATTCGAGCGCGTCTTGCTTTCTTGTCTGGGCGTTCACATACCGATCCAAGGTGTCGAATGCCTTCCCCATCCGCGTGGAGGAGAAAGTGTCGTCAAATGTCCGCCGGCTATGGGCGGTATCGGCCCAGGTCTTGAACAAAAAGCCCTTTACGTCGTCCTCTTTGGCAATCTCCCGGAGACACGCAAATACCCCGAGAAAATAGGCGCGCTCCAACATGACAGATTTCGTAATCCACCGAATATCATCTTTAAGCGTCTTGCGTGCTGAAGCGATCAAGGCGTCCACTGCCTCTGTCGTAATCTTGCGTGGTCTCTTCTCAGCCATCGGTTGCTAGCGATCTCACTATAGTTTTCCCGCCTTTTTCAAGATATCTTCATAGTCGTTTCTGCCCAAAGGGCATTCAATCAATTTGAGAAATTGCGGGCGAGTCAGTGCGCACTGCTGAGCCATGCGCGCGAGCAAGGAATCGTCGATGTCGAAGCCACGCCCGTGACTGGTCTTGGTCTTGGAAAGCGCTTTCTTACCATCCTGCGCTACATAGACGAAATAGTTGTGGTCGCCCCCTGGCGCTTTCTGGAAACCCTTGTTGAGCAATCCGGCTTCGACATCCCGCTTGTCTTTAGGCATTCGCCGCTTCCTCCCAATCGGCCAGAAGTTGCCGCTTGACCCGTTGCGCGGGTTCAGAAAGCGCGTCGTCCGGCTCGCGGGCGTATTCCAGCCACAACATAAGCATCTGTTCCTTCAGTTCCGTGAAGAGCTCGGCGCGGGTCGTGGCAAACACATCGAGACTCCAGGGCTTATGTTCCAGGCAAAGATGCTGCTCATCTTCCGTCAGCGACGGCAAGACGCTGAACGCGCCGCGGGGCCGCAGGCGAAAATCGTGGCCTTCGATCTCGCCCAACACGAAAGGCGATAGGTCAAGCTCTCGAATCTGTTCGACTTCATCGATCCGGTCGGGGTGACCATCATCACCCAGCAGCACGCGGCCAGCGACCTGGATCAAAGCCCGCCGATTCTCCAACAGCATGGGCTCGATGTCCTCGTCGTAATAGCACTTCAGCGCGCGGGTCTTGGGCCGGTAGATGATCGTCAGCATATGTTCGCCGAACGAAATGGCGTCCAGCCGCCCGGTGACGGTGCGGACTTCGGCGCGCTCTTCGGGCGTGGTCAGCCAATCGTCGATGCGGGCAGGCAGCGTTTCGACCAAGGACACACCTGGTCCCGTGGCGGGGGCCAGTTCATACCGGTAGCCGCTGCCGGGCAGCGGGCAGAGTGCGGACAGGCAGGACAGCATCCGATGGCGCAGGCGGCTATCGGGCACCAGGGCGCGAATCTGGTCCTCCTGAGCCGCCACGACGGCATGGCAGAAAGAGTGCATTTGCCCCACGACGCGACGGACCTGTTCCGGCTCGAATAAATCGGTCCCCCGGCCCGCTACGCGCCCGGTTATCTCGAAGCTGCCGATCTTGGGAGGGCTGAGGTTCAGCGCATACTTGCGCTTAAGTTCCTCGGATAACCGCAGGCGTTGCCGCACCGTGCGCCCTTCCTCTTGCAGGGCAAATAGATGCACCAGTTCCTGTAGCTTGCTGAAGGCTTGCAGCAACAGGGAGACCGGGACTTCCGATCCTCCGCCAGCCGGATGAACCTTGAAGGCGATTTGGTCTAAGTCGGGCACATTCGACATGGGCGGTCTACCTTTTCCCGCGTGATGGGTGACGGCTCCTAACCGGGCGCGCCTGCGCTGGCCCTTGAATAGGTGCCGCGCCAGCCGGGGAAGGGTGCCCCGGTGTTCGCCCCGTCGGGGTAGGCACGGCGCAACGGGCTACACCAGCTTTGCCACCTTGAGCAATACGCCGATGATGATGCTCGTTTGCAGTATCCCCGCACCAATGACCCAGCGGGT
>Ga0247838_1007227_pt1 | contig 10042 bp, 6 predicted proteins | sample LaCruzMarch2015__5_FD_189097 | JGI IMG/M metagenome (GOLD analysis project Ga0247838, IMG submission 189097) | Freshwater microbial communities from meromictic Lake La Cruz, Castile-La Mancha, Spain - LaCruzMarch2015_15m | ecosystem: Environmental > Aquatic > Freshwater > Lake | place: Spain... | reverse complement strand
TGCTTCTCGAAACCAGCGGCGATGGCCGCAATCTCCGAGTCGAGATCGACATGACCAGCTTCGCCCACCTTGTTCCGTCGCCCGTCGGCCGCTTCGATGGTATCGAGCGGCCCTATACGCCGGAAGACGTCCGCCGGCTGCGAGGCTCGGTGCCGATCACCCACACCCTCGCCGAGCGGGGGGCCAACAGGCTGTGGGAGCTGCTGCACGAAGAGCCGTTCATCAATGCGCTCGGGGCCGTCACCGGCAATCAGGCGATGCAGATGGTCCGGGCGGGGCTGAAAGCCATCTATCTGTCCGGCTGGCAGGTTGCCGCCGACGCCAATACCGCCGGGGCCATGTACCCGGACCAGTCGCTGTATCCGGCCAATGCCGCGCCGGAGCTGTGCCGCCGCATCAACCGCACCCTGCAGCGCGCCGACCAGATCGAACATGCCGAGGGCGGGGCCAGGCGTGACTGGTTCGCCCCCATCGTGGCCGATGCCGAGGCTGGCTTCGGCGGGCCGCTGAACAGTTTCGAGATCATGAAGGCCTTCATCGAGGCGGGCGCCGCTGGCGTGCATTTCGAGGACCAGCTGGCCTCGGAGAAGAAATGCGGCCACCTGGGCGGCAAGGTGCTGATCCCCACCCAGGCGCATGAGCGCAATCTGATCGCCGCGCGTCTGGCCGCCGACGTCATGGGAGCGCCGACCCTGATCCTGGCCCGGACGGACGCCGAGAGTGCCCAGCTGATCACCTCGGACATCGACGAGCGCGACCGGCCCTTCATCGACCGCGAGAGCCGGACGCCGGAAGGCTTCTTCCGCCTGAAGGCCGGAACGGGGCTGGAGCACTGCATCGCCCGTGGCCTGTCCTATGCGAAATATGCCGATGTGCTGTGGTGGGAGACCTCACACCCGGATCTGGACGACGCCCGCCGCTTCGCCGAGGCGGTGCACAGGGAGCATCCCGGCAAGCTGCTGGCCTACAACTGCTCGCCCTCGTTCAACTGGAAGGCCAGGCTGGACGACGCGACCATCGCCAAATTCCAGCGCGAGCTGGGGGCCATGGGCTACAAATTCCAGTTCGTGACCCTGGCCGGCTTCCACAGCCTGAACAACGGCATGTTCGAACTGGCCAGCGGCTACCGCGACCGCGGCATGGCGGCCTATTCCGAGCTGCAACAGCGCGAGTTCGCCAATGAGGCTGCCGGCTATACCGCCACCCGGCATCAGCGCGAGGTCGGCACCGGCTATTTCGACCAGGTCGCCACCGTCATCTCGAACGGCCAGTCGTCCACGACCGCCCTGAAAGATTCCACCGAGACCGCCCAGTTCGTAGCGGCCGAATAAGGAGAGAGACCATGCAGCCCCTGAACAGTCCCACGGCCATCATCGATTTCTGCCTTGCCCCGCTGAATCTGGACACGGGCACCGAGGCCGAGCGCGAGGTGCGCCGCCGCCTTGAACACGTCATCAAGACCTTCCGGGCCAAGGCGTCCCAGCCCGTCAGCGTCGACTTCTCGCGAATGCCGTCGCAGGTCATCAACGAGGCTGCGCACGGCTACGAATAGGGTCGTGTTCGGGTCTGAATGCGGCCCGGCGCGTCGTCCGGCAAGGTCCGGATTGCGGTTCAGGATCAGGCTCTAGGCGGCCTCGGAGACCGCGCCGGGGCGCGGCAGGGTGCTGATGAGCTCGAGCAGTTCGGCGGCGTCGAAAGGCTTGGCCAGATGGCGATCAGCGCCTGCGGCCTCGGCCGCGGCGATATGGTCCGCCAGGGCGTTGGCGGTGAGCATGACGATGGGCGTCCGGCCGAGACCCATGGCGGCCTCGTTCAGGCGGATCTCCCGGGTCGCGCTGAGGCCGTCCATGACCGGCATCTGCATGTCCATCAGGATGATGTCGAAGTCACGGTCGCGGCAGGCCTGGAGAGCCTCGGCACCATTCTCGACCGAGGTCAGTTCCGTGTTCGCCCCGGTCAGGATCATCTCCACCACCTTCCGGTTGACCGGATGATCATCGGCCAGCAGGACGCGGACGGTGGCAGGCTTGTCACAGGCCGGTTCGAGGGCCGGGCCGGGCACTGAGACCGGTGCTTCGGCGGGACTGAAGGGAATGGTGAGAATGAAGGCGGAGCCGCCAGCGGGTTCGCTTTCGCAGTCCAGATCGCCGTCCATCATCTCGGCCAGCTGGCGTGAGATGGCCAGGCCCAGGCCTGAGCCCCCGAAGCGGCGTGTGATGGCCCCGTCGGCCTGTTCGAAGCGGCTGAACAGGCGCTCGCGTGTCTTGCTGTCGAAGCCGATGCCGGTGTCCTCGATCGAGAAGCGAAGCGTCGGTGTCTTGTCCCGGTCCGGCCCGGGCGCGACGGTCAGGCTGACGAATCCGGTCTGGGTGAATTTGACCGCATTGGAAACAAGGTTGGTGAGGATCTGTTTGATCCGGACGACGTCGCCGAGGATCCAGCGATCTGTTTGATCGTCAATCTCGACGAAGAATTGCAAGCCCTTGGCCTGTGCAGAGGTCTTATGGAGCTGGGCTGCCTCACGGACGGCCCGGCCGAGATGGAAGGGCTCATGGGCCAGTTCCAGACGTCCCGATTCGACCCGGGCGAGGTCAAGAATGTCGCTGAGCAGCGCCTGCAGGGTTCTGCCGGAGGACTGGATCAGTTCCAGCATCTCTGCCTGCTGGGTCGAGAGGGGGGTTCTGGCCAGGGCCTGGGCCAGACCGATGACGCCGTTGAGAGGCGTGCGGATCTCATGGCTCATATTGGCGAGGAACTGGCTCTTGGCACTGTTTGCCGACTGGGCGATATCGCGTGCCTCGGACAGGGCCCGGGCGTCGTTCTTGAGGTCGGTGATGTCGGTGCAGACGGTGACGATGCCTCCCGCTGATGTGCGACGGTCGGAGACCCGAAGCCAACGGTTGTCCGTGGTCTGCTGTTCAATGGTCGTCGTGCGGGCCCGGCGTGAGCCGAGCCGTTCCTCGACCCATTCGGCCTGACGTCCCCTTGCGTCGGTGTAGATATCCTTATCAAGACCGATCTGGATGATTTCGCGAAAGGTCATGCCGGTCTTCAGCTTCGACTTCAGCTCCGAGTTGGCCTCGGCATAGCGCTGGTTCCAGAGAACCAGCCGATCTTCCTCATCATAGAAGGCCATTCCGTCCGGCATGGCATCCAGTGCCTCGCGAAATCGCTTCAGGACCCCCGAATGTGTGACCCAGGTGGTCCAGCCAATCATTGTGGCGACGCTGGCAATGGCCAGAACCATCGTCACGATGACGCTTGTCATGACCCCGCTGGACAGGGTTGGGCCAGCGTCAGCCATGGTCTGCGGTGTGACCACCAACCCGCTCATGGCCGTCAGGTGCAGAAAGGCCATCGCGATCGATCCGCAGACCGCCGTGGCCACCCTGCGCGGAAGACCCAGGCCAAACACCATGCCGCCGCCGACGAGGGCGATCGTCAATGCGCCGGAGACTGCCAGCAGAGCCAGACTCGGCTCCCAGCTGACTGTCCCGGCCAGGCCAAGGCCTGAGATGCCAAGGAAATGCATTCCGGCGACGCCGCCAAAGGCAACAAGGGCTGCGCCGGCGCGGCAGGACCGGGTCGGGCGGATCATGACAGCCACGGCGGCCAGGCTGAAGGCGCCAAGGGCCAGCACGAACGACCCGACCGTCGGCCAGACGGCGTAGCGGATTTCCTGACCCGGCTGGTAGCCGTTCAAGGCGACAAAATGGGCCGCGAAGACTGTCAGTCCAGAGATCAAGGCGGCGAGGGCAATGCGCGTTTGCCGTCGGGCGGCGGTCTGCTGCCAGGCGGTGACCAGCAGATTGATCGCGGTTGTGAGCCCCAGGACGCAGATTACGCCGGCGGCGAGGAGCCAGCGGTAATCATGTTCGGTCGTGATGGAATACAGGATTTGGTCCAAAACGCCCCCCCTCACGACCCATCCTGGCACCAAAGGGGTGAAGAAACCGTGGTCAGGGACCAGGCCTTCGTCAGGTAGCGATCACGACTTCGAAGGTGCGGCCCATGACCTTGACCGGGTTGACCTGACGATCGCCGCGTCGCACTTCGAAATGCAGATGCGGGCCTGTCGAACGGCCGGTTGAGCCGACCAGCCCGATGCGCTCACCGGTCCCGACCCCATCACCTGACGCCACGTCGACGCGGCTGAGGTGTCCATAGAGAGTGGTCATGCCGTTCGGGTGGCGAATCTCGACAAAGAGCCCATAGCCGGCGGGGTCATGGCCGGTGCGCAGGACCGAACCCTCCGCGGCGGCAAAGACACCGGTACCGAGGGGGCCGCGATGTCGACGCCCTCGTGATTGCGCGCAACGTTTCCGGGCAGGCGGCGCAGGCCGAAGGGCGAGTTGATGGCATGATGCCGAACGGGCATCCCGAAGGTGATGCGCCGCCTGACGGGCCCGGCCGGCTCGGCGACGGCGGCCAGCGGTGGTGCTTCCGGCGCGGCGAGTGTTTCGACCGGGGCACTGTCACTGGGGCTCGTCAGGGGCGCGGCCGCCATGGCCAGTACAGCCACGCCGGCGAGGCTGACGGCCTGGCCTGACTGGATGAGAAAGGACCGGGCGGTCGGTAGCAGGCGTCGCATGGCAGCGGCAGATCCGTCTTCGGCTCAAGGAGCGGGAGGGGCACCGGCGGCCGCAAAGTGCGACACACTGCGACCAGCGACCGTAGGATGGCCGTTCTACGGGTCGATGGGGCAGCTTTGGGGCAGGTGGGGCGGCAGGACGTCGCACCCGGGCAACAAAAAAGGGCGCGCGACCCGAAGCCGCGCGCCCTGTTCTGACGGTCTGTAAGCCTTACGGCAGCGGCATGCGGAAGGTCACCGCACCCACATGGCTGTCGGCGCTGTCGCCGAAGCGACCGCGGTAGCCCAGGGTCATTTTCATCGGTCCCACGTCGGCTTCGATACCGGCCGAGGCGATCATCGAACCGCCGAACGGGTCGTCGATCTCGCGGGCGAGGATCTGGGCCGGGTTGGCGGCGATCCCGGTGCGCACGGCGTCACTGTTGTCAGCGAAGCTGTCGCGATAACCGCCTTCGACGAAGAAGCTCATGCCTTCGCCGCCACCTTCGGCCCGCAGCGAGATCTCGCCGCTGGCGGCCTGGACCGTGCGGTCCTGGTAGTCATACTGGGCCGCCGGACCCTGTTCGATATAGCCGTTGACGTCGGTCGAACCCCAGTTGAGCGCGACCCGCGGCGACAGGGCAATGCCGCCCAGGTCCATCCAGACGCCGCCCTGGACGCGGGCACCGAGGCTGCCTCCGGTCGTCTCGCCGGTATGGACGACCGGTGCCAGCGAGGTGAGGCGGGTGATGTCGTCATAGTGATCGATCGAGCCGCCCACCGTGGCGTTGATGAAGGTCTCGCCCGAGCGCCAGCCGCCGTAGAGGTCGAAGGCATAGGTCTTGACGTCGAACATCATGGCTCCCGCCTCGACCTCGGCGGTGTGGTAGGTTCCGGCGAAGCCGAAGCGCGCGCTCGGCGACATGACATGGTCCAGTCCGGCCCTGAAGCCGTAGCCGGTGGTGTCAGAGGCGGCCACGGAGCCACGGGCATCGGTCTCGACGCTGCCGGCGATGGCACCGAAGGTCAGGCTGGTTCCGGCCTGCCAGGCGGCACGTCCGGACATGCCTTCGCTGGCGAGATCGAGCAGGTCCTCACGTTGGCGGAAGGAGGTTTCCGCCTGGACGGTCGATTGGGCACCGAGGTCGCCGTAGTAGAGATAGTCATTGGCCAGACGGGCGATCAGCTGGTGGCCGGCGGCGGTCGGGTGGACGCCATCCCAGAACAGATAGGTGTTGGGCGTTGCGCAGACCGTGACCCCGTTGAAGCAGGCGTCGGTGACATTGGTCAGGCCGAAGGCTCCCGGATTTGCGGTCAGGGTCGTGCCGATCTTGAAGATGTCGAACAGGATGATGTTGGTGCCCGGGCGGGCAGCAGCCGTCGTCATCATTGCGCTGAGCAGGGCGCTGTTGAACGAGGTGCCGGCAAACTCCGCCAGCGGTGCGGCAACGGTGCCGCGGAACTGCGGCGCGCTTCCGAGGCTCGGAATGTTGCCGACCAGGATCGTACCGGCACCGGCGGCCGCAATACTGTTGACCAGGAAGGCCATGTCAGCCGCCGCAGCGTTGACGATCGGCGTGATGGCACCGGTCGGGTTCGACGAGGCACCGGCGGCCGGCAGGCCCTGGAAGATGTTGTTGGCACCGCCGAGGATGCTGACCAGATCAGTCGAGCGGAAGGTGCCGCCCGCGCCCGTATAGGCCAGCAACTGGTTGCGCATTCCGAGGGGGAAGGCCGAGCTGTCGGTACGGGCACCGCCGTAGGCATAGTTGATGCTGCCGGTCACGGACGCACCGGCGGCGGAACGGCCGGCGTTGAAGCCCAGCAGTTCGGTGAACGCGACGCCGTTCGAGAAGCGGCCCTGGAAATTGGGAGCACCGGGGCTGGCACCGCCCGTCGCGGCAAACAGGTTGCCGTTGTCACTCAGGCTGTCGCCAAAAACGACCAGGCGGCTGTAGCTCTGGGCGCTGGCGGCAGAAGCGATGGTGCCGGCGGCGGCGACCGTCAGGGCAGCAAGCGCCGCATGGCGCAGAAAACGAGACATCGATGATCCTCCTTCGGCCGTCATCATGCGACCGTTGTATGACAGTGTGCGCCCGTTTTCCGTGGACGCAAGATGCCGCTAGGTAAGGTTTTAGTGCAACATGCGGAAGCGCAGCGTTCCGGCCACACTACGAAGCCCCTGCAACGCCTCCGGATCATAGTCGCGATCGACGTCTGTGATCACATAACCGGTGCGTTCGTCGGTCTTCAGATGCTGGCCCAGGATGTTCAGTCCGGCGGCCGCGAGCGCCCGGTTCAACTCGGCCAGCACACCCGGCTGGTTTCGGTGGATGTGCAGGATGCGGTGCGCCCCGTCGACCTCGGCCAGCTGCACATTCGGCAGGTTGACGCAGAAGGTGGTGTCGCCCCGGTTCAGATAAGCCAGCAGACGTTCGGCGGCAAACGCGCCGATGGCCTCCTGGGCCTCTTCGGTCGAACCGCCGATATGGGGCGTCAGGATCACATTGGGCAGGCCGCGCAGGGGGCTGTCGAACGGGTCGGCATTGGTGGCGGGCTCCTCGGGGAAGACGTCCACCGCCGCTCCGCCGATTCGGCCGGAGCCGAGGGCCTCGGCCAGGGCCCCGACATCGACCACATGGCCGCGCGAAAGGTTCAGCAGCAGGGCGCCCTGCTTCATGCGCGACAGCCGGGACGCGCCGATCAGGGCGGTGTTTTCGGTGCGGCCGTCGACATGCAGGCTGACCACGTCGCTCTCGGCCAGAAGGGCATCGAGCGAGGCCATGCGGCGGGCGTTACCGAGGGCCAGCCGCTCGGTCAGGTCGTGGAATATGACCCGCATGCCGAGGCCCTCGGCCAGAACGGACAGCTGGGAGCCGATGGCGCCATAGCCGATGATGCCGAGGGTCTTTCCACGCAGCTCGCGCGAGCCGGTCGCGGACTTGTTCCACCGGCCACGGTGCATGGCGGCGGACTTGTCGGCCACGTCACGCAGCAGGGCGATGGTCAGGCCGACGGCCAGTTCGACCACGGAGCGGGTGTTGGAATAGGGGGCGTTGAACACGGCCACGCCCCGGCCGGCCGCGGCGTCGAGGTCGATCTGGTTGGTGCCGATGCAGAAGGCGGCCACGGCCATCAACCGGTCGGCGGCCTCCAGCACGCGGGCGCTGACCTGGGTCTTGGAGCGGACGCCCAGCACATGGACGCCGCGAACCGCCTCGATCAGGGCGTCCTCGTCCAACGCCCCCTTGTGCGATTCGACCGAATAGCCCGCCTCTTCCAGCCGTTCGACGGCGGCGGGATGGATGTTCTCGAGCAGCAGGATGCGAATGCGGGCGCGGGGATAAGACCAGCGGCCGGCGAGGCCCTCGGCATGCAGGAACTCGTCCATCGACGGGGCCTCGGCGTCGGCGGCGGCGATAACCCGTTCGCGGCGCACCACCTCGGTGAAGGCGTGGAAACGGTCGGCGGCCCCGGCCAGCCTGACCTCGGCGTCGGTCCAGCCGTCGCCGATCATGACCACGGGGCCCGGCAGGCCCAGCGCACGGAGGACGACCGGCTTGCCGCCGGCCTGCGACAGGGGATTGGCCGGATCCACGCCCGTGACCCGACCTTCGGCGTCATAGAGCAGGTCATTGCAGAGCAGCTGTTCCGCCGGGACATGGAGATGTGCGGCGAGGGGGGCGATGATCTCGCGAAAGCCGCCCGAGAGGATGACGATCCGGCCCTTGTGCTCGCGGAAGAAGCGCAGGTTGCGGCGCACGGAGGGCGTGCCCTCATCGAGGATGCGGGCGGCCAGTTCGGCGACATGGTCGCGGGTCAGGGGCAGCAGGGCCAGTCGGCGGTTCAGGGCCTCACCGAACGGCAGGTCGCCGGTCATGGCCTGATCTGTCAGGGCTGCGACTTCGGCGCGGATCGCGGCGGCGTCGGGGACCCCGGCCAGGGCGATGTCGGCCAGGGCCTCCAGCGTCTCGATGCGCACGAGGGTGGAATCGAAATCGAAGACATAGGTGGTCGGCTCAGCCATGCAGGGACCTTGGCTGACCTTCGCAGTTGCAGCAATAGCTGGCGACGGCTGACGGAAAACAGGGTCCAGAGCGTCTGACTGAATCCGGAATGATCTCGGTGTGAGGTGGCATTGGCCCCTTGTCATCCCCGACGGAGCGAAGCGAAGATCGGGGACGATACACGTCATTCCTGTGGCCCCTCCCGGACAGCCCCCTTGGGCTGAGCCGGGAGACGGGCGGAGGTTGCTGCGGCCGTTGGCGCCGCATCAATGCGCGCGGAACAATCCGGTGCTTCCCGTGCAGTGGCAGGCTTGCTCCCGGCTCAGCCCAAGCGGGCTGTCCGGGAGCTCAGAGAATGGGGGCTTGAACCGTCCCCGATCTTCGCTTCGCTCCGTCGGGGATGACAAAAGCTCGGACCGTCATCGACTGAAGTCAGCCCTAGAACTGGCCGGGTTTGCGGATGCGGCTGTCGGAGCGGCGGACGTCGAGGGCCGCGGCTCCGATGGCGGCGGCGATGGTGGCCAGGGCCAGCAGGGCCCCGCCTTCCTTCGCATGGTCCCGGGCGAAAGCACCGGCGTCATGGGCGTAACGCTGCGCCGTCTTGCCGTGCTTCTTCAGGGCCTTGCGCGAGGAATGTCGTGCGCCGCGGAGGACCTGTTCGCTTCGACGGCGGGCGTCGCCGCCGAGATCTGCCGCGCGTTCACCGGCTTCAGACAGGCCCCGGCGGAGGGCGTGGGCCAGGCCGCCGAAGCGGTCATTCAGGGCTCCGGTGTCGATCCAGCCCCGTGGATCGATGCGACCGCGCAGCCGCTCATTCCGGGTCGGGCCGCTGCGCTGTTTCAGCAGCAGGGCGGCAATGCCGATCCCGGCCAGGACCGCCAACACGCCGCTGGTGATACCGGGATGTTTGCGGACCTCGGCGAGGGCAGAGAACTGGCGGACCATGGGATAGTGAACCTCTTCCGCGCGGCCGTCGTCGCCCGGGCCGTAAAGCCCGTCTTCGTCCGGTTCCCAGGCCGAACGCCTGTCCCGCATCAGTGACGGAGCGAACCGGGCGAAGAGTGGTTCCGCCAGACCGGGCAGGACGGAATAGAAGCTGGCGATCAGCCGGCCGCCACCGCCGACGGTGATCTCCCGGATCGGGTGGCTGGCGCAGTAGAGGATTGTGTCGGCCACCACATGGGTCGCATAGACGGGCTGGGGGTTCTGGGTCGCATAGCCGGTCAGCTTGCGGGCGTGTTTGCTGGAGGGGCTGTCGACCGCCGCCGGCTTGATAAGGCTGACGGTGATCGGGGCCTGTTCGCGCATCAGCTCCATGCGCAGGGCATTGGTGAAGCCCTTCACCGCATGTTTGGAAGCCGAATAGACGCCCTGGATGGGCAGGGGCGCGTCGGACAGGATGGAGCCGACATTGACGATGGCACCGCCGTTGTAGCGCTTGCGCAGATGCTCTGCCGCCACCAGC
>Ga0247838_1007212_pt1 | contig 10060 bp, 11 predicted proteins | sample LaCruzMarch2015__5_FD_189097 | JGI IMG/M metagenome (GOLD analysis project Ga0247838, IMG submission 189097) | Freshwater microbial communities from meromictic Lake La Cruz, Castile-La Mancha, Spain - LaCruzMarch2015_15m | ecosystem: Environmental > Aquatic > Freshwater > Lake | place: Spain... | reverse complement strand
CAGGTGGGGGGGGGGGCAGAAATGTTCCCCCTATAAATACTAATGCGACCCCGATAGAATGGAAATGAAAAAGTATTTTTATGTCTATTACTCTTATGAAGAGTTTGGTAGAGGTTATATAGGAAGTAGATCTTGTGATTGTCTTCCCGAAAACGATATAAAATATTTTGGTTCTTATAGAGATAAAACTTTTAAACCAAACCAAAAAATTATTTTAGAAACCTTTGATAATTTAGAAGAAACACTTGAAGCAGAATGTGCCCTTCACAATTTTTATGAGGTAGATAAAAATCATCATTTTTCTAATAAAGCAAAACAAACTTCAAATAAGTTTTATCATAGATCATTTGGGGAAAATAATCCTTCAAAAAGAGATGATGTTAGGGAAAAAATAAAGTTGGGAAAACTTGGAGAAAACAATCCAGCAAAAAGACCAGAAGTTAGGAAAAAATTATCCGATGCTGCTAAAAATAGAAAAGCATCTGAAGAAACTAGAAAAAAGATGAGCAAATCGCATATGGGTAGAGTATCCCCAAAGGGAATGCTTGGTAAAAAACTTACAGAAGATCAAAAATTAAAAATAAGAGAAAGAAAAGTAGAAAGGGACAATAAAAGTTGGGTAATGAAAGATCCTTCGGGAAAAATACATACTGCAAATAATCTTAAGTATTTTTGTCAGCAAAATAATCTTTCAGACTCTGCTATGCATAATGTCATCACAGGTAAAAGAAATCACCATAAAGGATGGACTAGGGCTTGACATCTCTTTATAGATCTTCTATAATAAAGTTGTTGCAAAACAAAATCAAATTTATCCAAAAAATACAAAATGAGCTTTTCGGACTTAAAAAAACAATCCAAACTTGGTTCTCTAACTGCCAAACTTGTTAAAGAAGTTGAGAAGATGAATTCTTCTTCTAGTTCTTCTGATGATCGGTTATGGCGTTTAGAATGTGACAAAGCACAAAATGGTTATGCCGTAATTCGTTTTCTTCCTGCACCTGATGGTGAAGATCTACCGTTTGTAAAACTTTATAGTCACGCATTTCAAGGTCCCGGAGGTTGGTATATTGAAAATAGTAGAACCACTATTGGAGAAAAAGATCCACTTTCGGAGCATAATGGTCAATTATGGAACTCTGGTATTGATTCGAATAAAGAAGTTGCTCGTAAACAGAAACGCAAACTGACTTATGTAAGCAATATCTATGTGGTAAAGGATCCTGCCAATCCCGAAAATGAGGGTAAGGTAATGTTGTATAAGTATGGTAAGAAAATCTTTGATAAGATTACTGCCGCGATGCAACCAGAGTTTGAGGACGAGTCTCCGATTGATCCATTTGATTTTTGGCAGGGTGCCAATTTCAAACTCAAGGCAAAAAATGTTGCCGGATATAGGAACTATGACTCTAGTGAATTCACCACTCCTGGACCTCTTCTGGATGATGATGATGCAATGGAGGCACTTTGGAAGAAAGAGTATTCTCTTTGTGAGTTTATTGCCCCCGATCAGTTCAAGTCTTATGATGAACTGAAGAAGCGTCTTGATTCTGTTTTGGGTGGCAAACCTTCAACTCGTATTGATTCCGAAGTTTCAGACGAAGATGATTATCGTGGTTCTGTTTCTTCCTTAACAGAAGATTTAAGAGGTGAGTTAAAGAACCTAAAACCAACTCGCTCTGTGGCAGTTGATGATGATGAAGACGAAGACTCTGATGCTCTTAAATATTTTTCAAAACTTGCATCTGATGATTAAAAACCTTAAGGGTTCGAGACTCTCGTATTCTGGGTTTTAATTAACTTATCATTTACATATTGCGATGATCTATCATAGGTCATCGCTTTTTTAATATCATTTATTGCCTGTTGTAGATATGATGGTTTGAGAATATAGATGCTTCTTTTTTTATCATTTTTAATCACCTCATATTCATAATTACTAACACCCGCGACTGGATTTATATTTTCTAAAGGGTTTTCAATGGAAAATGTTTTAGTAGTGGAAGTGGAATTTAAAGTTGGTTGATTAATGAATATTGTTCCTATTCCTATTGATGTTACAATTGTGTTAGGTCTTATAATTTCGGATGGTTCGTATATAGTTTTTTTGACTACAATACCAGTTGTCGTAATACCAGTAATAAATGTGGTATTAATTCCAATATTTCCACTAGTAACCACGGGAGATCGCAGTGAGATATCTGGATTTGGAATGGTAAAGTTAGAGTCCACGACTTTGCCTTTTGGAAGTATTAAACGACCATTAGAGTCTTTGACTTCGGTTGTCTCATAATGATGAATTGCATTTAAATCATTTCCATATAATTCTTCTGAATAACGATAGATGTCCCTATCGGATAACGGCCATTCATTTCTAACATTTATAATATTTGCACCAACCAATACCACCCAATCATATTGAGAACTTCCATATATTTCTTGAGCAACCGTATCTGGTCTTGCACCGTCTTTAATTTGATACTTATTGAATATCGTAAAAACATTCTGTAAATCATCACGAAGTTTAACTCTACGAAATATATTCTTTACCAATAAGTATTCATCAGAACTCTTACGAGTAGATAAGAATGATTGATATTCCAGATTCGGAATTTCCCTAAAATATGACATTTTATTAGTATCCTGTTCCTGTTAGTGTGGGTTTAAATTCATCATCTTTATTAACATAATCTTCATTATATATTGGTGTGAGTTCTTGAAATGCCAGAGACATAACCATATGAACCGGAGTGGCATCGGAGTATGTTGCATATGTTCCTGATCCTGTATAATTAACAGTCATATTAGTTAAGGCACATATTTTAAATTGATTTAAGAATGGATGAGATTTTCCACCACTCATATATTGAAGTTTAAAAACACTTGGAGATTTAATAAACAGACCTGCACCACCACCAACTTCTGCTCCTTTTTTTGCTGCCATTTCGGACTTAAAAAAGCGAATAATATCTTTAATTTGATCTGATTCTTTTTTAGAACGAGGGATCATATTAAAATCGAATGAAAACCCTGCTCTCAATGAAACTCCGGAAAAAAGTAATTCGATATTTGAGTTAAAAACTGCTCCACTTTGTCTAGAAAGATTTTGTTGAAAATCTCCACTTCCGAGTAGTGCCTTTGTTGCCTCTGATGCAAAAAAAGTTTGTGTCGTGTTCTGTCCAAGTGCTGTTTGTGATGCTGCTCCTAATTTCTTAAAAAGTTCTGTTACTGCACTTGCCGTTCCTGCTACTAGTTCCTTTTCTCCAACTATTTTCATCGCTGCTCCCAGTGTCGCAGTCTGTAGTGGACCCATTTCTCCACCACCCCAACTCACCTGATTACTGTCTTGAATATTCTCAGGAATTGGGAGTATTACCGTTCCTCTAATTTTTTTAGGACCATATCCACCACTTTCAACCTGATCATCAGAACTTCCTTGCGCAAATGTATCCAATGATAGATTTAATCCGGGAGGAACATATTCAAATGATTGAATTTTTAAAAAATCATCAGATTTATCAATATTTTTAAGTGGATATCTAAAAGACCCTAATGATTTTGCCATTAATACTTTTTAGTTATTTATTCTAATTCTCATAAAAGTTATTCTTCTCAAATCATCAATTTCATTTTTATCGACAATATGAAGAGGTCCGATTACTTCTTGAAATGTATATTGACGGTTTTCTCCCCAATGGAAGTTAATACCACTAAATCCCCAAGAATAAACATTCATAACTGCCACCAAAGGATTTGAATCATATCTTATATTAGGAGTCTTTGGTTTATATACAAAGGTATAAAAATTACCTGCCTCTGGGGAACTGGTGGTTTCTTTTAGAGCATCAAGTATTTCTAACATCAAGTCATCTGGATCTTCAGTTCCTATTAAGTCTTTGAGTATTGGTTTAATACGATTTGTTTTTTGTACCTCAAGTTTTTCTTTTTGACTTTCTAAAAAAGGTTTTATTTTTCCTTTTGGGATTTTACTTACTTTTTTTACCATTATTTTTTACCAATTCCAAGTTCATTTTCCGACAAAATTTTGAAGGTCCATCCTCTATCTTTACAATATTCTGTTGCCGCTTCCCATTTTGATTGATTTTTTGCATACTCATAAACCTCATAGATATACCCCTTCGTCTGTCTTTGTGGTTTCTTTGGTGGCATTGTTTGTTTATGAGGTTTAATCTCAATTAAATATTTTTTAATAGATCCATCTGGTTCTTTGACTTTTATATAAGCATCAGGAAAATATCTGTGAATTTTTCCGTCCACTGGAGAACGATATGGAATTGCAATTTCTTCTGATGCATATTCGAGAATATTTTGATTTGTATCACAATATTTTAAAAATTTTAGTTCCCATAAAGATCTATAGATTATATTTGTAGGATTTCCGACATATTTTTCTGGAAATGACGGTTGATATTTTCCTTTATATGACATCTAAATACTTATACTATTAATTGCTTAAGGTATTTAGAGTGCCGATTAAACGCAAGATTTCAGAATTTAAACCACTTTTTACAAATCTTGCACAAACTTCTCACTACGAAGTTAGATTTGGTGGTATTCCTTTAAGATTATTAGAATATCTTTCTCGTAAAGGAATTACTCAAAGATTTATCTATGAGAGTGCCGGACTACTTTGCTATTCTGCCTCTCTTCCAACAACAAATTTGGCAACTGCTAATATTACTGGAAATTTTATGGGAGTGACTGAAAAATTTGCTCACACCAGACAATATAATACAATTGGTCTTGAGTTTTACGTGGATAAAAATTATAATTCTCTTAAATTTATGGAAAGTTGGATGGAATTTATTGCGAGTGGTTCAAATAATCCAATTGAAAGTGCCCTTGCTCCAATCGGACAAAATCGCAAAGATTATATTTCCCGAATGCAATATCCAGAATATTATAAATGTGATAGAACATCAATTGTAAAATTTGATAGAGATTACAATAAAGAGATTGAATATAGTTTTATTGGATTATTCCCGTCTTCTATTTCATCAATTCCGGTAAGTTATAATGGTTCTGAAATTTTAAAAATGGCTGCCACATTTGAATATGATCGATATATTGCTGGTAAATCTTTATCCTTAGATATTTTTAGAGGAGGTTCTAATAACGAAGAACCTAAATCTCCTCAAGCAACTAATTCTAGTCCTCAAACTGCCAATAGTTCTAATAATATTCAAAATATCACGTTTTATGATAGAAAATTTACTGATGATGAAATATCGGCATTGGATTTTTAAGTATTTTAAAGACTCTAATAAATAAAACACGAATTGAATTATAAAAAATGTCATTACCAAAAATTTCGGTCCCGACTTATGAGTTGGAAATTCCTTCAATTAAAAAAACTATTAAATATAGACCTTTTTTAGTCAAAGAAGAGAAGGTTTTAATTATTGCAATGGAAAGTGAGGATACTAAACAAATTGCAGAAGCAGTTAAGACTGTGATTTCAAATTGTATTCTTACAAGAGGATTTAAGGTTGAAAATTTGGCAACATTTGATATTGAATATTTGTTTCTTAATATTCGTGGAAAGTCTGTGGGTGAGTCTGTTGATGTATTGATTACCTGCCCAGATGACGGAACGACTCAGGTTCCTATTTCTATTAATTTGGATGATATTAAGGTGAATGTAAGTGATGATCATTCGCGGGATATTAAACTTGATGATGTTTTGACTCTTCGAATGAAATACCCATCGATGCAAGAGTTTATCAAGAATAATTTTGGAAATAATTCCATAATTAGTGTCGATGATACTTTTGATATGATTGTTTCTTGTATCGAACAGATTTATAGCGAAGAAGAGTCTTGGGCATCTTCTGACAGCACAAAGAAAGAACTAAATGAATTTGTAGAACAACTCACAACTAATCAGTTTAAAGAAATTGAAAAGTTCTTTGATACGATGCCTAAACTATCTCATATTATTAAGATCAAAAATCCAAATACAGAAGTTGAGAGTGAGGTGGTATTGGAGGGTTTAACATCTTTTTTCGCCTAGGAATGGCTCATACTTCGTTGGAGTCATATTATAGAACAACATTTCAATTGATGCAGCATCATAAATGGTCATTAACTGAAATTAATGATATGATCCCCTGGGAAAAAGAGGTTTATATCACTCTTCTTTCTCAATATATTGAAGAGCAAAATCTAAAGAACCAACAGAATAGTTAAAATATTTTATATTTAAATTTTTTCAACTTTTATAATGTCTTTATGCTTTTTTCTATTTCCCCTATAAACACTGTAAATATTTCCAACATTATATCCGTTTATTTTGGACCAAGTAGATAATCCACATATTATCATTATATTTCCATTTTCATAAGTAAGTTTCCACCAATTGGATGAATGGTGTTTTTCGCCTCTTTGTGCTTCGCTCATTTTTAATTTAGTTTCTTTGGAGGCAGATTTTCCATAATTATGATTTTTATTTCCTTTTTGTGCATTACTTATTTTTTTCTTATGTTCTTCTGAAAGAATTTTATTTTTATTTAATATCCTTAAATTTTCTTTGAATTCTAAAGAACGAACAGCACCACTAGCACCTTCTCCACCATCAGCCCTATTATGAAGAATACCAGTTCCTAAATCCTTTCTACCAAACACAGCAATCATATAAATTTCGTGCTTAAATGCTTCTTCTTCGGTTAGATTTTGTTTTAAGAATATTATTCTACTTCTATCTTTTGGTAATTTTACACTTCTTTTTGTGGAGTAGATCCTTTTACCTATACCTTTACCAATATAATAAGGTGTCCTATCTTCCCGCAAATATGCGTAAGTGTAGTAATGCATTTTTGCTCTTAAAGTTTGCTGGCATTACTATTTATATAAGAAATGAGGCATTTCTGCCCCATTCTACCTGATAAGCGCCAACAAACCAAGGCACTTTTATTTATACTGATAAATATACTTTACGAAGAGAAAAATCTAAAGAACCAACAACAGAATGGCTAGTCAATCTCCTATAGTTGCAAGCGATCAATCCAGTGGCGGCGGTGGTGTTGGTGCGCTCCAATTCAAATCGACTATAGTTAGTCTTAGAAAAAGTTTAGAAGGACAAGAAAAACAAAATATCCAACAAACTCAAGAAATATCTGCACTTCGTGGGACGGTAGATGCTCTTCGGACAGAAACTGCAACTTTGAGTAATGGTCTTACAAGTATTTCTAATTTAATACAGCAAGACAGTGCTTTAGAAAAACAACAAAATGCCCAAGAAGCAGAAAGAGAAAGAAGACTTCTTGAGACAAAAATTAGAATGGGAAAGGAGTCTCAACTAGAGCAAAAAATTACAAATTCTCTTGCAAGACCGGTTCAGTCTCTTCAGCAGAAAGTTACTAATATATTTGGTGGAATTGGAGAAGCTTTAAAGGCATTATTTGGCGGATGGTTGACTAATCAAGGAATTGAGGCACTCAAGGCGGCATCAAAAGGAAATAAAAAGAAATTAGAAGAAATTAAAAATACTGTTCTTAAAGGTATTGGAGATGTTGTAAAAATATTTGCCGTAATCCAAAAGGGATTTGGTTTAGTAATTAGATCTGTGACTGGACTTGCCGGAAGAATTGGTGGTCTTGTTCTTAAACTTGCAACAGCGCCCATAAAAGCCTTAACCAATGTTGTTCGAGGTGCTCCTCTTCTAACAAATATTTTTGGTGGCCCAAAAAAATCTGGCGGTGGTGGTGGAGGAGGTATAGGAAGTATATTTGGAAAAGTATTTAGTGGTGCTAATGCATTTATGAATTTTAAAAATGGGGAAAATGTAGATGGAGTCATGAACACTGTGATGATTGCCCTCCCTGCAATTGGACCAGCAGGAATTGTTAAAGGACTCTTAGCATTATCTATAGCAGCAGATGACATAGCAGAAGTATTTGGTGGTAATCTTTTTGGGTTTAACAATCCAAACCATACAAAAGCTGGAAAAGAAATTGCGGCAGAAGCAGAAAAACAAAAGAAAGAAGAAAAACCACCAGCATCAACATCAAAAACCGCAGCAAAAGTTGAACCAGCGGCAAAAGCACAAACTTCGTTGATGGGAGATAAAAAGGATGACAAATCTGAAACTGACCCAAAAAATATGACTCCTGGACCAATACCAGGAAGTGCAGAAATTAAACCCACTTCAGATTCCACTGCCACTGTTAGTAGTCCAAAAACATCTATGATGTCGGATACGAAGAAACAGGATACTACATCAACACCAAAAACATCTTTGGTGACGGATATGAAGAGTGCTGAACCAAAATCAACATCAACATCAACTCCACAAACCTCTATGATGGGGAAGACTACAACAGCAGCACTACCACCTCCAAGTCCTGAAATGGAAAAAAACTTCCAAATGGCTTGGGATAATAGAAATTTTGGTCTTGCAAGAGGTAGAATTGAGTCTGCCTGGAATGGTATGAGTGTGGAACAGCAACAGCAAGCAGAAGCATGGGCACGATCAAAAGGATATGATTGGAATGAAATGAAATTGACTCAAAAATCTCCGGTTGTTCCGGCAGAAGTGACTGCGGCAAAAATGCAACCCCTCTCAAAATCATCCCAGAATGTTGGAGAACTTTCAGAACCAAAAACAAGTGTTATTATGGCACCGGCAGCACAAAATCAACCTCAAAAATCTTCTTCTCCTTCTCTTCCAACAAATGGAACCAATGTTCCTTTAATCAGTTCTTCTAATCCTGATAATTTTTATGTTCTTTATTCTCAATTAAATTATAATGTGGTAGTATAAAATGGCAATCTCATCACCACTTAAATCAAAAATACCAAAAAGTTCGACAACAACTGTTAAAAAGTTTCAGACCATTTTATTTAATCGAACAAGAGTTAAAAAGGAAATATTTCAAAATAAAACAATTTTACAGAACCGTAGAGTCGAAAATGAAAGAAGAGTTCAGGCAGAAGAAGAACTTGAGGCACCTGATATTGCTAGGAAAAGAGGTGGACCTGCACAATTAATTGCCGGTAGTGCCAAGGGATTTTTTGAGAGAATATTAGGATTTCTTGGTTATGTGACTGCCGGATGGATAATTAATAATTTACCCACCTGGATTTCTATGGGTAAAGAGTTTATTGCCAGAACTCGACAAATGGGTAAGATACTTGGAAACTTTATTAAAAATACGACAGATATACTTCAAAATTTCACCGGTCTTTTGAGTGCTTCTTTAACTAATATAATTAAATTTGATTTTCTTGATACTTCAGGAAGAGTTGGTGCTGCTTTTGAGGAACTTCAATTAAGTGTGGATAATTGGGGAACTGGATTTGAGGATGCCATTAAATTAATAACAACTCCATTAACCGAAGGTATTGCTTCTGGGGAGGATGCTCCATCGACCGGAACTCAAAATACTGATGAAGGTGCCTATGAACGTGGAGCACCTTATAGTGGCACTCCGGCACCACAAGTAATGTTAGAGGGTGGAATATCTGGTACTACTGCCATGCTCTCAAAAGGACAAAAGGGCGCTGATCGATATATTGGATTCACTAGTGGTTTTAGAACGTCAGATCGTCCAAATCATAATGGTATTGATATTGGAACAAGTGGGCAAAGAGGATATTATGTCGCATTTTTACTTGATGGAACGGCAACTATTATACCTAATAACGGTGGTGCTGGAAATACTGTTGAAATAAAAAGTGGTGGAACAACATATAAATTTTTTCACCTTGCTAAATTTTCTATTAGCTCTGGTCCATATAAAGCTGGAACTGCAATTGGGGAAATTGGAACCACTGGAAGATCTAGGGGCATACATTTGCATTATGAAGTTCATCCATCAGGAACTACTGGAGTAGATCCAACACCATATGTAAATCTTATTAAAATTGGAAAAAATCTAGGCAAACCAACTCCTGCTCCGGCTTCGGTTGCTTCTCCACAAACCAGTCAACAATTAGTGGGAAATTCTTCGTCCTCATCGTCTTCTGGAAGTGGTAGATTTGGAACTAAAGAACAAAAGGCGATGTTGGATTCAATTGCCTTTGCTGAAGGAACCTCCAA
>Ga0247838_1007206_pt1 | contig 10067 bp, 15 predicted proteins | sample LaCruzMarch2015__5_FD_189097 | JGI IMG/M metagenome (GOLD analysis project Ga0247838, IMG submission 189097) | Freshwater microbial communities from meromictic Lake La Cruz, Castile-La Mancha, Spain - LaCruzMarch2015_15m | ecosystem: Environmental > Aquatic > Freshwater > Lake | place: Spain... | reverse complement strand
AGCTGGGGAGCGATGCGAATACTGCGACTTGGCCCAATCGAGCTTCCCGCTCGTCTCCTTCCACGTTGAACATGTCGTCGCAAAACAGCATGGTGGCTCGGATGACCTGGACAATCTCTGCCTTTCGTGTCACTGGTGCAATCTATTCAAGGGACCGAATCTATCATCGTTGGTTGAAGGTAAGCTAACTCGACTGTTCAATCCAAGAACGGATGCATGGTCCGACCACTTCGCGGCGATCGGTGGAAGAATTCAGGGATTGACGGAGATTGGCGTAGCGACCGTTAGTCTGCTAAACATGAATGACCCGGATCGAGTTGAGCTGAGGCGATTGACAACCAAAAGCTAGCCATATCGCGTTGATGAAGTTAGGTAAATCAATGCCATTCTGGCCCATTGACGGCAACGCACTGGCTACAATCTACATCTATGGTTGCACTCGCCCCGATTACCAACGGAGCATCGATATGGGGAGCATCGATATGGGGACGCAGCTCGTTGTTTTGGTCGAACAGACGAGCGGCCAAGAAGGGGTTTTAAAGCGAGCAACTTCGATCATGGTAGGTGACATGCGGTGGCGACCGTTGTTGTCTATTCGTTGGAAGCTTTCATGTCGCCGCCTGTTCAGCACGATGGCAAGTCAGCGAAAAAACTCAATCGACGCGAATTGAGCTGCGTCCCCTTTAGGCTTTCCGGCAGTGCGAAGCGTCATCACCTCGACGTTTGGATGTACTTGCGGGATGTCTTGGACCGGATGCTGTCGGGAGAGACAGACTATTCACGCTTGGTATCAGACGTCTGAAAGGCGGACCATCCCGAAGCGGTTCGGGAGTATCGAGTAGCGGAATCCCGCCAAAAAGAGGATCGCAAGCAAATCACGCGAGCCCGTCGCATCGTGGCTGCCAAGCTAAAGCGAGAGCAAACCGCAAGCCAGTAACCATCGGCCGACTAACTGGTTGTCGTGTACGCTTTCTTGACGATACCTGTGCTGTGGCCGACAAGCACTCTCGATTCACACTTTTGGATCGCGTCTTTCAACTGAGTTGCAAGCGAATCCCGGGCATGCATCGACAATGAATCAAACCGAACCATTCCAACCGAATCTAACAACAAATAGATTCTATTCACTCTCACAAACCGAATGCTTTGGACAGTGCATCTATTACCTTTCTAACGTCTTCGAAGTGCGTCGCGGATGTGTAGCAAAGAACATGGATTTCTTTGAGCAAATTGCGAAGTTTGCTTAACCTGCTCATATACTTAAGTTCCGGGATCTTAGCGCCATCAAGGTAAATGGGCAGAAAGGTAAATTCGGTCTCATCGAGTCGTTTAAGAGCACAAAGTACCTCTTCGCAAACGTAGTCGCCCGCCTCGTTGAGACGACTAAGCGCACGTTTAGATTTGTTCGGATCGTCTGTTCCTGACCACCTATTACCAATTAGCAAAATGAAAACTCTACATGCGTTAACCTTTGCGAGTAAGTCTGATCGCATTTTATCTCCACCCTTTAGTCCTGTATCTGGGTGCTTGTCAAGAAATATGCTTGGAGATGGTGAGACACTCTTCGACCAACTTTCGATGGCTGAATAAAAAGGAACTATATGATCAACTGAATCAGTGGTTCGATGGCAAAGAAAGATTTGTGGTGCAGTTTGGTGAGCCGCATTTGATTGCGTTAGAACCTCCCCGACTTTGTTCAAAAAACGACCCCTCGTCGCCTGATCAATATAAAAAGAGCGAGATTCATAGTCGACTCGGACTAGCCTGGAATCGGTCGCGGGCGAAACTGGTTCAGGCGGGAATAGGGAGGGTTCTGGGACTGCACGCAATTTTTGTAGCACTTCCTCGTCGGCTAGGGCAGTGACACAGAGTTCCTCATAGTTCTTCAACTGAGTTGAAACATCATTTGAACACCATCCGTCATCAATAAAATCAGAAAGAGAGAGAGGAACCGATAGAAGATGTGTATCTGACATCTTTAGTCCTCGGAAGTCTTTCTGATCAACGGCTCTTATGTCAGTATATATGCTCCCGCGAAACCCCAGCATTGTTTCAAATATGTCATCGCTAGTTGTGAGCAGTCGATCACCGGCCTCTTCTTCTTCAACCAACGTACGATCTCCACTGATTTCGTCGTCGATGGTAGCGTATCCCCAGATTCTCGCGCCTCCGAACGGCAGTTGTGGTTGGTTGCCTCGACTACAAAAAATGGCAATGTCCTCTCCCGCGTGATCACAGTATTTTCCAAATCCATTAGGGGTAAAATAGGTCCATGTGCGTCCATCGCGGCACAAAAGTGCCTGCGAGTATGAATCGTCTAAGTCCAGGATTAAGCCGCCTTGCATATTAGGCTTTACCCGATTCAATGCCCAAGAGCTCAGACTGCCGACAAACAATGGCAGGTCATCGTTGCCAAAAATCTTCCAAGTCGAGTCAACCAATTGCACAAGCTGTTTTTTTGGATATACTGTCGAGATCAGAATGTTTAATTGGCAAGTCTTAGGGATTGAAATTGTTTGCAAAGAATTCAATTGCATTGGAACGCAAGTAACCTGTGTTGTAATTGACAATTCGTTCATTCTTCGTTTTTCAACTTCCTTCTCCGTTGTGGTTTGTTTGGCTGAAAGTTCGATTTCCTCGATGTCCGCAAATGGAGAACTGGGCAATATAGAGAGCACAAGTCGTCGTAACTCGATTTGCTGTTCTCTACCGTCGTACTTTATTGTAGACACTTGTTCATTCTCTACTTCCACGGGCTGTGAAGTAAAATTGGTTCTTACAAACCACTTGGCTATTGACAATTCGTCAAAAGGATCACCTCCGTAAACCGGAGAAATTGATCGGAAAAGTCTGTAAAAGCGGTAGTCCGATCGTGGCTTTGAGTAAAGCGTTCGAATTGTAAAACCTGATTCCAAAGCAAACGAAACTTGGCCTGTTTCGTCAGCCGGAATTTCAATTTCCAATTCCTGAAAACCTCGTAGAGCACAGTACAGTTCAGCGTATTTTAGAAGAGCTTGCTTAACGCGACTCGTTGGATTCCCTCGGCTACCAAGAACCTGTTTAGCTAGATCACTATCAACCAATAGGCTTTTTAGTTCGATGTCGTTTGGGTTAAACACGCTATGGCCGATCACTACTGAAGCGACCGGGCGATAGCAGAATTCGTTCGTGTCGAGCCTTACTCCGCGCACAAAAATTCCCAGTGCCGCTTTTCTTTTACCCTCGTGTAGTTCTTTACGGGTACGTTCGATCCAGACGTCGTGTTGCGGATAGTAACGTTGGGCCGAGCTTCTGTAGTTACCGGACGCTAGCCAGAGTTTTTGCAGAGGTTCCAATGTCGCTAGCTCGACTTTTGGAAATCTTCGAGCAACAAAGCGATTGCTTTGTTGAATAGGCGCCCATTCCTCAGAATTGTTCATTTTTCGCTCAAGGTCGAAGGGACGGAGTGTTTTCGCCGGAAATAGCGGTTTGGAAACAACCATGTGATGACTAATATCCTAATCTCAGATAGTGCGACTGTGCGAACGTATCTGTCCATTTTACGCAGTTGGACGTTAGTCGCGCAGCGGCGAACGCAGAGAATTTTTCTTGTTACCGCTATGCGATCACTTTGCGGATGGCATAGCTACGACGGCTTGGGGTAGAGTTGATCCAAAATTCCTTGCCGCTTTACAGCATCCTTGATTCCGTTTAGCCGTTTCTCAAAACAGCTTATTCCGTTTTCCTTCCAGGAGAGAATCTCCTGCACTATGTTCTCTAGAGTGAAGTAGCTGACATAGCACCGAATCGATTCGAGGGTGCTGGTAACGATTGTGCGACGTTTTGCTCCCGAGGTCGTTTTGCTCGCTCGATCCATCTTGCGAGCTACGGCTGGTGCACGAAGCGTGCGTTCGGCTTCGTTGTTGGTCCCCTCGGCCTTCATGGTTGTGCCGTTGGGGCGAATCACATCTGGCGTCATGACAAACGTAAATAGCTGATCTTCGGCATTGAGTCGCAGCACTTCGGCCAAAAGCAAGCGGAAGTCTTCCATCGCGCCTTGGTAAGATTGTTCACAGTGCTTCTCGCACTCCGGTTCAATGAGGCTGTAGAGCTTGTTCTGAAGATCGATCGTTGCTTTGTGGCGCCCAAGATCGTTGTACTAGCCATCTTGCTTTTGCATCGCGGTAAATTTCGAGCAGTCCGTCACGAAGTGTTTCAAAGCACTTTTGATTGGGAGCAAGCAGTCAAATTCGAATCGATTTGCGAAGAAGATGTGCCCAACACTTTTGCATCTTGTCGAATTTCGAGTAAACCCCCGCGTGATCGCTCGTAACAAGCCCCGCGAAGGTCGCAGGGTCCAATATCTTCTCATGAGTTGCTGCATCCTTGTGGACTCCATGAAGCAGGATTCGAGCTTGTTCGTTTACAAAAGCCCAAACGCCGCGAATACTCCAACTCGTCTCGTCAACATGCACGATCACCGAGTTAGCTACCAACGAGCAAAGGTTGTCGAATTCGCTTCTAAGTGCTTGGATAGCTGATTAAGCATCGCATCGCATCGATTTGTGATTTGCCCAGTTTCAGGTTTTGGAAAAACTGAGTGAGGAGAACCACTTTGTCCTTCGTTAGGCCAAGGGTGTAGACCTGAAAGGCGACAGCTAGAAAGAATTCCATACGATAGCCACTTCACCCGATGACCCCTGGGATTTTCCCAAAGGTTTTGGTTGCCTTGTGCATCCAGACTTTGTAGGCAACGACGATAACCATGTTGTTCTCCAATCGCCAAACGGGACGAGTGTGGGAGAGGACGCATTGCTCCTTGGCTAGACCCAAGGGACGACCGGTTCGGTTCGAGTAGCAAGTACCAGCTTAGCCTGATTTCTTTTTCGCCCCAGCGAATTCTTACGATCGCGACTCTTCTTTGGTTTTCCCTTTTCCTGGGTGGCTTCCTCGCGTTTCTCATGCGAGTTAACGGACTAGCGTTGCTCAAGCTTTATTGACTTGGTGAGTTGTTCGATCTTTCGAACAGCTTCGTCAAGCTTTTTAGTGGATTCTGCCAACGCGTCGGTCAAGCGATCGATGGTGTCAAGCAACAGCCCAACATCGACCGGCTTCCCCTGCTCCCAATCCTGACGTAGCTGCTTGTGTCCATCACAAGCCTTTACCAAAAACCACACTGCCGACGCTAGAAGAATGATGTAAAATGGATGGCCTAGTGCGAACGTCTCGTTTGAGATCATTTGACTTTGGCTAAATGATTGGTAAACTTTTTGTTGACCATTCGCACCATATCCAGCATTCACCAGATCCACTTAATTGGGACTATCCATGCGCAGCTCTAATGAAATAAACGACTATAAGGGAAGTAAGGGAGTTTTAACTCAGTCCAGCAAGTGTAACCTTGAGGAACATGAGCTTAAGGCAATGGTCACTAAATTAATCGAAGAGTACGGACCGGAATGCCGGTTTGTCGAGTCGGTTGTTGAGACGACTTCTGGGAAGCGTGCCATACGCTTTACGGTTGCCTACAGCGGCGAGACACGCGACAAAAAGATGGAGGCCTTTCAAAATTGGCTGGAATCTCGAGGCGAGAAGCTACGAGAGCACTTTGATGTTTGGCGAATTAGCAAGATTAAGCCAAAATACGTTCGTCCAATAGTTGTTGGTAAAAGGTGTGACGAGTTGACCTTCGAGGCTGCAGCAAAGCTTTTGGGCTAGCCAATTTCGGAATTTCGCCCCCCAATCCTTAATGGGCTGCACTAAAGTTTGCAGCGGTTCCCAAGGTATCTTACGCAGCACAGGAGGAAGAGCGGACGTGACGGACGAGTCAAAGTCCGCGTCGGGTTTGCCCACTCAATTTGCCCCTTCGTCAACACCACTATCAACCGATCAACGCGGTACTCGATGACTTGGACTGACTTAAGTTCTTACGGGTTTTCACTCTTGCCCTCGCTCAACTAATAGGAAAGCTCTCTCGGTACCCAATCCGACTTTGCGGAATCAGTCGAAGCGAGCCGGATTAGGTACCCAGAGTTGTCAAGGCTTTCGGCAATTGTTGTCCAGAGATGCGGAGTTGCGATAAGCGATAACTGTTCTCGAAATAGCTTTGCCGTCCGGGCAACGAACCACGGTCGAGCCCATTTTTCCAAACGTAGCTGAAGGACGCGTGCCAGTTCTGAAACCGCTTTGTGTGACCGCACCTTTGAATCTTTGTCGCGAATTACGGATAGTTGCTTGGTCTGTCTTCGAGCAACACGAGAAGCTGTCGTTCGAGTTCGATTCTCCCGTCAATCGGATAACTGACGATTGATCGAGCATCGGGCGGGACGACGCGTGTTCCGTCAATGCAAAAAAGCCATATATCAAGCTTTCCTTCCGCCTTTCGCCGCAGCGCGATCGTCAATTCATCAAAACACCATGGGCTACAGGCGTATTCATTGCACCAAACAGCAATAAACACGTCGGCCTGATGAATGAACTCGTCAATTTCGCCGAGGAGTTGTTGCCCGGCACCGAAGTCACGTTCATCTCGAAAGACGACTAAGTTCCGTCGCCGCAAAACCATTTCGATGAAGTCCGTTTCTTCGGGGCGCGAACGCGGGTAGCTCAGAAAGAACTTCTTCCGCTGATTTACTACGGCGCCAGCCGACAATGGAGAGGTTAACGTCTCAAGAAGCGAGACAACTTCGTTTATACGATGTTGTTCCCGAAGAATGCCAATTTTTTCAGAAAGTCGATCCTGCAATTCGTATTGTCGGCGTTGATAAGATTGTTCCGCAGCACCTTGAAGATAGGTCAATGGCAAAATTGTCTTTCGACGGCTCTCCGCCATGAGTAGCAAAAGGCTCGCGGACCCATTTGGCTTCCCGCCTATCGTGACAATCGCGTTCGCGCGTTCCATTGCAATAAGTTGACACAATAACCAGTCATGTTCGCTTGGATTGTCTTTTGTGTCGTCACCAGTTAGTCGCTGAGGAAATGTATTGACATGGTTTCGTCGCAGGGTTTCGAGAACCACTGACATTTGCGAAACTACAGAATGATGATTCGGATAGTGAAATTCAATTACTGTTCGCGGTCGTTTTGCTTTCGCCAATACTTCGCACGCGCCCATAACGCATTCAATGTCGGCGAATCCCGGAAATGGGCTGCATACTAAAAGATCGTGACCCGCGAGTGCGATTTCCTTGCCAAGATGTCGTGACGACATCGAGAGAAGCCGACGCTGAGATTCAAAACTAGGGTCATTCTTGAGGACAGAACAACCTCCGATGACGAAGACTTTCACAGCTTCGCCTCTAAGGAAAAGCGAAAAGGGGACGCAGCTCAATTCGCGTCGAGTGAGTGCTGAGTGCCATCATCGCATGCCTTCGCGCTGAGCAGGCGGCGACAGTGAGGCATTTAACGCATAGACAACTACGGTCGTCGCTGCATGTCAGCACCCGTTTTTTTGCACCGTCAGGTTTGCCGAAGATCTTGCGAAACGCAAAATCAATCCAAGCTCGAATCCCAATCTTCATAGACATCAACTATCCATTTAGCAAGCAATACCTATCCCAAAAATCATGAAATCGTAGTTTAGCAGAATGACGCGAATCGCGTTGAGCCAATTAACAAAAGTCTCTGGAAATGAGATCTGCCTGATAAGCCTGCTCAGCGCTGCACTACGGTTTCCCCATCCTGTTGTTTCCGTCGAGTACCTCAATCCTTTCGGAATCAAGGACTTTGAGACCGACAAGCTGGTCTGCGTGGACGTGAAGGCGACCGATCAGCGCGGTCGTGTTTTGATTGTTGAAATCCAAATTGTGGTTCAATCGAGCTTTGCCAAGCGGGCCGTGTTATATGCTTGCGAGGCCTACACGGATCAGCTCCGAGCTGGCCAAGGGTATGGCGACCTCAAAGCGACCTCAAAGCGACCTATTCGATCTGTTTGCTAATGCGAAATTTGTGGGACGACGATCAGCTTCACCACCAGTTTCGGTTAGTTGACCGGGAGAGTGGGCGAGTATTGGAAGAATCGATCGAGATTCACACGGTCGAACTTGCGAAGTACCATGGGGCTCTTAGCGAAGTACGCAGTGCAAGCGTCCTGGAGCAGTGGGCGTATTGGATCAAGAACTCGAGTGAACATACGGTCGAGGAGTTGCAGGAGCTTCTTCCTGGCTTGGAGTTTTTGCGTGCGATAGGCGAGTTGAATGCGATTCGAGAGATAACGTAGGAAAAGCAAATGGTCGATGCGAGAGAAAAAGCCAGTCTACACATCCAGTCCAATTTGATCGACGCGCGACAAGAGAGCCGGTGCGACACTTGCTGTACCCACGTTTGATGGCGGTTTGGCAGACGTAATAGCGATAGACTTTGCTTTTTTTCTTGGTCAGGCAATGTACGATGGCGTATCCTCAAGGTTCGTTCATGCGACGCCAATCGAAATCACAGAACTCCAGTTCAGCCCCTCCCTTGACGCAATTCATTGAGCGTTGCTTTTCAGCCCGGAAGGAGCGAGGTACAATTTAACGAAACACAACAAACGGGAGGCGGAAATGACGCAAAAAGAACTGCTGACGGCCATCGAGGCCTTACCCAAAGAACTTCAATTCGCCCTCGCGAACTCAGTGCTGGATCGTTTGGCAGTCGAAGGTCCGCCGCCAATCTCTGAGCAAATCAAAGCGGAATTTGTGCGACGCGAGGAGGCTTTTTTTTCTGACCCGCATAAGGGTGAATCTTGGGAGTCCGTTCGTGAGGAACTCTTCGGAAAGTGAATCGAGTCCCATTGTTATTGAGCCTGAAGCCAAGTCAGATATCCGTGCGGCCCGGGACTACTACTCTGACAAAGGCGACCAGACATCGGATCGTTTCAGGGATGAGTTGACTCAGATATTCGAGCTACTGTCGCGCCATCCCGAAGCCGTTGCTGTCGCTTTCGGTCGTACGCGTCTCAAACCAATGCGATACTTCCCGTATGTGATCGGATACATCTATTTCGAAGGTGTGGCAGTTGTTGGGCCATCGTTTTCAAGGAGCGAGGAAGTTTTGGAATCGAAAGCCGCAGAATGCTATAATCAGTCAGACAGTCGAGCGCTCGACCGGGCTTGGTGCCTGGGCTGCAGGAAGCGTTTGTAAGTTGGTTGGCTTCTAATTCAAGTTTTGGAACGTGGAATGGTCTCATGACAAATCGAATCTTGTTCGTGGACGATCATGAAATCGTAAGGCTGGGCTTGCGGCAGATGCTGTCGAATTCGGAAAACGAGATCTCCGAGGAAGCGCATACAGCCGAGCAAGGCTACAACAAGTTCTTGAATGGCAAGTTCCATTTGGTCATTACTGATATTCGAATGCCTAGCGTCGATGGCTTGCAACTCTTAGGCAAGATCAAGAACCACACGCCAACCCAGCCAGTGTTGATCTTCTCAACGCACGACAACCCGACGTATGCGGCACGGGCAGTAGCACTTGGGGCAAACGGATACTTGTTGAAAACCGATTCGCAGGACAAGATCGTCGATGCGATTTATAGCGCGGCGAAAGGTGAAAACATCTGGAGTCGTGAGGAACTTCGTCGTGTAACAGGGGCACTTGCAGCGATGCGGGTTGGCAATGATTGCGAGGTACCGCTTACACAGCGCGAAGGCGAAGTGCTAAAGCAACTCGCCAATGGGCTCACCAATAAGGAGATCGCGATGTCGCTGGGTATCAGTTACGAAACCGTCAAGGAACACGTACAGCACATATTGCGAAAAATCGGCGTATCGGACCGAACCCAAGCAGCAGTCTGGGCCGTTCGCAAGAACCTAGTTTAGCATCAATCCTTTGGCCAACCGTAGTTTCAGAAATTTAGCCCAACAATCAAGTGTTTTTCAATGTGCAATCAATCCGTTTTCTTTTACGCCGTACTTTTGATGGCTTGCCAATTGCTTGGTGAACCCGCCAACGGTGCGAACCAGGTAGGCCCGGAAAGTGGGCTTGCCACCCTTGTCCCCGTTGAATTTCCACTTACTTCGTCGAGCGAAACACGATTGCGTGAAACTCTGGAACGCATTGGCAATCGGTCGAGCGGAACCGACCGCCCATTGGTCGTGCTTGAGTTCATT
>Ga0247838_1007143_pt1 | contig 10150 bp, 10 predicted proteins | sample LaCruzMarch2015__5_FD_189097 | JGI IMG/M metagenome (GOLD analysis project Ga0247838, IMG submission 189097) | Freshwater microbial communities from meromictic Lake La Cruz, Castile-La Mancha, Spain - LaCruzMarch2015_15m | ecosystem: Environmental > Aquatic > Freshwater > Lake | place: Spain... | reverse complement strand
TGGGGGTAGGCCGGCAGTAGCAAGGCCCATAACATGAGGTCTGCACCAGTGCATATCTTCCGTGCCCTACTCATACGCGCAGTACGCGGGCAACGGGTCCGCCACCACATTTTCGGTCCCGTTCCCGTACCTGCTGAAGGCGCACGTCAAGGTTTACCTAGGGCTGGCAATCGAAACCGGCGCCTACACCACGCTGCTGGCCGAGGGCACCGGTTACGCCTGGGTCAGTGACACCCAGGTGCAGGTAACTGCAGCGCCGGCGGCAGGGGTGCGGCTCACGGTGCGCAGGGAGACGCCTAACGGCTCTCAGGTAGTTGCATGGAACGACGGATCAAACCTGATCCAAGACGATCTGAACATTTCAGATCTGCAGAGCCTTTATGTGGTGCAGGAGTGGATTGATTTTGCAACTCGATCCAACCAAGTCAGCCAAGAGGCAATCGCCGAAGCGCTAGAGGCTGTCGCCACCGCTGACGCTGCATCTGCGGCGGCTGATGCGGCGCTTGCTGGGGTCGGAAGCGCCCTGCCTTACGCCCCGATTGCTACGGTCGCGGCAATTCCTGCCAGCCCAGCCGCGGGGGCACGGATCGAGATTGCCAATAGCACTGGGATCGAGAGCTTCTCCCCTCTCTCTGGCAGGCCTGCTGGGTTCGTTGGAAGCGCCCAGCTCAAAGTGCGGCTGTCTTATTCCGGCTCCAGCTGGGAATGGGTGGATTACATCGTTGGTGACCCTGATAGCCGCTACGTCAAGCAATCAGCCGATGGCGGCGGCGTCCCCCAAGTAGTTGCTGACGCAATCACAGGCGCGATTGACACCCATGAGTTGGATGCGAACGCCCACCTTCAATATGCGCTGGCGAAGATCCGGCATCCCAACTGCATCTACGTTGCGACCAGCGGCCACGACCTCAACAACACCGGCACGATCGACTCACCGCTGAAGACCCATGGCGCCGCTGCCGCGCTCGCCCTGCCAGGCGATGTGGTCTTCACCTCCCCCGGCACCTACGTGGAACCGGTCTTGCCGATCCGGTGGCGCCCCGATGTGACGCTGTTTGGCTCTGGCCTGCGCTCAACCGTCATTCAAGGCGCCACCGGCCTGGAGTTCACGGACATCTTCAAGGTCGATTCCGGGTTCTGGTGCTGGGGCTTTTCATTTGCAGGTCACCAAGCGGACGCCATGCGCCAGGCATGGGCCATCAGCTTCAACGGGCTGGCGGATAACACAGCTCGGGGCGCAATAAGCCCCGGCGCGTTCATCCTCAAGAGCCCGTACATTCAGAACTGCACCAGCATCACGGCAGAGGATGATGCCGGCACCGCTGGTTCCCAGTCCACCGGCAACACGGGCGGCGGCATCAAGGTTGATGGCAGTGCATGCGCTCTCAACTCCCCCATCCGTTCGATGGTGGTCGATAGCTACACCCAAGTGAATTTGGGTGGCCCTGGCTGTCTGGTCATCAACGACGGCTATGCGCAGCTCGTGTCGTTCTTCGGCACGTTCTGTGAGTATCACGTCCGCTGCGAGAGCGGCGGCCAGGTCAATCTCAGCGGCGGCGGCACCTCTGACTTCGGCATCTACGGCCTGATGGCCGATGGCTACAGCCCCAAGCCGCTCTACACCGGTGGGGCGCTGGCAGCCACCTATGGCGCAACGCGACTGCAAAAGGCCGTCACGATCGACACCACTACCGACACCTTCAGCTGCGTTGCTCACGGGCTGAGCGTTGGCAGCCAGGTGCGGTTTGAAGTGACGAATGGGGACTTCCCCACGGGGTTGGCAGCCACCCCCACCTCGCTGACCTCGTATCACGTAATCGCATCAGGGTTTACCGCCGATGCGTTCCGGGTGAGCGCGACGGCTGGTGGCGCTGCAATCAACATGACCGGCGCCGCCACCGGCACCTATCAGTTCATCCGCCAAGGAGCTACCCAGGTCGATGTAGTCGGCTTCTCGGCCAACAGGCTGGGCCGCCAGATCAAATACCCAAGCGCCGGCAGCACTGGCAGCGCCGGCAACCCGGTCACGATCACGGCTGTAAGCGGCTCCACCGCTGGCAGCGCCTTCACGGTGACCCTGGCAACCAGCACGATCATTCATGAGTATGTGGGCGGCGGCGCGGTGACGCTCGGGGGGATTAGCTACCCGATCACCAGCGCGACCTTCGACAACACCACGGGCGCAACGGTGCTGACGGCCACCGGCTACGCGCCAACAGTGGGCGATCAGGTCACGCTGGCGGGCCTGTCGTTCATCTGCTCAAGCGCATCCCGCCCCAACGCTGGGCAGCTGATGTTCCCGCAGCTGGTGTTCCCGAGGAACGCCAGCACGGGCGCCGCAGAGGCCAAGACATTCAGCTACATCCGCGCCAGCGACACCACGCTCACCTACAACGAGACCGCATTACCCAGCGGCCCTGAGCACGAATACGTGAGCGGCGGGACCGCTGTGATCGGTGGGATCGACTACGGGGTGGCCAATGCCGTCTACAACAAAACCACCGGCGTGGTCACGCTGACCACCAAGACGACCCTCCCTGCGGGCAATGGAAATGTCCTGGTCGGGGGGCTGACGTTCATCTGCCCCACCAGCGCCTACGTGGTCACCAGCAGCACGCCGATCAGTGGCGGCTACCGGGTTGAATTTTTCTCTGACACCAACGGCGGGCTGAAAGACCCAATCGCAGCGGGGCAGCGGCTGGACTTCCGCAACCGGTCGCAGGTTTCGGCGCCCTCTCATACGTTTGAGTTTGCGGGCAGCGGCACCAACTATGACGCCCTTCCGTGGAATGGCGGCGTACCAATCCCTGCAAATGAGATCGTTGAGAGCAACAATGGCCGCGTCTATAGCTCCAACACCAACGAGAAAGGCGATTTCAAGGTCGGCAAACAGTTCGAGGTTAATGGTACTACCGGTTCTGTTACTATTTCCACGGACGAATTTAATCTCGCGGGCTTGAACTTCATCGGCCCATTCAGTCGCAACGGGGGCATCAGCACCGTTGGCGAGCAGCTGCGGGAGGTTAGCAATAACCCCAGCCTGATTGCGTCAACTGGCGGCGTTGATGGCAACACCGTGCCGACGCAATTCGCCGTCAAGAGCTATGCCGATAATGCTTTTCTGCAGGATGTCACCGTTGGCGCGGACCTGCCACTGACAATTGCCGACGCCAGCATCCAGAACAGCCAGGGCTTTTGGGTGCGACGGCGCAACATCTCGCTACTGCTCAACTCCGCGCTTGGATTGGTTCAACTTGACGCAACGGGCCGCATCCCTCCAGCGCTGCAAACTACTTCCCTGGAATTTGAACGCATTGGCATTGGCGTCGCGCCTGCAGCAGGATGGGGCATGACGATTGGCCAAGGAGTTTGCCAGCGTCTGCGAACGGTTACGGCTGTTGGATCAACGTACACGCTTGACGTTCTAACCGGTAACGAATTTCGCTTTGCCGCAGCGGTCAATGGAGCCGTTACAGTTAACCTGTCAAACCTGGAGTCCGTCCCCTCTGGATATACGTGGAGAGGAGTTTTTTCCTTCACGTTTACAAGCGGCAGCGTCGCATTCTTCAGTGGGAACTCTCAAGACAAAAAATGGGACGGCATCTTTGCTCCAGCCTTAACCCCAAACGAGCTTGAGACATTCATCGTCTCCTTCACTGGTGGCACAAACACAATCGAGATTGCAGCAATGCGGGGTCGCACCTGATGTTGAATCAATTGTCCGTATTGGCCTACTCGGGCATCCCCCCGTCCTGGGGGATCTCGCGTTTCCCTAACCCGTCCGTAGCTCTCACTAGCGCCGTTCAGGACATCGCTTGGGCACCGGATGAGAGCGCAATTGCAGTCCTGACTGCAGCTACGAATGTCACTGCCTACCAATGGTCGCCCAGTGGCTTTGGGTCGAGAATCGTGCAAGCAAATACAGGCTTTAATAATGCGGCAAGCCGCATTTTCTTTTCTACGGCAGGCTCCTTTTTTGGGGTCAGGCATAACAATGAGCTGGCCATTTACCAATGGTCGTCCACCACGGGATTGGGCTCGCGTTACAGCTATGCAATAGCCAATCCAGGCGTATTCCCTACAGTTTTTTCCAAGACTGATGGACATATTTTCACTTCTGTAACGAGCACGGGGCTCAACTTGATTGCATTGCCATTCACCGGCACTTCATTCGGGTCGCTTCTCGTGCCCGCAGTCCCCTCCTTTGATTTCACTAGCAGAAGCGAAATTGCAATCAGTCCTGACGGCCTCACCGTCGCTCTCACTGGTGGCCCTGATGCTAGTGGCACACAGGTATTTGAATGGACTGGCAGCTCCTGGGGAGCAACATCAACCATTGAAAGTGGAATCTTCTCGACAGCGGCAGCCTTCCACCCAGACGGAAATGCGCTAGCGATAGGGGGCGATTTTCCCCCCTATGGTCGCGCATATAGATGGAGCAGTAGTGGTAGGGGTGTGGCCCTCAGGTTTGGAGGAAGTGCGTTTAGTCAAATAGAGAAAAACATGCAATTTTCACCTCAAGGCAGCAAAATACTGCTGCACTCGGGTGGCAGCACAACAGGTCAGCTTCGCGTATTAGGCTGGAACGCAAGTGGAACGACCGAGCATTATAGAAATCCCCCTGGACTCCCTTCATTTGTATCTGCCAGGGAGTCGGCCTTTTCGCCCTCGGGCAACTATCTAGCGGTTCCACTGAGTTTCGCCCCATTCATCCACGTCTACACGGTAAACCCCTCATGAACTACATCCTCGACAAAGGCGCGCAATCCGTCTATCCCTACACGGTCTCGATGCTGCGCCAAGACAATCCCAACGTCGGCATATCTGCTGATCCCACCTCATACGATCTGGCCACATTCGGCGTCTACGCGGTCCTCCTCTCCACCCCGCCAGAGGCGGACCCAAGTACCCACCGAATAGAGGAAGCACCTCTGCCCACCCGCCGCCCCGATGGCAGTTGGGTTCAGGCCTGGGTAGTACGAGATGTCACGCCAGAGGAAAAGGCCGCCTGGGATGCCGCCAATGCCCCGCAACCCGACTGGATGGCGTTCGGCATCGACCTAGCGATGCACCCAAGCATTACTGCGCTCTACGAGTCACTGCCTGGCCCCATGGCCGGCGGCCTGAGCGTTGGCCTCAACGAGGCCGGCAAAGGTGATCCGCGGCTGTTTTTTGGGCTATGGAGTCGGCTGCTGGCAGCGGGGGCAATATCAGCCGAGCTGCTTGGCGCTATAGCCGTCATGGCGGTTGAACACCACTTGCCAGCAGAGTTCACCTCCGAGCTAGCACCTGCTCCAGAGTCCCGAAGGCCTCCAAAGCCTGAAAGTACCTGAGTAGTTAGGGGCCTTTCGGCCCCATGCAATTGCTACCGACAACGTTCAGTCAGCCGAAGGCTGCACAGGACGAGAAGGGCCTCAGCAATAGCGGCATCCTTGGCGGCGTCAGCGTCGGCCAGTTCCTGCAGCGGCGCAATTTGCGCAGCAGCTTCGTCGGCGCGGGCTTGAGCTTCGCCGGTGGCGGCTCGAGCAGCGGCGATGGCCTCAGCGTCAGCGACATCGTTGCCTAGTGCGACCTCAAGAGCAGCCTTGGTTTCGGCCAACTGAGTGAGCAGTCCGGCACGTTCGCCGGCCAAATAAGCGAGGACCTTAGTGACGCGGTCAAGGATCGTCATGACGTTTGACTGGAGTTTGTTAAAAGCCTGGAAAAAAGCGAAGTCCACAATTCGAGCATGTGGACGCGCTCACTTTAAGCGTTACTCTGCACTTGTGCATCTGATCCCGCTGCCGTGCCAGAGCCGTTCACCGCGATCCTGGCCGCTCTTGCGGGGGCTCTTGCGGGGGGAGTGTTAAGCAGCACCGGCAGCTGGTTCGCCAACGTCAGCAAGCGCGACGATGCCACCACTGCAGCACTGATCCAGGTCTCCACCTCGGTCAAGCACATCGACAAGACGCTGGAGCGTTTTGAGACGGCATTTGATGGCATCTACACAACGCTGCAGCGTCACGACAACCGCATTACCCATCTAGAGGCAACCCATGAACCGCGTCTCTGAATACGTCGCCCTGGCAATCGCCATCCACGGCGCTGCTGTGCTGATCGTGAACCTTACCCCAACGCCTAAGGACAACCAGGCCCTGGGCGATGTCAGCCGCATGGCGGTGAAGCTCTACCGGGCGATCGAGATCCTGGCGGGCGTCTGGACACCACTGGTCAAGCGCTAAGGCCTGCAGGTGAGGTACCAGCCACCGCTGCCGCCAGGCATCCATCGGGGGTTCCAGTTCTTGCGGCTGTAGATCACCCCGGCCCCGTTGGTGTTTCTGGCGTAGCCGCCGGGCACCAGCAGGGCTTCGCCGCTGGGGTCGTTCTGAATCCAGGCCAGGCCGTTGTAGCCGATCACCACCGACCAATGCCCACCGCCCCTGGGGGCGCTCACAGGGCCGTGATGCAGCCAGCCCACCGCTACGGGCCTACCATCGTCAATCTCTCGCTCCAGGGCCTTCGGTGTGCCGTTGGTGTGGAAGTTGGCGTCTAGCCCCAAGGACCGCAGCGCGGAGAGCTGGGCCTCGGCGGACGTGGAGTCCCCGTGCTTGGCGCGGATGGCGTTATAAGCGTCATCGCTAGGGATCTTGCCCCAGAACATTGCCAACATGGCGCAGCTGGAGGAGAAGCATTCGCGGTAACCGGTGCCACTTCTGTTATCAAGCTGGCTTTGCCACTTCACCTTGAGCGGGTTGCTTGTTGCCGCGGCCATGATAGGTAGAGCTTTGCACTGGTGTAATTATGGCTGACCTGGCAAAGGATCTCGAGGAGCTGCACGCCTCAGTGGTGCGCACCGTCCGCGATCGCATCGACAACGGTGGCTATGACGACGAGGGCAATCTCATACCCACCACCAACGACGATCTGCGTGTCGCGTTGCAGCTGCTCAAGCAAAACGCCATCACCGCCACCCTCAGCCAGGACGACACCGACAAGCTGAGATCCAAGATGGCCAGCAAGCTGGATTTCTCAGCCCTCAAGGACAAGCCCAACGTGGTGCCAATGGTGCGGCGGACCGACGATGCCGCTACCGCTTGACCCCGCCGTAGGCGGCAGCCATGGGCTGAGGCTTCCATCCCATCGCCAGGGCATCGATACTGGCCCCGGTCTCATCAAACCAGGCTTGCCGCATCGCATCATCGAGGTCTTCCTGACGGGTGGCCTTGGCCTTCTCTTGGTCCTGCGCGGCGGCATCAGTAAAAAACTTCACCCCGAGGGCCACCGCATCGAGCCGGTCGTCAAAGCTCAGTGAGCCACGCTCAACAGTGATCCGGCTGAGCTGATACATCAGCGACCGCTGGTGACCCGTCTCGGGGTCACGCTCGGCCTCGTTGTAGTCCTTTTTGATTAGCTCACTGCTCACCACCATCCGGTGCTGCTGCACCAGGGGGGCAAGGGTGTCCACGATCCGCCTCTCTTTTTGCTGGCTCACCCGGATCTCTTCAATCGAGACCGGATAGACCTTGGCCATGGCCGGTGACAGCAGGGCCGTAAACATGCCATCACCCATGTTGCTTTCTGCCACGCAGTAGCTGACCTTCCAGCGCTTGGCACGTTCCGCCAGCATCGCCAGCACCGCCGGCTCATACCCCCGTGTGGTGCCGCCGCTCTCGAGCAGGAAAAAGTTGCCGTTCAGCTCAGCGATCACCGCCCATGCCAGCTCATCACTGCCGCGGCCGGCGGGGTCGATTGCCAATACGCAGCGCCAGGTCTCTTCAGCCGATACCCAGCCGTTGATCACGGTTGGGCGGTGGTAGTAGCGATCGGCGCCCATTCCCACGGAGATCAGGTTCTGGATGCGCTGATCGGGACTGGCCGCCCAGATCACCACCTCGGGCAGCGCCTTGCCATCGAGGTCCATCACCATCAGATCCCCCAGCCGGATGGGGTAGCGATCCATGGTGCTGAGCCGGCAGTTGAGCATGAACTGCAACTGCACTGAGGCCCGTGTCATGCGCGTTTCGCGCTTCAGCAGCTCCTGGTGTCCAAACCGCTCGGGGTCGGTCGGCTCTCCTTTTAACGACGGCTGGGCTTGCACCGCTTCGGCAATGCCAGGCGCCAGGTTGCCCTCGTAGCACTCCCATTGATCTGGGTCGTTGGGATCGGGGAAGCGTGCGGGCCAGAACCGAATTGCGTAGTTCCGCTCACGCACCAGCCGTAGGTAGAGCGAGCTCTCAAGGTGTGGTGTTCCCAGGTAGCGGATCTGTCTTGGGAACACCTGGCGCAGGCCGCCCTGGCTGTAATCCCTAGGGGCGTCGGGATCAAACCCAGGGTCATCTGGCTTGATGATTGCTTCGAGCTCGGTGACGGCCTGGGCCAGCCGTTCCTGCTTGAGCGTTGTGATCGAGTTGTTGAGGGTCTCGATGTCATCCGGCAGACAGAGCGTGCAGCGCTTGCCGGTGAGTGCTGGGCTCAGGATTCCCACAGCGCGGACACTCGGGCTCTGATCGATCACGGCAGGGCCCACATCAAAGGCAGATACCGATGAACGGCCATCCGGCCGCGGCTCCAGGCACCGCAGGATGTCTACGTCGCGGATGCAGCGGGCCATGAAGGTTGCCACCTCCTCAGCCTTCTCAGCGGTGCAGGCTGGGATCAGCACCTTCTCGGTGAACGGGTCATGGCGCAGCCGCCATAGGGCATAGCCACCCGACTCGAAGGATTTACCCAGGCCACGGTAGGCAGTAGTGATCGAGCGATCGGGGCCATTTTCCATCCATTCCGCCACCTCGAGCTGACGGAGGGTGGGGGTATCGGCAAGGTTGAGTTCTCGCAGCAGGTAGCAGAGGAAGTGGGGGAAGGGCCACAGCTCAGGCGGCAAGGGTTCCCACTTCATGAGGAAAGCCCTCCTGCCGAAACAGAAGGGCCTTCCCAACAACAACCAAACACTGAGAAGTGAATGGCACGCAACGGCACCACCCGTCCACGTTGGCTAGAGCTTAGCCGTAGGGCTATTCCCACGCCTCGTTTTTGTCAGTGGTTTGCAGGTCGTCGCCTTGGAACCGGCCCTTGCTGGTGCGTGCTCTCTTCTTTGGTGCTGGCTCAGGGTCTGGTATTCCTTCCAACGCCGCCACAGCAGCTGCCACTACCTTGTCAGGAACGTCGCTGCCGTACTCATGAAGTCCGAGACGTATTCGCTCGCTGTTGGATAGGTACACAACTGGAGAGCGGATGCACTCAGGTTAGCTGCGCTGCTGCTGTCATTCCAGGGAGTCTTGAAACTGCTGCCATAGGTGGCCGCGGCGCTGTGGGCCTCCTACCGATGCCACGTAGGGATTGAGGAGGAAGTAGTAGGAGCCTGACCGCTTGTCGTGAACCTTGGAGACGAGGAACTCCTTTCGCAGCCGGGTGAGAGCGCTGATGCAAACCGGGAGCTTGACGCCCAGTCGCTCGGAGAGATGAGAAGCGGTGACGCGGACTTTGCCGGTGGTCGGTTCCATTTCAGCAATGAGAGCGTTGAACACGGCCATGTCTCGAAGCTGAAGCCGCCTGGTCTTCACCAGGTCAATGACCGCATCTAGGTCTTTGCGGTGGACCATCACAAAGTCCTCATGGCCACTGTCTTTAGGATTCACGCAGTCAGTCCTCAGCTGACGTGCCCCTAGTCATTCCTAGTATTCGACTACTAGGTGTGACACTGCTGCCACTGTCTCGACCCAGTGGTAGCAAGGGGTTTTGGCAAGCTGAGATTAACAGGTGCTCAACCTATGTGCAGAGCATTCCTTCCTACACCTGCTCTCCCCTGCAGCAGCTCTTAGTTCTTAGTAGAGACAGATCTAAAACCAGGGCAGACACAACACACCCTGCGACAGCCGCACACACCCCCCACGCCCACCCGCAGCGCACCCTCGGTAATTCCCATTTTTGGGTCGCGTCATCTGGTGGGGTCCCCCACGCGCCGCGTCTGGCGCCCCCCCCGTGGCCCCCTGCTTTCGCTGTGCAGGGCAGCGGGGCGGGTGTGTGCTGCTCTAGGTGTCGATACGCCTGCGGGGCAGCTAGGTGGCCTCTGAGGGGCTGCTGCAGCCATGGCGGGCAGATCTGCGGCCGGTGCCGCTGGGGTCTGCAGTGCTGGCCTGGGCTGCACGCGGATTGCTGATCCGTGGGGTGCTGC
>Ga0247838_1007128_pt1 | contig 10163 bp, 10 predicted proteins | sample LaCruzMarch2015__5_FD_189097 | JGI IMG/M metagenome (GOLD analysis project Ga0247838, IMG submission 189097) | Freshwater microbial communities from meromictic Lake La Cruz, Castile-La Mancha, Spain - LaCruzMarch2015_15m | ecosystem: Environmental > Aquatic > Freshwater > Lake | place: Spain... | reverse complement strand
CAAGAGCTGGAACTCATGAGCCTGCGTCAAGCAGCCAACTTCTGACTGGAAAGCCGGATGCGGGAGAACCGCCTGTCCGGTTTGGAGGGAGGGGCGGCACGGTCAACGTGCCGTCCCTACCCCTATCTGTAGGGCGCGCGGCCGGACCCAGGTGGTTGAGAGCTTGAGAAAATCACGGATAAATCGAAGAGATCTAAACCACGGATAAATCGGATCATGCGGATGGGATCTGTTTCCTTCGATCAGCGGGCTTGAATCTGTCTGAATCCGCTCAATCCGGCTCATTCGTGGTTGAAAACTAGGCCTTCGCATTGAATCAGCGCGCCCTGTGCTGAGAAAGACAGGTGATGGATCGGGCGGTGTTGTCAGCCCCCAACCAACCCGTTGGCGAGCTGAAACTCGGGGAGTACTTTGGGCTTGCTTTCGCTGCGGTTAATCCACCCGGTCGGGGGATGAATGCAAAACGAGGTTCTTCGGGGTATCGGCGGAATTTGGTGGCCTGGGTAGAGATGATGCGGGCGCGTGAGGAGGAAGAGAAGGCAGAGGCTGGGGGTTGGCAACCCCCGCTCCTTGGGCGGGGCGTAGCCGCGCTCGCAAGAGCGTGGTCGGGGGAGGAGGTCGCGGGCGGGGAGGCCACCTTCTTGCGAAGGCGGCTACGGGGCGGGGCTGCGCCGGGAGGACCATGGAGGGCCGACGAGTCGTCGGCTTTGGATTCATTGAATGCCGACGAATCGTCGGCGCTCCATAAAATGAGCCGTTTTGAGCCATGGATGAGCCATTGGGAAAGGGTCGCAATCCCCTTAACGACAACGGTTTGCGATGATTTCAGCGCGGGAAAGAGGCTGAAAATGCAAAGACTCTACAAAAGGCATCAAAAGGATACAAAAGTGCCATTCATGACGGGGGCGATGTCATTTGCCGGTATCGAGAAATTGGATCACTTTTTCCAACCATCGGGCATCCGGGGCGGCGTGGCCTTGATTCGGGATCTGAAAGAGGCGGGTGCCTTTGAAGCCCTGCTGCTGAAAGCCCTGCTCATAGATGGCGAGGGTGTTGTCGAGGTTCGAGTCTTGGTCGCCGGTGATGAGGGCGAAACGGCTCTGCTGCTGGGCGATGCGGGCGATGTCCAGGTGCGGCACGTAGCGCCGCTCATACATCGTGCCGTCTTTGCCCTGGGTATCGCGGAAGAAGTTGACGCCCATGAAGCAGGCGGCCCCGGTGAACATATCGGCATAAGCGACGCCGATCATGGAGGCGACGCGGGCACCCCCGGAGTGACCGCTGACATAGACGCGGTCGGGGTTGATCTTGTAAAGCTGACGGACGTGGTGATTGGCATCCACAGCGAGGCGGATGCGGTCGGGGACTTCGCGGTTATTGCCGGAATTGACGGCGCCGATGAAGATGAGCTTTTGATCGGCCAGGACTTTTTCCCACTCGGGGTTGAGGTTGGGTTTGTTGCCGGGGCTGATCCAGATGAACAGGCCGTGCGGGTCGCTATCCTGGTAGCCTTTGGGGACGAGGATCTCGAAGGTTTCGCGGGTGAGGTCGTAGGGCTTGGGCGCGTCTGGGTCAGAAAGGCGCATCTGGTACTGCTGATCGCTGTTTTGCGGGATGGCTTCCTGAAAGGTGATGCTGCTGCGGACGCCGGGTTTGATCTTCAGGTCGGCCGGTGGGGCAGCGAAAAGAGGGAAGGCGGCGAGCAAGAGCAGGAGGTGAGAAAGGCGGCGCATGACGACATCACAACGGATGAGCCGGGAATATCCAAGAGGGAAGTTTCAGTTCCGGTGGGTGCAGGGGCTGGGTGCGAGGCATATCGCACCGGAAGAGGCGGGGCCTCAGGCCTGTGCAGGGGGAGTCTCCGTCGGGGCCTTTTTGACGAGGGGCTCGAAGATGAACCACTGATCCCAGTGTTCATGGACAAAACGGTGCATGATGGGCAGCCAAATGCGGCCCAGGTCATCGGCACGCTGTTTGATCTGGCCATCGTAAAAGCAGGGGCCGACGACGATGCGGTATTTCAGGATGCCGAGGCGCTGAAGAAAGATGGGGTAGCAGGGGACGCGGGCGATTTCGGCCAGGACGAGGGGGCCGCGCGGGATTTTGAAGGTGACGCCCTGGTGATCCATCTCGACAGGGGAGACGCCGGTGATGACACGATCCCCCTGCACCGCGACTGCTTCACCGGCCATGAGGATGCGGCAGAGCTCCAGCCCGAGGTGACTGTCCACTTCATTGTAATGGACGCGGAGGTGGGGATTTTCCTGCTCGACACGCTTCAGCTCGGCGGCGCGGAGTTCCTGAAGCTCCTCGGTTTGTTCCGGCACACGGACCATGTGCAGGGTGCGGCCAAATTTTTGGGCGAACAGAGTGGCGCCCACGTCGTAGTTGCCACTGTGAATGGTGAAGATCAGTACCCCGCCAGGGTAAGCGCGCATTTCCTCGAAATGCGCGAGATCGGGGATTTCCCAGGTGACTTCGCGTTTGAAATGCATGTGCCAGAGGCGGTCCAGGTAAGTGAGGGAAAACTGCTGAAACACCTGATAACCCGCCCACCAACGCCGAAGGGGGCCGAAATCCGGGCGCAGGCCTTCAATATTGCCCAGCACGGCACGCCGCTGAGGGCCGGCCAGGAGGTAAATGATCCAAACGACCAGGGCGCTGAGCGCGGGGCAGATGCGAGGGGGCAAAATTCGCAGAATCTTAAGCAAGAGCTGGGTCCAAAAGGCCCCGTGCAATCCCGTATTGCTGAGACGTGGCGCTTGCGAGGAGGCGTCTTTGGCGGTTTCTTCTTCGGGCATGGGGGCGGCTTTGGGCGTGCCTCCGTAACCCAGATGGACCGGACTGACACTTTATCTTTCGCATCACTTTTGCCCAGACCTGCAACTCAGTCAAAAATATGAATGATCCCCAGATGCCGATGATGCCGAAAGCCGACTATGATGTGATCATCATGGGGGGTGCCTTTAGCGGTTCATCCGCCGCTCTTTTGCTGAAGCGTGAGCACCCTGACCTGAAGGTGCTGGTGGTGGAACGAAAGGTCGAGTTTGACCGCAAGGTGGGTGAGAGCACATCTGAAGTGGGTGGCTGTTTTTTGACGCGTGTTTTGCACCTCGGCAGTTATCTCAGTGCGCATCATTATCAAAAGCACGGTCTGCGCATGTGGTTCTGCAACAGCGCGCAGGACAAAGTGGAGGATTGCACGGAGCTGGGTCCGAAATTTCAAAGCCGTCTGCCGACTTTCCAATTGGATCGTGCGCTGCTGGATGAGCATGTGCTGCAACTGGCCCAGGAAGCCGGGGCCGAGCTTTTGCGTCCGGCGACGACCCGCGAAATCCATCTGGCGGAAGGTGATGAACATCACACGGTGACGGTGGCCATCGGCAAAGAGGAGAAGAAAACCTTCACCGCACGCTGGGTCATCGATGCCTCAGGAAAAGCGGCGGTGCTCGCCAAGAGACTGGGCCTGCATCGTCCGCTCGGGGATGAACATGCGACGTCTTCAATCTGGTGCCGCTATCGCAATGTGAATTCTTTGGACAGTCACAAAAGCCGCACAGAGCATCCGCAGTTGATGTCGCGGGCCAAGGGTCTCAGGGCCACGGCGACGAATCATCTCATGGGCCGTGGCTGGTGGGTCTGGTTGATCCCGCTTGCGAACGGTGACTACAGTGTGGGGGTGGTGTGGGATCGGAATGTCTTCACGATGCCCGAAGGGCGTTCTTTGGGTGCCAGGTTGCAGGCACACATCCTGCAGCATCCGATTGGCAAATTGATGTTTGAGGATGCGGAGCCTGTCGAGGATGACACATTCTATTACAAAGGCCTGCCTTATCATACCGAACAAATGGCAGGGAACCGGTGGGCCATGGTGGGAGATGCGGCAGGGTTCATCGATCCGCTCTACAGCCAGGGCTTGGACTATTGCGGACACACGGTGTTTGCCGTGACCAAGATGATCGGCAAAGCGCACATGGGTGAGGACATCACCGAGACACTGAACTACCTCAAAGGGGCCTACAAACGCAGCTATCGTCTATGGTTTGAATCTCTCTACAAAGGTAAATATGAATACATGGGGGATGCGGAGCTGGTGCGTATTGCCTTCATCATGGACCTGGGCACTTACTTCGTAGGGCCGGTGCGCCTGGTGTATGACAACCCCGAGTATGAATTTGGCCGTCTGCCTTATGATGGCCCTGCGGGTACCTTTTTTGCCAAGTTCATGGCTTTGTACAATCGCCGCCTGAACGCCATGGCGAAAAAGCGCCTGGCCAAGGGAACCTACGGTGCCTGGAATACCGGCATGGACCTGACCCTGGGCCAAAGCTACACCCCGGACCTCACGGCCTTCCGTTTCCTGCGTTGGGGCATCCGCCTGTGGTTGATGGCCGAACTGCGCACCCTCTTTGGGAAGGCCCCCAAGAAGATGCCCCTGATGGCGGAGATGCCGATGGAAAAAGCCGCGATGCCGGCAGCGGCCTAACGGGAAGTATTGTTGATCAGATCCGATAGCGGAACGATCTCGCCCTCTGGAGCCTCGGGGTCAAAATCGCCACGGGCCTTGCGCTTTTCATCTTCGACTTTCTCCTTGGCATCGCGGGTTGCATTGCGGCGGGATTCCTTTTTCTCCTTGCGTGTGGACGGTGTCATCTCCAGGAAGGTCGAGGAGGACTTCAGTTCATTGATGCTGGGGTACTTCTCCTCCATCGTCGCGATGAGTTCCGAAGGAATACCCCGCCAGACGGTAAACATACCATTGCCCACGGGGCGATCGATTCTCACATGATCCACCACCGCACCATTCACCATCGTCATGAGGATTTCACCCTGCCGCATGCGTGTGACGATGTCCAAAGATTGAGTGCCTTTGAAGTCCAGCTTCAGAGCCACTCCATACGTTCCATCATCCGCCGGGAAAGGATGAATGGCCGCGACGCTCTGAGTGCTGAACTCTGGGATGATCTTGAAGATCATGCTCTGCCCATTGATATTGCGCCTGAAAATCGTCTTGGGCGAGTCCATGTCATTGCCCTGAGAATGAACCGTGATCACGACCTTCTCATCCTTCATGGATTCACAGGCAGGGAGACAGGCGGCCAAAAATACGGCGAGAAGCAAACGATGCATATTCGCTCAGCAAAACAGATTGCCTTTGGTTTTGCAACTCAGGAGACGCTGGATCGTGCTGAACGATTCACTTTGCACCGCTCTCCGGCCCCTTGGGGCGGATCTTTTCAAAGGTCTGCCGCTGGTCAGGCGTCAGCTCACTCTGAATCTCGGTCACTGCACGATTCACGATTTCCCAGACATCCTTGATGCCTTCGTCACGAAGGTTGCTCAGCTCTGCAACCGCCTTGTCCGTATGCACTTCAAACTTGGCCCTCTGATCATCATTCGGATCGAGCTTCTCCAAATGCTTCATCGCCGCCTGTTTCCAAAAAGCCGGGTCTTCCTTTTTCTTTTGCAAGCTTTTGCTCACAACGATGCCCAGCATAAATCCCGCGCCGATGCTCATCAAAATGAGCAGGGTCATCAAACATCCGGCTTTGGTGCGGCGGGATAAACTCATGGCCAAGAGAGATGAGACGTCAGGCTTCTTTCCAGCATTGGCGGTTCGATCCGAGATTCAAACCACTCTGAAAAAGCCAAGCCACTGCTGAAAATAAAAATGCAGGTGACCGCCACAGTGGCGCGAATACCAAAGAAGCTGAGAACATCCTCCCAAGCCTCCCCAGATGATTGCTGAGCCAGCGCCAGAACCCGGGTTCCAAACCCCAGAGGAATATCCACCGACGTTTCAGCAGGGCAGCGGCGTGCCTCTCGGGCCAAAGTTTGCCAGCGTTGATCGAAGTCTTTCATGCGTCTTTGAATTCACTTTTCATGCTTTGCCGTGCGAGTGCACGCAACTTGTGCCGCGCGCGCATGGCACGCATCTTCACCATAGGGCGGGTCCAGCCCGTGATCTGAGCGATCTCCTGAGTGGAACGTTCCTCCAGATCCAGCAATGTGATCACCAGTCGGTCCAGGGGAGAAAGCATTGCCAGAAGTTTGGTCACGATCACCTTCGCATCGGTGCCATGATGAATAGGCACCTCGGCTTGGCGATTGAGGAGGTAATCGAGCCACTCGGTTTCCCCTTCCCTGAAGTCCGCCCACCGCCACTCCGGTCGCGCCTTCTCCGCACGCAAAGCGTCCAGGCAGGTGCGGACGGTGAGGCGGCTGACCCAGTGCTCGAAGGGAATACCATCCCGCTCGCGGTAAGACTCCAGCTTTTGAAACAGCTTCACGAAACACTCCTGCATCAGGTCCTCCTCGCTCTCGCGCCTGGGCAGATGATTGCGCACCAGGCGACGCACCAAGGAATGCAGATGTCCGATCAACGCATTGGCCGCAACGGTGTCGCCGCTGCGAACGCGCTGAATGCAGTCCTGCACATCGAAAGCATCTGGCATCACGATGACGGGAGTTTATGGAGAAAGACGACCACACTGCGAGAACAACGTGACGTGGGCACCTGCGGTAACGCTTTATTTCAAAAGCTCCGCCTCCGGCAACCCGCTCACGACTGGCAGCGGCACCAGCACATTCACCGGCCAGGGGCGAAAGCGCTCGATGATGCCGGGGGCCAGTTCCTTGCCTGTTTCATAACCACGGCGCAGCATCTCCATCTTGGCATCAATGTTGTCCACATGATGCAGGATGATCGCCTCCGGTGTCTTGGGCAGGATTGGAGAACCAAACTCATACTGGCCATGATGAGAGGCGATGAGGTGCAGCAAATGCATCCGCACCAGATCATTTGCCGGTTCCAGGATCGTCCATTCAGCGGCTTCAGGGCGGTCCATCACATCACGCCAAAGTTTGTTAACCAGTTCTAGGCCTAACGAAATATGTCCCAACATTTCCCCATGCAATTGATAAGGCTGGCTGAAACCCGTTTCGGGATACGTATTCTCCCACAGCTTCCCACAATCATGGAAAAGCACCCCCGCAATCAACAGGTCCTGGTTCAAGCTGGGATACACGCCGACAATGGCCAATGCACCGCGCATCATCTGCGCCACATGCTCCACCAGTCCGCCGCGCCGGGCGTGATGATTCTCCCGCGCGGCAGCCGTGCGACGGAATCGCTCGCCATGTTTTTCCAGGAAGAGACTGCACAGGGTCTTCAACCGCGGATCGCGGATGGATTCCACCAAGCCAACGATATCCGCATAGTCCAGACGCTGCCGTTCGGCCAGCTCTGCATCTCCGCTCAGCAGCATCTGCTTTTCATCCTCTTCGAGAAAACGCATCCGTGGCTGGCGCGGCTCGATGCCATACTTTCCGGTGTCCACCCATTGGGCCGCAAGCTCGATGAAGCTGCCGCGTTGGAGCTGCCGAGCGTCTTGAAAAAGCGGGTTGTTATCAAACACCCGCCACATCATCGAGTCTCCGGCATCCGCCAGTTTCACCTCCAGAAAAGGCGCCCCGCCTGCCGTCTGCTTTTCGATCCGGTTGTCCACCTGCACATGTACCCGGTAAGGCTGCGGCGAAGGTGCCGCCACCTGTCGCAGTTGACTCAGCGTCAGGAGCTCGAGATCAGAGACATCATCCATAGTTCCAGTGAAAAGCGACGGCGGGTCAGGATGCAAGGATGAATCTTGCTCATGCCGAACTGCGGAAGAAAGTCGCCAGCCATGGAAATCGCACAGGCATGCCATTCATTAGCCGCTAAATTGACCTCTTTCACGGGCCATAGCCTTTTCATTCTGGTTTTCTATCCACTAGCCGGGTTATTCTGGCTAAAGAACCCTCGATTCATCCGTTGCACAGAAGCCACCCTGCCGATTTCATTCGGGGCGGGGCGGTTTTTTTCCATCATCATGATCCGTCAGCCCCTTTCCCTCTTCGTTTTGCCCCTGGCCCTCGGGCTGAGTTCCTGCGGTCCGAAACCGGAGGGCAAAAGCACCGCCGAGAGCGCCCCGGCAAGCCCTGCCAAGAGGGAGGAAAAGAAGACCGTGCAAGCCCCGCCTGTCGCCAAAGCTGAGCCCACGCCCGCCGAGGCACCTGCCATGAGCGAAACACCATTCCCCGCCTCCGTGGACATCGGCGGCTTTGGGAGCGATGAGCCTGTCGAACGCAAGGACATGCCCACCCGTGGCATCATTGTTATGGGGCCGGACTCCTGGGAGCACAGCAACGGCGCGCATTGGGAAACCTACACAGGCACCAAGTTTAAAGCCAAGCGCTGGGGCCGTTATCAGGTCCGCCTGACTTACACGCTGAATCGCGCCGCGCTGGGCATGCAGTTCCGCATGGGCGACCTGGTGGTGAAAAAGTCCCTGCCCTCCTCCCCCACGGCCCGCAAAACCTACCTGGGTGACCTTTACATCCCCCAGCCCGGCGATGTGCCCTTTGCCCTGCTCACACCCCCGACGGACAACGCTGGATTCATCATCCACGAGATCGCCCTGATCCCCACTTGCGAAGGTGAAATGCCCAAACAGGCTGAAGATGGTAGCATCGTTCTCGAAGCCAAAAACGCCATCACCTGGTCGGAAAACATGCGTTATGAACCCAAGGCCGAAAAGAACTGCCTGGGCTTCTGGACCTCCGAAGAGGACCTGGCCGAATGGGAATTTGAAGTGACCAAGCCCGGTCGTTACAAGGTCACCGTCAGCCACGGCTGCGGCGGCGGCAACCACGGCAGTGAAGTGGAACTGAAACACGCCGGCCAGACCCTGAAGTTCGTCACTGAAGACACTGGAGGTTTCCAAAATTGGAAAGATCTCCCCCTGGGTGAGATCGAGATCAAAGCCACCGGCAAACAGCGCCTCATCATTGATCCCGTGAACAAGGTGAAATCGGCCGTGTTGGATGTGCAGAAAGTCGTGCTGACACCGGTGGGTTAAGCGTTTAACAATCGCCCTCTTCGCGGTCGTCAGCAACGAAAGGAGGGGTCTCTTATTCACCGAGAGTCCGTGCCAGTAACCCGGCTCCCGGTGCTGGTGCATAATGGCCACAATATGGAGACCGCTTTCTTCGTTCTAGACTGGATTTTAAAAAGGATGTCATAAACGCAGTTTTGGACGGCACTGGGATTGGACCAGGGATGGCTGGGCAAAGAGCTCTTGGAGTGCCGTGATGAGCCGCTCCTGGAGTTCCGGGCTGCTTCTGGCAATCCAGCCGTTGAACCAGTCGGCTTTGAGTCTCAGCCACAGTCTCTCAATGGGGTTGAGGTCGGGGGAGCGCGGCGGCAGATACATCGGTTCAAAATGATGCCAGTTGAGCTTTTTGACTTTGTGCCAGGAGGCATTGTCCATCACCAGCACCGCCCGGCGACCTTCCACCGGTGGATTTTCCTCAGCCATGCTGTTGAGCAATGCCTGGAAGGTGTCGCTGTCACACAGGTTGAAGAGCATCGTGCTGATACGTCCGTCCTTGGGTCTTACCGCTCCCAGCACGTTGTGGCGGATGTGCTCGCCCAAATAAGGCGAGGTGCGCACCTTCCCGATCTGAGTCCATTGCCGACGGGGGCGCGGATCGCCTTCGATGCCGCATTCATCGGCAAACCATAAGTCGACGCCTTTGTCCTCATGCAACGCGGTGAGCTTCTGGCAAAAGGCTTCGCGGGCTGCCTCATCCTGGTTGAGCGGCCAGGGCCTGGGCACTTTGAGCTTGTAGTTTTGCTCATGAAGATAACGCACGGTGGTGCCGTAACTGAGCTCCACCTGGAGCTGTTCTTTGATCCAACCATGCAGTTTGACGGCAGTCCAATGGCTCTGCCCGGCCAAGTTGGGATCTGCCACGACCGGCAGCACCTTTTGAACGAGGATCTGAGGGCTAAGCCTCCGAGGCCTGCCGCTGCTGCGGCCAGGCACCAGGCCGTCGATGCCCCGTTCATTGAACACATGAATGTAACGCAAAACCTGCCGCTGGCTGTAACCGGCGAGCAAAGAAACATCCGCCACACTCCGTCCCTGCAAAAGCCAGGAGATGATTTGCAGGCGGCGGAAGCCCTTCTTGGTGGGCGTGCACTCCATGGCGATGCTGACTTCTTGAAAAGAAGCAGTCTCCACATTGAGCTCGATGCGCGGCCGTCCCACACCCCCTACTCATCACTCTTTCTAGTGAATGTACAGCCCTTTTTCAGACAACCTTTTTGAAAACCGGTCTAA
>Ga0247838_1007120_pt1 | contig 10174 bp, 8 predicted proteins | sample LaCruzMarch2015__5_FD_189097 | JGI IMG/M metagenome (GOLD analysis project Ga0247838, IMG submission 189097) | Freshwater microbial communities from meromictic Lake La Cruz, Castile-La Mancha, Spain - LaCruzMarch2015_15m | ecosystem: Environmental > Aquatic > Freshwater > Lake | place: Spain... | reverse complement strand
TTCCCATCCTCATCGTCGGAAATCGATTAAAGCAAATTGCCCGCAAATCCATCTCCGTCGGCATCAGCCAAGGCAGTGGCTTGATCGAAGCTCTTTCCGGCATCCGCCTGATCAAAGCCTACGGACTGGAAAAGTTTCAGCTCGACCGCTACCGAGACGAAAGTCTGAAGTTGGTCAATCTCGAGGTCAAAAAAACCCAAGCAGGGAAGCTGGTCAACCCAGTTATCGAAGTCATCAGCACGCTTGGACTGGGAGCATTTATTATTGTGGTTTTCGCAACGAATCAGTCGGTCTCAGATTTCGTAGGCTTTCTTACAGGCCTAATCATGCTTCCCAGCCCTGTTAAACGTCTTGCCCAGATGCACGTCGATCTTGTCTCCGCTACTGTCAGTTGTGATCGGCTAGAAAGTTTCCTTGCATTGAGTCCGAGCGTTGAAGAGCCAACTGCACCCACTCCACTTCTTCCTCTTTCGAAAGGCCTACACCTCGAAAAGGTTTATCTCGATTACGGACATGCCCACGTTTTGCAGGAGATTTCCCTCATAATTCCGAAGGGGTTCAAGCTTGGCATCGCGGGTGCCAGCGGCTCCGGGAAGAGCAGTCTCATCAATCTGCTCCCCCGTTTTTACCAGCCTACCTCAGGCCATATTCGTTGGGACGATCGAGATCTTCGCACAGTTCACTCTCGTGATCTTCGCTCCCAAATCGCTTTGGTCAGCCAGGATGTAGTCCTTTTTGACGCATCGGTTGCAGAGAACATCGGCCTGGGTCGATTAGGGGCCACTCGCGCTGAAATAGAGGAGGCGGCTCGGAAAGCTTTCGCCTACGACTTTATCAAAGCTCTTCCCAATGGCTACGAAACGCGAGTGGGGGAGAGAGGCGTTATGCTTTCGGGCGGCCAGAAGGCTCGGATCAGCCTAGCCCGTGCGTTTTTACGGAACGCCCCCATCCTCATCCTCGACGAAGCCACCGCCGCCCTGGATGCCGACTCGGAAACGGAAGTTCAAAAAACCATCGACCAACTGGAGGAGGGACGCACCGTCGTTTGCATCGCGCACCGCCTTTCCACCTTAGCCAATATGGACGAGATTGTGGTGCTGGACGGGGGGCACATCGCCGAACGGGGTACCTTTTCCAGCCTGCTGGCAAAAAAAGGCCTCTTTGCAGGAATGGCGGCGCAACAGGGCATCAGTTCCCATTGACCTCGGATGGAAATTTCCATCGTCACCCCGGTTTTTAACTCGATCCGTTGGATCGAGCTTTGTGTCCTGTCCGTTCGCCACGCCCTCCACGGTCGAAACTACGAGCATATCGTGGTGGACGGGGGCAGTACGGATGGAACTCTGGACTATCTCAACCAGCAGAAAGACATTCACTTCATTCCAGGGCCAGACAAAGGAATGTACGATGCCCTAAACAAAGGCATGGCTGCCGCACGTGGTCGTATCCTCGGGCACTTGAACGCCGACGAGCAGTACGACCGGGCGGGACTAGTCCACGCCCTTCAAAAACTTGATCAAACTGGGGCCGACGCCGTCTTCGGACCCACCATTATGTTGGATGGACAACTCAACTTCCTCTACCTCTTCAACCAGATCACCGTTCCCCGCCCCATCGATGCCGATTGGCACATGCCTGTCCAAACCTGCTCATTCCTATTTCGTCGCCGAATTTGGGAACGCTCCCACTACCCTGCTGAATATCGAGTCGTCGGGGATCACGTCTGGTTCCACCGGCAAATGAAGCTCGGCCTGAAGCTTGTCTCCATCCGCAAACCTATCGGACTCTTCACCTGGCACGGAGATGACATCGCAAAAAGACTGGGCCCCCACAAAGAAAATGCTCTGGCCGACGTAAATCTCAAATCTCTACCTATGCGCCTAGCAAAACTTCGATTCCGCCTTCATCATGTGCTCGAAGGCGGTTTGATGCGGCCGAAGTCCATAAATTGGGAGTGCTTCGGATTCAACCAGGAACTTCACCATAGGCTGACTACCCGACCCCAACTTGGAATGTAACCCCATAATACCATTCTCCTTTCCTAAAATCCCCGAAATCCTCACCAAAGCTTTTGCTCTCAGCCCCTCCCTTCTAAATCACCTAGAAGCCGCCGCCGTGGTCTCCCAGAATCCTCTTTGCTTTCCAAGGTCAATGACTCCCTTCCGTCACTAATTTGTCATCGCAATTGCAATCTGTATCCTTATTTTTGAAAGGTGCCCATTAAACTCAAACTGCCGCGGTTTTACCGCAAACGTTTTCTGCAGAAGTTCTCGTTAACCCGCGCATTATATTTTTATCAGCACGTTCCAACCATTTTCTGGAACGGAACCCACCATGACGCCCCACGTCGGATTCAGAGGCTTTTTTCTTTTTGGAGGGAGGCGCCAGAATTATTCAAAGAAAGTGAAGCCGTCTTTCATCATTATCAGGGAGGGGATGTGCTAGATATTGGAGCGGCAGACGCTTGGTATGCATGTTTGCTTGCCCCTCATCACCCTCAAAACATCGTTTGCATCGAGCCAGATCCGAAATACTACTCCATTTGCTTAGAAGTTCTAAGCAGTCTGCAGTCTTCTTTTCCTGAAACAAGGTTTCAAGCACTCCCGTTCGCTTGTGGCTCAGGTGAGGCTATTCATTTTGGCCGAGCATATGGCCACTTGTCTCGTCCCTCCGAACCGGCTGATGCTTCCAACCTATCCACCCCAACCTACACTGTTGACCAAGTGACCGAGTTTTTAAAACTCAAACCCGGCTTCATCAAAATAGACGTGGAGGGTTTTGAAGGGAAAGTCCTACAGGGCGCGGACAAAACGATTCGCTCTCATCGTCCAGTGATCATGATCGAACTGCACAAGTTCACCAGCGACTGGCGCCAAGTCCTCTCTGATTGGGAAAAAACTGCCCGTTCCCTGAAATACGAAGAAAAACCGATTTACGAATCAGATGCCTTATGCAGGAGTCTCTGGTGCCCTGCCAATAATTAGGACTTTATTACAGATTCTATTTAGCCAGAAATCTTGCCAAGAAAATCTCCATAACAATTTGGGGATCAGCATATTTATCGTACTCGGTCCCTTGGGTCGCATGAGGCCGAAACTCCCTTGTAATCTTTAGCAATTCACCAGCACTCTCATACAACAATGCTTGCTTACCGAGCATCTCCAGATGAGCTCGCTCTCGTGAACCTCCGAATGTGATCACTGGCTTTCCCAACACCGCGAATTCTCCCACCGCAAGGCCAAATGTTTCTCCATGCCAACGGGCATGGAGCATCGCGTCGCAGGTGGCGAGAAATTTTGACTTTTCCACTACATCCACTGTGGCCGGAAGATAATGCACATTGGGAAGACGTTCCGTCCCACGAATGGGTTCCGTATTCAAGAATACAAAATGATCCACCGTGTAGTTTCGCGCGTGCTCAACTACGGCCCTCCGAGCAAAAGGGATGTTGAAAGTATCCCACCCGCCATGCCGACCGAACACCTTAGCGCCTTTGGGAATCCCCAGTTTTCTCCTTAGGTCTTCCTCAGAAACGAATCGGGGAACAAAAAACGGCACAAAAGAATTCTCCCGACCAGTCATCACCCGTGACATCCAAGAGGAAAGATAAGCATACGCATCCCCATGGAATTCATCGCACAGGAACTGGGCGTGAACACAGTTTTTTAAGCCGGGCACTAGAAACCCGTCGTAGGGTCCGGGTTTGGTCATATAAACTAACTCTGCCCCTTCTTTTTGGAGCCTCCTTCCGAGGTGATTTTTTTCCCGATAAAGAATCACCGGAAACTCCTCCATCCATTTTTTTAGTAAAGGGTTTACGGCAAATTCAGTCCGATCCGGGAGGCAGAGGACCGATTCATTCCCCAACACAGAGCGATTCAACCGGGCGTAATCCAACATGGCACCTTCCGAGCCTCGCTCGGTCAACATTCGGCTATGAAAGGCGACTTTCACGATCTCACCTTCCGGTAGAACTCCATCCTTTCATACACAATCTCGAGGCGATATCCCGCACGCCCAAGGCGATGAATCCAGACAGGGCGGCGCGTGGGATTCCAGATCCCCACAAAACCAGGACGGATCCATCCATTCCGGATTTGCCGGCAAAGCGCAGTGCTCTCGCGTGAACCTCGGCTCGTGATTCCCGTTGGATTGAGTCTCCTCTCTTTTTCCGTCCAAGCCGTCAAACGGCCTTCATGGATCCGAGTTCCTGTGCGGTTTTTGCGCAATGTAGCTAAGGGATACGGCCGGTGCTCCCAAGCCTGAACGCCCCAGCCCTCCCCCTGAGCTTCCAGCCAAGTCCCCAAGCTTCCCACCAGACCATCTCCTACCGCCAACTCATAAAATGCTCCAGGTCGAAAATGAGACAACATTTTGCGCTGAAAAACCCTGAAGAACCCTTCCTTTGTAAATCCTTCCTGTTCCAAGCCCCAACGTCGTGAATATCCTGCTATTTTTTTTAAATGCCAACTGGGGTAAATAGATGGATATCGCCGATAGATGATTCCCCTCAAATCCCGGAGCGCCTGATGCAAAAATCCGACAAGCGTGCTCATTCTTGCATCGTCCGCTTTACCTCGTAAAAATCTGCATTTTTATTACAAGACTTAAGGGGCTTGAATCTTAATCTAAGCTCTTTGCTTTTTAGCTTGCCGCTTAAAAGATGATCTTGATTGGGCCCCTTCCTTTAGCTCGATCCATCGATACAAGTCCCTTAGCCCTGCAGTCAGATTTACCCGGGGAGCCCAGCCCAGACATCGTCGCGCTTTCCGAAAATCGGCGGATCGAGCCCGATCTCCTTCGGGCTTCGTTTTGTCATATTCGATTTTAATTTTTTTCCCGCTGATGCGGACCAAGATCTCGGCGATAGACCGAATACTTGTGCAATAATCTGGGCCAATCTGAATCGGTCCTTGATCCAGTCCGCGCCTCATCGCCAAAAGGATTGCATGAACCGCGTCTTGGACATGCAAAAAGGCCCGTCCTTGTCGACCCGACCCCCATACGACAAAGGGGCGGGAGGGATATTGGTATGTTTTGAGAGCCAGAGCGGGGATGACCTGCGACCTTGGGCCAAGATCGCATGGAGTTCCATACACATTGTGAAAAATCAGATTCGCAACCTTCACGCCAGTTTCCCTGCCCAACAGGTCGGCCTCATATGTTCCCATGAGTTTGCTCCATCCATAAGCCGATTCAGGATTGGCCGGATATAATTGGCACTCACGCAACTGGCTAGCCCGCTTGTTCATCTGTAGTTCGCGCGGGAAACTGCATGCTGTTCCGATATAGACCAAAGCTTTGGGTCGGTTTCTGCGCACCCACTCAAAGGTGTTTGAGTTTATCAGGAGATTATCACGAAATATTTGCCCTTCGTTTTTAAAAACATAGCCAATCCCCGCCACAATATCCGCCAAGTGAATCACTATATCGATCCGTTGCCGGATTTTGTTCAGCGCCCCGTCTTTTCGCAGATCAAGTTTGTAAAATTCCTTTTTCAAATCGATAACTGGCTTCCCGTGGGAGTCGTTCAGGTTCTTAAGACACCCCCGCCATAGATTATCAACCACCACAACCTTGTTCCCGCGTTGTCGGAGCGCTTTGACTAAGTTGCACCCGATCATTCCTGCGCCCCCTGTAACCAAGATGGTATTGCTATTCATGACCTTATGGAATCTATCGGGTAATTGTTTGATGAATAGCTGTATATTTAAAATGCCTCGGGCCCTTGATTCTGTGCCATATCTGAAGCAGTTCGTGTGCGGGCCGATAAAAACAATAATAGTCCAAAAGATTTCCTTGGATTCCGCGAATTCTATCAAGTCTCTCACTGCTGAGCTCGAATTCACGAATCTTTTCGATACCCTGTTCCAGATCGTAAATCAGGGCAGTAGCGCAAAGAAGAGACCGGTTGATGAATTCGCTTCGCCGACCAATGGCGACACATCCTGCAGCAATTGCCTCCACCAGGCCATTCCCTACGATCGGTCGACCCCCGCAACGGAAGTAATAGCGCGATCGGTTCAATGTTTGCGCAACTTCTGGCAACGAGCCTTTTGGGGGATAAAGAGGGCCGATTTTTTCATATTCTGCTTTTCCCGAGGCGCTTAAAAGATCCCATGTGTGATGCTCCATCATGATGCCTCTCTTTTTTTCTACGTTGGGACAAGAAAATACTTTTTCCCATGTTTTCCTTCGCAGGAATGTATAGGGGAATTCGATTGCTCGATCACCCAAGGAAGGGCGAACCGGATGCCTTCGGAAGCCATGTGTCAGGCTGATATCGTAATTGCCGGGCGGCCTCTTTAAAGATTTCTTAGCGGTGGGAACTCCCGGATCTCCCGTCATATACACCCATAAGGGTCGCCTTGCCTTTTCAAGAATTCGGTAGGGAACCGATATATCCAAAGAAATTACGATGTCATAGTTGTTCCATGGAACCTCATCGACGGATACGGCATAATAGGAAAATGGATGCGAATGCCCCCATTTTCCGTCATGGGGAATTCTTTCTTTCAGCTCCCGATATTTCCTTGGGTCAGGATTTTTATCTCCAGCAAGTTTTTCAGCCCAGACTGAGCACTCTGGTGCCGGATCTTCTTTTACGATCCAGTAGTCCGCCCCTAAATCAACGAGCAGTCCGGCCGGGCCTGTCCTGCAAGTGGATTGTCGGACAATTTCTTCCGCGGGCAGTTGGCGATCGCAGCAATATAAATCTGTGAACACATCTTGTCTCACAAAAGCGATTCGTAGTTCTCGATATTCTTGGAGCAGTTGGTCGAATTGTCGTGGCTGAACATGGGGAGTAAATGCCTCTGAAGTCTCCATTGCATCCAACACGCTTCTGGGGAGAAGCCCTGCCCCAAGGCGAAACATTCCGCGCAATGTTTCGGAGAAGTTCTTTTTATGGCTCTTCATTTTCAATATATATTTTCTTCTGCTCGGGAGTGGCTTATTCTGTTAGTCGATTTTCTTATGCAAACAATATCATTAAACTTTTCTGACTGCCCGCCTCAATTTGAGGCTTATTTTCTTCCTATTCTGGAAAAGAAATACCTCATCCAGCGGGACGAGAGGCCCGATTTTCTTGTCTACGCCCTTACCGGGCATCGGCACCGTCTTTACAACTGCGTTAAAATTTACGTTCACCATGAAACCTACCTCCCCAATTGGAAGGAATGCGACTACGCGATTCTTCCGATCGATCTGAATGACTCCCGTGTTTTACATATCCCTATTTTTGCCTTTGACCGATCTCCCCAACCCTTGATTCGAGGAGGAGAAGATTGGGTGGCCATCGAAAAGATGAAAACCAGCTTTTGTGCCGCCCTTTCCAGTTATTCAAACAATACCGTTAAGGAGCGCACCCAGTTCTTCCACTCTTTAAACAGACGACAGCGGATTGACTCCCCAGGTCGCGGAATGAATAACACCGGCTTCTCTGGCATCGGGGACAAGCTGGCCTTCTACCAAAGCTACCGGTTCGTCCTTGCCTTTGAAAACAAGGAGCGGATCGGTTGGACCACGGAAAAGATGTACGACCCTCTTGCAGCCTATGCGATTCCCATATTTTGGGGCGACCGAAACGCCTCGAAATATTTTAACCCAGATTCTTTTATTAACGCCCACGACTTTCGGAGTCATGAAGAACTGGCTGACTACGTCTGCCACGTTGATCGAACACCAGATCTTTATAGGAAATACCTTCGGGCCACACCTTTTCGCGACAACCAGCCTCCGGAAGAATTCTCACGGGAGCGGGTACTTCATTTCTTTGAGAAGATTTTTGCCGCACGGATCAAACCGGTTACCCAGAAACGTTGGTTTTTTGGACTCACCAAATGGCGCTTGGCCAAGCGAAACAAGCTCTCGACAGAGTAGTCTAGGCCCAGAGGCTGCAGGTGGCGCCAAACCCCTCGATCCACTTCAGAACCCCATCGACATAACTGGCGGGAGTCCGATTCTGAACAAGCCTCCGGCCTTGGCCAACCCTAGTCGCAATGGATCCCCCTCCCGCTGCTTTTAGAACTTCTTCCATCGCAGCAGCCCAGGCAGTTGGATCCAGCGGGGGGACAAATAAGGCCGCTTCTCCCAGCTGCTCGCGTGCGCCAGGAAAATCAGAATTCAACACAGGACAACCTGCAGCCATAGCCTCCAAGGGAGGAAGGTTTTCCGGTCCGGATAGAGACCCATATACCAACGCAGTTGCAGAAAGATAGAGTCGGCTGAGTTCTTGATCGTCTACGTGCCCAACAAATTTAACCCGTTCCTCCAAGCCAAGCCTTCCAACGAGATTCTGCAAGAAACTTCGATTTTTTCCTTCCCCCGTAAAAACGAGGCCAACTTCTCTTCTCTTTAGTAGGGCAAGTGCACGGACGAGAGTTGCGTGGTTTTTGTGTGGCCAGAAGTTGGCCGGATACAGGAAAAAGGGGGGATGAACCTCAGTGCGTACCCCGCTGAAGCCTTGGGGGGCAGGGTGCGGAAGAAACAGCATCCGATCTTCCGAAATGCCGTAAAAGTTCCGAATCTCCCCAGCACCCTCTCGGGTGCCCACAATAATTCCCGCCGCCTGCCGAAGAAATGGTGCCGTTTTCTTTTCTCGATAGGCCCACTCTTCGCCTTCCTGCATCTCGGGAAGATACGGGTGTGTTCTATGCTGAATGTCCCAGACCGTGGCCAAATAAGGACAAGAAACAGGATCGGGAAAGCCGCCTCCCCCAACGAACCAAACCAAAGAGCATCGCTCTTTATCCACTTCGCGCGCGAGGATGTTCAACTCCCGAGAGAACAGGTGTTCACCCAGGTTTTTCCCGGGTACTTTCTTCCATCGAAAAGCGGTTGATTCCGGTAATCGCGCCTCTTTCCTACCTTCCCCGAAAATAACCCATTCATGTTTTTCGGACCTGCTCCGACCGATCAGTTCAGTCAGGATTTCCCGACAAAATCTTGCGCCTCCACCGATTCGTGGGTCGAGATTTCCTGCGACAACTCCAATTTTCAAGTTTTAGGGGAGGAAAGAATCCGACGGATGCTTCCGCAAACCTTATCCACATCCGCCTCTTTCAAGAAGTGACTGGAGGGCAGATATAACCCCTCCATCCACAACCGATCGGCAACGGGGCACGGGGGAGGAAGGAAACCTGGAATCTCGTGAAAGCACGGTTGAGCATTCATCGGGCAGAAAAATGTCCTTGTATCGACTCCCTCTTGCTTCAGTCGCACCGTAAAAGCATCCCGTGTCAGCCCCGCTTCAGGCCCAATCGTCAACGCATACATCCAATAGACATGCCAAGCCCACGGCTCCTCAACTGGCAATCCGACGCCGGGCAAACCAGTGAGCCTCTCGGTATACCAGTTTCCGATTTTACGCTTCTTTTCCAGCGTTTCAGCAATCCGCCCTAGCTGAGATTTACCCATCGCGGCCTGATAGCTGGTCATGCGGAAATTGTAAGCGGCTACATCGTGGCGAAACCGTGGCTGGGTGAAGCCAAGATTTCTCCAAAGCCGGAGTTTTTCCGCCACCGCGTCATCGTTAGTAACCACCATTCCACCCTCCCCGGTGGTAATGATTTTGTTGGCGTAAAAGCTGTAGCAAGACATCTGCCCAAAACTTCCCACCACCCTGCCTCGAACTTTCGCTCCATGGGCTTCCGCCCCGTCTTCGATGACGGTTAGACGGTGCTTCTGTGCAATTTTCATCAGCCTGTCCATATCCACTGGATGTCCAAAAAGATGTACTGCCACGATGCCTTTAGTTTTGGGAGTAATCAGCTTTTCTAGGAGATCGAGGTCGAGATTCCATGTTCGCGCCTCGCTATCCACCGGAACAGGCATGGCGCCGCGATGAACAATCCCCAAGGCTGAAGCAATGTTTGTGCAGGCACTCACCAGTACCTCGTCTCCGGGCCCAAAGCCAGCGGCGGCCGAGGCCAATTCCAGAGCCGTGGTTCCGCTGGTGGTTGCTACCCCATGTTTGCAACCGCAGTAAGCGGCAAATTCATTTTCAAACTCCGCCAACGCCTTGCCGAAACTCCCCGAAATCTCACCACGGGCCAGGGCCGCTTGAACCGCTTGGATGTCCTCAGGAAGAACTTCTGGCTCAAAGACCGGTATCATGACTGAACCTGAATCTCCTTCTTGTCCTTTTCCGCCCCTAAAAAAGGCCCCTGCTTCA
>Ga0247838_1007089_pt1 | contig 10215 bp, 7 predicted proteins | sample LaCruzMarch2015__5_FD_189097 | JGI IMG/M metagenome (GOLD analysis project Ga0247838, IMG submission 189097) | Freshwater microbial communities from meromictic Lake La Cruz, Castile-La Mancha, Spain - LaCruzMarch2015_15m | ecosystem: Environmental > Aquatic > Freshwater > Lake | place: Spain... | reverse complement strand
GGCAGGAATGCGCGGATGCCATTGACCAGCACAGTCAGGCCGCCCTTGACCTTGCCGCTGGTGGTGCCGGTGACGAACTCGCCGGTTTCAAGGGCTTTTTCCAAGCTCATCCACGAAGCCAGACGCTTGGCGGTGTCGCGCGACAGGATGGTGTCGCCGTAGCCGTTTTCGATGGAGCCGATGGCCACAGAGACGAAATCACCGACTTGTACTTCGAGTTCGCCCTTGTCGTTTTTGAATTCTTCCAGGGGCACGTAGGCTTCAGACTTGAGGCCGGCGTTAACCACAACAAAACTGTGTTCGATACGCACCACTTCAGCAGTGATGACTTCGCCCGGGCGCATTTCTGTGCGTTGTAGGGACTCTTCAAACAGGGCGGCAAAAGATTCTGACATTTTGATTGCGGCTGGTGCCGCGGTTAGTTTGTTGAACCACATCTGCAGTGCGTCAATTGCGACGCGAGAAGGCAGGTGTGGGCCGGAAAAGCCCCTCAAATGGCTTTGAAAGGCTGCTTGTCCTGCCACCAGTCCAACACCAGATCCAACGATTGTTCAATCGACAGATCGGAATTGTCTAGCAACCGGGCATCTACGGCGGGCTTCAAAGGCGCGGTGCTGCGGGACATGTCCCTTGCATCGCGCGCTTCTAAGTCAGCGCGAAGACTGTCGAGTGTAGCTGAAATTCCCTTTGAAATCAGCTGTTTATGGCGGCGCTGCGCGCGCTGAGCCGCGCTGGCGGTCAGAAAAACCTTGAGTGCGGCTGCCGGGAAAACCACGGTGCCCATGTCACGGCCATCAGCCACCAGACCCGGCAGCCGGGCGAAGCTGTGTTGCAGCGCCAGCAGGGCGTCGCGGACCTGGGGCAGCACCGACACGCGGGAGGCATCCATGCCGGCTTCTTCAGTGCGGATGGCCTGACTGATGTCCACCCCGTCCAGCCGCACAAAGTCCTGCTCAAATTCAATGGCCAGACCGCGCGCCAGCTTGGCTATTGCCGCTTCTTCCAATGGTTCCAGCGCCAACCCGGCGCGCCGTGCTGCCAATGCTGTGATGCGGTAGAGCGCGCCCGAATCCAAGAAATGGTAGCCGAGTCGCTTGGCCAGGCCGGCGGCCAGTGTGCCTTTGCCGGAAGCCGTTGGCCCATCGATACAGATTACCGGGACCCCACCGGGCGGCGTGTGGGCCAGGGCGAACAGGGCCTCAAAGTAGTCCGGAAAGGTCTTGGCAACGCATTTGGGGTCTTCGATGCGCACCGGCAGCCCGGCCGGGTTGAAGGCAGCCAACGAAAAGCACATGGCGATGCGGTGGTCGTCGTAGGTGTGAATGCTGGCTGCGCGCCAGTCGGCCGGGCTGGACGGCGGCGTCACGCGCAGGAAATCGGCGCCTTCCTCCACGCTGGCGCCCAGTTTGCGCAGCTCGGTCGCCATGGCAGCGATGCGGTCGGTCTCTTTGACGCGCCAACTGGCGATGTTGCGCAGCGTGGTGGTGCCCCGCGCATACAGCGACATCACCGCCAGCGTCATAGCGGCATCTGGGATGTGGTTGCAGTCCAGGTCAATCGCCTTCAGGGGCCAGCCCTGGCCCGGCTCGCCACGCCGGATGTGCAGCCAGTTGGGGCCACTGTCAATCTGCGCGCCCATCATCCGTGCGGCCTCAATGAAGCGGATATCGCCTTGGATAGAATCCTGACCCAGGCCCTGAATTTTTATGCCATTTTGGCCGCTAAGCCCCGTGGTTATTGCACCTAACGCTATGAAATAGCTAGCAGATGAGGCGTCGGCCTCGACGTGCAGGCTCACCGGCGAGCGCAGTTGGCTGCCGGCAGGGATGGTGAAGCGCTGCCAGCCGTCGCGCGCCACTACCACCCCAAAGCGCGCCAGCAGTTTGAGCGTGATCTCCACATAGGGCCGCGAGATCAGCTCGCCCACCACCTCGATCACGATGTCGCGCTGCGCTACCAGCGGCAGCGCCATCAGCAAGGCGGTCAGGAACTGGCTGGAAACGTCACCGCGCACCCGGATCGGCGCCTCCAGCCGCAGCTGGGGCTGGCCGATGCGCAGCGGCGGGTAGCCGGGCTGGCCCAGGTCCTCGATCTGGCAGCCGAGTTGGCGCAGCGCATCCACCAGGTCACCAATCGGGCGCTCGTGCATGCGGGGCACGCCCCGTAGTTCAAAGTCACCGCCCAGCACGGCCAGCGCGGCGGTCAGCGGCCGTATCGCCGTGCCGGCGTTGCCCATGAACAGCTGGGCCTGCCGAACCGGCAGTTGCCCGCCCAGGCCGTCCACTTCGACCGTGGTGCCGCTTTGACGCACGCCACAGCCCAATTGGCGCAAGGCGGCGAGCATGACGCGGGTGTCGTCAGAGTCCAGCACGTCGTGCAGCGTGGTGCTGCCCAAGCACAGTGCCGACAGCAGCAGCACCCGGTTAGAAATGCTCTTGGAGCCGGGCAGCACCAAAGCGCCGGCAGCACCGGCCAGTGGCGGGGTATCGAGAAACTTGGTGGTGAACATCAGGGTGTTGGTTGGCCCAGTCGCCAATTGGCGCGGGCGAGGCTGGCCTGTTCGATCAGGCGTTCAAGGGCTGCGCCGTCGCCGTCCACGTTGGCGATGGCCTGCTCCAGCGTGTCAAGGCTGGCGCGAAACTGGCGGGTCTGTATCAAGATCTCGTCCCGATTGGCCAGAAGGATGTCACGCCACATACGCGGCTCGCTGGCCGCAATGCGGCTGAAATCGCGAAATCCAGGGCCTGCCACCGCCAGACTGTCAGCCGCCTGTGCTTGTGCTGTCACAGTATTGATGAAGGCGAACGCCAACAGGTGCGGCAGGTGGCTGACCGCGGCCAGAGCCGCGTCGTGCTGGGCCGGCGACATTTGCACCACACGGCAGCCAATCGCTCGCCAAACGTCAACGGCCCGGGCCAGGGGCTCGGGCTGGGTGTAGCGGGTGGGCGTCAAGATCACCAGCCGGTCTTGGTACAGCGCCGCGTCGGCATGGGCCACGCCCGACACTTCGCGCCCCGCCATAGGGTGGGCCGGCACAAAGCAACCTTGGCGTTCGCGCAGCGCGCTTTCACAGGCGGCGGCGACGTCACGTTTGGTTGAGCCTACGTCCATCACCAGCATGCCGGGGTGAATACGAGGCTGGATCTCGCGCAGGGTGGCTTCGATCGCTGCCACTGGCATCGCCAACAGCACCAAGTCGGAGCCGCTGGCAGCATCGGCCGCGCTCGGCGCTGAGGCGTCAATAACACCCATGTCGAGCGCCCGGGCCAGCGTCGTCGCCGAGGGGCTGTAGCCGACGACGCGGCGTACCAGTCCGGCGTTTTTGAGCGCCAGCGCGAACGAGCCGCCCATCAGGCCGCAGCCTATGAGTCCGAGTTGCCGAAACATCAGTCGCCCGAAGGGTAAGCGCCCAACTGCTTGTAAAAGGCGCACAAGCCTTGCAGTTCTTGCAGCGCAGCGGCTACCGGCGGTTGGCTCGGATGGCCAGCGATGTCAATGTAGAAGAAGTAGTCCCACTGGCCAGAGCGCGCTGGGCGTGACTCAAAGCGCGTCATGGACACGCCATGTTTTTTGAGTGGGACCAGCAGATCGTGCACCGCGCCCGGCTTGTTCGGCACTGACACGATCAGACTCACGCAGTCGCGTCCGGTGGCTGGTTGGCTGGGCAGAGTTTGCGGCAGACAGACAACGGCGAAACGCGTGCGGTTGAAAGCGTCGTCCTGGATTGCTCTGGACACGATGTGCAGGCCAAACTCGCTGGCCGCGCGCTCACCGGCAACAGCGGCCCAGGCCGGGTTGCCTGCCGCCAGACGGGCTCCTTCGGCGTTGCTGGACGCAGCCCGCCGTTCCACATGCGGCAGGTGCGTGGTGAGCCAGTCCTGGCACTGAGCCAGCGCCTGGGGATGGGCAAACACCGCTTCGATGCCGACGTCAGACGGCTCCAGGCGCATCAGGTTGTGGCGAATCAGGAAACTGGTCTCTCCCACAATCTGCAGCGGGGAATTGAGCAGCAGGTCGAGCGAGCGCGAGATCACGCCTTCTGTGGAGTTCTCAATCGGCACCACGCCGAATTCGGCGCCGCCGGCCGCCGTGGCGCGAAACACCTCGTCGATGCTGACGCAGGGCAGACGCTCAAGGCTGGAGCCAAAATACTGCAGCGCTGCCTGCTCGCTGAACGTGCCCGCCGGGCCCAAATAGGCCACCCGCTGCACCGCCTCGAGCGAACGACAGGCGGACATCACCTCGCGCCATATGACGGCAATGTGAGGTGGCTTCAGCGGGCCGGGGTTAGCGCCCTGCAGACCGGCAATCACCTGGGCCTCACGGTCCGGGCGAAACACTGCCGAACCTTCAGCACGCTTGATCTCGCCAACCTCCAGGGCCAGTCCGGCGCGCCGGTTCAGTAGCGCCAGCAGTTCTCGGTCCAGGGCGTCGATCTGGGTACGCAATTGGGGCAGTGTGTGTGCCATGGGTGCTTTGTCGCCTTAGCGTGGGTTTTTTTCAAATTCTCGCATGTAGTCCACCAAAGCCTGCACGCCCGCCAGCGGCATCGCGTTGTACAGGCTGGCCCGCATGCCGCCGACGGACTTGTGTCCCTTGAGCTGCAGCAGACCACGCGCCTGTGCGCCCGCCAGAAAACCGCCGTTGAGTTGCTCATCGCGCAGGAAAAACGGCACGTTCATGCGCGAACGGCAGTCCGGGGCCACCCGGTTCAGGTACAGGCTGGAGCTGTCAATGGCCTCGTACAACAAGGCCGCCTTGGCCCGGTTGAGGGCTTCGATGGCGGCAATGCCGCCTTGGCGTTTGAGCCACTTGAACACCAGCCCGGCCATGTAAATGGCGTAGGTGGGCGGTGTGTTGAACATCGAGCCGGCATCGGCCACGTTTTTGTAGTCAAAGGCGCTGGGGCAGGCGGGCAGGGCGTGGCCAAGCAGATCTTCGCGCACCACAACCAGCGTCAGCCCAGCCGGACCGAGGTTTTTTTGCGCCCCGCCAAAGGCCAAGCCGACACGTGACCAGTCCACAGGCCTCGAGGCGGCGTGCGATGAAAAATCAATCACCAAGGGCGCCGCGCAGCCCAGGGCCCGCAGGTCAGGCAGTTCGTGAAACTCGACACCGTGGATCGTCTCATTGCTGCAAATATGCACGTAAGCGGCGTCGGGGCTCAACCGCCAGCTTGCCGGCTCGGGCAGGCGCGTGTGCCCGTCGGCCTCATTGCTGGCAGCCAGGTTGACCTGGCCGTAGCGGGCGGCTTCTTGGAATGATTTTTGGCTCCAGCTGCCGGTCACCACCACATCGATCGGGCCAACCGCCCCGCTGCCGCCGCGCCGACCTGCCAGGTTCAGCGGCACGATGGCATTCTCAGTCAGGCCGCCGCCCTGCATGAAAAGGATCTTGAAATGCGCCGGCACAGCCAGCAGTTCGCGCAGATCCGCTTCGGCCTGCTCGTAGATCGAGACAAAGTCCCGCCCCCGGTGGCTCATCTCCATCACGCCCATGCCGCTGCCATGCCAGTCCAGCATCTCTGCGGCCGCCTGCGCCAGCACCTCGGCCGGCATGGTGGCCGGCCCGGCGGAAAAATTGAACGGACGAGTCATGAAAAAACAGGATAAAAAGTGCCTCTAGCCCCCGTCCAGTGGGCACTTCTAGCTATTTATTTGGTAGCAATTAAGCGTCCCTGTCTTTGTCGCTGTCGCTCTCGGCGTCTGGCGACGCAGCATCATCGCCCACCGGGTTCGCGTCATTCTCAACAATGCGCTGCAGCCCGCTCAGCTTGGAGCCCTCGTCCAGCCCGATCAGGGTGACACCCTGTGTGGCCCGGCCCAGCTCGCGAATTTCACTCACCCGGGTTCTCACCAGCACACCTTTGTCGGTAATCAGCATGATCTCGTCGTCGGCATGCACCAGCGTGGCCGCCACCACCCGGCCATTGCGCTCGGATTGTGTGATGGCGATCATGCCCTTGGTGCCACGCCCGTGCCGGGTGTACTCGGTGATGCTGGTGCGCTTGCCGTAGCCGTTTTGGGTGGCCGTAAGCACGCTTTGCTGCTCGTCCTCAGCCACCAGCATGGCAATGACGCCTTGGCCCTCTTCCAGCATCATGCCGCGCACGCCGCGCGCCTGCCGGCCCATGGGCCGGACGTCGTTTTCATCAAAACGCACGGCCTTGCCAGCGTCGCTGAACAGCATCACATCGTGCTTGCCGTCGGTCAATGCGGCACCGATCAGGAAATCGCCCTCGTCCAAGTCCACCGCAATGATGCCGGCCTTGCGAGGGTTGCTGAACTCATCTAGCGTGGTCTTCTTGACGGTGCCCATGCTGGTCGCCATAAACACATACTGGTCAGCTGGGAAAGTGCGTTTTTCGCCAGTCAGGGGCAACACCACCGTGATTTTTTCACCGTCGGTCAGCGGGAACATGTTCACGATCGGGCGGCCACGCGAGCCGCGCGAGCCCTGCGGGACTTCCCACACTTTCAGCCAGTACATGCGGCCGCGGTTGCTGAAGCACAGGATGTAGTCGTGCGTGTTGGCAATGAAGAGCTGGTCCACCCAGTCGTCCTCTTTGGTGGCGGTGGCCTGCTTGCCACGCCCACCGCGCTTTTGCGCCCGGTACTCGCCCAGTGGCTGGCTCTTGATGTAGCCGCTGTGCGACAGCGTCACCACCATGTCGGTCGGGGTGATCAGGTCTTCGGTGCTGAGGTCGAACGAGCTGTGCTCGACCAAACTGCGGCGGGCGCCGATCTTTGTTTGGCCGAACTCGGTCCGAATCACAGTCAACTCATCGCTGATGATGGTCGACACCCGCTCCGGCTTGGCCAGAATATCGAGCAGGTCCTCGATTTCGCCCATCACCTCTTTGTATTCAGCGACGATTTTGTCTTGCTCCAGCCCGGTCAGGCGCTGAAGACGCATTTGCAAAATCTCCTGCGCTTGGGTGTCAGACAGGCGGTACAGGCCGTCGCTGCCCATGCCATAGAGTTTTTCCAAGCCGTCTGGTCGGTAGTCGTCGGCATTGATCACGCCGCCGTCGGCGCGGGTGCGGGTGAGCATCTCGCGAACCAACTGGCTGTCCCATGGTTTGGCCATCAGCTCCACTTTGGCTACCGGCGGGGTCGGCGCATTGCGAATAAGGGCAATGAACTCGTCAATATTGGCCAGCGCCACCGCCAGGCCTTCAAGAACGTGACCACGCTCGCGGGCCTTGCGCAGGTTGAACACCGTGCGCCGCGTCACCACCTCACGTCGGTGCTGCAAAAAGACCTCCACCAGGTCTTTCAGGTTGCACAGCTTGGGCTGCCCGTTGATCAGCGCCACCATGTTCATACCAAAGGTGTCCTGCAGCTGCGTCTGCTTGTACAGGTTGTTGAGCACCACCTCGGGCACCTCGCCGCGCTTGAGCTCGATCACCAGCCGCATGCCCGACTTGTCCGACTCGTCCTGAATGTGGCTGATGCCCTCAATTTTTTTCTCGTGCACCAGCTCGGCCATGCGTTCCTGCAAGGTCTTCTTGTTGACCTGGTAGGGCAGCTCGTCGACGATGATGGCTTGGCGCTGGCCCTTGTCGATGTCCTCAAAATGGCACTTGGCGCGCATCACCACCTTGCCGCGTCCTGTGCGGTAGCCGTCTTTGACGCCATTGATGCCGTAAATGATGCCGGCAGTGGGGAAATCAGGCGCCGGCACGATCTCCATCAGCTCGTCGATCGTCGCCTCCGGGTGGCGCAGCAGGTGCAGGCACGCATCCACCACCTCATTCAGGTTGTGTGGCGGGATGTTGGTCGCCATGCCCACGGCAATGCCGCCTGAGCCATTGACCAGCAAATTGGGCAGCCGCGTCGGCAGCACCAGCGGTTCTTTTTCTGAGCCGTCGTAATTAGGACCGAAATCGACGGTTTCCTTGTCCAGATCAGCCAACAGCTCATGGGCAATTTTGGCCAGCCTGATCTCGGTGTAACGCATGGCCGCGGCGTTGTCGCCGTCGACCGAGCCAAAGTTGCCCTGTCCGTCCACCAGCATGTGGCGCATGGAAAAGTCTTGCGCCATGCGGACAATGGTGTCGTATACCGATTGGTCACCATGCGGGTGGTATTTGCCGATCACGTCGCCAACGATACGGGCTGACTTCTTGTAGGGCCGGTTCCAGTCGTTATTGAGCTCGTGCATCGCAAACAGAACACGGCGGTGAACCGGCTTCAAGCCATCCCTGGCGTCGGGTAGGGCACGGCCCACGATCACGCTCATCGCGTAATCGAGGTAGCTACGCCGCATCTCCTCTTCTAGGCTGATGGGCAGGGTTTCTTTGGCGAATTGGGTCATATGGCGCTCGCGGCTGTTTCAACTCTAGGCAAGTTCCGGATTGCATTCTAAGTCGGGGCTGTAGTTTATTTGCCACGATGCCTGCAGCAGATCAACGTTGCTGGCTCGGCAGGGGTCTGATGCCTAATTGCTGACTTGCTCTGCAAAGTGTCTGTGGCACAATACCCTAAGCGTTTTGGGTGATTGGCACCCTGACCGTCCAGTAATCGTTCGCGGCAGCGCTGCGGCTTTTTGTCCCCCCAAAGGAGAACTATGAAGAATTTCAGCAAATTGGCAACCTTGTTGGCTGCTGCGTTTGTCGCTGGCGCCGCTGGTGCACAAACCATTCACAACTGGCGCAATGCGTCTGGCGAAGTCTGGAAGAACTCGCCGGGCCAATGCTGGCGCGACTCGTCATGGACCCCCGCCACGGCGGCTGTCGGCTGTGACGGCGCGATCGTAGCTGTGCCTGCACCTGCAGCGGCGCCTGCCGCTGCTCCTGCTGCCCGGCCGGCTGCTGCACCTGCACCCGCCGCAGCAGCTCCTGCTGCCCGGCCGGCTGCTGCACCTGCACCCGCCGCAGCAGCTCCGGCTGCACGCGCCGCTGCTGCTGCACCCGCCGCCGCACCTGCTGCTGCACCCGCCGCAGCAGCTCCGGCTGCACGCGCCGCTGCTGCTGCACCCGCCGCTGCTCCTGCTGCTGCTGCACCTGCTGCACCTGCTGCTGCTGCACCTGCCGCGGCGCCTTCTGCTGCTGCACCGGCTCGCCCAGCAGCTGCAGCCCCCCAGCCCGCAGTTGCCACTAAGGTAACTTACGCTGCTGATGCATTCTTTGATTTCGACAAGTCGGTTCTCAAGCCAGAAGGCAAAGCCAAGCTGGATGACCTGGTCGGCAAAGTCAAGGGCATCAATCTTGAAGTCGTTATTGCCGTGGGTCACACCGACTCCATTGGTGCCGATGCCTACAACCAAAAGCTGTCGGTCAAGCGCGCTGAGACCGTGAAGGCCTACCTGGTGTCCAAAGGCATTGAGAAAAACCGTGTCTACACCGAAGGCAAGGGCGAGAAGCAGCCTGTGGCTGACAACAAGACCAAAGAAGGTCAGGCCAAGAATCGTCGCGTTGAGATTGAAGTGGTTGGCACGCGCACCAACAAATAAGCGCCTCACAGCGTTTAGGTAGGCCCCGGCCTGCCAATAAAAACCCCGCTTAAGCGGGGTTTTTTAATGGTGGCTTTGGGCCTGCATGCCGCGAAGGGCCGCCCTGTTTTGGACAAGGTGTTTTCAAACTACCGATAATTCACTCATGAACGCCACTGTCAACGCCGACCCAGCCGAACTTGCCAAATTTTCAGACTTGGCCCACCGTTGGTGGGACAAAGATGGTGAATTTCGGCCCCTGCATGACATCAACCCCTCGCGACTGGCTTGGATCAACGGGCTGTCGCCGCTGGCAGGTGCCAGTGTTCTGGATGTTGGTTGTGGCGGTGGCATTCTGGCCGACGCCATGGCCCGCGCCGGCGCCGCCGTGACTGGCATTGACCTGGCCGCCAAGGCCCTTCGGGTAGCGCAGTTGCACGCCCTTGAAGCACAGACCACTGGTGTACATTACCGCGAGATCAGTGCCGAAGGGCTCGCGGCTGAACAAGCCGGCAGCTTTGATGTTGTCACTTGCATGGAAATGCTGGAGCACGTGCCCGACCCTGCCTCCGTCGTCCGCGCCTGCGCCAGCTTGGTCAAGCCCGGTGGTTGGGTGTATTTCTCTACCCTGAACCGCAGCCCCAAGTCCTTCCTTTTTGCCATTGTCGGGGCGGAATACCTTCTTAATCTGCTGCCTCGGGGCACCCATGACTATGCCAAGCTGATTCGGCCCAGTGAACTGGCCACTTACTGCCGTGCAGCCAGCCTGCAACTGGAACA
>Ga0247838_1007087_pt1 | contig 10215 bp, 2 predicted proteins | sample LaCruzMarch2015__5_FD_189097 | JGI IMG/M metagenome (GOLD analysis project Ga0247838, IMG submission 189097) | Freshwater microbial communities from meromictic Lake La Cruz, Castile-La Mancha, Spain - LaCruzMarch2015_15m | ecosystem: Environmental > Aquatic > Freshwater > Lake | place: Spain... | reverse complement strand
GGTCGCGCGTAGACTTACTCCCTTACTAAGATAGCTCACTCTTTTTCATATCATCTAGATCGTCCCATCTTGAGACTCTATCATTCTAAAGTGGTGCTCTATTGATTGATCGTCTTCACGACATCAGATTATTCATCGCCGTAGCGTTATCGGCATCGTTATTCTCGTTCGCCTCCATCAACCGGCAACGAATTCCGTCCAATATTCGCCCTTCTGCGATAAAAAGTGTAAGATTCACCAAGGCACGTGCACCATGGCTACTCGCGAGATGCAGTTTACCCACAAGGCCTTGGTGCCAGTCAAGGTCGGCGGCCATACCGTCAATCTCTACCCGGTTTTCGACGCTTCCATGTCGGCGGCCGAACGCGCACATGGTTTCCATGTGTGCAAAAGTAACCTCACCGCGACATCGTTATCGCCTCGTCAGATTCTCAACGCCATGGGTCATCAGACCGGCCAGAGTGCTGTTGTCGAAGGTGAAGTCGCGGGCCTTCTCCGCCACTTTCAGGATCACTGGACAAACTTTCGGAATCTGACCATTGTCAGCTGGCACGACTCCGCCGGTACCATTATTAACAACACCACCGTGGCCGGAGACCCGTCAACCTTATTACCGGTCCAAAACGGTCCCTTGGCTGCTTGCCGTCAGCCGGATGTCAAGTTCGTCAGGGTTCAGGTGTCTGTCGACTACACATATGTCATGAGGGGGGTCAACCCCATTCGCCTCGATTTTTACGTCGAGCTGCCTCAATCATCAACCCAAATGGTGAACGGCGCGGGGAATGCCTACACTTTGGTCACATACGCCGGTCCGGCGGACCTTCGCACGTTAGATACTAACCAAACCGCTGCAGCCATCCTCAACATCACGTATCAAACTAAACCAGGGCAGATTCAGGCTCCCGTTTTTGGTGCAACGGCCGCGACTCTTACTCAAGATCATGCCATGATGGAGATCGAATCCAAGATTCTCAGGGTATGCATGGATGCTGTGTTCGCCGATATCTTCTTAGCGGTTGCTCCTAACTTTACTAATCAGCCCGAGGCTGCTCTTGAGTACGTCAAGCAGATATTCACCGACTCCGATGGTAAGGAGGTGTACCGCCCAGTCCAGGAGTATTACTCGCAGATCATGGGGGCTATTCAGCCATTCGTTGCGCAGCGATCCTTCCCCGTCAACGTGGTCGAGAAATTTAAGAGCAACATGGACCCCGGTCTCTCCAAATTCTTCAAGCAGGTTTTTCCAACTTGGTCCGATACCGTGCCCCTAGAGGGAGGCCTCCAATTAGCCGCCCTTCGTGCGATGCTGAAGGCGGCTCAGACAGCTGAGGAGAATAGGAAACTGATCTCCCATGAGGCGTCGGCTGCCTTAAATGCAACTGGCTTCATGTATCAGGGTGCTCAGATCAATGCCAGCCAAGCTGAGAAGACGATTGCTAACCATAAGAGAAAGGACGGCACACCCATCATTTGCTTTGGATGCGGCGGGCAGCATTCGTGGTCAGCTCGTCAGCCTGACAAATCCTTTGTCGTTATCTGCCCCAACAAAGACAAGCCTGGAATCAAGGAGGCAGCAGATGCTAAGATCGCCGAGCTTCGTGCAAAGCGCAAGAAGAAGGATGGTAACGATAAGCGCAAGAAGCAGAAGACATCCTCCAATACTGCATCCAGTGACTCCACTTCGGTCGTTGAGAAAGCCCCTAATGGCAGGGTGGTCTTTGTCGCTCGTGTTATGGTAAATTCCAGCGAAATGCGCCAACCCATGCCAATCGCGGTTAGCCAGACCATGCCCCATATGCTCTTGGGGCTTGGCCCCACCGAAGAGACACCTAACTGCCCTGACATTCGGTGTGCAGTCGACACTTGCGCCGGGTTGAACACTGGGAGCTACCGATACCTCATGGCTTTAGCCCGAAAGTTCCCTCACTGCCTATACCGGATTTACACCTCAGAGCAGTTTGCCCCCATTGTGCTATCGGGCATTGTCCAGGATGGGGAAAATGCGGTGACGACGTCGTTGGACTGCACTTTCCAGTTCTACCTCCCTTACACTCTACGTGGTGATGGTGGCTCGTGCATGATCTCCATTGCTGCTGGTAAGGATGTTGCCGTCAATGTTATACTTGGCATTCCGTTCATTCTGGCCATGAAGATGAACCTGGACTTCGTCGACATGGTTGCAACATGCAACGCGCTCGACCATGCACCCTTCCCAATGGAATTGCGTCGGACTTCTAATGTTGTCCCTACTGACGTAGAAGTGAATACAGCAGAACCAGTTGGTGACGTTCTTGCTCAACTCGAGCGCTTTGATCAAAGTTACTCTGCTCAGATTGCCAGCATACCCCACAGAATGCTTGGTGATGGCGATGGCCCGGGCACGTCGGCAATGAGGACGGGCCGCTGGGGTCCCAAGGGTACTCCCACCACTTCCGCTGCGGCAAGCTCTTCCGCTGCGGCGAGCTCTTCCGCTGCGGCCACTTCAGTGTTGCCACCTGATTCTACAGCAACACCCCCTATTATCTTGTCCAACGGTCAAAATATGATCCACCACAGCGAAGAACGGATGGTAAAATTCATGTGAGTACAATTGTACGTCACTCTTGATCCGTGATGCATCGTTTCAAGCCCCGTGTTCTGTAGCTATGTGACGGCCATTGTCGTGGAGAATGCATATCAGTTATGATTGCTCTCCCGATGTTTAGGACATTGTTCCAGCGGAATTTGCCTCTGCACTATTTAGGACGTTGTTTCCCATTTTTTAGTTAATGATTGATGAATAAGCACCAGTTGGTCCTTCCAATCATTACTCTTTAGTGTGCTGGCACTGTGCCCACTCTTCTTTCAGACCATCTCTCATTGTGTCTTTGTCTCTTTCTTGGTATCTCGATTCTAGTCCACGTGATTCAATTGGGGATGGGAACCAACCATTGGCGCTCTCTTCCGAGCCTGGCGCACTAATTAAGTTGGCACCAAAGCCTAAGCGGCGTAAGCAACATCACAACATCTTCTTGGATGACCGAGGATTTCCGGATCAGTCTGACGAGTTCGACTATTTGCTTCATAATGTAGACGCTCGTCCCGTCCTCCGAAAATTGCTTCACCCAGCGCCTGCCCTCGATGGTCCAGTAGATCCTGAATTCTTGTCAGTCTTCGACCCAGCGGTGCATGAATCTCAGATGCGGGAAGATTTGGACTTATCCCACCTCGCGCTCGATGTTCAGGAGCAGGTGTATGGCATTATACGCGAGTTTTGGTCAGTATTTGATGGCAAAGGCTATACTGTACCCGTTAAGAATTACGAATGCATTATTGATACCGGAACGGCTAGCCCCATCGCGGTGAAGAAAATCAATTATGGCGAGCATGAGATCCCGATTATGAGGAAGTGTGTTGCCAAACTAGCTGAAGTGGGTCACATCCGTCAGATTCATGACGGCGGGTGGTTATTCAAAGCCTTGCTTGCCCCAAAACCCCATCAAGAGCATATCCGCAATATTGACGATTTCATTTGGCGGTTTTGTGTGAATTACATTCCATTGAATATGGTGACAAAAGCAATTGCGTATCCCATCCCTCGGTGCGACTCGGCTGTCCACAGCGAATTTGGTTGTGGTCCCAAAGGGTATATGTGGTTATATGATGCGCCTCAAGGATACCATCAACTACGCGTCGCTCTTGAAAGTCAGCCTAAACTTGCATTTCAAGGACCTGACGCGATTAAATGGACTTACAATGTCATGCCCTTTGGCCCAACTAATGGTCCCGCGACTTTTATTAACTTCGCCCATGATGTCTGCTCGGTGTGGCAAGAGTACGCGCGAAAACTAGGCGTTCCCATTGGTGTCGAATTTGACACTCGTATCATTGTCGACGATTTTGTGAATTGGGGTGCTACCCTGGCACTGTCACTATTATACATACGCTGTCAGTTGACTGTGTGCCAAGCTTACAATCTTTCTCTCAGTCTCAAGAAGATGCGCATCTTTCCTCAACGTTTTGAATTTGTTGGTTTCGACGTTACTCCAGATGGCAATTTTCCTGCCAAATCAAAGCACGTCCTCCTTGAGAACTGGCTCAAGCCTACCGATGTTCGCGACGTTGCTAAATTCATTGGCTTCGGACAATTCTATGCACGTTTCATCCCACATTTTGAACTCCGTATTACCAAACTTCGCAGTCTTGTCGGCAACGATTATTCACAGTCACTTGGTGATAGTTGGACGCCGCAAGCCCAAGCCGAATTTGATGACATTCGCAAGGCTATATTGGATGATCCGTGTATTAAGCGATTCGATTCCAGCAAGCTGGTAGTGCTTCGGACCGATTTCTCTTCATTCGGCTTTGGCTGGGTCCTCCTTCAGCATGGGGACGATGCTGCATCTGTTGCTGCCGCTCAGGACTATCGCGATGGTAAAGGCTTCTCATTCATGACCAAAACTTCTCAGGCAACACTCCATCCAGTGTGCTTTGGAGCTCGTCGAACACGCGGCAATGAATCTCGATTGCATTCCCACCTTGGCGAGGGATTTGCGGGTGACTACGGCATCAATAAATGTCGACAATATCTCTTTGCTCAGCGATTTGTTTGGGTTACAGATTGTTACGCCATTAAATTTATCATGTCCTATGATGGGTCGAACCCTGCTATTCTTCGACTGCAGATGAGACTGATGTGCTGGGATGTCGATATCGTTCATCGCCCCGATACCGAACTCGTCGATGCAGATTATTGGTCCCGTCTCGGTGTCGACTTAGAGTATGATCCCTTATATACTCAGTATTTACAACAGACTCGGCAGTATCGTACGTCGCACCCGGCAGTGGCGGAATTGCCAATGTTGCCTGAGAATATGCCTTATTACCGAGGACCAAGAATTAAACCCACTGCAGACGAGTCTGCGGCTGAGACGTTACACATCCAAACACTGATGACGGCTTTCGCCAATCCTGTGCAAAAGAATTCCACCACGCTGTGTATTACGCCCATTCGGTTTTTGACGTCCCGACGCGGTGCGGTCTCCGCACCAGAAACTGCCAGGGCAATGTATAATTCAGAGTTTGCTTCCTATGCATTTCAGGTGTCAGAATTTTCATGGGCGGTTTATAACTTCTCCAACGGCCATTTCGTGTCATCGATTCAGTCACTGACCTTATCGTTTACAGTTCGCGTTGGCTGCGATACCACACAACGTGGGCGCTCATTATTTGGGGAATTTGCTCCTGAGGCACAGGTATTCAGCACTGGCAATGACTTTCTCAATCACATCCGCTCTTCAGGCGACCGATCGGTCTTACATGGATATTTGATTAATACGTTCCGATTTCGTACGACCGAGATTACTAATACATTCTGGACACTCCAGTTACAGATCGTCGCTCAGCTCCGTCTTATACGGTCCACGTCCGTGATAGTAGCACTGGTGATACCCGACCTCGATGGATCCGCTACTGCCAAATTCGTTAAAGGACTCGAAAAAACCCATTGGCTCGTGACTTCTCAAAAAGTTCATTACGTTGACATCGGCGACTCTGTTGATGATTCGTGTATTATTATCACGGCGGTGCACTCGTCATGCGCTCCACAGGTGGATCCTATCCAGCTTATTCTGCCTCCAAAAAGCGAACCGCCGCCAATAGCAGCGTATATACACGAACCTTTTAACGACCCTCGGTATTCGGTGTCTTACGGCAGGGGTGACACCTTGTTCAATTCAGATGACGGTTGTCAGCTAACATGCAACGACCCACCAGCCCGTGAGTCATTAATACCTCCCAGTGTTAAGTATGCGTACAGCCTTCACAGAGAAGGAGACCAATTAGCTACTACTGCAGGAGCTATGGTTTTGTCTTCCTCTGGCTTGTGCCCTCCCTTCGAATGGTGTTCTACCCAGAACGTGTTCCAGCATCTTTTTGGCATCGAATTCAATCACAGCGGGCATGTTTATGTTCGTCCATTTTCGACTTTTGAGTTTACGCGATGCTTCAACCTGACTGAAAACCTCCAATATCGCCTCAGCCATGATGATTACAAGTTTGCTCTAGACGCAGCAGTACCTGCATTCACATCAGCGTGGCTATTTTCACAGATTAATGCGACATTAGAGGTACTTCGAGCCTCCAATACAGAAATCTTCTCTCCAAATCAGATTGCAGCCCCAGCTTCCACTATTCAGACACTGCTGAACGGGTGTACTAGTACGAAGTTACCATCGCATTCGCGTTGGGTGACGGCGTATCAAAACGACAAAGAGATGATGACAATAAAGAAGCTCGTTCTCAATCCGTCTTCAATTTCGAATACGACTCTCGCCGACGTCAACTATAATTATCGTATGCCCTTACGGAGATCACAAATAGTGATTGAAGATGATATGCTCATCTTTCGTGAACCTATCTCAGGTACTACGTCATTCACGAGACTTCAGATAGTCCCGAAAGAGTTGTATAATATCATCTTTATCGCGTTTCACGCTAACCCAATTGGCGCACATCTGAACGCTTATCGGACATTACATCGAATTCGATTGCGTTTCTATTTTCCGAATATGTGGAAGTATATCACTCGCATGTGTAATGCATGCCCTGGTTGTGCATTGTCTAACCCTACAAAACGCACCTCTTCAGAACTTGTTTATAACTTTCCTGTTCAGGCACCTTTTGTCGTGATTCACTTCGACGCTTATACGGCAGGGAAGCATCAAAGTTTCGAAGGTAATGACTGCTATCTGATCGGCTGCTGCGGGATGACAGGCTTTGCGTGCTCCGAGCCAGTCTCACAACCTAGCGCTAAGACCTTTGCTTCCGCGATCATGAAAATTTTACTTCGATACGGGTTCTGTGCCACTGCGGTGCTTGATAAGGACAGTAAATTCTACGGCGTGTGTCGCGAGGCATTAGACTTGCTTCAGATTAACTGCCACGTATTATCTGGGAATAACCATAATGCCATGATGGTTGAACGTATCTGCCGTTATTTGAACAGGAGTTTGAAGATTTTTTGTTCCGAGCGAACTTCAGTCAGAGTGTCCCAAGAGGCGATACTTTTATCATTATATGCGTGGAACTCTTGCCCAATACCTGGCACCGATATTTCGCGAAGCTTTTGTGCTCTTGGCCGAGAATTTGCCTTTCCAATTGATTATTGCACGAATAAGCACTGGGAACTGACTTCTTCGTTACCTGCGATCGAGTCGTACTCAAAGAATCTCGCTATACAGTTAGAGGCGAGTGCCGAAGTAGCCAAGATATTGGTCGAGGAAACCCGTGCGGCTCACAGAGAGTTCATCAACGCTCGCCGGCCCAATCCAAAAATATATGCTATCGGTGATACTGTATTTGCTCGCCGTGCTGTTAAATCTAACGCGTCTCGTGGCCAGGTTGGCAAGTTGCAGTATGCTTACACAGGTCCGTGGCGGATAACTAAAGTTCTCGACGGTGCTTCTTACGAACTTCAGCACCTACGCCACGCGGACAAGAAAGAAAAGAAACATGCTTCAGATCTGTCTCCGTATCCTGAGGAGTTGATTGCCTTTGAACCTCTGGATGGGCCCGACAATCGTTATGGGCAACTGCATAAACCGATTTCGGCAGAACGATTTGACGACGCTGGTCTGCACGGATTTCTTCCCTCCAACCCATACCGACAGCACGATGAGGATATTCCATCTAATTATCTTATGGCAAAGGAACGTTTTAAGTGGCCATCATTATCTGATTTAAATGATGAGCTAGATAAGGAATTATGGGATTCAGATCCGGATGCAAAGCAATGGCGGGCGGCAGAGCTCGTGCACGAATTCGTGCCTGCACTCAACACTACTACTGTCAATGCATTACGTCAGGGTTTACCGGACATAGCTCCAGGCCCTCCTCCTTCAGCTCCAAGCACGGTCAAACCAACGATTCCAACTCTTTCCGCACTTAACGCTGCCATGATAATGTCCGCCGACAGGCTGTTCTTCATCAGCATCAATATTGGCACGAACAACGTCCGAGAATGGCGGCTGGTACGACTTAATTACGATATCTCAATCAGTCATTCACCATCTTGCCTGGAGACTGGGAAGTTCCTATTCGAGTTCTACCGCTGCCACCCTTCAGACTGGCGATTTAATGCGATAAATCAGCGTTTTTGGCTTCAATATTTCAAAGAAGTCGATTTACTTCATCCTGATCAGGCTGCCGACAATCATTTAATTAAGCCGTCGGACTCATCTAATGCGTATGCTATTAAGAATAATTTGGTGGTAGCCTCGAAATACATTAATGTGCTTCACGAGGACACGTTCATCCACGGCCCCTTCAACTTTGCTACCGTCCATAATCGTAAGACCCGCGATCGGATTGGGCAAGAGGACTGGCAGGTTTTGGCAAGTCATAGCCATATGTTTCAGAACTCAATACCGAGCTTCGATGTCCCAGCTTATTCCATTCATGTCGATAACGGAGTCCATGCTAGCTGTCCTGGCAATCATCAGAACATATTCAATCATATGTTCGAGCGTTTAAACAGTGATGACGAATCGCTGTTTAGTAACACTGACGATACTGAGATCGGTTCACCGAAAGGTGGTACCGCTGTGTAATTTCACCAATTTGCACACTTGTTTTCCATCGACAAAAGGTCTTTGGTGCTTGTGTTGTATACCCCCCATGAGTTTTTGGCTTCATTTGGGAGGTCTTTTTATCTTGATGTATTGGTGCATCTATTATTGATTTAGAATTTGAGTTTAGTGGCGTCTCTTGTCCTTTGGAGTCCCTTGTCTTTTGGAGTCCCTTGTCATTCGTGTCTCATGTGAGCGCCGACAAGTATTTTTGGGTCGCTTAAGGACAGTGGTCCTTGGAGCTCATGACTCGTGACTCGTGACTCGGGATATTAGTGACGGTGTCCGATGTGACACGGAGTTTTCTGTCGACGTGGTTTCTGTTCGATCTGTTCTGGTCGCGCGTAGACTTACTCCCTTACTAAGATAGCTCACTCTTTTTCATATCATCTAGATCGTCCCATCTTGAGACTCTATCATTCTAAAGTGGTGCTCTATTGATTGATCGTCTTCACGACATCAGTTCATATATTCATCGCCATCTGACTACATAGTCTTCTCGGCATCTTTGTTCTCACGTTCGCCTCCATCTTACGGCAGCGAAATCCGTCCAATACTCGCCCTTCCGCGATAGTTAAGTTCAACGGTGCACGTGCACCATGGCCACTTGGCTCTATCAATTGATCGTCTTCACGACATCAATTATATTCATTATATGCTCGCCGTCCGACCATCCAGTCTTCTCGGCGTCATCATCTTCTTTGTTCAGTCCTTTTCTAGGAGACGAACGGCCTAATATTCGTCCTTCGACGATACAAAATACAAGTTCAACCAGCCATCATGGCCATCGAGACGTGCACTTCGTCCACAAGCCATTGGTGCAAGTGAAGACCTACTGTGCCCGTCAGTCTATACCCTGCGCATGATGTGGCCATGTCGGCCGCCGAGCATGCACATGGGTTCCATGTGATCCAAGAACGGCGAATATTAAGCCACGTCAATTACTCAACGCCTCCAACCAACAGGCTCCTCTATTGATCAACTTACGATCTCAGCATCTTTATCAGTGCTCATCGACGATATGTCATCATCGACATCGTTCTTGTCGTTTGCCTGCGTCTTTCGGCAACGACAACGGTCCTATATTCATCCAAGTTCGGAGTAATTCATCTGACTAATTCACCGTACCTCATCATCTATTGTGACGAGCAGACGTCCATGCCTTACCCATGGCACCATCCACTCCTACATCAGGACCTTTGTCTGCTTGTACAGTATCATGATTAATGTGGATGTGCTACTATTAGCAGCAGCATTGAGGCCACGTTGTTGGGCCTGACTTTAGTCGATCTGCGATTGACTCATGCACTAGCATTCGCACCGGGTAATACGAGTATTTGTTTACGGTTTGCTACTTTGCTAACCCTTTTTGGTCCTTCGTATGTCCTATTATACATCAGACACCGTGATGAGGATACTGATGATGATTCAGCCACGTGTTGTTACGTGGGATACTGATGATGACAGAGTGTCCGATTTGGACCTGATGCTGCTCCTTACTACTATTGCTGCTTCAGCCAGCCCTACTACCACTGCTGCTTCAGCCAGCACGTCTACATATGGCACCGTCTGGCCTTGTGGAGCTTGCGTATCCATGTGGATCGCTCAG
>Ga0247838_1007069_pt1 | contig 10238 bp, 6 predicted proteins | sample LaCruzMarch2015__5_FD_189097 | JGI IMG/M metagenome (GOLD analysis project Ga0247838, IMG submission 189097) | Freshwater microbial communities from meromictic Lake La Cruz, Castile-La Mancha, Spain - LaCruzMarch2015_15m | ecosystem: Environmental > Aquatic > Freshwater > Lake | place: Spain... | reverse complement strand
ATTTTAAACAACGGTAAAAGGCGGAAAAGCTTTTTCAAATATGGTCTAACTTTTATCGCAACAGTACTTTTAAATGCTGAATTTCAATCAAATATAGATATTTTTAAATTTTTGTCATGTACTTAGCCTAAATTATTAAATACTTGAAGTTCCACATTAGTTAAATCTTGTTCTATTTCAATATTTACAAAATTACGAAATGGATTTGGATAGTATTTAATTTTGGAGTTATGCATCAAACTTTGATTATCTGTAAAAACCTCAATGCTTAATGGATCATATAATCTGAATGTTGCAATATCATTGTTCCCAATTGAATTATTAATTATAAATAAGCCATCGGAATTTATATAGTTTCCGGCAAACATTCCTGTAAAAAACAAGTTTCCTTTATTATCACCCGTTATTGATTTTCCATAATCATTTCCAAAACCAATGACACTTCTTGCCCATTTTGCGGCTCCTAAACTGTCATATCGTGCTACAAACATTTCCTGAGCATTTTGTACAGAATTTATTAAGGTTAAATTGTCCAGATTTAATACTGAACTTTGATAATAACCTGTCGTGTATATATTTGAATTTTTATCAACAAAAATGCCATTTATTGAACTGTTATTTGCATTATCAGTTGTAGTTTTTACCCAAACAACATCGCCATTTGCGTCATATTTCGACAAATACAAACAGTTGTTAGTGGATGAAGCTTTAGATACATTATACAAACCAAAAGTGGCATTTGAACTTTTATAATTACCTCCTACATAAGCATTTCCAAGCGTATCAACTGCAATACTTGTTCCATCTTCATTATCTAAACCTCCAGATTTCTTAGTCCACTTAAGTAAACCTGCCTCATCGAACTTTGCAACGAACATGTCTTGTGTTCCATTTGAAGAGGAATTTGATAATAATGTTGAACCCGCATTCATTACTGAACTTTTGAATGACCCAGTAATAAAAATATTGCTTTTTTGGTCGACTGCTAATGCAATTCCTACATCATGATTTGTTCCACCCATCATTTTAGCCCATACACCTGTCCCAACACTTGTTAACTTATACAGAAACACATCCTGATAACCTGGCGTAGCATTTGCAATACTTTTATTTGCAAATGTAAAAAGCCCATCTTGAAAATGTCCTGTTAAATATATATTATCTGTTTTATCAGTAGCGACTCCAATAACTGAGCAACTATAACTACTAGCAGAAGGAGTTTTAGCCCATAATACATTCCCATCTTTATCATATTTAGCTAAATACATTTTCCCGTAAGTATAAGCATTACTATTTGACAATACTGTTGTACCAAATGTTGCAGTATATCCACTAAAATGACCACCAACAATAATGTTATCTTCTGAATCTAATGCAGCACACAAGCCATAAACAAACTCATCTTTAGCTGTTGTTTTAGCCCACAATACATTCCCGTCTTTATCATATTTAGCGATAAAAAAATGAGCATCGCCTGAATAGGTGTGCTTTAACGTAATGTTCCCAATCGTAAACTCCGAACTTCTAAAATATCCAACGACATAAGAGTTTCCATTCTTGTCACAGACTATAGACTGTGACAAATCTTCATATGTCCCGCCAGAACCATTAAACCACATAGTTGAAGGTTCAATTGCATGCAAACTACTTGAAATAAACGAAATGCAAATTAAAATTAAAAAAAAATAGCTTTGTGCTTTCAGTTTATTTACCGACATAATTAATCGTTTTTTTTAAGTTATATGTAAAAAATGTTTATTTTGCAAAAATACTAAAAATATTGTACACATGAAACATTCTTTCAAAAATAATTAACAACTATTTGAATCTTCAATTTTCTTCAATTTATGATTTACAAGTCTGCACAAATAATACTATTCAATTTTACTTGGCATTTTTTTGAATATTTAGTATTTGTCTGTATCTTTGCACCCCTAAATAAATTTCGACACAAAAAATGAAACAATTCAAACGAACCACCGTAACTTCTGCTTTGCCTTATGCCAATGGCCCTGTACATATCGGACACTTGGCTGGCGTATATATTCCTGCTGATATTTATGTGCGCTACCTACGCTTGAAAGGCGAAGAAGTGCTTTTTATTGGAGGTTCCGACGAACACGGTGTGCCAATTACCATAAAAGCTAAAAAAGAAGGTGTTACACCGCAGGATATTGTGGATCGTTATCATGGAATTATCAAAAAATCGTTCGAAGATTTTGGTATTACGTTCGATATTTATTCGCGAACCTCATCGGCTACGCATCGCGAAGTGGCTTCGGGAATTTTTAAAACGATTTACGACAAAGGTGGCTTTGTTGAAAAAACCAACGAACAATATTTTGACGAAACAGCGCAACAATTCCTTGCCGACCGCTATATTACCGGAAAATGTCCGCATTGCGGCAACGAAAATGCTTATGGAGACCAATGCGAAGCTTGCGGAACATCATTGAGTCCAACCGATTTGATTAATCCAAAATCGGCTATTAGCGGTGCTGCTCCCGTTATGCGCGAAACCAAACACTGGTATTTGCCACTCGACCAACACGAAGCATGGTTGCGCCAATGGATACTCGAAGACCACAAAGAATGGAAGCCAAACGTGTACGGACAATGCAAAAGCTGGCTCGACATGGGCTTGCAACCACGTGCCGTAAGTCGCGACCTCGATTGGGGAATTCCTGTTCCCGTAGAAGGTGCCGAAGGAAAAGTGCTGTATGTGTGGTTCGATGCGCCAATTGGTTACATTTCGAACACTAAAGAATTACTCCCTGATTCGTGGGAAAAATGGTGGAAAGATGACGAAACACGTCTGCTTCACTTTATTGGAAAAGACAATATTGTGTTCCACTGTATTGTTTTTCCTGCTATGCTTAAAGCAGAAGGTTCGTATATTTTACCCGAAAATGTTCCTGCTAATGAGTTCTTAAATCTCGAAGGCGACAAAATATCCACTTCGCGCAATTGGGCGGTGTGGTTGCATGAATATTTGGAAGAATTTCCCGGAAAACAAGATGTATTGCGTTATGTATTAACAGCTAACGCACCCGAAACGAAGGACAACGATTTTACTTGGAAAGATTTTCAGGCACGTAATAATAATGAATTGGTAGCCATTTTTGGTAACTTTATCAATCGTGCATTGGTGCTAACCCAAAAATATTACGATGGCAAAGTGCCTGCGTTGGGTGAACTCACCGACTACGACAAAACTACGCTCGAAGAATTTGTAAACGTAAAAGCGGATGTAGAGAAACTGCTTAACAATTTCCGCTTCCGCGATGCGCAAAAAGAAGCTATGACATTGGCTCGTATTGGCAATAAATATTTGGCTGATACCGAACCATGGAAAGTGGCCAAAACAGATATGGAACGTGTAGCAACCATTATGCACTTGAGTTTGCAGATTGCTGCTAATCTGGCTATTGCATTCGAGCCATTTTTACCTTTTACTTCAGCCAAATTGCGCACCATGCTCCAACTTTCAACTTTCGACTGGAAGGAATTGGGTCGCATTGATTTGCTAAAAGCCGGTGACCAACTTGGAACTCCCGAATTGCTTTTTGAGAAAATTGAAGACGAAACCATAGCTGCACAAGTTCAAAAATTACAAGATACTAAAATTGCCAACGAAGCTGCTGCTTACAAACCCAATGCAGTAAAGGAAAATGTGGCTTTCGACGATTTTATGAAAATGGATATTCGTGTAGCCACTGTGCTCGATTGCCAAAAAGTACCCAAAGCAGACAAGTTGCTCCAGTTTAAACTGAACGACGGTATGGGCGAACGTACTATTCTATCTGGAATTGCCGCTTCGTATCCAAATCCCAAAGAACTAATTGGCACACAAGTTTGCTTTATTGCCAACTTCGAGCCCCGCAAATTACGCGGCATTATGAGCGAAGGCATGATTCTTTCGGCCGAAGATGCTGATGGAAAATTGGTGTTGATTCGCCCAAGTGCAGTGGTAACGAATGGTGTGGAAGTGAAATAAAAAACAAACTCTAACCCATCCCGATAAAAGAATCGGGATAAATTGCTGGGAATTTAAAAAGCATCAATCGGATTTATTCTGGTTGATGCTTTTTTAATATTAGAAAGCTGGGGTATTTATGATGCAAAAGCCGATTCAACAAAGAATTTCAAATATATAAAAACTAAGAAAAGCTATGCGAATCGTTAATTATTTGTAATTTACACCATATAACTAATTAATTAGTTATACAATTAAACTATTAGTTATATATTTGCCTTCATGAATTTTTAATACAGAATATTATGGAAACAAAAGAATTGACTAAAGTTGAACTACAGCTAATGAATGTGCTTTGGGATATCGAAAAAGGATTTGTAAATGATATTTTAGAAGAATTACCCGAGCCAAAACCGGCTTACAATACCGTTTCTACCTTTATGCGCATTTTAGTGTCCAAGGAGTTTGTGGCATTTAATAGTTTCGGTAAAAGTCATCAGTATTATCCATTAATTTCGCGCGAGCAGTATATGGAAGGATTTATGGTGGGTGTAAAAAACACCTTCTTTAGCGGTTCGCTACGTTCAATGATTTCTTTTTTTGCAAAGAAAGAAAACCTAACCACTAAAGAGATTGAGAATATTATTGAAATACTCAACGACAATAAAAAACCCGATCTATGAACACAGAGCTGTTAACATTAGGGTTGCAAATTGGTAAATATATCATTGCCACTGCATTATTGGTTTTGATTTACCTATTTTTGTTTAGAGGCAAAGCGAGTTTCAATCAGTCGCGCTTATTTCTGCTGACTCTACCATTTTTATCTATACTGCTATCGCAATGGAATATTACGATATACACTCCTCCTACTAAATATGTGGAAATTACTGCTCCAGTAATCAGCAATAATAATTTTGCCACCGAAAGCACATTTCAATACAATCAAAAAGAAAACAATGTAAATATTTCGACAAAATCCGAGGCAATTAAAACAAATGTAATCAGCGGATTATCAATTACTAATACGATTATCTTATGCTTTGTTTTAATTGCAATTTCGTTATTAGTTCCGGCAATTTGGCAATGGATTATATTATTGAGAATTCGAAAAAGTGGAAAAATTTCAAAATACAATGACTTTGAAGTTGTAACAAACTCGACTATCCCTACGCCGTTTTCGTTTTATAAAACAATTTTCATAAACGAAAGTCTGAAAGGGAAAAAACAGGAAATAATTCTTAAACATGAAAGTTGGCACATAAAGCACCGACACTATATTGATGTTTTTATTATTGAATTTATAACGCGTTTGTTTTGGCTTAATCCACTGCTTTGGTGGGTGCGTAAGGAATTACGAAGTGTTTGCGAATTTCAGACCGACAAAAGTGTGCTGGAAGATGGACAAGAAATATACACTTACCAAACACTTATTCTTGAGGAAGTTATGGAGCAAAGCTCATTTTTAGCAAATGGGTTTAATAATTCATTTACTAAGAAACGGTTTATTACCATGAAAAATAATCAAAAAGTACGATTTAATAGTTTGAGAGGCATTTTGCTTCCTTTCTTCCTATTGATGATTTTTGGTAGTCTTTCGTTTAGCATTGGAAAACAAAAAACCGAATACATTGTAAAAGAAGTAAATAAAAACAAAGTAGAGAAAGCAGTTGAAGTAATTAGCAATGCAAATGACTCAACAATAAATGACCTAAAAATTAAAAACGCAAATGATTCATTAATAACAAGTAAAAATTATGAGAGAGATATTGTCGAAATAACAGATTCAATTAAAGTTGGAAACAAAAAAATTGCTATTAGTAAAGAAATGGAGGAAATAAACGACAAACACATTCAAACTCTATCAGAAGGATTAGGAATAGCAAGTATTCTGTTAGATAAATTAGCCGAAAGTGACGATAAAGAGTATTATAGAAGTAATTTACCTTCTATATTCAACTCGTTAAATATGTTATTTAATTCAAAGAAAAAATTCGATAAGTATGACTTCTCTGATGAATATATTAGTACAATCACGAAAACGACTTTGATAAAAAGTTCCATTAATTTTTTATCGGTGAAAGCTGAATTAAACAAATTGAAATTTGAAAAATCGGCAAAAGTTAAATTTGAAAATTTTGGTAAATTATGGAATCAAGTGAGTATTGATAATTTGATTTGGCCAATTATTAGACAGAAAAAGTACACAATTGTAGAATCGAACAGTTCAGTGCCAAACACAACTGCTGAACCAACAAAGGAAGAATTAATAAAGAAACGCGATGGAAAAATCTGGAATGAGGCTTACAGGGCAACAGACAATCAAGTAAAGGCATTTGCTGTGCCATTTTCCACAACATCTGTTATTGATAGAATTGAAAATGATTTGTCAGCTAAGGAAACCAAAGTAACACTTTTAATACCAATACTTTACAATAATCACTGGGTAAGGTTTGATAGAAGTTATGAAATAAACGATTTGGAAACGAATGATAAATATCTAATTCGAAGATTGGAAAATGGATTGCCACTAAATAAAACAATTATCATAAGCAACAAAATGAATAAAATGGTTTCAATTACATTAATATTTCCATTATTAAACTCAAAAACACAACGGATTGATATTGTTGATAATGTAACTGATTATTCGGAAATAATGACCAATAATGCTGGACATCTTGTTTTCAAAAACATTTTTGTTCCTGCCTATTTGGTAACCAAAATAAAATCAGGAAAGATTTACAAATAATACAATTAATAACTCCAAATCTCATGAAAAAAACTTCTATCACAGCATTAATCATGCTCATTTTCACAGGTTTTTGCTTTGCTCAAACCACAATTCCCAATCCTAAAACAGGATTAAGTACTGCAGGTAATATTCAAATCAGTAAAATTGAACTATCCGACACAGCAACAATTCTTAGTTTCGATGTGCAATACACACCAAAATGGTGGATAAATATACCACTCCAAACTTTTATTCAGCCTGTAAATTCGAACGAAAAATATTTTGTAAAATACAGTGAGGGAATTCAACTGAATAAGAATTTCTTTATGCCCGAAAGTGGAAAAACAAGTTATCGGTTATTTTTTGCAGCATTACCCAAAGGTACTGAAACTATTGATTTTGGCGAAGCTAACGATGGCGGTAGCTGGTTTATTTATGATATTGCCTTAAAAGCTACAAACACCAAACTCATTTTACCCAAAGAGCTGTATGCGAATTGGTTTAGTGTTGCTACCGGCGATTGTGAGTTGAGCATTCATGATAAATATGTGATTTATAAAAGTCAATTGTGGAGCTATGATCAATACACAGTCGGCAAAGCAGTGAATAGTATAAAGCTAACTGCCAGCAATGGAAATTCACTAATTATCTATTTCAAAGCCGACAAAGCGGGTAGCTATCTGTTTGGCGAAACAGCTACGGAATTAAAGCAGTATTGCAACAGCAGGGCTGAAGCAATGAAAACTGCTACCATCGATAATACATTTTACGAACTTCCCATTTTTAAGCTCGACACTGCAACGTACAGTGGTTATATAAAAAATTATACCCCTCGCACTGGTATGAAGACATTGTCCTTGATGGTAGATGATATCATTACCGGTGAGCAAAGTTCTCTTTTAATTAAGATTGACGAAAAAGGTTATTTCACGGTAAAAGTTCCACTCTATTATCCACACTCTTGCTGGCTACGTTCTTCTATGTTAAATGGCACGGTTTATTTAGAGCCGGGCAAATCCGTTTTTCAGATATTTGACAACTCGAATCGCAAAAACCCAGCCTTATTTATGGGCGAATCAGCCAAAATAAATACAGACTTAGATAAGCTGATGAAAATTCGGAGTTTTGATTACGATAAAATGAGAAAGCAAATTGTAGATATGTCGGCAGTGCAATACAAATCATTTTGCAAGGAAGCAGAAACAAAAGATTTGAATGTACTCGATTCGATAATGAAAAGCACTAAAATGTCAGCCAAAGCTATTCAGATCATGAAATTGGGATTTGCTTATCAATCAATGTCAAATATGATGTCGTACGATATGTATTACGAATCGGCATACCGCGAAAAGAATAAAATTCCTCGTACACAGCGTAAATTGGATATTAAAATTGATTCACTTACAGCGGAATATCTCGATTTTATACGACCCGAAATTGTGAATAATCAATTGGCGGTGATTGCTCCCGGTTACGAATCATTTATTAACAGACTTAAGTATTTAGAGATATTGCGACCAACAAAGCAATTTAGTATGAATACACAATTAATAGGCGATGAACTTGCGAAGTCTGGATATCATTTTACAAAACACGAAAAAGAGCTATTAGCAAAAATGAAGCAGGTTGATTCCATTTCGAACTCAACAGAACGAAAGGAATTCATTTACAAATACGGCAAACAAGTAAACGTTTTTTATGCTAAATATAATGAGGCATTTACGAAAATAAACACAAGCAGTCCAAATGCATACAGCGAAACTATTGACAAATATTTTAAAGACAACAAGATAAAACTAACTGCCGATGAGAAGGAAGTGTGGGGAATTCTATCGAAATTTTATAATACACCTGAAAGCAAAATGGCGAAGGATTTTTATGCAACAAACAAAGATTCAATTTCAGCATTTCATAAAAAACACAATGAATTTACAAACGAATGTTTAGCTAAAAACCGAACTGAGGCACGCAATGAAAAGTTGAAATCCTTGTTTAATATTGAAGCCGGATTTGCTACCGATATAATGTTGGCACAAGATTTATCCCGAAAAATAGTGGAGGAGGTGTCGCCTGTAAGTGCTGCGAAATTGCAGACCATACAGCAGCAGTTTACAACTCCGTTTATTGCCGAATATATTGCAGTGTGTAACAATAACGCCATTGCAAAACTAGAAACCAACAAAAAGAAAACGGGCTATACCGTAAACGAAACTCCTAAAACAGAGGCTGATAAGATATTTGACGCTATTATGAAAAAATTTCGTGGCAAAGTGGTGTATGTCGATTTCTGGGCAACTTGGTGTAGTCCATGTCGCAGCGGAATGGCACAAATTAAGCCATTAAAGGAAGAAATGGACAGCACAAAAGTAGCATTTGTTTACATTACCAACCCAACTTCGCCACTTACTACCTGGAGCAATATGATTCCCGACATAAAAGGCGAGCATTATCGTGTATCGCAAGATGAATGGAATTATCTTAGCTCAAAATTCAATATAACGGGCATACCGCATTATATATTAGTAGGCAAGGATGGAACTGTGATTAATCCGCAATTAAAATTCATGGATAATAATGGCATTAAGTCGATGCTTGAGAAGTATATAAAAGAATAGACACAATATTAAAACACAAGAAATATGAAAAGGACAATTTTATCCACCATCGCAATTTTATGCACTACTTTATTGCTATTATCTGCATCAAAAAAAAGTGATAATGAAGCAGTAATTACAATTACTTCTGAGAAAGAAATTACATTCAACATGTCTCAAAATGGCAAAACTATTAAAAATCTGAAAACTCCTTATGTATTAAAGTTTTCGGAACTTTCCGGTCATTTTATCTTTAAAGCAAACGACGAAAACTGTCATTTGAAAATAACGGTAGATAAAGAAACACATAGTTTAACCGCTGATTGGAACATAATTGCACTTATTATTGAGAAAAAACAAATGTCCTGCTTTGGTATGGAATAAAGAAAACTTTGAAAGGGGTTATACAGACAACAGGAAATAATCGCAGGAATAAAATTTGCACAACTTTTTGTTTTTTTGCACCTTTGCGGCTCTTAAAAATATCCCAAGCTGCTGTTGTGGCAAATGGAGTGGAAGTAAAATAAAAAACAAACCCTAACCCCTAAAGGGGAATAATGAAGAGAGCATCAATCGGATTTTAATCTGGTTGATGCTTTTTTTGTCTTATAATTGAGATCTAAAACGTTAGACGAATTGCATGATACTGAACTTACTATCGACAGAGCAATGTTTCAATATAAGCAGTTAGGATATTCGGATAGTTGGATTAATCAACGTCTGAAAAGCATTGAAATACGTAAAGATTTGACCGATGAATGGAAGCGACATGGTTTGGAAGAAGGTGTGCATTTTGCAACATTAACAGATATTATTTACAAAACATGGGCTGATAAAACAGCGAAAGAATTTCGTCAATACAAAGGATTAAAAAAAGAGAATCTTCGTGATAATATGACGAATACCGAAATACCAACTTATGCTATCGGACATA
>Ga0247838_1007049_pt1 | contig 10255 bp, 3 predicted proteins | sample LaCruzMarch2015__5_FD_189097 | JGI IMG/M metagenome (GOLD analysis project Ga0247838, IMG submission 189097) | Freshwater microbial communities from meromictic Lake La Cruz, Castile-La Mancha, Spain - LaCruzMarch2015_15m | ecosystem: Environmental > Aquatic > Freshwater > Lake | place: Spain... | reverse complement strand
AGATGTTTCCGCCCCTATAGCATTTGCTACTGAATCATCATTCGTATCATTATTACCAATTATTAATTTAGAAATAGCCTTCTCCAATGCTTCAAAGTTTGTCACATCAACTGATACTATACGAACAATCGCCGGCGTTTCAGTCGTCGAGCAGCGAGACGCCGCTGCTTCGACCAATCGTTTTGCATCCAACAGCTGCCCCTCCTTTCGTGCAATTAGCGTTATGTTACGACATCCACGTCGTGCTAGATCGTGTGCAATTGCTAGTCCAATGCCACTACTCCCACCAGTGATTATTGCATGACCTAATAGAGGATACAGGTCGTCATACCATGCGAATGAAGTGACAAAATTACGTTTACGCCGTACTAGTATGGCAAGACTTGGTATTGATAGGATGGCAATGACGGGAGATACCACCACAAGGATGAGTAGGGCTGGTAGAGCTAGTATTCCTGCGGTGAGTAGTCGTATGCTGTGAGGAAGCGGCATAACATCATAAACAACTAACTACTGGTATGGTGCTTGCCATGAGATGGGATGGAGGAAGTTGCGGGAAGTGAGGTTGGGTGGTCTGAACAACCTTTTATTTGATAGTAGATACAAGGAAATCATGGCGTTATCCAATACAATACAACTTAAGAAATTAGGTAAAGAATTAATACTACCTAGACCTTTTCCACCTGAAAACGGAGTCTTATAGCCGAGGATCTTTCAATCAAACAGCTTCGCAGTCGGAACCACAAGAGAGAGCACTCTCCATCCAGACTATGTCTGGGAACATAAGCTATTTAAAGCTCATCTATTCCTCTAAGGGAATGTAAATAAACATTTCTTGTGCTCTCCACTATGTGATTGTTCCACTGTGATGCTGGGATTGTTGAATTCGTCTAAGCTTTGCCGCCTCCCTAGCCGTGCGAATAGCCAGTAACCAATATTCTTGATTAGCGCCCGATGAACTTTCCAGATCCTCCAAATTCACTTCTGCGAGGAACTGATCTTCGCGTTCCCAATCCTCCCCTATACCCATGTCCTTTTGGCGTTCTATTTCGATTTGGAGCTGTTCCTTCTTCATCGTAGCTAAAGTGCCTGCCACTGAGTCGTGAGTCTGTACGCACCTATACAGCCATTGTCCATGGGTAGCTTCCAAGAGTCTGATGGTTAAACCACTGGCCCACCTAGTAATCGATAGATTGGATACTGCTGTCTCGGCGAAGTTGGCCTGTATTCGTCGCATGCTAGAACAAATCATTCCTTCCATAAATCTCCTCCATCCAATTAAGTCTTGTTCGATTGCCATGGAAAGAAAGGATTGATCTAGGTCGTTTTCTCTGCAAATGTCATACATTGAGGAATTTCCTCTACCTTGAGCGTATTCTGTAATGCACATTCTGAGTTCGGGATCAGTGTCTTCATCGTCTAACCAGCGGTCCAGTAAGTCGATCGATTTCATGAACGTTTCAACTCTTCCCGCATCCTTACATACCAATATATGTGAGCAGGTCTCTTTTTCTACGGCGCAGCTCGGACAGAATCTGTAGCTTTTATCCCATGGTTTATTATCATTTGCCGCTGCAATACTCATCACTTGCTTGCAGGCCCAAATTGCGAACATTCTTGGAGCTTCCCATAGAGCTTTGTGGACCATTTCCCAGTCAACCGAATCAAATTGATGTGCGAAGAGGATTTTCTTCTCATGGAAGATCGAACGAGCAATCCTTGAGTTTACCCAGAATCTCAGGCTGTCGCAATTGTTAGCCGTGACCTTGTTGTTCCCAATCATGACACAAATCGGTTCTAATGGGAAACGCTTAGTTTCTTCTGCTTCATGAGTGTTCCAGTCCCAAATTTGTCGCTTAGCGTGGTAATCCATTTGACAGTTAAGTTGAGCGGGTCTCTCCAAGTCGAGGTAGCTAGCGTGGTCGTCTTGATGTCCTTTCACGTGGGAGAAGGTTCGTGAAAATGTGAGGTCGCTGCAGTTGACTAGTATATTCTTGAGGATGTCTCCATGACTGCATCTTGACGGGATACGATATGGAGGGAGATTTTCCACCTTCTCTAGTGCGCCCAGGCAGTCTGAGTAGATATGTACGGAGCCTGTAATGCCTTTATTGTAGTCATTGATGCCCAACAGAATCAGGTGGATAGCCATGAGACCTAACAGTTCGCCTCTGTAGGCGCAAGCGTCCGGAGTGTATTCTACGAAGGAGCCCATAAGACGTCCTCTTCCTAGAGAACACTCGAATATGAAGGCGGCCGAGTTAAGGGAGGGATATCTCTCCTGTATGTATGAGCCGTCTGTAACCGCCACCAGCGAATTATCTCGTATTGCATCCGCGAGCCAATTAATATCACCGGTGATCCTCATGTTGTCCCATAGCCACGTCTGCCCCCAACTCCTCACGACGTCCCAAAACGATTCTGGATCATCTTTTCCTGGGGCTAAGTCTGAATATGAAATTACGCCAATTACTGCTAACGCCACTTGTTTGATAGTGCATATTTTACCTCTGGGTTTGCTTGGAACGTCTATTCGTGACCTAGTGAAGCAATTTGATCTAGTGCTATAGCGTGGGACCAACGATTTGGTGTACACGTCCATCACATTACCCTTGAGATGTAGGATTTGCATCTTGTCTTCGTCGTATCTATAGTCCCAGATCTTAAAAGATTTGTCCTTAAATTTCCCCAACCTCCGTTTAATGGCGAAAATTGCTTGTTTCCAGAGTCCTAAATGTTTCCTTGGGGGACGTTCGATCGGAAATACTAAGTGGGACCATTGCTCGTTTATGGGTCGGAGGTTTAAATAACGGCTATCGACTACTCTGCCTCCTGCATCCATGATATCTGATATAAATAGAACTTGTTGATGGCATCTGAATCTATTTAGAATGACTTTCTCCTCTTCGTCGAATAGTTTAGAGTCTTCTATTGCCTGCATGAACCACCCGTCGCCTTCTCTAGGAGGTTGGATAGGTAAGGGAATGACGTCTATCGTTACCGAGAACATACTTACCTTCTCCCATATTGATTTTAGCCATGAGTGTGTGACCCATTCCTGGAACTTGTGGTACTGAGCTTGGAAGGGTTGTATAGATAGTCCAAGTTCGATCACCATGAGTTCGAACGATACAAGCATGAAAAGCCCTAAGCTTGAACGGCATCCAAAGTGAATTAGGAGTTTCGTGATTTGGGACACGAAGCACTCGACACCTGGGTGTGGGAGGCCAGCACCGTAGAACCCTCTATCCATTGTGCGATATAATTTGCATGCAGATTTTCTGATTCCTCCTTTCCTACATATATTGCCGTAGATAAGGTTAAGGCACTTATCCAGGGTACTCCAGGACGCGGTGTTGTTGCATATGCCGTAGCCTATTCGTGGCCAAAATTGTCGTTCTATCATGAATAATACGTCTCTTCTACTGAGCCAATTAGCTAGGAGTCTGTTATGCCATTCTTCTGCTTGAGAGACCATCCTTTCGAGAGCAGCTGTATTGTCGCCTGACGGGCACGTCATTGAACCTAAAGTCTTAATCGCAGACGAGACCGAGAGATGTTCTATTTCCTTCACCTCACCGTTGGCAAGGGGCACTACCAACTCCCACTCTGACTCGTTGGCCTCATAGCTCCAGGATCCATCATTGTTGAATTTGAATGAAATTAAGTAGCATGAGCATTTGCTTGGTTTTAGGGCTCCGCCGGTCGCGATAAGGAGTTTACCCCAATTGATGATGCTATTTTGTAGCCCCTGAAAGGCTTGTTCGGCAGATTCTAACACCTTCATGTTGAGGTGGATTTTATCATCGTCATCTACAAATAAGCTCCCGGCTACGTGTCCTTTCTTTCCAGAGATCCTTGCTACTACGTGCGCACCGTGGCCTTTTCGCTTATGAGCCCTGAGCATCGGGATAGTATCGACTGTCCAGCAACTTGGGCCACCCCCGTTACCTTGCATAATGCCTTGTGTTTTATAAGAATCAGTTTCGTCATCGCCGGGTCCTCCGACGTAGCTCTTAGAGTCACCGTATCCTGTTCGGAGGAAGAATTTCATATCTTGGATCGTGCTTAACATCGACTCGACTGCCCTTGATGGAACACCGAAGGCTTGAAGAACCATGGATAACATTGGGTGAGCAATTCGGTCGTAACAATTATCTGCGTCCACAGATGCTAAACCTGCCGGTCTTCGACAGGCTCTTACGATGTCATAAAATAAGACCTTTGACAATGTCCCGTCGTCCGCTAATCTATTCCTTTCGCTGAATATCTCTTCGGGCATCAGTTTATATTTCCTTACATTATTGAGCATTCTAACTCCGTAGATCATCTTGTTGGTGGCATTAAAGTCTGCCTCCATTAGGAGAATGGAGCGGAGTTTAGTTATCAGAGAACAACCGAAAATCTTCTCTAACATGACCGAGAGGCCGTTTGACCACCTTTCAAGTACGATTCCTCTTTTTAGAACTAGCGTAGCGAATAGAGATTGAAGGAATGCGATGTGTTCGGAGTCAAGTCCGGCTTTATAGTGTCCGAAATGTCTCCCAGAGATGGATGACGAAGTCTCTTCTCTGGCTTTCTTCCAGTAGGCAATCCAATCATCGAGGGTGATAGTTGTGGAGACTGAATTCTTTGGCACTTGGAGTCTAATAGCTGCACATTCTTGTAGGATCTCTTTAGTGGCCTTGTCAAATCCTGGAGGGTACACGAATGTGCCTCTAAGTATCTTTCTTGCCGTAATCGTCGTCGCATTATAGCCGAACATACCCCTCAGTTCACCATTACAGATAGGAGCCTCTTCGGCTAGATAGAATCGCTTCATATGAATATTCTCCCAAATTGCTTGTTGGACTTCCTCTTGGGAAGAAACTTCTTTTATTGTGCCGTCTTCGAGTTCTATTTGAACTTTGAAACACGCACCAGCCCTTTGTTTCCCGAGTACGTACTTAATACGATTCCACTTACTCTTCTCTCTTTCTCTAGTGATGATGGCAAGGATTTGCTTCTCTGCTTCGTCGTCTTCCTTATCTCTCGCCATTTGCAAACAATTGTTCAGGTGTTTCCTACGGTATGCTTTGCCATTCTTCCGAAAATAGTCGCATTGTTCCACGCAATAGCCAATTCTCTCGTACAAAACTAGGGGAGGGATCGAGAGAGCATTTTCAATGCCACACCTACGAGCTGCTCTTTTAAGGTTTCCCCTGTTGCGGATCTTACCTGCTTGATATTTTAATAGCGATCGATACACTTGGGTTCGCCTAATCCACATCGAAGCTTCCGGCGAGAACGGGATACGACCGGATTTGATCTTCCTACACTTTTTCTCGGCGTGTCTCATGTAGTGGGTTAGTTCGTCATCCAGGCGAATCAGACCGGCAATGTATCTATCCTCCGAAGCGTTGGATCTTTCCAAATAACCTGCTCTTTCTATCAGACGATGCTCTTGGATCTTCTTCTTTAATACTGCATTATACTTGGCCGCTACACCTGGAAGCCTAGTAATCAGTCGTCGGGCTGTAGGACGAACCACTTTTGGAGGGTTGGATCCGATAATATCCGTTGTGTTCAAATCAATAATAAACATCCGGTGATCCCCGATTCCATATCCCGTTGGCATGATACAGGCATTGGAGATGGATATGTCTGAGGTTGCCCAGATACCATCAATAGGAGTAGAGCCACGGAAGTAAGTTGGACCCACCTGCTTGCCTGTAAATCTCCCGACTACCTCTCTCATTGCTAAACCGTCCAGTTTTGTTAATGCTTTGCCAATGGCCTTCGAATATATATTTTCGTTGGCGTCCAAACAAACTATCAATTTATCGCCTTCCTGTCTCCACTTCGATAGTTGCTCAACAAGGTCTTCACGGAACTTAGTCCTTGGGCATGTGAGATCTTTCCTTTTATTTATAAAGTATCTTCGGTGCTGCTGGTAAGAAGTACCACTGTCGCGGTTTTTATTGTAGCACGGATTATATCCACATACGATTCTAGTCTTGAATCCTTCTCCTTGGACTGTCATCACCGACCACCGACCTAGTCCTGATGGATCCTTCTTTTCCGCGCTGTGATCTAACGAGGAGGTCAGGGGTCCAAACATCATAAGGCAGGTACCGCCCTCTTGGACTTTGCTAATATTCTCGTGGACGTTGTGTGCGACTACCGATTGGATGGAAGACTCGCCACCTCGGAAGAGCTGGTTAAAGCCATTAACGTTAGACTTATGTTTCATATTGAGTCTGTGTTCGTTATACGCTACCACGTCCACTTCTAAGTCATCGTGGATTTCTTTGGCTTTTTCTACTTTATCATTATTACTAAGGCGATTATTAATACCGTTGGCATTTTCGTATATAAGGCGGATAGTGCCGTCTCCTTTTTTGGGTGGGAGCCGGCCATGGATTGTAAGTCTTTCGTCGGTAATACTAATTTCTCTAATATTCTTAAGTTGTACTTCACTATCATTAACATCAATATCTTCACATACAATGTCCACAGTACCCGTCTCGTCTAAAGCACTAGATAATAGCTTTTTGTCGAGAGTAGAGAGCTCATTTCGGCCCGATGAGCGATTTGCCCTCGCTTCCAGAGCCGCTAATACTGCCTGATGACTGGTGATGTTCATTCTCCCTGGCAGAGATTGTTGAGAGTGAACACCATTTTCATCAATAAGCTCAATTATTCTTAAGTTCTGTTGACTGTTTCTAAACCTAGCTGCTCGTCTAGCCGAGCGCTTACTACCCCGCTTCCCCTGTACAGTTCTACTATTTTTGCGCAGCGCCCTCCCCGTAGACAAGGTAGGGCGGCTGGATTCGACTATCCACTCATGGTCGAATCCTGTGCATTGCCAAGAGAGACTGCCTGATCAGTCACCTCGGGTGCAGTAGAATTCGACCGGGAACTGCTGAGTGAGGGTGTGGAGCCCTCTTTACTAGCCCCCCCAGCCAGACTAGAACTGGCCGAGGAGTCATCATTCTCAGACTTATTGGAAGAAGAATCGGACGAGGAGTCCAGGTTAAAGACGATCTTGGACTTTTCCTTCGTTGCTTCTTTCGCTTTGTTGGGTTCGCGGGGTTTATCGTGGATAGTTTTAAGAGACCGCTCACCGTCGATATTAAAGAGTAATTCTGGTGGGGGACCGTCTTCCTTTGCTTTCTTCTTGTCGTTCAACAACACATTCATATCGAATTTGTTTTGGAACCAGGGCGCCTTCGACAACTCCTCGAGAGCTTTGTCCTGAGAATTATCCTTGAGCGAAGTCAGGGTCCTGGACTTCTCGTCGTAGGTGAAATTACTCATTTGGGCTACGTGGGTTGGACAGACGCTAGTACGCAAGAGTTCATTGATCACATCGCTCTTGATACATTGTGCGATCAGGATGGACTTGAGGATAACAGCGAAGTTCTTGTTCATGTTCATAACTAAGCTCTCTGCCGCTGGAGTATTGGGATAGACTACAGTGACGATATCCCCAGGGTTGCCGCCTTGGTGTACCTCTGCAAATAAACGGTGCTCTTTCTCTTTATCATCATCGGAAGGATAGGCTACTAACGTGAGAAGTACTTCACGTAGTGTGATGTAGAGGGTGAGATTCTTCTCATCGCAGTGGAATAGGACGACTTTGGTGTCAAGGTTGGATGCCCCGACGAGGTTGTCATGACACATCGAGGTGGAATAATTGCCGTGGTATTGAGACATCTTGTTCATGTTCTTAATCTCACCCGGCGAGGTCTTGCCGGATTCGAGGACCTCAGTAAGTAGGATGTGCCTGCCCCAGAATATTTCAATCACTGGTTTTTCTTCTTCCAATCGGGTCACTGTCTTGAGCTTAGAAACGAGCCACCGGATATGGCCAGCGTCTTTGGCCGCGCACTCAATATGAATGCAGCGGCGATGATTCAGCTCCTCGTAGGACAGTTTACTGTTCAGAGATTTGGTATCTATACCGGTGAGGCGGGGGATCTTACTCGTGAGGGTGAACTTCGGGATATCTCGAAATGGGAAAGGGTCCTCATGGATGCCATCTTCTTCATTGATCTTCCTAACTTCTTCCATCATGTTGCGTAGTTCGTAGTTGAGGACTTGTCGGTCGTTGGTGCAGGATAGGTTGAATGCCATGTGCGTGGTGACGACGTTCAATTCTTGGATCTCCTTCACTTCCAACTTTGTACCTTCCATGACGAACCATTGGCCACGAACTCGCTCCAGGATGAAGTTTGGGTCCATATCGCTTGAGATGGAGAATTGGAGATAGATAGTAGGGTCTTTCCATTCCGCTTCATCGTTCTTCTTTTTCTTTTTGTTGTTGTACACACGTTGCTTGCCAAACGGGTTCTTATTACCGAAGGATGAGACATTAAAAAGGCAGCCGAACTTAGTTTGGTTCTCTGGAATCGATTCGGACTTGAAGAGAGATACCGTCTGATTATATAGATGATTCAGACGTACTGTCTCGTCGATTGATTGCATTTCATCGACGAGTTGCCTCATCATCCGGACAAGATGTTGGACTCGCTCTTTGTCGTTCGATCCAGTGATCACGATACCTGCTAAGATCAGGTATTGCCTGAACACGTGGAGGTGCCCGGCGAGAGGGTCGGCGTTTGGATTCTTGATCGCTGACTTTAAACTAGTATGCCTTGTCTTACGCTTGATCTTCACTGGAGAAGATACGTCATCCTCATTGTCCTTGTTGGGATTGTTTACTGCACTAAGGAGCTCATTGATGTTGTTCTCGGGTTTGTCTGTCGTGAGAGTATCAGGAGAGACTGTGTTATCTTTTGCCGCGATACTGTTGGCTTCGGCCGTCTTCTTTGCTTGCGCCTCCGTTCTAGCCTTGGCTTTAGCTGCTTCCTCTTCTGCCTTCTTCTCCTCGGCCCTCGTCTTCTTGGACATTAGCCTCTTCTTCTCTTCCTCCATCCTGACTTGCCGAAGCGCTGCTGCTGTTTGACGTCTAGTGTTGTTCACCATGGTCGATTTTAATGATTGACTTGTTGAATTGCCGTGAAAAAGTGATATATCATATGATATGTCATTCCCTTGGTTGAAATAATGACCGAAAAGGCTTCCGAGAAATAGCAAAAGGATCGACAAGACCCGAATAGTCATAGTAGATTTGTATTAGGAGATGTAGAAACGTAACAGTAAGGTAATTATAGTAACTATTGGTACGTATTATCGTATAGTAGCTTATTGTATTGTAATATTATATTTTTGTCAGTATGATATCGTAAAGTAAGTATTAGTATTATATAGTATTTCTAGTAAGTCTATCGTAAGTATTAATAGTAGAATTAGGTAGAAAGATTTAAATTTAAAATTCACAAGAGCCTTGTGTTTCTAAGGACCGGAATCGTGTAGGATTTTTTGGGGCGGGAACGAGTCTAAACCGGGCCAAGATGGCCGCGTGAGGGTGCTTGGGTGGGACGTCGATCTTCGCTGACCGCTGGTGGCCGTTGCTGCCGATTGCTGTATACTTGCGGAAGGGTGTTAACAATTAGGTGGCGTCGACGGTGGTGAGCCTCGTCGCGATTTATTTTTGATATCGGTCGATTGGTGATATATTGATATACGAATTCCTACGTATGTAGACGTTTCGGACTTAGTCTCCACGAAAAAGTAACCACCACCACCATAAGATGTTGTTATTCCTGCTGTGTTGCTTGACGATCGAGTCAATCATCGATGCTGCATCATCATCATCATCATTCGCTCCATCATCATCATTATCAAATACTCGATCAGTGGGATGGAGAAGTGGCACGCTGACACAACGACAACGTCGTTCGAATGTATTAGCAATCACTGTTCTCATTCGAGGGGGTGACGCTACCATTGATGTAGACAGCAATGACGACGATGAGGAAAATGAAGATGAAGTCACAGTGGACATTGAGAATGCTCCGTCATTATCAACCGCATCGTCGTCGTCAGTCGTTAAAATACGAATTTCCACCTCGCTACAATCATCAATAGTCGACCACACCACCTCGCTAATGTCATCTGGTAAACGTACCATATTGTCATTACGACAAGCCATGGCACGAAGTCTACCAGGCAACCCTCCATTATCGATTGTTAAACTACGTCATTGTGGTCGATTGCTTGACGATGATAGTATGACTGTCGAGGATGTGTTGCAGCTTGCACGTGACGACGATGATGATGACGACGACGATGACACTATTGATGATAACAATGAGGATGATGAAAATATTGAAAAATTAGTTTTCACATGTGACATCCTCCCCCCGAT
>Ga0247838_1007035_pt1 | contig 10267 bp, 8 predicted proteins | sample LaCruzMarch2015__5_FD_189097 | JGI IMG/M metagenome (GOLD analysis project Ga0247838, IMG submission 189097) | Freshwater microbial communities from meromictic Lake La Cruz, Castile-La Mancha, Spain - LaCruzMarch2015_15m | ecosystem: Environmental > Aquatic > Freshwater > Lake | place: Spain... | reverse complement strand
GGCGGGAGATTTCGACCACGCAGCCCCACCAATCAGGTGTTCAGTGCGCCTCGCCATGCGGATGGGCCGGCCGCTCTGCTGGCCCCGGTCCAAAAAGTGGCCCTGTTTTTCCTATCCGCGGGCCGAAAAAGGCGGCGTTTGTCGCAATTACCGGGGGGCAGGGCGGTCGGGCCTCCGAAGGCTCGCCTGTTGTTCGGCATCGTCGCGCACGTCGGTGACCGGGGTGAAGGGCGCGAACGGGCTGAGGAGGAACCACTTGGCGAAGTTGCTCGCATGCTTCGTTGTGCCCGTGAGGGTCATCACCTCGAGGCTGGTCGCGGTCTGGATGGGCAGGTAGCCGCGCCACACGTCGACCATGGTGCGCAGGTCGGCTTCGATGCAGAGGTCGACGTCGTAGCCCGGATGCTGCGTGCACAGTTCGGCGTTTTGCTCCTCGATGAGGATCCACCAGCAGCGCCGGGTCGTCGGCGCGTCCCGGATGGTGAACTCCGCGAGGAAGCGCCCCTGTTTGGGGAAGGCCTTGAGGTCGAGGCGCCGCCGTACGTCCCACATGAGCAGGCCGGGGTCGAGCTCATGCTCCGCCAACTCGTGGATGACGTAGCGCTGGCCCCAGGTCCCCAGAGCCATGACGAAGGGAGTCAGCTCGCGGCCGATCTCTGTGACGACGTAGCTCGCGCCGCGCCGGCCCTCGCCCTGCTCTTTGCGGATGATGCCGGCTTCCTCCAGCTCGCGAAGACGTTGGGTCAGCAGCGACGGCGACATGCGCGACAGGCCCTTGCGCAGTTCTGAGAAGCGGGTGCTGCCGGCGAGCAACTCCCGCAGCAGCAGCGGAGTCCAGCGGCTGGCGACGATCTCCGCGGCGCGCGCCACGGGACAGAACTGGCTGTAGATTCCATCGTCGCTCATCGTTCCCCTCGCGATTTGGTACAAAGAAAGAACTACTTTACGCCGTCCGTGCACATTACTCGTTCGTGTCACACCAACACGGAGCGCTTATGCACAACGTTACAATGAAGTCGGTCTGCGCCGCGGTCTTGCTCCTGGGGAGCACCACTGTGCTCGCGGCGTCCCCGGGCCCGAAGGCGGAGAAGGCCCCGATCGCCGCCGCGTTGCCGGCGCCCACCGACGCCGAGCAGGTCGCGGGCCTGCAGAAGATGTGTGCCGACAACGGACCGGCCATCCAGAAGCGGCAGATCGAGAAGTCCCTCTTCGAGCGCCTCGGCAAGGAGCCGAAGATCCATACGCTGGCCGAAAAGCTCCTCGCGGCCCACAGCAAGAACGCCAAGATCGGCCACTTCTTCACGAAGGTGAAGAAGGAAGTCTTCGTGAAGAACGTCACCGACTTCCTCGTCATGGGCACCGGCGGCAAGGCCGAATACAAGGGCCGGGACATGGCCACCGCGCACAAAGATTTCAAGATCACCAACGGTGACTTTCTCGCTGCCGGTGGCGACGTCAAGGCTGTGATGGCCGAGATGAGCTACGGCGAGAACGAGGTTCAGGAGGTCGTCTGCGCGCTGACCTCCTTCGTGCCGGTGGTCGTCGTCCAACAGTGACTCAATTCAACTCTTTGGCGCATCGCCAAAGAGTTGAATAATCAGGACTATTCGACCACTTCGTGGTCGAATCACGTTGCTGACACGGCGCGGTGTCGGCGTCTCGCCGAAGTCTCGCCGACTTCTTCGGCTGGCGCCGAAGAAGTCGGCTCGCCGCCCTCGTGCGCCAATCGCTTTTCCCCCCGACCTGGAGTCCATCCCATGCGTGTCGTCGTTTTCGGTCTTGGTTTGTGTGCTGCTCTGCCCGTGCTCACGGCCTGCGATGCCCCGGCAGATGGCGAAGGCGAAGGCGAAGGCGAAGGCGAAGGCGAGGGCGAAGGCGAAGGCGAAGGCGAAGGCGAAGGCGAAGGCGAAGGCGAGGGCGAAGGCGAAGGCGAAGGCGAAGGCGACTTCACCTGCACGACGGGAACGGTGTTCGCCGGCTTTCCGATCGTAGACAGCGAGCCCACTGATCGCGCCCGCGAGGGCGATCTCTTGAGCGGTGTGCTGAACCAGCCGCTGCAGTTCCGCACCATCGTCTTCGTCGACAACCACCTGATCACGCACGTCGGCCAGGAGATCTGGGCGAGCGATCTGAGCGACGCCGCGCCGACCATCTTCAAGGTCGCCGGCGACGAAGGGTTTGGGCAGGCGCTGCTCGACGGCGACTGCCTCACCGAAGCGCGCTTCGCCAACCTGCAGGGCCTCGCCGCCGACGCCAACGGCGACCTCTTTGTCGCTGACCAGACGGGCAACGCGGTGCTGAAGATCGTGAACCCGCTCGATCCGGCGACGTGTGAGGTGCAGTACTGGGCCGGCACCGCCACCGACCAGGCGACCATCGACCGCGGCAACCTGCCCAACGTCGGCGACGTCGACGGCGCGGGCCTGACCGTCGCGAAGTTCGCCCTGCCCGTACGCGTCGCCGTCGACGCCGCCGGCAACGTGTACGTCGCCGACACCTCGCAAGATGCCAATGACAAGCTCAAGAAGATCGCCAACGACGCCGACCACACCGTGTCGACGTTGACCACCGCCGACGGCAACATCATCGACGCCATGACGGTCATCGGCGGCACGCTCTACACCTACGACCACAACGCCACGAACGAAGTGTTCATCCACGCCATCAACACCACCACCGGCGCGCGCACCGAGCTCGTCGGCGGCAACGGCCCTGCAGAATTTGGCGGCGTCGGCGACAGCAGCTCGATTCAGCCGGGTGGCATGACCACCGACGGCGTCGACCTCTTCGTCTACCACAAGGGCATCATCTCTCGCGTTGACGTCGACAGCGGGGTCGTGACTGCCCTCGCCGGCGACGAGAACATGCGCAGCACCATCGAATTCGAGGTCGGCTACGACGAGTTCGCCGTGCACCCCGCTGACGAAGTGCAGCTCGCCAACCGTGACCAGTTCGCCACCGCCAGCGCCGGCTCGTGGCTGTCGATCGACCCCAACGACGACCTGTACTTCAGCGGCTCTGTCCTCGACCCCTATGTCATGAAGATCGAGTGCGGCCGCTGAGCCTTTTTCACAGCGACCCCGGCGCGAACTGACCATCGACCTGAGCACCGGCCTATGCTGACAGGAGAACAAGCCGCCCATCGGGCGGCTTGTTCTTTTGTGACCCGTCGGGCGCCCGGCACGGGCGTCAGGGCCGGGGCCGAAAAAGGCGGCGTTTGTCGCAATTACGGGTGGGCAGGGTGCTCGGGCCCGGGTGGCCCGTCGGGCGTCCGGCACGGGCGGTCAGGGCCGGGCCGAAAAAGGCGGCGGTGGCGCTCGGCCTTCAACGATTCAAACACGATCTTCTGGACCTCGGCGGCGTCCGTGCGGGTGTAGGGCACCCACGTCGTCAGCAGCAGTCTGGTCTGACTGCCGTCCCGCATGGCGCCCACGGCGGCGATGCCAGCGTCGGCGTCTATCAGCGTGGCGCGGGAACTCGGTGCGTCGGGGGCGGCCCCCATGAGTTCGTCGAGGGAGGCTCCCGGCACGATCAACGACGAAAAGTCGCCGTCCTTCACAGGTGAAGCAAGGTCCCAGTCGGCCATGGCGCCGAGGGCGATCTGGTCCACGAGGTTCGAATCCAGCGGGTTGCCGAAGTATTGGGGCACAAGCGTGGCGGTGGTGAGGGATTGGGCGGCTGTGTGCCTCTGGCGCCCGCGGCGCCGTGGTCTTCGGCGGGGCCCGAAGGGTTCCCTGTGGGTCGATGTCCTGAAGTGTTCTCGTTGTTGTGGGACCATGCGGCTCATCGCCTGTATCGAGGAGCCCGAGGTGGCGAAGGGTATCCTCGAGCACCTCGGGTTGCGGGCTGAGCCGCTCCCGACCCTGCGGGCCTGGGCGCCGCCTGTCGCCCTCGAGCTGTTTCATGAAGCCTGAACCACGCCACCGCCGTCGCACATTGCGCACACGAGCGGAGCTCGCTTGCGCAATGTCCCGTTCCGACGGACGACCCGTGCGTTGACGGCCCCGGCGCGTCCCCGGCGGGAGATTTCGACCACGCAGCCCCACCAATCAGGTGTTCAGTGCGCCTCGCCATGCGGATGGGCCGGCCGCTCTGCTGGCCCCGGTCCAAAAAGTGGCCCTGTTTTTCCTATCCGCCCGTCGTTGCCAGCAGCTGCGATTGACCACGGCGCCCTTCTTGCGTAGCTGGGCACGTATTCGCCGTCCGCTCGCACTGTGCAGCGATCTCGACGATCCGACGGAGATGCCTGATGCTTCAATCGACGCAGACGAAGGTCCACCTGGTGGCGGTGGGCACAACAGTCCTCGTGATTTTGGCTGCCGTGGCGAGCACCATGTTCCACGGCGGCGTCGATACGGGATTCCTGCTGACATTGGCGCTGGCGATGGGCGGGCTGTTGCTGGTGACGTGGCAGGCGTCGCAGGCGTTGAAGCCGCTCCCGGCGTTGCGCGCACTCACGCTGCGCCTGGCCCGCGGCGAGATCGACGTCACCAACGATGTCCATGGCGACGATGAATCCGGTGGTCTGGCCGAAGGGCTGCGGGGCGTGACCGCGTATTTGCGCGAGATTGCGTCGACGACCAATGCCATTGCTCGCGGCGAACTCGATAATCTCGTCAAGAGCAAGGGCCCCGACGACGCACTGGCGGCCTCCATCAACGAGATGACCAGCACCCTGCGGGAGACTGCGCGTCAGGCGAGGGTCATCGCCGATGGGGACTATTCGAGCGAGATTGCCGAACGCAGCGAACGGGATGAGTTGGGAATTGCCCTGCGAACCATGGCGTCGGCGCTCCGTGTGCGCGAACAAGAACTGCGTAGCCAGAGCTGGATGAAATCCGGCGTCGCCAAGATGAACGAACTGGTGCTTGGGCAAGACGCCTTGACCACGCTGGTGAACAGTGCGCTCACGGCGGTCGCCAACCATCTCGATGCCAAGGTGGGCACCTTCTACATCACCGATCGAGAGGGTGGCGAGACGTCCCTCCGCATGCTTGGGAGTTATGCCTATGCCCAGCGAAAAAATCTGGCCAATCGATTCAAGCTCGGTGAAGGGCTGGTTGGCCAGGCTGCGCTTGAGCAGAAGCAAATCCACCTCACCAGCGTGCCTGATGATTATATTCGCATCGTGTCCGGGGTCGGTGAAGCCGCCCCCCGCCACATTTGTGTGACGCCCATCCTGTTCAAGGGCGACCTGCGTGGTGTCATCGAGATAGGGACCCTCGGACCACTCGGCTCCCCCGAGCTGCTCTACCTGGAGCAAGTGGTGACGGTGATCGGCGTTGCCCTCGAAATCGCCCATAAACAGGCGCTGGTGCGGACGCAGCAGGAGGAAATGCGCGTTCAGCAGGTGGAGATTGAGCAAACGAATGCCGAACTCGAAGCGCAGATGTCGAGGGTGAAGGAATCGGAAGACCGCCTGCGCGACCAACAGCGGTCCCTCGAACTCACCAACACTGAGTTGCATGACAAGAATCGCCAGTTGGAACGCCAGCAAGAGGAAAACAATGCTGCCCGTGCGCGCCTCGCGGCGCAGGCGGAGGAGCTTGCTCTAGGCAGCAAATACAAATCGGAATTCCTCGCGAATATGTCCCACGAGTTGCGCACCCCCCTCAACAGCCTCCTGCTGTTGGCGCGCAGCCTCCGCGACAATCACGAACGCAATTTGACGCCGGAGCAGCAAGAATCGGCCAGCGTGATCTTCGAGAGCGGCAACGACCTTTTGAACCTCATCAACGAAATCCTCGATTTGGCCAAGATTGAGGCTGGTCGGATGGAGCTGAAGGTCCAGGAAATAGAGCTCGCCGATGTGGCCCGCTCGCTCGAACAACAATTCGGCCATATGGCCCGCAGCCAGGAGCTGTCGCTCGAGATTGTGACCGCGCACGGGGCCCCGGCGGCGTTGTCCACCGACCCCCAACGGCTGGGTCAGGTTCTGAAAAATCTGGTCGGCAACGCGCTGAAATTCACTGAGAAGGGCAGCGTCCGCATCACCTTCACCTTGTGTCCCCCTGGCGTTGACTTGTCCCGCAGCGGGCTGGCCGCTGACAACGCCCTCGCCATCCACGTGGCCGACACTGGCATCGGCATTCCTGTCGACAAACAGCGGCTCGTATTCGAGGCGTTTCAGCAAGCCGATTCGGGGGATCGCCGCCGTTTCGGTGGTACCGGGCTCGGTCTGTCGATCTCGCGCGAACTGGCAGCTCTCCTTGGCGGCGAGATCCAATTGTCGAGCACGCCCGGGGTCGGCTCGACGTTTACCCTGTTCATTCCCCTGCAACGCGCCACCAGCGCCACGTCGACCGCCGCGGCCACGAGCAGTGGCCATCCTGCGAAGGAAGCGCAAGCGCCGCTGCGTCCATCGCTGGAGGCCTCCACGCTGGCGGTTGCGCGGGTCCGGTCGGCGCCGCCAATGCCGACGCCGAATATCGACGACGATAGCCAGGGACTCGAAGACAGCGACCGGGTAATCCTCATCATCGAAGATGATGCCCGCTTCGCCCAGACGCTTGTGGGCGAGGTTCGGCGCCGGGGTTTCAAATGCCTGGTCGGTCTCGATGGTGCCCGGGGCGTTGCGCTGGCACGCAGTTACCGGCCACATGGCGTCATTCTCGACCTCCATCTCCCCGACACCACCGGCTGGGCTGTGCTGAGTACCCTCAAAGAGGATCTCGATACCCGCCACATCCCGATTCACATTGTTTCAGTCGACGATGCATCGATTGAAGGACTGCGACTTGGCGCCATCGGCCATGCCAGCAAGCCGTTGCGGACTGAGGATATCGACGCGGTCCTGTCACGGCTCGACCGGTCGTCGGCGACGGCACCCAAACGCGTGCTGGTTGTCGAAGACGACCCGATCATGCGCAAGGAGACTGTTCGGATCATCGGCAATGGCAACGTCCATACCGATCAGGTCGGCACCGGTCGCGAGGCGTTGGCAGCGTTGCGCCAGGTGGAATACGCCCTGCTTGTGCTCGATCTTGGCCTCCCCGACATGCAAGGCATGCAACTGCTCGAGACCGCGACGGCTGAGCACCTGACGCTTCCGCCGGTCATTGTCTACACAACGCGTGACCTGACGATGGATGAGCAGCTCGCGTTGCGGGTCTATGCCGAGGCCATCATCATCAAAGACGTTCGCTCACAGGAGCGCTTGATTGATGAGGTCTCTCTCTTCCTCCATCGGGTTGTCAACGATTTGCCGGCTGAGAAGCGTCAGGTCCTCCGTCACCTTCATCGATCAGACGAGCCCCTGCGCGGCAAGAAAATCCTGATCGTGGAGGACGATATGCGCACGATGTTCGCCATGGCCAAGCTGCTGGCGAGCCATGGCGTGGCGCCGATCAAGGCGGGCAACGGTGAGCAAGCGCTCGCTCATCTGGAGGCGCATCCCGACATTGATCTGGTGCTCATGGACATGATGATGCCGGTGATGGACGGCTACGAGGCAATGCGTCGCGCTCGCGAACAGCCCCGCCTCGCCAACGTGCCGATCATCGCGTTGACCGCAAAAGCCATGCGCGAAGACCGGCAGAAATGCATGGAGGCCGGGGCGACCGATTACCTGTCCAAGCCGGTCGATCCGGAGAGATTGGTCTCACTCCTGCGGGTCTGGCTGTGTCGATGAACGATCCGGAAATCGAGCGCATCGAGATTGAATTGCTGCTCCAGGCGATTCACCTGCGCTATGGCTATGATTTCCGTGAATACGCCAAGGAGAGTATTCACCGGCGATTGGAGCAGTTCATCCGCGACAGCAGCATCGCTTCCTATTCAGATGTGACGGCACGACTGTTGCGCGATCCCGAATTCTTCCGGGTCTTGCTGCCCTATTTCTCTGTTTCGGTCACCGCCCTCTTCCGCGATCCATTTTTCTACGCCGCCGTGGGCGAACGGGTGATTCCCAGGCTCCGTGCGTGGCCTCATGTCAAGATTTGGCATGCAGGGTGCGCCACCGGCGAGGAGGTCTATTCCTTCGCGGTCCTGCTGCGCGAGGCGGGGTTGCTCGAACGGAGTCAGGTGTATGGGACCGACATCAGCCAGGCGGCGTTGGAGACGGCCAAGGCAGGCATCTATCCCCTCGAGGTGCTCCGGCGTGGCAGCCAGAACTATTTGGAGGCCGGCTGCCGCGGCTCATTGGCCGACCATTACCTGGCCCACCGAGACGCAGCGATCGTCGACTTGAGTCTGCGGCGTCGGGTGACCTTTGCGCGTCACAATCTCGCGATGGACGCGTCATTCGGTGAGATGCAGGTGATTGTCTGTCGCAACGTATTGATTTATTTCAACGAAGGTCTGCAGAACCAGGTGCTTGAACTTTTTTGGGAGAGCCTGGAAAACGGGGGAATGCTGTGCCTGGGCGATAAGGAGAGCCTGACATTTTCATCGGTCGCGGATCGGTTTCAGGTGTTGGACGAAAAAGCCAAGATCTTCCGAAAGATTGCCGCCTGACCAGCGGGAGGCAAAGCCTCGTCGAGCATATCGCTGACGACCGGTAGCCTTTGGTCCCTCGTGCGTCGTCTCCGCTACGCCGTCTTCATCGGGCAAACAATCGTACAGCGGGCACCACCGTCGTTGTGCATGGTGAGTTTCGCCCGAATTTGGCGACACAGGCGGCGCACGACCGTCAGCCCCAGCGTCGTGGTTTTGTCGAGGTCCATTCCAACAGGAAAGCCCGGGCCGGAGTCCGCGACCGAGAGATGCAGGTCGGGCCCATCCTGTCGCAAGTCGACGCGCACATCAAAATCCGCTGGATTGGGCGTGGACTCGTCAGAGTTCGGGGTCCTACCGTATTTCAGGCTGTTGGTGATGAGCTCATTGAGGATGAGTCCCAGCGGCATGGCGAGTTCGAGGTTGGCTTCGATGGCTTCGGCACCGACTTGAACTCGGGCCGTGGGTGCAAAGGTGGACTGCAATGACTGGGTCAGATCGCGAGCGTAGTCGGCGAGGTTGATTCGTTCAAAAGACGACGCGCCATAGAGCTGTTGGTGGATGAGCGCCATGGTCCGGACCCGCTCGCCGGTCTCGAGTAACTTACTGCGTGCCTCGTCCGACGCGACCGAATCGACCTGCAACATGACCAGACTCGAAATGATCTGGAGATTGTTTTTCACCCGGTGGTGAATTTCCTTCAGCAACGTCTCCTTTTCCCGGAGCGAATTCGCCATCGTCGTCTGGCTCGCCACCCGCTCGGTGATATCGGAGAACGCGGTGTAGACGCGATATGGTACCAGTTCACCCGGACGACACTCAGGGGTCGCGTCGATAGACAACACGAGTTCACGCTCGGACCAGGGTTGCTGAATGTGCACGTGCACGTCGCGAACTGGCTGGCCCGTTCGCAGGGCCGCCGATGTCGGATGGGCGTCGGCTGCGAGTGGGGTGCCGTCCATGCCGCGCACGCGCCAACATTCGTCGCTCAAATGCCGCCCCCGCAATTGGGCCACCGACATCCCGAGGATGCGGCTCGCAGCAGGGTTGGCCTCGACGATGCGACCATCAGCCCCGTGATAGACCACGCCCTGCGCCATCGTATCGAACAGGGTCCGATGGCGATGCTCGCTTTCTTCGAGGGCGCGGGTTCGCTCGGCGACGACGCCTTCCAGTCCGAACCGGTATCGCGCCAGTTCGAGAAAGACGTTGACCTTGGCCACCAACACCACAGGGTCGTAGGGCTTGACGATGTAGTCGACGGCGCCGGATGCGTAGCCTCGGAAGAGATGTTGCTCGTCGGAGTGGGCCGCGGTCACAAAGATGATGGGGATGCGTGCCGTGGCGCCATCCGACATCAACATTTCGGCCAGTTCGTACCCGTCCATCCCCGGCATCTGCACATCGAGAATCGCCAGCGCAAAGTCATGCTGGAGGGTGGCTGCCAGGGCCTCTTCGGCGCTGACGGCTGTGATGATGCGCGCAGCGACACCGGCGAGAGACCGTTCAAGCGCCACCAGATTGGCGTGCTTGTCATCGACGGCAAGGATCAACAGCTCGGGATTCGCAGCCATCCCTCACCGATCCCCCTTCTTGCAGATCGTCGCAATAGCGGTTGCCCCGAGAAGGCTCCCGGTCACACGTGCTAGATCACACGTACAAGGGCGAGCACGGTGCTCGCTCGCCCGTAGGGCGAATCCGGGCCAGCGATGCCGGCTTCCTCCAGCTCGCGAAGACGTTGGGTCAGCAGCGACGGCGACATGCGCGACAGGCCCTTGCGCAGTTCTGAGAAGCGGGTGCTGCCGGCGAGCAACTCCCGCAGCAGCAGCGGAGT
>Ga0247838_1007030_pt1 | contig 10274 bp, 6 predicted proteins | sample LaCruzMarch2015__5_FD_189097 | JGI IMG/M metagenome (GOLD analysis project Ga0247838, IMG submission 189097) | Freshwater microbial communities from meromictic Lake La Cruz, Castile-La Mancha, Spain - LaCruzMarch2015_15m | ecosystem: Environmental > Aquatic > Freshwater > Lake | place: Spain... | reverse complement strand
TTGAGCAACGCCCCGGTGCGCGCGTCTTTCACGGTCACGCGGTCCGCTTTGCCTTCATCGGACAGGACTACGCCCACCTCCGCGCTGCCGTTGCCGTTGAGGTCGGGCAGCGCGAGCACCTGACGCGGCGTGAATTGGGCAGGGAAGGACAGGGTGTTGAGCCATGTGCCATCGCGCGCGTCGCGAATTTCGACCGTGGTGGAGCCGGTGGCCAACATGGCAAGCTCGGGGACCCCGTTGGCGTTCTGGTCGGGCAGAACCGCCAAGTCCAGCGGCTGGACGGTCGGATCGAAGGCCACGCTCCCCCGCAGTTGGCCGGTGAGGACATCGCGGGTCTCCGCGCGGGCCGGCGCGGCACCGAGCAGGACCAGACCGGGGGCGGCGCTGGGATCGGGGGCGGGCAGGGTCGAGACGTCGACTGGCTGCAGGGCAGCGCTGAACTCGAACTGGGCGATCAGACCGCCGGTGGCGGCGTCTTTGACTGTCGCGCGGTTCTTCCCGTCGGCAGTCCGGGCGATAACGGCGATCTCGGGGGTGCTGTCACCGTTGGTGTCGCCGAGCGACTGGAGGAATGCGTTCTCCGGTGCATTCTGCGCGGTGCCAAAGACCACATAGACATGGCCGGGCCTACCGCTGAATGACTGGTGTGCGCCGATAAGGAGATCCCCGATTCCGTCGTCGTTGAAATCTCCGCTGCCCGCAAGCGTAAACCGTGCCCCAGCGAGGTCAAAGTAGTCGGTACCGACAAATTTGAGCCCGCCGACTCCGGCGCGAAGGTTAGTCCCGTAAACCGTTGCGGTATCCGCCTTGCCGTAGACGAGATAGGCCGCGCCCGCGTTGTACTCCGCCTCGGAGTCGACGACGCTTCCGACCAAGAAGTCGGCATAGCCGTCGCGGTTCCAATCGCCTGCGGGGGCAACGTCGTGGCCTAATTCTTCAAAGGATGATCCGCTTGTGTCCACCTCGAAGCCGCCGTTCTCCTCGGCTAAGGTGTCGAGGTCTATATTCGGGGGAGCCCCGCCACGACCCCAAACAACGTGCACTGTCGGATCGCCGTCGTCGGCTCCAACTAGGATGTCAGCGATCCCGTCTCCGTTGACGTCGCCGACAGGGGCTACGTCCATGGGGTCATGATCCCCGCTGCTGAGCACCTTGAATCCGCCGCGGTTCGCGGCGATCTCGGTGAGATAAACCTTGCTCGGCACCCGTGTGCTGCCATAAATGATGCAGACGGAACCGGCTTCCCGCCTGCCGTCGCCTAAGGACCCAATACCGACGTCGTCAATGCCATCGGCGTTGACATCGCCCAATCCGGTTATCGAATGTCCGCTCTGGTCTCCCGCGTGCGCTCCGATAATCTTGAAGCCGCCGATCCCGCGCGCGATCGCCGCAAGATCGATGTTGGCGAATGGCCCCGACTTGCCCAAGATCACATAGGCGGCCCCGGCGTTGTCGCCGCCCTCGTCGTTACGTACCGAACCGACCATCAAATCTTGCATGCCGTCCTGATTGATATCACCGGCCAGTGCGACCGTAACAGCATTAGCGTCGCCCGATTCCCCATTGATCCGGAAGCCGCCCCGACCCGCCGCGACATCGCGTAAATCGACCTGGTTGGTGTCGCGTTTCCCGAAGACGACATAGGCCCTGTTTGGCGAGTCGTCCCAGGTTCCGACTAGGACGTCGTCCAACCCGTCGCGATTGACGTCGCCTGCGGGCGAGAGTGACCCAACGGTATCAAACGGCTGCTCGCCGATGATCTTGAAACCTCCGCGCCCTGCGCCAATATCCGACAACATTAGGGTCGCGGGAAACGATTTGGCTCCGAATAGAACATAGACGGCGCCCGCCCGAGTGCCGTTCTCGTTCGAGTTATTCTGACCGCTGACTGCAAAGTCCTTGACCCCGTCGCCATTGGCATCGCCGATGAAAGCGACGAAACCCCCTGCCGCGTCATCGACCGCTTCGCCAATAATTTGAAACCCGCGACTGCCGTCAGCGAGTTCCAGCAGGGAGACGGAGTCTGCCAGCATGGGTTGAGCGAGCGCCAGACCGACTCCGATGGCGAGGCGCGCGAGATGCTTGGAAATCACTGAGTGTTTCATCGTATGTCTCCTTCGATTATCGAGAGGGTTGCACATCCGGCCCGCCCTTTGGGACTCCTGGCCGACGGGGGCGACGCAACGCGGTCGCCAGAAAACACGCGCCACCCCTTCATCGGGAATCGGGTTGCCGTTAGCCTGCCCTCGCGTTCAATGCCTCTTTTCCCGGTCCGCCGCGACCCGGCGGGACCGACTGGTATTCTGTGCCGGATGGCCTCTTAGCCATCGCCTTCACGGTGGTTAGGTACGGCGTCATCGCCCTGCCTGCTGTCGTCGACCTGATCGCCGCGGTTGGTTGTTTCTCCTGGAGGTTGCGGGGTGCCGACGGTCAGACCCCAGTCGGGTCGGCACCCCCTCCGCACCCGCACGGCGAGACCGCCGTTTGGGTCCTCTTCCGCTTAATTCCCCGCGCGCGACTCAGAAATTCAACCGCTGCAGCAACGTGCCGGTCTTCGCATCCTTGACGAAGGCGCGCAGGGTTCGATCAGCGCCACAACGACCGAGCATGACCAGGTCAGCAGCCCCGTTGCCGTTGGTGTCGGCGATGCTCGCCAGGTCCAGCGGGGTGCAATCGGGGTTATAGCTGATCCGATTGAGCCACTGGCCGGTCGCGCCATCCAGCACGGTCACAGTGACGTCGCCGGTGAGGGGGTTGCGACCCAGCACCGCGTAGTCCTCGACGCGATTGCCGGTCAGGTCGTCCACCACCACCAGCTTCAGCGAATCGGCGCCTTGCCTGAACTTGGCTAAGGAGGCGAGACGCTGCTGCGTACCGGCGTCGACCACCCATACGTGGGTGGTTTGCGCGGCCGGGTCCTGCCAAAGCATCGCCACCTCGGGCGCGCCGTTGCCGTTGCGGTCTGCCACTGGCTCGGCTTGCCGCAGGTCGGCTCCAGACCACAGGGTCTTGAGCAACGCCCCGGTGCGCGCGTCTTTCACGGTCACGCGGTCCGCTTTGCCTTCATCGGACAGGACCACGCCCACCTCCGCGCTGCCGTTACCGTTGAGGTCGGGCAGCGCGAGCACCTGACGCGGCGTGAATTGGGCAGGGAAGGACAGGGTGTTGAGCCATGTGCCATCGCGCGCGTCGCGAATTTCGACCGTGGTGGAGCCGGTGGCCAACATGGCAAGCTCGGGGACCCCGTTGGCGTTCTGGTCGGGCAGAACCGCCAAGTCCAGCGGCTGGACGGTCGGATCGAAGGCCACGCTCCCCCGCAGTTGGCCGGTGAGGGCATCGCGGGTCTCGGCGCTGGCCGGCGCGGCACCGAGGAGGATCAGACCGGGGGCGGCGCTGGGGTCGGGGGCGGGCAGGGTCGTGACGTCGACTGGCCGCAGGGCAGCGCTGAACTCGAACTGGGCGATCAGACCGCCGGTGGCGGCGTCTGTGACGGTCGCGCGGTTCTTACCATCGGCAGTCCGGGCGATAACGGCGATCTCGGGGGTGCCGTCGCGGTTGGTGTCGCCGAGGGCGCGTAACCACGCGTCCGCTGACTGGTTTCCACCACCCGACCGGTTTTCATACCAGAGCAATCGTGCCGGTTGCAGATACTTATCTTCCCGCGCGAGTACATCCATATCGCCGTCGTGATCCATGTCAATCGCGAACGCAAGATCTGCCGCAGCGTTTACATCAGCGATGGTATGCACTTGGAATGAAGGTGGCGATTCGCCGTTGTTCTCATACCACTCGAACTGACCAATCTCCGAACCGATTGTCTGCCCGCTGACCAAGTCCACGTCACCGTCGCCGTCGAGATCGGCGGGGAACACGAAGGAGAACGATCCGCTTTGCCTGCCGCGCAGGATGCGCTCGCTGAAGACCGGAGGCGACTGACCGTCGTTCTCGTACCATAAGAGTTCACCTTCGGAGTTTGGATACCGCACTCCAGCGACAATATCCATGTCACCATCGCCGTCCAGATCGCTGACACTGACGCTGGCTCCTTCCCCGCTTCCTACCAAGAGGGGGTACTCTTCGAACTGGGGTGGTGTCTGTCCGGAGTTTCGATACCATGCAATCCTGAGCGGAAGTCCCCAGTCGTTGGAACCAGCCACGATGTCAATATCACCGTCGCCGTCAATATCACCGGTCTCGATCGAGGTGACCCACGCCAGATTGCGAGATACTTCGTTCTCGGCAAAGGCGGGCGGACGCCCTCCAAGATTCTCATGCCAGGCCAGTTGGCTGGATGACGGACCGGACGGGCCCGTTCCGGTGAGGACGTCAATGACGTGATCGCCATCGAGATCGGCGGCATGGAGTGCAAAGTAATCGATCCCGGTTGTTGGCATCACATGGACGGAAAACTGGACAGGCGAGCCGCCGGTGTTCTCGTACCAACGCACATCGCCTTGGCCGATTGCCGAAGCGGCCATAAGGTCCAGGTCCCCGTCGCTGTCCAAATCCGTGGCGTACACGGCGCGGCAATCATAGAGTTCGTCCAATACCCGCGTCGTAAACGTCGGTGCAGCTCCGCCGGAGCTTTCGGACCACCAGAGATCTCCATAGCGGTTACAGAAGACCAGATCCACATCGCCATCGCCGTCGAAATCGGCGGGGTACAGGTTCCTGGTGAACCACCCGAACCCCAACGGATCGGTAAAGATGACATGTTCGGTGAATTCCGGCACCGCCGCTGTTGCCTCGGCAGTGACCAGAGGAACTGTCAGCACCCCGCTCAACAGCGCACTCAAGATGATCGGAATGCTCGCAAGACCACTTCGTTGCGTACACATGGATTTACCCTCGTTATTCGATATGGAAGGAACGGGACGCCGGCCCGAATTGTTCGGCAGCCGACCTCCTACACCACAGCCCACAGCTCGCTACTCTTCCATCTCGCCTTAGCCTTGGGTTCGATGGACGGACCCCGGACTCTTAGCACCCTAGCAGGAACAAGTTGAACACTTGCCCAGTGGGCCACTTTGCGCAGTCCACCAAGCGGGACACTCACAGCGCAATACTGTTCAAGTTATTTTTGCTAGGCTCCTTAGGGTCCTGTGTTGATCAGCACACTGATCGACCGAGAGCCGAAACCGACATCGCCGATATCCCCAGTCACCGCATCCAGTTTGCCGTCTCGGTTCACATCCACCAGGACGAGGCCGAAGGGACCGTCGCCGGTCGGGTAGTCATCCTTTGGTTGGAAGGTGCCGTTGCCCCTGCCCAGCAAGACGCTGACCGTGTCGTCGAATTGGTTGGAAGAGACCAGATCGGGCTTGCCGTCGCGGTTCATGTCGCCGACCGCCACCCGGATGGGGGCATCACCGACCGGGTAGATCACCCGCGGCAGGAAGGTGCCGTCACCCTTGCCCAAGAGTACACTGACGGAATCAGTGTCATAGTTATCGGCGATCAGATCGGGTTTCCCGTCGCGGTTCACATCTGACACGATCGTTCCGCCGTCGCCGACTTCGTGGTCAACCCGCGGCAGGAAGGTACCGTTCCCCTTGCCCAGCAGGACGCTTGCGGTGTTGTCGCCGATATTGGAGGCGACCAGATCCGGCTTCCCGTCACGGTTCAGGTCCGCAACCGCCACCAACCAGGGGTAATCCCCGGTGTTGTAGTCCACCTTCGGTTGGAAGCTGCCATCGCCTTTGCCCAAGAGCACACTGACCGAGTCGGCATTGGCGTTCGCGGTGATCAAGTCCGGTTTGCCGTCACGATTCACATCGCCCACGGCAACCCACTCGGGGTACTCTCCCGTGCCGTAGTCGGCCTTTGGTTGGAAGGTGCCGTCCCCCTTCCCTAGCAGCACGCTGACCGTGCCGGGCAGTACCTCAACCAAGTCGCTCCCGCTCCAGACCTCACCGAGATTCGAGGTGATCAGATCCAGCTTGCCGTCGCGGTTCAAGTCCCCGACCTCCAACCCGAAGGGCGCTTGGCCGCTATCGGAGTCGACCTTTTGTCTGAAGGTGCCGTCCCCCTTGCCGAGCAGCACGCTAATAGAGTTTTCGAAGCGATTCGACGTGGCGAGATCCACCTTGCCGTCGCGGTTGAAATCGCCGGATGTTACGGAGTAAGGTGCCTCTCCGGCTTCGTAGGTCAGTGGCGATCCAAGCAAAGTTCCGCTCTCTGCATCGGCGGCGGACACCAACACAATGGTGAGCGATAATGCCGTCATCGCCACCGGTTTTCTTGCTCTCGCTATGCCAGTCATGTCAGTCCCTCCTCTTCGCATTAAAGAATCTCGTGGAACAAATCAACGCCCGGAACACTGAGGCCATTCAGCAGCATTGCGCTACGCTTAGGTCAGCCGTGTTCGGCAGCCTATTCAACATGCCTCCCGCCCGGTCGCGGTGAATGTCGGCGCGTATGTCATACGGACTAGTGCCAAATTCAGTATAGCCCGCGCTGTGGCTACGGGAAGGCTGAACAGGTTTTTGAAAGCCAAATCACTTCATTGGTTTAATTGATACCTCGGCTATCGCGCTACCGCTATACAGCAGACTAATGCAGGCAACAGCAATTCTTATGCTGTGCGCGTACAGGGTATGTGCTCCCGATGCGCTACGTCCTTCCCCGACGGATTGGTCGAGGAAGAGTGGGCTCGAATTCATTTCTGAAATTGAATTCGAGCCTGGACGCTTAACCATTCCGCCTTGAGGGTAAAACGATGTCCAAAGCCGAGTTGTTGACACGCAGCTCAAACGACGCGATCGAGGATCTCCGCGCTCCACTGTTCGTCGGCCCAGCGCAAGACCCCAGTTTTCCAGCGCGGCTAAGGCGGATTGGGGCCGCGCTGCTCGTCACGGTGGGTGGGGGGTGTGTTGCCGGTTGGCGCGATCATGCGTCCCCACGGTTTGGGCAGCCGTTGGTGGATGCTTTCTTCCGATCCGCGCTTACGATTGCGGCGGCGGCGACAGCCAGTCGACTGCGAGGAGTCGCGTTTGATCCCAGGGGCAGGTCTGCGGCAGATCGGCGATGCCCGTCTCACGAGTCGCTGCCGCGAGTGCATCGTCCCAGGCGTCGGCCCAGCAGTCGGGGTCGTTCAGGGAGTTCGCCAGGCTCGGCTTGCGACGCAGACGCCGCGCGATACCGTTGCGCTGGGTCCGAATAGTCTGGCGCATCGACGATGTACCAGATCGGCGAGGGTCGCGGCGCCCAGCGTTTGACCAGAAAATCCAGCGCACCGGCGCGCAAGCCGGTCACAGCCTCATCGATTCTGATTTCTTCCGCCCGCGCCTGAACTGCAACCCCAGATTGATCGCACCCCAAACCCGCAAGCCGCCCAAAGGGCGCATCCGCCGGATACCGGGGTATACTGAGGCATAGCCGCGACTCCCGCGGCACAGTCCGGGGCCTGTCGCCCCCTACCCGGTCCCCCGCGTTTAGAGCACAGTGATGTCCAGTCCCGAGAGCTTCGAAGATCTCCTCAAACAACTCGACCAGTCCCGGCCCGCCAAACAGGGCGAGCCGAAGGTGGGCGAGATGGTGCGCGGCACCATCGTGTCCATCGGCGATGACTTTGCGTTCATCGACCTGGGCGGCAAGACCGAGGGGCGCATGGAGGTGTCGGTGTTGCGCAACCCCGAGGGCGAGATCACCGCCACGGTGGGTGATGCGGTCGAGGCGGCGGTCACCGGCAAGGACCCGGACAGCGGTTTTCTGCTGCTCGGCAGCCAGCATGGTCACAAGTATCACGGTCTGGAGGAGGTACGGCAGGCCTACAGCCAGGGCCTGCCGGTCTCGGGTCAGGTGACCGGATCGATCAAGGGCGGGGTGGAGGTCCAGATCGCCGGGATGCGGGCCTTCTGTCCGGCCTCGCAGATTGACATCCGCTTCGTGGAGGATCTGTCGGAATTCATCGGCCAGAAGCTCGACTTTCGCGTCACCAAGATCGAGGGCGGCCGGCACCCGAATCTGGTGGTCTCACGCCGCGCCATCCTGGAAGAGGAGCAGCGGATTCGCGCCGAGCAGACGCGTGCCAACCTCAAAGAAGGCGCGATCCTGCCGGGCACGGTCACGACCCTCAAAGACTATGGTGCTTTCGTGGACATCGGCGGCATCGAGGGCATGATCCATATCAGCGAACTCGCCTTCGGCCACATCAAACACCCGAGCGAGGTGCTGCACCCCGGTCAGGCGGTCGAGGTCGCGGTACTGCGGATCGAGGCCGCCACCGACGGCAAGGGCCGCCCCAAGATTGCCCTGTCGATCCGCGCCCTGTCGCGCGACCCTTGGGCGGATGCGGCCGAGAGCTTCCCGGTCGGCACCCGGGTGCGCGGCACGGTGAGCCGGCTACAGCCTTTCGGCGCCTTCATCGAATTGGCCGCGGGGGTGGATGGCCTGGTCCATATCAGCGAATTGGGCGCCGGACGGCGGGTCAATCACCCGAGCGAAGTGCTGACGATCGGTGACAGCGTCGAGGCGACGGTGCTCGGGGTGGACTTGGAGCGCAAGCGCATCAGCCTGACCCTGGATGCCGACAAGCAGACCGAGGGGGTCCCCGACGCGCGCCAATACGCCCCGCCGAAAGCCCAGGCCAAAGGTGGCGCCAAGCCGGCCGAACCGGCGCCGGAAAAGACCATGGGCAGCTTCGGCGCGCTCTTGCAGGAGAGCCTCAACAAGCGGCGGTGACATCGTGCTGCGATAGGAAACGGGGAAGCGTCTCGATGCCTGCGTCTTTGTACGATCAAGACCTGTATTCCTGGGCGATGCAGACCGCCCGGCAGGTACGCGAGCAGCGGTTCGCTGAGATTGACTGCGTTCACCTTGCCGAGGAGCTGGAGTCCATGGGCAAGACCGAACTGCGCGCGCTGGAGAGTCGGCTCGTCGTGTTGCTGGCGCATCTGTTGAAATGGGAATATCAGCCGGGCCACAGGACCAAAAGTTGGCGGCGGACCTTGATCGAGCAACGCAAACGCATCCGCCGACTGCTGGACGACAGCCCCAGTCTGAGGCCGAGGATTCCCGAGCTGATCGCGGATGCCTATGACAGCGCGCTGCGGTGGGCAGCGGATGAGACCGGCATGGATGAGGGCGATTTCCCGCCGGTTTGTGGGTATTCGATCGAGCAGGTGATGGATACGGGATTTTATCCGGACACCGTCATCAGTTAAGTCCATTAGGGAACACCTTTGGCATCCCCTAATGGACTCGTATCGCTTATTAGTGAACCGTTCCTTAGCCCGACAATCCTGGAAAGCGCAGTTCTCACGCCAAGGTTATGTTGATTTAGGCGGGGCCGCGAGCGCCGCCAACAGCCCCCGCAGCAGGTCTAAAGGTGCCGGCGGACAGCCGGGGATCTTCACATCGACCGGAATGACGTTTTCGACCGCGCCGCAACTCGCGTAGGAGACGCCGAACTCGCCGCCGTCGCAGGCGCAGGTGCCGGCGGCGATGATGAGCTTCGGCACCGGGGTCGCCTGCCAGGTGCGGCGCAGCGCGGTTTCCATGTGGCGCGAGACCGGGCCGGTGATGAGCAGGGCATCGGCGTGGCGCGGGGAGGCAACGAAATGCAGGCCAAAGCGTTCGAGGTCGTAATAGGGATTACTCAGCGCATGGATTTCAAGCTCACAGCCGTTGCACGAGCCGGCATCGACGTGACGAATGGATAGACTGCGGCCCAGCCGGGCATGGACATGCCGCAGCACTTCCACACCGATCCGTTCGAGTTCCGCATCCTCGATGCCGGGTGCGGCCTCGGTGACGACGCCGATTCTCAGGGATTGCTTGAGTATGCGAATCATGGTCTACAGGTCCTGGCCCGAATAGGACCCATTGACCGATTTGTTGCAGACCGGAAAATCCGGGACGATATTGCCCAGGATCAGCCGTTCCAGTGCCGGCCAGGTGAACCAGCTCGGATCACGTGGAAAAAAGCGCGCGACGCGTCCGTCCGTACCGAAACGCACGAAGGTCAGGATCTCCCCGCGCCAGCCGTCCACCAGCCCGAGACCGACGGCACCGGACGCCGCCGTCGGCACGGGCGCGGTGACCGCGCCCTCCGGCAGGGTCGCCAGCAGCACATCCAACAGATCCAGGCTGCCGAGCACCTCGGTCATGCGCACCCGCACCCGCGCGGCCACGTCGCCGTCGGTCTCTGTCGTCGGTTTGACCTCCAGGGTATCGTAGGGCGGATAGGGGCAGTCGCGGCGCACGTCGAAGAGCAGGCCGCTCGCTTTGCCCACATAGCCGGTGCAGCCCAGCGACCGGGCATCCGCGGCCGA
>Ga0247838_1007014_pt1 | contig 10295 bp, 9 predicted proteins | sample LaCruzMarch2015__5_FD_189097 | JGI IMG/M metagenome (GOLD analysis project Ga0247838, IMG submission 189097) | Freshwater microbial communities from meromictic Lake La Cruz, Castile-La Mancha, Spain - LaCruzMarch2015_15m | ecosystem: Environmental > Aquatic > Freshwater > Lake | place: Spain... | reverse complement strand
CCACGCAATTGGCGCATATCCTGGAACTCGAGTTTCAAGCCCTGCGTGACCAGGCACTGGACCAGTTCGAGCAATTGCAGCTCGTCAAAAATCAGCTATTGAGTGAAATTAGCGCATTAGCCCCTGGCGCTGAAGACCTGCAAACCCTGCCGGAATGGCAGGATTTCCGAGAGATGATGGTGATTTGTCGCGATTTTCATCGGCGAAATGCGCTACTGATGAATCGCAAGCTGGACGCGATCAGGGGTACCCTTGACAGCCTGCGCCTGAATGACACGGCAAGCCCTGTGGAAGTGTATGACCGCCTTGGCCTTATTTCACGTTTTTCAAGGCACACCGCCTACAGCGACGCTTGATCAGGCTCGTTTGTTAGCCCCGTCGCCTTCTCGTCCCCAGGGCGCATGTCCTTGAGCCAGTAGACCCATGACAGTATGACTGAGACGACCGTGTAGAGCTCGGGCGGAATCTCCTCATCCACATTGAGCCTGCACAGCAGCGCCAGCAGTTCCGGATCCTGGGTGATGTACACACCGTGTCGACGGGCCTGTGCCATCATCTCTAGCGCCAGTTCGCCTTCGCCTTTGGCAGTCACCACCGGTGCGGTGTTGAGGCCGTATTCAAGGGCGACTGCTTGAGGGGTGCGTGTCATACCAAGATATCGAGAACCACCCCGGCCTCTGCGGGACGGTATGGTGCTGTCGCGGGTTGAGGCCGAGCACCGTGGTGTACATGAAAAGACCGCATGTTCAAGCCGCTGTCTTTCAGGCTGTGCCCAAGCTCGGCGGCACCCGACTGGGCCAAGGCGATCACGGACTCCCGAAGGGCCCACATGGTGAGATCAATTTGATTGTTGTCACGGAGTTGGGCTTTCAACCAGAGTTCGCCGAAGTCGCTGCTGTTCGAGTGGACGCTGACTGTCAGCTCTGCTTCCTTTCCTGCCGTGGCAGGGCCGCGCTCAAAGCTTAGCTCCACCGGGTTCGAGTCGGCATAAGGGAGCAACACTTTGACAGCCATTTCGCCGGCGCGTTGTGCTTGCAAGGCATTCAGTTGGCTAGCTTCCAGGTCATCGATGGCACGCCTGACGTGTTGCAGGTCAACGTTGTCGACCACTGCATCAGTCTGGTCGCCCATGACTGCCAGCAGTTGGTAGAGCAACTGTTTGGTGTCTGCTGGAGAGGGTTTGCCGTAACGGACGATCTGAGCTTCGCTGCCCATGGCAGTGATCACTGCCAGCCGTATTGCATCCGGAGTGGATTGCTCCTGGGCTAATTGAATGGCCCGCCATCTGGCTTGCAATTCTGGGTGGTTGGTAACTTTCGCCAATAACGTGCTGAGTCCGTCGGGAGCCAGCAGCTGCTGCAAATCGGGGAGTCCGGGCTGGCGGTACAAAAGGCTGGCCAGGCGTGAAAAACTGCCGTCGGAGTCAGCGGTCCGTGCCGCCATGAAACCAGGTGCGTCGGGGTGTTCAAATAAGCGCACTTGGGTCACGCCACTGCTGAGGACTGCTTTTGCTGCCGGTGGCGGGGTGGCTGGGCTGGTGTCGGACAGTGCGTAGAGGGTGATACTGCCGTCGTCGTTGACCTGCGTGAGAAAGCTCATGCGTCGACCGACTTCCCAGTCCGACCGGTTGGGAACGCCGATGAGACGACCCCGCAGCATCAGCCCAAGCTGGTCTCCCTGGGATTGAACGGTTGCTTGTATGACCTGGCCGTCCTTGAGGTTGAGTGCCCTTGCTGTGATGGCTTCGACCAACGGCTGGGACTGCGCACCTTGAGGAAACAGGGGCGCAAATCGTGTCGGCGAAGCACTCTCGGTGACGGGGATCATGGGTACCTGACCCATCGCCTGCGCTCGTCGCCGACAGCTTGCGTTAATGGGTCGCTGCTCTCAGCCTCGACGGGGGCCGCTAAAGCCGCTGCCGTCGGCGCAGGCGCCTTTGGAGCTGGCGGCATCAGGCTGAGCAGCAGGGCGGCATGATCAGGCACGATGAGCACAGCGCCTTTGCGCAAGCGCGGTGCTTTACCCTCAACAAAAGCAGCCGGATTTTGCCGTATGAAAGCCTGGCGCAGCACGTTAAGGTTGAGAGGACTGTCTCCCATGGTTTTGGTGATCACTTGGTCGAGTGACTGGCCCGGCTTGGGCTTGTAACTGCCAGGTGGCACTTCTGAGAGGGGTGTGGCCGCTTGCTTGGCTGTGGCCTTTGTGGGCAGTGGCTGGGCGCTCAGGGCCTGGCCAGCGGAAAACAGGCATAGAACGGTGCCCAGGATGGCTGTGATTGATGCACGATATCGATCAAGGTACATGTTAGGGCTCCGGTTGTGTCAACGGGAACCTTCGGTGGTCCAGCCGATCCAGTTGTGGCGGACTGCTTGGATTGCTCCCGCGACGGTGGCGAGTTGCGCATGGTTCTCGGCGACCACGATCACCTTGGCCAGTACGGTGTGGGGTGTCAGACTAGCTTCTAGGGTTCGATCAAGGACATGTTGGCCGTCAGCCAGCAACCATTCGTCACCCACCCGCAGGCCGGCGCTTGCGCCGGCATTGATCCTGATCTGGTTGTCAATGACCTGCGTGACTTTAGCCACCATGGGTTGGCAACTGAGTTCTGTCTCGAGTTGGATTGCCCACTGTTGGGCTTGCCTGGAAATTTGTTCGCTAGACGCTTTGGTCCATTGGGCTGGCAGCCAGTTGTTGGTGGCGGCTGCCTCCAAATCCAAAGTGATGGTGCCCTGTCGCAATGCCTTCCCAAGGCCGCGTGCACCGAGCGTCATGGTCGCGGCTATTTTTTTGGGAATTGGCGCGTCTATCCAAGTACCAAAGGGGCGGGCCTGGGTGATTACCGGCAGTTGCTGCAGGTTGATGCGGAGCTGCCATGGGAGTTCTTCGTCCGCCCCCCCAAGCAATGCCTGTTCGTAACTGCTGCGGGCCGCTGCACTGGGAGGCTGCTGGCTCAGGCGCCATACGGCCGATGATGTGCCGGCCTGTCGCAGTTCTTCGGCCAGCAGCCTTCGCAGGCTCAGCAGTAGTGCCAGGTCATCGGTGCGCCAGTCTTCACCTTCGATCCAATTGAGCGACACCACATGTTGTAGTCGGCCCGATGCGGAAGGGCGGCAGCCGTTGACGCGGGCAGCGCCTGATGCGTTGGTAATCGCTCGATCTGGCACGCTTTGCCACTGCAATGTCGCGTTCGGCTTGCCGGTGGCGTCTTGCGTATAGCCCAGGACGCGGACGCCGCGGACCTGCATCCCATTTCGATAGCTGCTTGTCTCGCGTAGCGCCCCTTTGTCGTCGATCCACTGGGTGGCTTGCACCTGGGTAGGACCTTCGAGCGCAGCTTCGAGGAGCCCTTGCCTGATTGCGGCCAGCTTCTCGTCGGCCGAAAGGGCTTTGGGCTCAGCTGCCAAAGCGCTGACGACGCAGAGGCTGACAAGGCCCAGTGACCTGGCCAGTTTTGGCATCAGGCCTGAGAATTTCATTTGGCTTTTGCCATCAACTGGCCTAAGTACAGCGCCCGGAGATCTTGCACGACTGCCCGGTCAAGCGACAGGGTGGTCTCGTAGGTGTCGTCACCGGTTGGCGTGATGCTGACCAGTGTTGCACCGTGAATCACCCCCTCGACCCGGCTTCGGAAGGTGTCGTTCTGCACCACCATGTCTGCAACCGTGGCCGTAGCGTCAACGCGCAAACCGTAAACCTGCTCGGTGAGTGAGCGGTAGGCGTCAAGTTTGGCAGCGCGGATTGCCAATAAACGTTGCTGAGCCGGCAGACGGTGATTTTGGACGCTGATGACGGCGTAGCCCGTGGCTGTCAGGCTCTCGCGTCGTTCAACCAGGGTAACGGTGGTGGCGGGTCTCTCAACAGGTGCCGGCGTGGCGATGGGGGAGGGGGCGGTCGCCCCGCTGCCTTTGTTTGCGGTGGCTTCCGGCAACTGTGCGGTGCTGCCGGAGAGCAAGGGCACTGAGGTACAGCCGGCCGCAAGAGTGAGGGTCACAACAGTCAGTGTCAGTAAGCTTTTCATGTCGGTATCCTTGATGCGTCTGACCATGAATCGTCAGCAAGAGCCGAAACTTGAGACTCGCGCGCGTGCGCTTAAGCTCTTTGACGGCTGGCATTCATGGTTGCGTTCAAGCCGCCTGCCTCAGGTGTGGCGCAACGCTGGCAAAGCGCAGGTTCGCTGTCTGGGGGCTGGCGGAGCCTAATTTGGCCGTTTCTTGCCCGGCAGCGGCCCGGTACCACTGAAGGGCGAGTGTGTAGTTCAGCGCCGTGCCTTGGGCATGGGCATACATGTAGCCGAGGTTAAAACTTGCCGCCGGATCTCCCAATGCTGCGGCACGCGTGTAAAAGGCGAGGGCTTGCGCCTCGTCCTGGTCGACCGATTCACCGAGCACGTGCAGTCGACCCAAGGTGTAAAGTGCAGCGGCATCATCCTGCTGGGCCGCTTCGTGCAGAAGGCTGAGTGCGCGCTGAGGCTCCGCGTCACCGCCCTGGTTCTCGTAAAGCAGGCACGCTAGATTGAATTTCGCCCGCGCGTGGCCCAGGTCGCTTGCCTGACCATAGTATTGGCGCGCTTGGGCATAGTCTGTCGCCATACCTCGTCCCTGGTTGCTGAGCAAACCCAAACCGAAAAAAGAAGCCGCTTGCTTTTGCGCTGCAGCTTTCTGGTACCAGGTAAGTGCCTGTTCGGGACCCAGGCCGGGCAATTGACTGTTGGCACAAAGGACAGCAAGGTTGTGCTGTGCCGCTGCCACGCCAGCCTCAGCCGATCGCCGATACCATTGCTCGGCCAGCGCCAAATCCGGGGGTGTGCCGTGGCCGTTGGCGTGCATCAGGCCCAGGTTGAATTCAGCGTCGTGATCTTGCTGATTGGCTGCGAACCGATAGGTAGCCAGGAGTTGGTCGTAATCAGGCGCTGCCTTACCCTTAGTCTGGAGTGTTGACAGCCGCTGCTGGCTGCTGACATGGCCTTGCGCGGCAGCGCGTTCAAGAAGCTCCATTGCCATGGTCTGATTTGGTTCAATATGGTCGCCGTCAAGCAGCATCACAGCCAGCGCATATTGGGCACTGGCGTCGCCTTGATCGGCGGCAGTGCGGTAGCACTGGGCCGCCATCACCAGGTCTGGCGGGGTGCCCTGGCCCAAGGCGAACCTCACGCCCAGGTTATGTAGCGCGGCGGCGTTGCCCAGGTCGGAACTGGCTTGGTAGAGCTGCTCGACTGTCTGGAGGTCGTCGCCCGGTGTATCTGCTTGTATCAAGGCCAAGTTGAACAGCGCTTCCGCAAGGTTTTTATCTGCTGCGGCTCTAAACCAGCGCTTAGCCAATGCGAGATTGGGTGACCGGCCCTGGCTTTTACTCACGGCCAGATTGAACTGAGCCAGTGCGTGCCCTTGCTGCGCTGCCTTCTCAAACCACTGCTCGGCATAATCCTGATTCGCTTGAACGCCCTGATCGAGAAGGTACGCCACCCCAAGATTGAATTGGGCCAGTGCGTCGCCTTGGCCGGCTGCTTGCTGGTAGTAGTAGACGGCCAGAACGGAATCTTGAGCCAATCCAAGACCAGATTGGCACATGGTGCCCAGCTGACACTGAGCCATGGCGTGACCTTGAGCTGCGGCAGACCGATACCATTGGACTGCGGTCTGATCGTCTTGTATGACCCCTTGCCCAGCTTGGTACATCATGCCAAGTTGGCATTGCGCTTCGGGCAGGCCTTGGTCAGCAGCCAGCTGGTACCACTGTAATGCTTCGGCGTAGTCTTGTGGCATGTCCCAGCCGTTTGCGTTGAAGCAGCCCAGGTTGAACTGTGCCTGTGGGTGCCCCAGCGCGGCGGCTGAGCGATAGTGGTCCATCGCCTTGGGAATATCCCTGGCTTGAGCGTCGGGTCCCTCGACAGTTTGGCTGTAGATGACGCCCAGGTTGTAATGGGCGGAACTGTGGCCTTGAGCCGCTGCCATTTCAAAATACCGCAGGGCAGTGTCATGGTCTTGGGCTAAGCCTTGGCCCTGAGCAAACATGACGCCAAGGTTGTATTGGGCTGGCGCGTCGCCTTGATCGGCTGCCATTCTGTACCATTTGACTGCCAGTTCGGCATTTTGCGGCACGCCACGGCCGTGCGCCAACATCAGTCCAAGGTTGAACTGGGCGTAGCAGTGGCCCTGGGTGGCTGCAGACTCAAACCATTGGCGAGCCAGGCCCGCATCCTGAGACAGACCTTCTCCAGCAGCGTACATGCTGCCCAGGTGGAACTGTGCAGTGGCGTCGCCTTGGATGGCCGCGCGTTCAAACCACCTCGTGGCTTCCTGCGCGTCCTGGAGCACGCCTTGCCCGTTGGCATACATGAAGCCCAGGTTGGTTTGTACATCTGGTAAACCCTGCTCGGCAGCCTTGAGGTACCAGGACAAGGCCTGCGCATCGTCCTGGGCGACGCCCTGGCCATTGGTGTACATGAAGCCTAGGTTGTACTGTGCCGGTCCATAGTCTTGTGCCGCGGCCAGGCGGTACCATTTCAAGGCTTCACTGTAGTCTTGCGCCACGCCCTGGCCATTGGCGTACATGAAGCCCAGGTTGTTTTGGGCTGCAGCGTAGTCCAGGGATGCCAGGGGACGGGAAATTCTCAGGGCGTTGACGTAGTCGCCTCGGCTGTAGGCGGCGTCTGCATCAGCGAGCAGTCCGTTCATTGGTAAACACCCCAACCCGAATGCGCTATTCCCACCGCGTTCATTCTTGGTGTTCCTGCAGCTGGGGGAGGCTTTGATGCCGAATAGGATGTGCCTGGTGGGTCACCATAAAGCCTTTTTGGCCATGTGGCACATGCGCTTTGTCAGAGATGATCAAGGCATTGATGGGAACGTGGGCCTGATAGGGTGCTCGTGGCGGGTGCGCAGTAGCCTCCATGTGTTGGGGCTCGGTCTGGCGGTGTTTGACTTGACCCATGGCTTGTCCTTTGTTGGGCGAGTGCCGCAAACCCCAATGCAGGTGTCTGGTTCCTGACATGGGGACTCAATAACACCCATCAAAGCATAATTTATGCCCACTGCGACCTGGCTGTCGGCTTGGCCGCCTAGGTCGACTAAATCGGGTCGCTAGCGAGAATTGGCATCATCGAATGAATATCAGCTGCACTGAGCGTCTGGATGTCGAAGCTTTGGTGCTCGCTGACCAGTGGTGCAAACCAGTGCTGGTTCAAGGCCCGGTAGAAATCTGGGCTCCAGGGCAGTTGTGGCTGGCTGCTCAGGGTTGCCCAATTCCAGAATTCTTGATAACGCTCGATGAAAGATACGCTCCAAGGTAGTGACGGGTTGGCGCTCAGGCGTTCCCAGTCCCAATGGTCAGCATGCCGGGCGATCAGGGCCTCGCTCCAGCGCAGTTGGGCATTGCTGCTTAGGCCGGCCCAGTCCCAAAGATGTTCAAACTCTGCGATCAGGTCATCATCCCATGGCAGGCCGGTGTTCCAGCTCAGACCATCCCAATCCCAGTGTTCTTGATGTTGGGTCAAGAGTGTCTTTGACCAGGGTAGCGCAGGGTTTTGGCTGAGCTCTTGCCAAGCCCATTTTTCAGCATATTGATTGATCAAATCCTCGCTCCAGCAAAGGGCGGGGTTTTTGCTCAGGGCAACCCAGTCCCAGCGGTCGATCCAACTGTTGAGCAGATCTGGTTGCCAGGGCAGGCTGGTGTTGCTGCTGAGCGTGGTCCAGCACCAACGGTTGCAGTAGCGGGTAATCAAATTGGCTGACCAGGGCAGCCCTGCCTGGGCACTGAGGGCTTTCCAGTCCCATTGGTCAACGAACTGGTCGATCAGCGGCTCGCCCCATTGCAGTCCGGGGTTGCTGCTAAGCCACGTCCATTGCCAGAAGCGCGCAAACTGTCCCACGAGCTGATGGTTGGCATGCAAAGCCAGGTTGGCACTGAGACCGCTCCAGTCCCAGTGGTCGCGATGACGCTCGATCAGGGTTGATGTCAGTGGCAGTGCGCTGTTCCAGCTCAGCGCAGTCCAATCCCATCTGTGCAGATTGGCAGCGATGAAATTCGAGGTCCAAGGCAGGTGTCTGCTACGACTCAATGTCACCCAATGCCACTGGTAGGTATTGGCCTGGAGCAAATCAATGCTCCAGGGGAGGCTAGGGTTATCACTTAAATGCCCCCAATTCCAGTGCTGCGTGTGTCGCTCGATCAGCGTTGCTGACCAAGGAAGCGCCTGGTTTTGGCTCAGGGCAGTCCAATCGAGGGTGCTGCTGTGCTCGTCGATCAATGGTTCTGACCAAGTCAAAACGCGACTGCTGCTGAGGCGACGCCAATCCCATTTGACCTGCCTCTGCTCCAGCATATCTGGCGTCAATGGGTAGTGTTTGTGCAGGCAATGGACCAGCAAAGAGGCGTGCTCCCGAAAAAACGCCAGGATGTGCTGGTTTTCCATATGGGCCAGTGTGTTGGCCACGAGGTCCAGGCGCTGCTGAATTACACCTTGGTCTTGACTTGACGCCAGTGTCAGCAATTGGCTCATGCACGCGCCTGAGTTGTCATCATGGCTTCCAACGCTTGCTCGTACCGGGTGATTTCGTCTTGCAAATACATCGCTTGTTGCGAAAACCACAGGGCCCAGTTGCTTTGGGTGCTCAGGGTGCGCCAAGTGGGACTGCGAAAAATGGCATCGCGGGTGGCGCGCTGGCCGGCCAACCTTTCCTGCAACTTGGCCAGTCGCCAGTCCAAGCTGGCTATGCCCTGCTCTGTGGGTCCAAGTTGACGATCGCCCAACGTCTGAGTCTGCAGTGACGCTTCCAGGTGCTTCATGGCTGCAAAATCGCTGGTGCGATAACTTTGCTGTAACTGTTGAAACACGGCCTCGGCATGGGACTTATGCCCGTCCTCAACGCGGTCGGGATGGCAGATCATGGCCAATTTCCGGTAAAGCTGCTTGATCTCGGCTTGCTCTTGCGGGTCTAAGGGCTGGGCTACTGGGGTCTGAGCCAAGGTTTGGTGAGTTTGCTCAAATGCTGCAAAAGCGGCTTGGGCTGCTGCGGCGTCTTCCTGGTTCTGCTGTCCGCCGAATCGGGCATGACGTTGGACCATGCAGCGCTGTTTGGCATCGAGCAGTTGCCGTAGTAATTCACCAATAGCTTGGTCTTGCGCGTGATCAAAAGCGTAGGTTTTACGCAGGGCTTCAGCCGTATCGGCCTCCATAGCCAATGCGTGCTGCTCAAGCACCTGAAATTGGCATAACGCAATTTTTTGCAAGGGCTCTCCTGGGCTGGTCAAAAGCCAGCCTTGGGGTGGAGCGACGGTTTCGATAAGAGCCACTGCTTGGGCAGTCTGCGCGACGGTCAGAGGGCCCAGAACCGGATCGGCGGCATCGGTCTGCCATTGATTTGTTTGCCGCAGTGCCATTAAGGCATCTGAGCACCGGATGACAAGCTCGGGGTCGTCCTGGATTAGGATGCCATTGAAATTTGTGCCGGCCAGGGGGGCGGTCCGGGCAAAGTTGCCGCTCATCACCACCCGTCCATCCATCACGCACACTGATGTGTGCAGTGCAGTCTGATCAGGCTTCAGCCAGACCAGTTGTCCGCCCAGAGCGGTCAGCCTCTCCCATGCAAGGGCCGAATTCAGATTTTCGGGGATGGCTTCTACGCCGAGTCTGACCGATAGGCCACGACGAAGACTGTTGAGCATGAGCTCAAACCAGGCACGTCCACAGAAACCTTCAATACAAGCATTAAGCGTGAAACGGGCCAGCCCAACCTGGCTACTGACAGCTTGGAGTGGATCAAAAAATATGGCTTGACTTGAGCTTTGGCGCGCTTGCGTCGCAGAAGGCAGCTGATGCATGTCAGATGGGCTTAGTCATAGCCTTGGAAGTTGGCTTGCAGGCACATACGGGCCATGTCTTGGGCCGCTGCGATTTGAGGCGCAATCATTTGTTGAGCGACAAAGTCTCGACCTTTGATCGCCTCGGAATGGCCACTAATGGCTCCCAAATTGAACCACATGTGCGCACGAATATAGTCTTGCAAGACCCCCAAGCCTCTGGCATACAACCAACCCAGAGCGACCTTGGCTTCGTCATGGCCTCGGGACGCTGCCAACCGGAAGCATGCCAGAGCTTGCCCATAGTTGGCCTCGTGATGGGTATCGTCTTGATGGAGCACACCCAGGTTGTACAGGGCCTGTGGGTCGCCTTGGTCAGCCGCCAACTGCATCCATTGTTTTGCAATGGTGTGGTTGGGTCCTGCTCCCAGCCCGTTGGCGATCATCACGCCAAGGTTGTATTGCGCCTGTGCATCGCCTTGGTCTGCAGCAAGTTG
>Ga0247838_1007008_pt1 | contig 10302 bp, 14 predicted proteins | sample LaCruzMarch2015__5_FD_189097 | JGI IMG/M metagenome (GOLD analysis project Ga0247838, IMG submission 189097) | Freshwater microbial communities from meromictic Lake La Cruz, Castile-La Mancha, Spain - LaCruzMarch2015_15m | ecosystem: Environmental > Aquatic > Freshwater > Lake | place: Spain... | reverse complement strand
CTCTTGGATTTTTAACTCCAGCTGAGGCTATGCTCAAATACGTAAAGCTTGGTAAGTGGTGCACTTAATAATTTAATTGGGAATAGCTAATTTCAATTGGGCGATTCAATAGATCGTAGCTATAATTTATTAAATCACCATTCGCATTAAGTTGTGAAATTAGATTACCAGCCGCATCAGTAGTATATTCATGTGTGCCACTATCTGGACTAGCTAAGGATGATAAATAACCTAATCCACTATAATTATATTTAGTTACCGCTCCAATGTCAACTGCTGTAATGCTTACTGGACTATCAACATCGATGTTGTTGTTATAGTTATAACTAATGTGACCACTGTTTTCAGATGCCGTGCTATTACTTATTAGACGATTTAATGCGTCCCACGTATATGACTTAGAGAAATGGCTATCATGTGTTAGATTATTGCCATTGTCATAATTAAGCTCCCGTGTTTCATTGACATCTACTATTTTAATTAATTGATTAATTTCATCAAATACTTGTTGTTGTTTAAATGTTATCTGACCATTTCCGCTAACTTCTTGATTAATAATATTACCGCTATCATCGAGTGTATACTGGATGCTACCAGTCGCTCCAACTATACCAATTAAGCGACCTGCTTCATCATAAGTATAACCTAATTCTGAACCATCAGGGCTAATGACTTTGGTAACGTTACCAATTGCATCGTAAGTAAATGTCGTTACTGCATCTGCACGGGTGCTAGATAATAACCACCCGTTCACATCATATGTTAATTTTGTTGTTATACCATTTTCATCAATAATTGTTTGGGGATTACCAGTTTCAGTATAATCGCTCAATTTTATTTGCTGACCAAGAGGATTCTTGATATTAGTTAAATTACCTTCATTGTCATAGCTATAATGTGTTACATCACCACGTGGACCAGTAGAAGTTTCTAATAATCCAGATGCATTATATGAGTAACTCCAGCTTTGTTTTGTTGCATTTGTTGCAGAGCCTAACTTGGTGCTTGCTAAGCTTTTATTTGAACCATCATTATGATTACTTCCGCCATTACATGAGCTAACCAATGTCATGGTTAAAAGACTAATAAAAAATAGATGCTGTTTGTTTAGCATTTTCATTTCTCCCGTGTTGCGTTAATTAACTTGAATTTTAGTTACACGTCCTTGAGAATCATATGTATAACTCGTGACTTTGTTTTTCGTGGTCGTACTTTTAGGTAAATTTAAAACCGAATCCCATGTGGTTGTAGTTGTCTTAGCTTCTGCTGTTCCAACTCCAACAGTGCGAGAGGTCTCCTGACCTAAATTATTATATTGGTAGCTAGTTTTTATCCCGCGAGCATCAGTTTTTAAAGTTAATAAGCCATTTAAATTATATTCAAAATTTGAATTACTCATTGGGCAACTTGCTGTTGCCGTGCCAGAAATGGCAGAAATGCGTTTTACTCCATCAATAACGACATAAGAGAATTTACTCTCTCGACCCAGTGGATTGGTAACCGTGGCTGATCCATCTGAATTATAAGTTACTTTTACTAAATCAATATTATTTGCATGTGAGCTTTGATTGGCCCTACCTACTGAGTCATAACCCCATGTTGCATAACGAATACCACGCTCATCAGTTATCCCCGTTAAGGCACGAGGAAATGATGAGTTTTCATAAAAATACGTACGTGACTTATTATTCTTAGTCACATTTATTAACCTCTGATTGCTATCATAGCCGTAGGTGATTGTCTGTCCATAACCTGTCGTTAATTTTAATGGTTGATAATTGCTATCTTGAACTAAGGTTAAAGTGTGATTAAAATTATCCGTTATGGTCATGGATTCAGCCGCAGCACTGTTATAACTAATATTATGAGTCATACCATTACTACTCGTAGTTTTGATTAATCGCCCCTTACTATCAAAATCAAAAACTTCGTTAAATGGTGACTTATACCGCCAATTATTACCATTTTGTGTCATAACACCCAATTCTGTTGGTGTGGTAAATATCATACCATTATTATTATAGAAATTTGATACTCTTCCATCTGACTGAACTAATTTAAGGTTAATTCCAGATATCGATAAATGCATTGAATAATTATGCCGCCAATAACCATCCACACTATTATATGATCTCATAAACGCAAGTGGATAACTCCCACTGCCACGAACATCAATTTCTTGTTGAAATTTATTTCCAATTGCTACATTAATTGGATTACCTTGCCAAGAAGATGGTAACGCACAATTTGGCGTATTTTCTGAGTTTCCTAGATTTTTTTCGATATCTACCCCAGATGTCGTTGGATGGATTATTGTTCCATAGCTATGCGCACTCTCAACAAATGAATAACTTGGATTCCAACGAGCAATATTAGCGTAAGCATGACTGGTATGCTCAACAGCTCCGCCGTAACAAGTTACCCGTAATACAGTCGTAGTTTTTGTAGGTCCTATCGTGGTCCAATCAGTAAAATATGATCTGCACATATTACCTGTTGCAAAGTAATCTCCAGGAATGTCTAACCCGGCGTAAACTTTAAGTGTGCCTGAGCTATCACCATTGGTTGTAATAGGTGCTTCTACTGAGTAAGTATTTCGATATGCTAGAGAGTCATAGTAACCGCTTGGGGCAAACACAGATGCTATGCCAGTTGCTTGTAATATATTACTTACGTTTAGCTGTTGCTTTTTCCCACTAGTGGTTTGGTAATATTCGGTATCACTCGTTTTTAAATGTTGGCTATACTTATTATTATCAACAATCGAGCATACAACGGTATCAGCAACTCCTCCACCAACATTTAGAGCTAGACTATCTGTAATGTCCACTCCTCCCATTTCATTACAGGTTGCTGCATTCTTAGCGTTTACTTCCACACTCCGCGAGTGAGCTGGAACCGTTATTGAGTTAGATTGAATATCCATATAAGAATTGTAAGAATCAGCAGTTACGTTAAATATTGCGCTAACTGAGAGTAAAAGGAGGGTTTTAATAAATAGCTGCATAATGATTTCCTTGATTATAGAAGCACATTTAAACACACACAGATTGTAACATTTTAACAAAAAAAAACACATCATGCAATGCAGCAATAGAAATATATGATGCAAATATAAACAACTTAATAAAGTGGGGAAATTCTTAAAATTTTTAAATAGGCTTATGTCGATGATTTGGCTTAAAATCTATACACAGTAGAGGTTGCATAGCTTTTTATTTTTCGCCGTGCTCAGTAGATCATGCCGAAAGAACATCAACTACACACTAGATCAAAAAAGATCAATTAATACAAATTATCTGATTTTACGCCGACCTGAGCGGGGGAATTTATTTTAAAAGGTATAACTCAATTCACAACTATACTTACCCACAACCTCTCAGACTACTTAAAATTATTTTCCTGATTAAGTATCAATATGCTAGACTAACTGTTTTGTATTAATTAGCGTTTATAAATTAAACTAGCTCCATCAGATGCGCCACACCAAAAGCCCTGATTTGACACCGAACAAAGGACTTCAAGATGCACCTAACCACCAAAGAAATTGAAAAATTAATGCTGTTTACCGCGGGCGAAGTCGCAAGAAAACGTAAAGCACGTGGACTACGCCTAAATTACCCCGAGGCAGTTGCGTACATCAGCGCAGAATTACTTGAATTAGCTCGTGATGGTCTGAGTGTTGCCGAATTAATGTCACGTGGCAAACAAATTCTAAGCAAATCTGACGTTATGGATGGAATTGCCGAAATGATACACGACATTCAAATTGAAGCCACTTTTCCCGATGGTAGTAAACTCGTTACCGTTCACGACCCAATTTTATAAAGGTCACCCAATGAAACCAGGTGAAATAATTTCTAAAAATGTCACAATTGAACTCAATGCAGGAGCTGAAATCACCGCGTTGAAAGTAGTTAATTTAGGCGACCGCCCAATTCAAGTTGGCTCACACTTTCATTTTTTTGAAACCAATAAATTATTACAATTCCCACGTCGCCAAGCCTTTGCCAAACGCTTAAATATTCCATCGGGTACCGCGGTGCGCTTTGAGCCTGGCGAAGAAAAAACTGTTGAATTAATCCCTTATCGTGGCGCGCAAAAAATCGTTGGTTTTAATGGCTTAGTAAATGGGATAGCCAATCAAGCTAATTTAGCCAGCGCACTCCACCAAATTCACACACAACAATTTGCTAATAGCGATGAGGACTAAATCATGAGCTACACTATTTCTGGACAAGATTATGCCAATATGTTTGGACCAACTACAGGCGATCAAGTACGCTTAGCCGATACCGAACTATTTATTGAAGTTGAAAAAGATTTTACAAGTTATGGGGATGAGGTTAAATTTGGTGGTGGAAAAACCATCCGTGATGGCATGGGACAATCTGCCACCGCTAGCAGAGCCGCAGGGACACCCGATTTAGTACTAACTAATGCTTTAATTATTGATCATTGGGGAATTGTTAAAGCCGATATTGGTATCCGTGATGGTTTAATTGTCGGCATTGGCAAAGCTGGCAACCCAGACATTATGGATAATATTCATCCTGCCCTAGTTATTGGTGCGGCAACCGAAATAATTGCAGCAGAAGGACTAATTGTCACAGCGGGTGGCGTTGATGCTCATATTCATTTTATCTGTCCACAACAAGTTGACACGGCATTATATAGTGGCATAACGACCATGATAGGCGGTGGTACGGGACCTGCCGATGGCACTAATGCAACCACCTGCGTACCTGGTGCATGGAATATGGCGCGCATGCTAGAAGCCGCCGATGTTTTGCCAATGAATATTGGTTTCTTGGCTAAAGGTAATTGTGCGACACCTGAGCCATTAATTGAACAAATAAAAGCGGGCGCCATGGGATTAAAGCTCCACGAGGACTGGGGTTCCACGCCAGCCACAATTACAAATTGTCTCGATATTGCCGATCGTTACGATGTCCAAGTCGCAATTCACACCGATACCTTAAATGAAGCTGGCTGTTTGGAAGATACACTACAAGCCTTTGGTGGACGCACGATTCATACTTATCATACCGAGGGCGCTGGTGGTGGGCATGCTCCTGATATCATTAAAGCTGCGGCATTTATGAATGTTTTACCATCCTCGACTAATCCAACTATGCCATTCACGGTGAATACCATTGATGAACATTTGGATATGCTCATGGTCTGTCATCATTTAGACAAGCGCATTCGTGAAGATGTTGCTTTTGCCGATTCGCGCATTCGCCCTGAAACCATTGCCGCCGAAGATGTGTTACATGATTTGGGCGTATTTAGCATGCTTAGCTCAGATTCACAGGCGATGGGACGAGTTGGTGAAGTAATTATTCGCACTTGGCAAACCGCCAATAAAATGAAATTACAACGTGGAGCATTAATTACGGGTGAAACTAACGATAACAGCCGCGTCAAGCGTTATATTGCCAAATATACCATTAATCCCGCAATTACCCACGGAATTAGTCATCTGGTTGGTTCAATTGAAGAGGGTAAATTCGCCGATTTAGTAATCTGGCAACCAGCTTTTTTTGGCGTAAAACCCAAGCTAATTATCAAAGGCGGATTTATTATGGCAAGCATCATGGGTGATCCAAATGCATCGATTCCAACGCCACAACCAGTTTTCTATCGCAATATGTTTGGAGCATTAGGTAAAGCTACCGCGAAAAGCTGCTTAACCTTTATGTCCCAAGCCGCAATTGAGGCACAAATTCCCCAACAACTGGGTTTAAATAAAAAAATCGTCGCGGTGGCTAATTGTCGTAACTTGACTAAAAAAGATATGATCCATAATGATGCCATGCCAAATATTGAGGTTAATCCAGAAACCTATGCGGTTACCATTGATGGACAATTGATTACTTGTGAGCCAGCTAGTGAATTGCCGCTCGCGCAACGTTATTTCTTATTTTAAGGTTAATCGATGCTAATTACTCAAATTATTGCTAACCTAAATACCACCCATGCCGATTACAGTCAACATCAAATAGACTATATTGAATTGGAATGGTTTGAATTAACTAAGCGAATTTTACGTAAAACCAGTTTGCATAATCAAGAATTAGGCATTAACATGAGTGAATCAGGCTTTAGTTTTCATGATCAAGATATTTTATTTGTTGATGAAACGCGCGTAATTGCGATCAAGGTTTTACCAACGCAAGCCATTGCTATTACAGCGGCGAATAACCATGAAACTGCACGAATTTGTTACGAACTAGGTAATCGCCATGCTCCAGTTTTTTATGCTGAAGATGACCACAGTATCCTGTTAGTGCCTTTTGATCAACCAATGTTGGTTTTACTGAGCAAACTTGGTGTAACTACACAAATAGTGAATGCTCGCTTAGTCTGTCCACTCAGTCATAAAACAAATTCCCACGCACATTCTCATGAGCATTAAGCATAAATGAAGAATATTTTTGCGCCTGAATTTATCTTATTGCAACTCAATGATGCGTTATTCCCAATTGGCAGTTATACACAATCCTATGGTTTAGAAACCTATGTACAGCAAAACCGCGTTACGGATAAAGCTAGTTTCAAGACCTATTTGCAGGCTAATTTGCGCTATAACTTGCTTTATAACGATTTATTATTAGTAAAACTAGCTTACTTCGCGGCTAAAGAAAATGATTTAGCCCAGCTAAAATATTTAGATCAGCTCAGTTCAGCCAGCAAACCTGCCCGCGAAATTCGGGAAGCCAGTAGCAAATTAGCCTCACGTTTAATAAAAACCGTGCACAGTTTAAATCTAACTAACGTCTTACCAATTTATTCAGCCTATGTTGCATCGGTACATAACAAAGAACTTAGCGGTCACTATGCGCTATGCTATGGTTTACTCGCGGCAGCCCTCAATTTAAACTATACGGCAACGCTCCACTGTTATGCCTATGCGCAAATTTCGGCGGTGGTAAATAATGGGGTTAAATTAATCCCGCTCAGTCAAACCGCTGGTCAACAATTGCTTTTTGAACTTCATCCAGAACTCAGCGAATGTTTGGCGCAACTAGAAAACCTCACGATTAATAATTTTGGGCGCGCCTGTCCGGCTTTTGAATTGCGGGCGATGCAGCACGAACAACTTTATTCACGTTTATACATGTCTTAAAAGGAATACCTATGGCTTTAGTTAAAATCGGAATTGCAGGACCTGTTGGTTCAGGCAAAACTGCACTACTTGAACGCTTAACCCGCTTCATGTTGGATGATTACGAAATGGCGGTAATTACTAACGATATTTATACCAAAGAAGATGCCGAATATTTGACCAAAAACAGCAAATTACCACGTGACAGAATTATTGGAGTTGAAACAGGTGGTTGTCCACATACCGCTATTCGTGAAGATGCCTCGATGAATTTAGAAGCGGTTGACGAAATGTGCGCACGTTTCCCTAATTTGCAAATTTTATTTATTGAAAGCGGTGGCGATAATTTATCCGCAACCTTTAGTCCAGAATTAGTCGATGCGACAATCTTTGTAATCGATGTAGCGGAGGGCGATAAAATCCCACGTAAAGGCGGACCTGGCATAACTCGTTCCGATTTATTAATCATTAACAAAATTGATTTAGCCCCGTATGTTGGTGCCGATTTAGGTGTTATGGAACGCGACTCACTCAAAATGCGTGGCACAAAACCATTTATTTTTACCAATCTAAAAACCGATCATAATTTAATTGACGTAATTAGCTGGATAAAATCACACGTCCTACTTGAAGATTTAGCCACGAATGTCTAGACCAGTTGCCTACACTGCCAAGTTAGAAATCAGCACTAAATTTGCTGACAATCAAACCTATCCAGCGAGCACTTATTACACGCCACCTTTTAAGTTAACCAATTTCTTTCGGCGCAGCAATGGTGGCATTGAATATATGCTCATGAATGCCTCGGCAGGAATTATGGCACATGATAATTACAGCATTGATCTAGAGCTTGCCGAAAACACCCAATTATTAATTTCCGCACAATCCTTTGAAAAAATTCATAGCATGCCAAGTGGAGAAGCACGCCGCCACACCCAAATCAAGCTTGCCGCTAATTCATGCCTAATTTTTAATCCGCTCCCCTGCATACCTTTTGCCAATTCCGCCTTCACCACCACCACTGACATTCACTTAGCCACAGCTACGTCACGCTTAATTTACAGCGAAATTATTTCCTCTGGACGTTCTCTTCGCAATGAAAATTTTGCCTTTCGTAACTACACCTCATTACTCAATATTTACCTAGCTAAGCGCCTAGTCTATCGCGATAATTGTCAGTTAAATCCGGCGCAACAAGATTTAACAACTATTGGTATGTTTGAACAAGCCACGCATTTAGGCAATTTTATTTTTTATGGTTTTGAGCTCGCTGAAAAAGACTTATACAGATTACAACAAATCTTAAATGAGTCGCAGTTAGATTGTGCAATTAGTCAGTTAGTTAGCAATGGTTATTTAATTCGCGTTCTTGCAACTGGTTCAGAAGCAACACTAAAGGTCTTTAAAGCACTAATTAATCAACTTGAAGAGCTTGCCAGCGCGATATAAAATAAATTAGACACATAACTCACAATTTTTAATTCAGCCTTAATAGCTTTGACAGTCATCAGACAGTTAAGTTATAATCGCCGCTCGCTGTAAAATTAATTATTTTATTCACCATTTTTATAAATTAAACTTTAGAGGTATTTATTATGCGTAAGCTACTATTATCAATCTCAGTACTACCTTGCCTAGCATTTGCAAGCTCTCTTGACATGACAACTCTTCAATGCAATGGCATTAAACTAAACTCATCTACAACTTTAGCTCAAGTTCAAAAAAACTGTCAGCTTAAGGAACAAAAAATGGATGATGGGCTTTATCAAGTAGAGTTTATTAATGATGCAACTAAAAAAGAAGTAAAATGTAACTTCCCTAAAAATGAATCTAGTGCATTACTAAACAGTTGCAAAAAAACTGGGATACTTTAATCTACTCGAGATACTTACATATGTATCATTGTTATATCCAATGGTACTTATGGTAAACAAATTACGCAATAACTCTCGTGAAACAGTTCGGCAAATATCAACATAATTATGCTATAATTATCATCGTGATAAGAAATAACTACCTTAAAGTAATGCACTAACCAAACCATAGTATGCATTGGTATTAACAAAACGCTTCAAACAAAATGAAAACCAAAACAATTAAACAAATTTGTCTGTTTTTTTCCTGTGCAGTATTGTTATCATCCTGCGCAAGTAGTGGTAGTCCATATGGCTCAAATAAAGATGCAACTACCGATTTAGGGCTTGGTTCAAGTGAAGTCATAGAATCTAATTGAAAGAAAACGATGAAAAAACTGATAATGATTGGGCTTTTAACCCTAACCCTTGGTGCGTGTGCCAATATGGGTAGTGGTAGCAGTACAATTGGTAGTGGGGATGCAATTAATAATAGCCCAACCGCTAATCCACGAGCTGCCAGCGACAATGGCTCACTAAATTAAACTATTTTGAATACCAATACCAAACTTAATCTATTGGCAATTTGCTATGTAATCGGTGCTTTAATTTTTCAACCAATTGCGAGCTTGATTCAAATTGCAATGTTAGTTTATCTTGGTATGCAGCATGAATGGAAATATTTTATTTACGGTAGTATCTTATTTATTTGTTCGCTAATTATTGGCAGCGTTGTTTACGAACAAGGCTTAAGTCAACACACTGAACTACGCATGGCATTCTTAGCCGTAAGTGTCTTTGCAAACTTATTTTGGTTTACCGCCACTATTAAACACTTAAAAATAAAATCATCAAATGAAAGTTACTCCGAATGAAAAATTCTTCAATTTTAGTACTCCTTGCAATTGCAGCCCTACTTAGTGCCTGCGGTGAAAAGAGTGTCTCCGTTACAGACATCCAAGATGGTGTCACACACATCACTAATATCGCTAACAGCAAAAATGCTAGTGAAGCCATTGCAAATGTAGCACATGCCACTAATGATGTTACGACTAAGCTTAGCAGTTCCAGCGCAAAATAAAGTCATGGGTTGTTAGCTCAGCGGTAGAGCGTCACGTCGACATCGTGAAGGTCACTGGTTCGAGACCAGTACAACCCACCACCCCGTACAATTCATTAAACAAAATAAATTAGACCAGTTCCGCAACTCTCTTAGAGTTATTTACACAAATGATTCTTTAGCGATACTTCAGTCTTATTTCTGCATAAATTAACTCAATCCAAGCAAATCAATTATCAATCTCTTAGCTCTGCTTTACACAGCCAATTTTCACGTAT
>Ga0247838_1006985_pt1 | contig 10326 bp, 12 predicted proteins | sample LaCruzMarch2015__5_FD_189097 | JGI IMG/M metagenome (GOLD analysis project Ga0247838, IMG submission 189097) | Freshwater microbial communities from meromictic Lake La Cruz, Castile-La Mancha, Spain - LaCruzMarch2015_15m | ecosystem: Environmental > Aquatic > Freshwater > Lake | place: Spain... | reverse complement strand
CGCCGCGGTGCGATTAAATCCCTTCTGGAAAAAACCCAGTTCGAACTGCCCGAGGAATATGTCTCCCGCGAGGCGCGCGGCATCCTCAACGACATCGTTCGCGAGAACCAGGCGCGAGGGATCAGCGACGAGGAAATCCGCAAGCACCAGGACGAACTCATCGGTGCCGCCCAGGAAGGTGCCAGAGACCGCGTGCGCTCAAACTTCCTTCTCGCGCGCATTGCCGCCAAGGAAAAGCTGGAAGCCACTGAAGCCGATCTTACAACGCTCGTGATGGAGCTGGCGTATCGCTACGAGATTCCCGTGAAGAAGTTTATCACTGATCTCCGCAAGCGGGGCGGAGTCGAGGAACTGCGTGAACAGGTTCTCGCCCGCAAGGCCCTTGATTTGCTTGCGGCCAATGTTACCGTGACTCCTCCGGCCGGTGCATCCGCCCAAGCCTGATTTTTTTCCTATGCAAAATTCCTATCTGATTCCCACTGTCATCGAGCAGACCGGTCGCGGCGAGCGCGCCTACGACATCTACTCACGCCTGCTCAAGGACCGCATCGTCTTTATCGGCACGCCAATCGATGACCACGTCGCCAATATCGTCATCGCCCAGTTGCTCTTCCTTCAAATGGAGGATGCGAAAAAAGACATCAGCATTTATATCAACTCACCGGGTGGATCGGTGACGGCCGGGCTTGCGATTTACGACACGATGCAGTTCGTTACCTGCGATGTGAACACATACTGCATGGGCATCGCCGCGAGTATGGGTGCCGTTCTTCTGTCTGCCGGCACCAAAGGCAAACGCTACGCGCTGCCCAATTCCGACATCATGATTCATCAGGTTTCGGGCGGAGCCCAGGGACAGGCCAGTGACGTTGAGCGCCAGGTCGAGTTCATGTTCAAGCTGAAGAAGCGCCTTAACCGCATCCTGGCCCACCACACCGGCAAGCCCTACGAAGTTGTCGAGAAGGATGCCGATCGCGATTACTACATGACGGCCGAAGAAGCCTGCGCCTATGGCGTCGTGGATGAGGTCGTCAAATCCCGCAAGGAAATCAAACCCGCCGTCTCCGAAGACAAACCGCAATAACCGGCATACACTCCGAGTTTCGGCTTCGCGCCGGCGGCAAATTCCGCTAGGGTTTCCACTATGGCCCGGTCCAACAACCTCACGATGTGCTCCTTCTGCGGGAAGAGCCATTCGGAAGTGCGCAAGCTGATTGCAGGCCCCGGCGTTTACATTTGCGACAACTGCATCACCGTCTGCAAGGGGATCCTCGACAAGGAATTCAATGAGGAGGCACGCAAGCACCGGCCCGCGATGCGCGCGCTCAAACCCGCGGATCTCAAACGCGAGCTCGATGCCCACGTGATCGGGCAGGACTGGCCCAAGAAGGTCCTCTCCGTCGCAGTGCATAACCATTACAAACGCATTCAACATGCAGATCGTCCGGCGGACGAGGGGCCTGGAGATCACGGCGATGTGGAGATCGAAAAGAGCAACATCCTGCTCATCGGACCCACCGGTTCAGGGAAGACTCTGCTTGCGCGGACGCTGGCGCGAATTCTCGACGTGCCTTTCTGCATCGCCGATGCCACCTCAATCACCGAGGCGGGCTATGTGGGAGAGGATGTCGAAACCATCATCCTCCGCCTGCTCCAAAGCGCCGACTACGACGTCAAGCGCGCGGAGGTCGGGATTATCTACATCGACGAAATCGACAAGATCGGACGCAAGACCGAAAACGTGAGCATCACCCGCGATGTCTCCGGGGAAGGGGTTCAACAGGCGCTCCTGAAAATCCTTGAGGGCACCGTCTGCAACGTGCCACCCCAGGGCGGGCGCAAACATCCCCAGCAGGAATACATCCAGGTCAACACCCAGAACATCCTCTTCATCTGCGGAGGAGCATTCATCGGGCTGGACAAAATTGTCGCCCGCCGCCTCGGCGGAAGTGCCCTTGGATTTCACGCCCGCGACAGCCGTGTGCCTGCGGGCCCCTCCGACGTGCGCGCCGTGGAACCTGAAGACCTTCTTTCCTTCGGCCTCATCCCTGAGTTTATCGGCCGCCTGCCGGTGGCCGCACATCTCGATCCTCTTACCGAAGACGAGCTGGTGATGGTGCTCACCGAGCCGAAGCACGCACTCGTCAAACAATACACCAAGCTCCTTGCGATGGATGGCGTTTCCCTTTCCTTCACCAAAGACGGCCTGCGTGCTCTCGCCGCCGAGGCGATCAAGAAAGGAACCGGAGCCCGCGCCCTGCGCTCGCTCATCGAAAGAATCATGCTCGACATCATGTTCGACGCCCCCGGACGCGATGACCTCGCCGAGGTCACCGTCAACCGTGCCGCCGTCGAAGGCAAACGCCCCCCGATTCTCCGCCGCAAGCAGGACAAAGAGGCCGCTTAGCGTGGCACCGGGGGCACCACGCTAAATTATTTTTCCTTCGGAAAAATGAAGAGCCAAACGGAATGACCGGGCAGGGCCTTCCTCGTTGCATTCGGTTAAAAGCAATTCCCGCTTTTCAGCGTTGCTGGTTTTGGCATTGCGACGGGCGGCGGTCGTTGCTAGAATCCACTCTGCCTTTGGCTCCGGAACGAAAATTCACGAAGCCTCTTTCAACGCCGAAGTAGCACAGTGGTAGTGCAATCGATTCGTAATCGATAGGTCGCGGGTTCGAACCCCGCCTTCGGCTCTCCATGATGGTCAACGGGTTACGGAGAAAAATCGGGCCTGGAAATATTTCCAACCTGCCACTTTCCTGCCACATTTCGGCTGAACCCCCCTGTTTTGGTGAGGCTCGCATCAGCACGCAGGTCCAAGCCGAGCGGAGGCACAAGCCGCCTGTGGTGCTCTGAGCGCCATAAAGCTTTCCTGGCCCGAGTGCCAGTCACGTCACCGGGCTCGAACCAGACCGGACGCCGATCCACCATCGGGGAAGCGCACGGTTGCGGTCCCACGGTCCAGATCCACGATGACCTCGACTCGCCCACGGTCCCGAATGGGATCAACGTAGTCGAAGAAAAGCCGACCTTTCTCGCTGGTTTGCGGAGCTGGCTGCTGTGCCTGCGGGCGAGATTGCTGAATGTTGTTCTCGCGGATTATTTGCCTGTAAATCCGCATGTCGTTCTCATTCCCAAGCGCCACCCCGGCAAACGCCACAACCGCAACCAGAGAAACAATCGCCTTCATGCCTTCATCCTACGCATGAACCCCGCCTGAGCGAAACATGAACTTTTGACAAATGAGCGATTTCAGCGCCACCGGCGTGGCATGGATGATCTGCGATGACGTGGGAATAACTTTCAGGGACAGTTGATCGAGTTGGGCAGGGAGAGGCCTCCCGCGCTCTACACTTGAGGAACCGTACGAAATCCGCTGATATCGCTGACTTCCGAATAGGAATACATCGTGTCCTCCAAATTTTTCACCAACGAGGGAACCAACTCCCTGCTAAGCAACGTCGCGGGGGTCTTCCCTCTGGCCCCGGAAGAGATTGCCCTCATCGAAGCCCGTCTCCCGGCCAAGCCACCCGCAGATTGATCAGATTCTCAGATGAAGCTCCCCCAAGTCGAACGCGCCACCATTCCAGATCGGAAGATCACCGGGTATCTCCTAAATCCGGTGCACCCGGCAGGGGGGAGCAAGGCGGCATTTTTCATTCGGCATGGGTTTTCTATCGAGCGATGGTCGGAGCTCAAATCGGCCCTGCTGCGCCACGCCGCCGAGAATGAGGTCGTCGAGCAGGAAGAGACGCGCCACGGAACGCGGTTTGTTGTCGATGGGCCACTCAAAGCCCCTGACGGAACCATGTTGAACATCCGCAGCGCGTGGTATATTGACTCATTAATACCGCGATTCGTAACCGCTCACCCATTGCCAAAATCATGAAACCCATCCAAGAGCTTGACCCCGTGGCTCTCGCATGCGACCTCCCGGCGCATGGGCTGCTCGCGGGCGATGTGGGAACCGCCGTCCTCGTCCACGGTGACGGCGAAGCCTACGAGGTCGAATTCGTCGGCTACGACGGTCACACTGTCGCCCTTCTGACTCTCGAAGCTGCCCAAGTCCGCCCGCTCAACACCCGCGACATCCCCCACGTCCGGGAGTTGGTGCCTGCATAATAGTCAACCTGACGAATAGATAGAAACACCCTCGATCTCCCTCCGGGACATCCGCGTCCGTGGGAGAGAAGAAGCAAGTGCCGCCTCGAAAAGAGGATTGTGAACCCATGCGGGTTCGGCGCATTCTCTCGGGGTAGGAGTAAATTTAGCATGAAACCACTCGAAAACATCAGCCAGGAAATCGAGGACCTCCGGGAGCAACTCCTCTCGCTCGACGAGGAAATCTGGAGCAGCGTGGAACACCGCGACACGAAAGCCCTGCACGCATATCTGCCATTGAAGGAAAAGATCAACGCGCGGATCAAGGTGTTCCAAAATGCAACGAACGATCTCCTTGAAACCATAGCTGAGCTTCCGAGGCTTCAACTGCCCAGCGAACTGCCTGACACGAATTCAGTTCAAGAAACCATTGCCCCTCTGCACCGGAATTTCGTTTTCACAAAACCCTTGGCTTTCCTGATCGACGGTGAACGAATCGGCCCCACCAACTCTTGGCGCAGCCTCTGGCAAACTTTCCTAACAACATTTTTGAACAAGCACGCCGAAGAATTCAACCAACACCTCGTGCAGAATCCTTGCATCGCAGGAGTGCGTGATGCAGGAGACGACTTGCAAGACCCGTTCTTGTGTTCGGGCAAGTGGTTTGAATGCGGACTCAGCGCAAACGCCATCTGCGCCCGAATCATGCGTATTTTCATTCATGCCAAAATGGATGCCGGGCGCGTTAAAATCGTTCTGCGCGGCAACCCGGATATCAAAGGAACCATTTTCGACGAGACCGCAGACTTGGCCCTAAATCCGTAGCAAGGGCATCCTGCCCATGCCTTGATTGGTTTTTGAGCAGGCAACATTCCCGTACCGCGATGGCCATACCCCCAACAGCAGCGCTGGCGGGTGATTCCTCGCTATGTCGAGGTGAACGATTCCCCTCCCGGCGCGTATGGATGGAGAGACACATCATGCGCACCCGGCCCCACATCCCGAAAAGCCCCTCCGGCATCGAGCGCATCGTTTCCGGCGGCCAAACCGGTGCCGACCGGGCGGGGCTCGATGTGGCAATCCGGCACGGCATGCCACACGGCGGGTGGTGCCCGAAGGGCCGACGATCCGAATCCGGGCGCATCCCCGCCAGATACCACCTCAAGGAAACCGCTCGGCCCACTTACATCCAACGCACCGAGTGGAACGTCCGGGACAGTGACGGAACCGCGATCTTCACGATCCGGCCCGACCTCCGGGGTGGTTCGCGGCGAACCCAGGAAATAGCCCGTCAAGCCAGCAAGCCGTATATCCACATCCCGCTTTCCAAAACCTACCAGCCAGCACTCGATCTCCTGAAGTTCATCACCGCCAACAAAATCCGAACCCTCAACATTGCCGGTTCACGCGAACGCCAGGAGCCCGGCATTGCCTCGTGGGTGGAAGGCGTCCTGGAAGATGCTCTATTCTGGAGCAGTCCGTGCGCTCTCTTGAGTGGACTAGACGAGGGGTAATTGCATAGATGAGGAACAAATTATGACGTCGGAATTATCCAAAGAACAAGGCGTCCGCCAACCAACGCGATTTAACCCAAGGCGGATACCGGAAATTCCCGGCTACCTGTCGGAGACTGTCCGGGAGAACTGGCAGGCCCATACAAAGACGCTGGGCGAAGACGTCCTCGGTTTAAGCATCGAATCCTACTGGGCCATGCATTGCTTGGGGGTGCTTGACGGGCTGGGGAGAAATGCGAAACCGGAGAGACTGGAGGACGAGGGCAATCCCGCGCCAGCGAGCTGTCGGGAAATGCTAGGCAAGGACGCCTTCTGGAAGCGGTTGGGATCGCTCGACGAAAAGCAGCTCTCAGCCATGCTACCACCCAATTTCTTGCAGGAAATCGTGATTGCCTGTCGGGTGACGGAAGGATGGATTGAGGCGGTCTGGGAGTTCCAATTTGAGAATACGACGAGGGAGCCACGACTCCCCGAGGCGGCATTTCCCTTCCCGGAGGCTGCCGCGATCAACGCGGTGAAATGTCTGACCGGAGACAAGGTGATCGATGCAGAGCTGAAGCCAGCAGGCGATTTTTTCCAAGGCTGCGAGGAGGTTTCTCCAGGCATCATGTGCATCCGTCCGGGAGTGCTGAATCCAGGCGAAAAGAGCGCCGTCCGAATCCTTGGATGCATTCCCATTCACCCATCAGGGCACTACAACGAGCTGGTTTTGCCCTTGGGCTTGCCTCTTCCAGCACCCAAGGGCGAATTGCTGATACGCCTCGACCGGGGCGCAGGGATTTTCCCCGATACAACCCAATCACCGGAATCCTCCCGCACCAGTCCGCCCATTCAAGTGATGTGCTTTCCGAAACTCCGCATCAGCGTGGATATCCCGAGGGAAAATGCGGTTCCCGAAACGATCATCAGCGGCACCCATGAAATATTCGTTTATTTGAACCAGTCGGATGTCCGGGCCGTGCTCCATGACCATACGCTGAACTTCGGCGATTCCTTCAGGCTGCGCTGGGCGACGCCGCCAAAAGATCGCGTGAGCCGCGTGACATCCAGCGTACACGGGCAGCACCAGTATCACATGCTGCGCCTATATTCCCCGCAGGAAGCAGCGACCTCTAACAACTTCAAACCGGAATGCACCATCGTTCTCGGTTGGTTCACCGACATGACCCCCAAAGAACGTCAACTCGCCCTTGATTGTCTCGCCGTCGCAGTGGCCACCCTCCACAGCGAAACAAAATTGCGCCTGTGCGTGCTTGGCCGGGACGTTCGCTGGTTCAGCGGGGAAGCGGCCACCGTGAGCCAATTCCCCATCGCTGAAGTGCTTTCGCAGATCCGGGACTCCCCGACTGGCGTGGCGAAAAAAAAGTTCAATGAGATCCAGAATGATAACCGGTTGTGGATAGGACCCGTTCCGAGCCCGGTCCCGCTTCTCTGGAAGAACAAGCCCTGCGCGATTTTCATCGGACATTCACGACCGCACCACCATGAAGAATGGCTCCGTGCGCTGGGCTTGGCTGTCAGCATCCTCCCCGGAGACTCTCCCGCAGAAATCGTCCCGCCTCTGGTCGCGCGCAATTTTCATCAGAACTGGAAGGCATCCATTGGCGGAACAATCAGCATAGAAAAGCCGTCCTACGACTACGATTTTCGGATCGCACTCAACGACTCGCTTGTTTTTCTAACCCGCACGGATGCCACGGTAAAAAAGCTCAGCGTTCAATTGGACTCTCGCAACAAGATGGAACTGGAAGTCCGCACAAGCGATTGGGAAGTCCCGCAGTTTCTCTGGGCAAGGAGCCGCGCGCTTTATGGTATCGAGTATCAAAAGGAGCAAGTGTTGAAAGAAACCCGCGAAGTCCACGGTATTCTGACCCCTCGTTCGATGTTTGCCATTCAACCCCCCAAGGAAGTCCCGCCCGGAACCCGGCGCAGTTGCAACCCCATGCCATGAATATCGATGGAAAAGACATCCCGCCCGGCTGGCTGGTTCAGGTAAAAATCGAGGCTGAGGGCGACATGATCGCTTATCGGCACGGCAGCGTCGCGCAGGTCCTGGAGCGCGACTACAATGAAATGGACATGTACGATTGCGATAAATACACGTTCGACAAGGCAACTCTTGAAATCCGCACGCTTCCAGATTGCCCATCCGACGAAGAGGACGAAGGTGAGTATCTGGGCAGCATCGAGGTGGAGCTCGCCGACAAAGACGAACCAGATCCGCCCCTAAAAACCAATGACCTTACAGGCTGCACCGAGATGGGTTGGGGCAGCTTCTGTTTCTCGATTCCATGCATCAAGTGCGAGTTTCTGAACGACGTTCGCCTTCACAAACAAGGGATTCGCCTCGGCCCGATCTTCATACCCATCAATGATTTCGACACCGAAAATGAAGAATGGCAAAGCGGCGATTTCGAGTGGTTCATCGCCGGAGTTTTGGGCGGCGATAGTTTCTGCGCGTACTCCGGTCTCCTCCGCGAACTCTGGGACGACTTGCGCTACATCCTCGATCACACAAAAAAAGATATCCCCAAGACATTCCGCTACGTCGCCAGTTTCGGGCCAGATGTTCAGTATGAAATTCTCGATCTCATCGCCCATATGCCGGAGGATAAACGTCGGTATATTTTCTGCGAACAAGCGATCCTTCATGAAGCCCTGGGCACATATCTCAGAAATGGAGTTTTCCACAGGGAGGACTCAGCCTCCGGAATTCTAATTCCGCGCGATGAGAAGGAATGGAGCCTGGAACTGAAGGTGAAGCACGGAATTCCTGGCTGAGCATCCGGCGCTGGCTTTTTCCGCAGACGTTGGCAGTATCGCCAGCACCATGCCTGACGAACTGATTAACGGGATTGATGTAGCCGAGTTTCTCCCGCTTGCGCATTCGATCGCCCTCGCATTCTCTCGCAGAGGAACACCAGACGCCGAGGAGTTGTGCTCCATCGCCCAATCTGCCCTGATGCGGGCAGCGGAGGGATACATGCCCTCAAAAGGCGCATTCAGCCCCTATGCAGGCACTGTCATCCGAAATGCCATGCTATCAGAGATTCGTCGCCGGAAGGGGCAAGGAATCCAAGTGAACTTGGATGTGCTGGATTTCGACCCGAAGGCTGTGGCATCGGAGGCAAGCACCATTTTTGAAATGAATCCCGACGAGGAGGCCGCGAACAGCGACCGGCGCGCACTTTTGGAAAAAATCCAGAACGATCTTGAATACCGTGAACAACTAGCCGTCCAATTGTTGGCACAAGGCAGGTCCCTTTCAGAAATTGGAAAATCCCTGGGCGTCAGCAAAACAATGGCTCACAAAATCGTCAGTTCTGCACTTGAAAAAATGCGGGCGGATTTGACCTCACGGAATATCGGGTGCGGAAGACTTTGCTCTCAGGCTAGTCCTCGGGATGGACAAGCGAGCTACACGATGCCTCTGGGTGAGACTCAGAAGCCAGAGCTGCTGATATTTTTCAGTTTCGACAGGTGGGCACAGATTATCCGGGAAGGGCCGCCCCGCCGCTCGTGGCTGGCTCGACTCTGGAGAGGGATAACCACCGTTTTCTGAAAAAAGTTTCTCCGAAAGGTGAACGATTTCGAGATTCCCGAGTAATGCATTGGTGAGGGGCGATTCAGACAGCGCCACAAGCCATCAGAAATAGAGAAACTGCATTTTCAGAAAACCACACCGGAACCCAGACCGCATCAGTTTACCGTGGAACGCGCCCATCCCGTCCGGCGCAACTGGCCTGGGAACCCCTTTGGATAGAGAGCATCAATCCCCACATTCAGCACCAGGGCGAGAATAAACGTCTCGATATCGGTCGCCGTGCGGATCTGCGCCTCGATCTTGGCCAACGTGCCGCGCGAGATCGCACACCCGGCCACCTCGCATTTTGCTGCCAACACCTCCTGCGTCCAGCCCCGCTGATTGCGGATGCGCCGGACCGCTGCTCCGATGGCATTTCTAGGGCTGGTTTGCTCCATATCGGAACTTGACTGTATCCCGCCGAAACACCTGAATTGCTCCGTAGCGGAGCAGAGCAACCACAACAACGATGCCACCACTCACCTGCCCGGACAAACTGACCTGCCTGTTTTCCGAATGAACTCATGAATTCTCCCCTACTCGAAACCATAACCAAAGCCGCCCAGACAGCCGACATGCTCGCCAACGACATCCGGGAAGCCCATGGCCAGGCGTGTGACGAAAACCTAGTTCTGGAAATTCTTCTCCGTGATTTAATTGGAGATTCCATGAAGCTCAGAAACCGCCTTGCGGAGATTGAGGCATGCCTCAAATGACGTTATGAAATTGGGATTTTTCTGGCCCGCCATAACTCTGCTAATAATCGGAATCGGCCTCTGGAATGTTGCCAACAATCGGCGAGATGCGCGACCCCACCCAACACCAGCATCAAAACCTCCGATAACGCATGTGAAGCCACCAACTCCGCCTCCGCGACGCGACGAAACGATTTCCCCTGATTTGTGGATGCTAGTATTTCCAGATCGCACCATGGAGACCAGAATAACCTCCGCTCCCAGGCCTCCAAAAGTGGAATTCACGGTGACCCCGGAGTATCGGTCGAGCTCCAGTGCGTCATATTCGGACGACCGTGACGACCGGATCGCAGAATTGGAATCTGAGGTCAGCGAACTCAAGTCCCAACTTGACTCTGAACCCAAACCCCCAAGGCGAACTGCCAGGTATTTG
>Ga0247838_1006979_pt1 | contig 10328 bp, 8 predicted proteins | sample LaCruzMarch2015__5_FD_189097 | JGI IMG/M metagenome (GOLD analysis project Ga0247838, IMG submission 189097) | Freshwater microbial communities from meromictic Lake La Cruz, Castile-La Mancha, Spain - LaCruzMarch2015_15m | ecosystem: Environmental > Aquatic > Freshwater > Lake | place: Spain... | reverse complement strand
ACAATCCACGACGGTTTCTCTTCTTTTAATATTTTGATGAGCCTGAAGTTCATTAAGCCCCAAAAGCCGTTGAAAATAGACGCCCTCGGGGCATCGTTGGGAACAAACTTGTATGAATATCCTTGCAATAATGGAATATCCCACGCGAAACGTGCGCCAAAGTCTTTATCCATTACCGGCTTTAACGTCTCATCAGATAAAAAATACACCTTCACTTCTCTATTGGGCATTTCTTCCGCCAACTTTTTATAAAGTGGCGTGAAATACTGGATGGGGTGAGAAATGAAAAAAAGTACGTTCACTTTTTATTCAGGCAAGCTGTCAGGTGGTTCACTAAGGGTTCAAAATGTTTTTCGAAGTGTAAGATATTTTGGAAATCAGCCACCGCCTGCCTGGATATCGCAGCGTATTGATGATCCATGGCGCTTATGGCTGATACAAGGGATGCGTTGCTCAGATCGGTTGATAATGCCCATGTATAACCCTCTAGAGCAGATTTTTGGATTGGATGATCAAAATATAGCACTGGAAGTCCCGCTGCTATGTACTCGGCAATTTTATTAGAGGCTGTAGCTGCGGTCATGTGGTTTATGTTCATCGTATCGTTGAGGATGGCCAGCCCGATGTGGTGTTGTCGGGTAATGGCAGGCAGTGTGTGGTAGGCTACGGGATCCTTGATGTGCAAACGGCTGGATACTCCCTGTTTTTCAGCCAGTTTGATGAGGTGTTGTTTATATGTGTCCTTTATCGGCCCAATAAGGGTTAACCTGCAATATTTTCCATTTATCCGGTGTTGGATCAGCGGGACAATTTTTTCAATACCATGTCCATCGGAGATCGTGCCTTGATATAAAAGCCTGATTTCATCCTGGGCATCCATTTTTTCGAAAGAAGCGGGACGATGTATGGCCAATAAAGGATAATTGGGCAAGAAAAAGTATTTTCCCTTAAACACATCCATCGGGAAATATAGCTTTCGCTCATTTGCGGGCAAGGAAAATAGATCAAGCCTGGAAAAAACTTGCTTTTGTACCTGGAGAGCGATCCATGGAAGGCTGAAGGGGGACGGTTTGTCGGGCACGTCATGGTTGTGATACCAAAATAACACATTTGGATTTTGGGAGCCTGCTTTTTGTATCACATACAGGCACAACATGGCTAAGCTGTCGTAAGCCAACACCACGTCGGGCTTTTGTTGGCGGTATACGGTGTACACGGTACGTGCAAATTGCAGAAACCAATATGCTTTTTGCAGCAATCCTGACTGTTCTTGCTCCGCAACGGGTATTATGTTCTTCCCGGCGGGCAGCAGTTGCACGTTTGACGGGTATGGCCAGGCGAGTGGCTTGTTGGGGCGAAAAACCACCCAAACATTTTCAAAGTGCAATGCCAACTGTTCAATGGCATGAAGCGTTGGTGGGTAATTTTCCGGGTGGCCATAAATAAAGGCCAAAACAGTTCCTTTTTTCATGCAATTCCCCGTACAAATGCGGATAACCTTTGACCATAGTGTTCCCACGATAACTCATTTAGAACACTTGCCCTGGCCCTGTGCGACATCCGGATGAACAAATCCGGATCATCTTTTAGCTGCTGTAATTTTTCAACAATGGCCTCTGGTGAGCGCGCCGTCACGATAAAGCCATTTTCACCGTCGATAATCACATCGGGTGCAATGCTGTTTGGCGTAGCAATGACCGGCATGTGGCAAGCCAGCATTTGGGGAATGGCCTGCGAGAATCCATCGTGCAGGGTAGGAACCACACCTATTGCACCTGGCCTAAGTAGTAGATTTAGTTGTTGTTGCGGTATAAACCCGTGAAGCTGGCAGTTTTCAGGGAGACCGTTTTGATCCAGCCAGGTTTTTATTTCGGGCATCAACTGGCCGATAAAATGAAATTGAAATATGCGGTTATTTAAGGCAAACTGCCGGGCAGCCATAAACAAATACTGTACGCCTTTCTGCAGGCTCAGGTTACCGAGGTAAATGACCTGAATGGTTTTTTCTGAAGAGCATTCTATTGGACCGGACGGTGTAAATCGCTCTAAACTGACACCAAGCGGGTGACGCAGCAGCTTGCCCGGGTGGATGCCTTGCGCTACAAATGAATTGTATGCAAATGTGGAAGGTACCTCAATATAATCGGCAACTTCATACTCCTGAAGCTCAGTTTGTATTTCTTTTTCCGGAATGGAAAAGGCTTGCCCAAATTGCTGGTATTCTTCTTGTAAAATGCGGTTTTGAACAGCTATATGGGCAGAGCTGCGCACAAGTATAGTCTTTTTACCCAACTTTTTTGCCGTTTGTAAAGCCAACATAGACATGCCGCTCCATCCCATAAACACATCGAAGTTTTCCCCACCCAAGTTGTGCGCTACCCACTGGTCAAATAGCCGGTTCCAATACCAGTTTGGGCCCGGGAAAGTTTTTTTGGCAATGGCAAGCGGTATGTTGGTGCGAAGTCGGTCCGGGGAAATCTCCTCGTCATCCAGTCTTTTTAAAAAGGCTTTCCAAAAAGGATTCTTTTGCGCAGCATAGGTCGTATAAAATCGCTCTAATTGGTTGTTTTTTTGCAATTGTTCGGCGACCTGGAATGCGTGAAATTTTGTTATGCAGGAAAGGATTAGCATCTATTGATAATTCCTATTCAGGAACCAAACGTTTTTTTATTTCTTTTGCTGGATTGCCAGCATAAATTGTATTTTCATTAAGTATCCCCTTAATAGTTGAGTTTGCACCGACGACTACTCCATTCCCTATTACTGTTCCTGGTAAAATTATGCATCCGCGACCAATCCAAACGTTGTCTCCTATAATAATTGAACTTGAATAGTCTTTTCCATTTCGGATAATACTGCTGCAATAATCGTGAGTGGTATCACGAATACTTGAATATTCGCCAATCATACAAAGATTTCCAATTTGTAATTCTTTTTGGCAGGAGATTACCACACCGTAGGATATGATACATTTCATTCCAATTCTTATCTTAGAATTTCGATTGAATTCAAACACAACATTATTATAAATTTCCGTTTCATTTCCAATTAGGATATCGTAAGCTTGTCCTATCACTGTGATGTTTCTGCCAATTTTAATTTTAGTCGTTTTGAAATAATAATACTTTCTAAGACTGTAAAATGGGGCAAATGAAAACATGAATATATATAATGCTTTTTGCATTATTTTTCTTGCAACATCAAATAGAGGATAATTAGTAATATAAAAAACAAGTTTGCTTAGCATCTTTTTTATATTTGAAATATTTTTAAAAATAGTCTAAAAAGCCCAGACCAAAAAAATCTATCACGAAATAGATTAGGCGTCTTTACAATAATATGAATAGCAGTGTATAAATTTTTTATTCGCATTTTTACAGTATCAGGGTTATCCATGATAAGAAAAGTAATCTTTGACATGTTTTCTTTTCTGACAATTTCCTTCAAGCATTTCTTGATAAAATAATCGTCAAATTTATTTAAGATTTCCTCAATGTGCGATTTGGTTTCATTCTGACAAACCTCTTGCATGGTGCTTGTTTTTGCCTCAATGTGTTCTCTGAAGAATGAAGTTAAAATATTTAATCGGAAAGGTGCACCTTTATCAGAAAATATCTCAAAAAAGAAGGCTCTATCCATTATAAATTTCCATTTTTCATTAAAGTAAGGCTTTTTAAGCACCGTACTTTTCCAAAAAACACCTTGTTGGGGAAATGTTTGGCCAGCTACAAAAGCGTGAATCGATAGCTTTTTATTTACTTCCCATTTTTTTTTGCTAGCAGTATTTTTACCTACAATGGTATTACTACAAACCCAATTCCAGTTATTATAAATATATGAATTAATGATAAAGTAGAAGGCATTGGGTAAAAAAAGATCATCGCTATTTAAATAAGCGCAGATTTCGCCAGAGGCTAAGTTAAAGCCATTATTTAAAGCATTCGTTTGTCCTTTATCAGGTTTACTGACCCAATAAGAAATCCAGCGATCATACTTTTTTAATATCTCCAATGTTTCATCAGTGCTGCCACCATCAATAACAATATATTCTAAATTTGGATAATTTTGAAGCAGGATGGATCGGATTGTTTCTTCAATAAAGCTTCCCTGTTGAAAACTAGGTGTAACTATCGATATTTTTGGCCAATAATTATGTTTTTCATAAATTTGAGGATTTACTTGTATGTTCCATGGCCAACCACTCTTATCATGTGGGCTAGCTGGCAATTCTGTTATTAAACCAGATTTATTGTTTTTCATGATTCTTTATCCCTATTAGATTAATATAATCAAACTTTTTAATGTTTTTTGCCTGTACTAATCCATTTTGAGTAATCTGATACCAGGTGTAGCCAATCGATTCTCCTAATTTATATAAATCCTTGCAACGGTATCCCGATGCTTTGGCATTTGACTCGGTAAATTCTACTAATATATTAGGGGCTGTACTTGACGTTAAGAAGTCTAACCCACCTTTGATTACCGGTATTTCCCATCCTTCAACATCGATCTTTATGAGTTTAATTCGGGAAACTTCTTCAACCGATAGGGTTTTAATAAATCTTGAAAGTGTATCAACAATTACTTCTGTCTTATTGTATTCCGTTTCTTTTAAAACTGGACTAAAAGAGTTAAATGCGTCCATACCTCCTCGATAATTAAATAAAAACAACTTATCAACATATTCGCCCAGGGCCATATTTATTGCATTGATATTTGGTAACTGGTTTAGTGTGATGTTTTCTTTTAGCAATTCAAACGATTCTTTTGCCGGTTCAAATGCGTAAACTTTACCAGTTTCCGCTACTGCCATACCAGCTACTAAGCTAAATAATCCAATATTCGCTCCAATGTCAATAAAAATATCACCCGGCATTAATAAACTTTTAATATATTTTAACTCATTGTTTTCAAATTCTCCAATATATATTTCTTTTCCTAATTGACTATCTCTATTGCATCTAATTACCAAGCCGCCATCTATTGCGATGTCAATAAAATCACCGCATTTTTTAATGATTTCATTCCACTCATAATTTCGGTAGTATTGTCTGAAGTTGTTGTTTATATGATTATTTATTCGAAATTCAATATATCGATCAATGCGTTTTTTTAGACCGGTAATTTCTCCAATTTGTTTAAACACGCTCTTCATATTTTTGACTTTAGTTCGTTGGTTTTATTGTTGCACTATGATTTAACTCTATGTAACCTCTAACCTCCGTAGGGTATGGTATTGTGATAAGGTCTTCTATATTTTTTACTTCAAAATTTATTAAGTTATAGTAATTTTCTGATAAATAATTTGAATTTATATATAAGCCAACAGAATATATTCCTTCGATAAAAGGAACGTCAACAATCTTTCCTTTAATTTGTATTTTATTCTTGTTTATTGGTGGAATATGCCCCCTTAAATCAATAATTGCTATTCTTTCTTGGTATTCAGAGTAGATTAAAATTGCAATAGCCATTAGGCTACAGCTATTGTTAAGGCTAAATTCGAGCGTATAGTTTAATTCAGAAAAGGTTATAACTTCATTAGGCGTAAAGCTAAATTCCCGAATTTCTATGAACTCATTTAATTTTTTATTTAATATAGTGTTTGTAAGTTTTTCTTCTGTGCTTAAATATCTGTTAATTACTTTTGCAGTTTCACCAAATTGCATTAAATTTCCATTGGATAATAATAGTGATGTAGGGCATAATTTTCTGATAACTTCCATATTATGACTCACAAACAACACCGTCCGCCCCTCTCCCTTACTCACATCCTCCATTTTCCCCAAACACTTTTTCTGAAACTCCGCATCGCCCACCGCCAGCACCTCGTCTACAATCAGGATTTCCGGCTCTAAGTGCGCGGCCACCGAAAACGCCAGGCGCACGTACATGCCCGACGAGTAGCGTTTCACGGGCGTATCCAGGAACTTCTCCACGCCGGCGAAGTCCACCATCTCGTCGAATTTGCGTTTGATTTCGGCGCGGGTCATGCCCAGTATGGCGCCGTTGAGGTATATGTTTTCGCGTCCGGTGAGCTCGGGGTGGAAGCCGGTGCCCACCTCAAGCAGGCTGGCTACGCGTCCGGTGATTTCCACGCGACCTGCGCTGGGCTCGGTGATGCGGCTCAGGATTTTGAGCAGGGTGCTTTTGCCCGCGCCATTGCGGCCGATGATGCCCACGCGGTCGCCGCGTTTGATGTCGAAGTTGACGTCCTGGAGGGCCCAAAATTCCTCCACACTGTCGCCTGCCAGCAGTTGTTGGCCGGAAAAGAGTTGCTGTGTTTTGCGCAACGTGTTGCGTACGCCGCGGGCCAACACATCGCGCAGGGCGGTGTAGCGCTCCTGACTTTGGTGGCCGATGAGGTATTTTTTGCCGAGATGCTCTGCTTTGATGACGGTGTCGCCTTTATTCATGATCCACTATAGTAACTCTGTAAAGATACTGCACCCAACAAAATACCCATCAAGGTGAAAAAGAACTGTCGAATAGATAAGTTCATATAGGGATAAAACAAAAGCACCATGATGCCATAAGTTTGAGCCGTGTACCTGGAGCTAAATTGAGCGCCGATTTTCATACAAGTCAGTAAGATAAAAACGAAAGAGAACAAGAGGGTAAAATGATAAAGACGGAATTCGGCTGAATAGAACTTGACATATAACTGATGCGCAAACCAAACAGTCAACACCATAAACAAGGAGGGAATCACACTTGACATGAGTCGCACGCCAAATTCGGGCAATACACTTTCCAGAACGGAACGCATGGGTAAAATGTCAACTTTAAATGCAAACAAGTTTAGGATCAGCAGCAGTATCCATAGCCACAACAAATTTTTAAGGTATTTTACGGTAAGTCCACTCCAAAAGAAGTCTCCGGCGATGAAAAGCACAAAAACAGCGGCATAAGCAAATGCCAACACACCGTGCCAAAGTACCAGTCCACTTGATTCCACTTGCGAAACTTTAGGGGGCTGTAATCCTCCCCAAACGATAAAAATTGGCAAGGCAAGAACCAAACTTGTAGCCGCAAAAACGAGATACGACGCTCGAACCGGAGTGCCTCGTATTCGACCGTATAATACAGCGGCTACTGCGGCAATTGGAACCATCAGAAAGGGAGAACGACCCCAAATGGCTAATCCGACAAACAGGCCTGCCGTTCCGGCAGTAAACCATGGATACTTGCTTCTATCCGACCAATAAAGGATCAGCAAACCAACCGTCAGCATCAAAATGGCGGGAATTTCAGTGAGGGCAAGCCCCGAAATGGGCCAAATAGCCGGAATACAGATGCCCAGGTTGACATACAACCACGCGTCGAGCCAACCCGCATTGTACTCGATTCTTTTTTGAAGCATTATTACCAACTGGATAATCAATAAAAATGCGAGTTGTAAAAAGCGCATGTGTGTGATTTCCAGCAGTGTCAAGGGCTTGAAAAAAAGGTGGATAATTTGATATAACGGCCCGGGCGATTGCTGCTCCATCGCCCTCAAAAATGCCGGCGTGAAATGCAACGTATTTAGTAAATGGATGTTGGGGTAAAAATTGTGCTCGTCGTAGCGGAGCGCCACTGGAGCGTGGTAAACCAAAAACCCGAGCAACAGGTAAGCAGCAGTCGTCAGGATTAGAAACAAGCTTTTACTTGCAGTTGGCATAGAAATATTAAAAAAACAACTTCTTGTCTCTTTTTCGGGATATTAATGGGATAATGTGCCGGAAGTCGCGATACTTAATTTCGGGAAGATCATCTACATTTTTTTTCTACTATTTGGTTTTAGTTCGCATGTGCTCCTGCGCCCAAGCATACATGGTGTCATTGGAACAGCCCTCATAATTCAAATATTTACATAATGAACGAAGTGCAGGCGCATTTGGTTTCACCCTTCAAATCAAATCGGCAAAACCCCGCTCCATTTTGCGAAACTGCGCAACGCCCAACCACAGCATAAGCACGGTTACGCCCAGGCTCACCCACACACCCGGCAAATACAGCGGTGCGCCCAGCAGGCACCAGCGAAAGCCGTCGATGACGCCCACCACCGGATTGAGGCTGTACCAGATGCGCCAGGCGTCGGGCACCAGGGCGGAACTGAAGCCCACGGGCGACACGTACAAGCCAAACTGCACCACAAAAGGGATGATGTACCGGAAGTCGCGGTACTTGACGTTCAGGGCGGTCATCCACAGGCCGGGCCCAAGGCTGGCTACCAGGGCCCAGAGCATGAACACCGGTAACCACAGCACTTGCAGCGGCGGCAGGTACCGGTACCACAGCATCATACCCGCTAAGAGCACGAAGCTGATGAGAAAATCCATAAAAGCCGTGACCACAGCGGCTGCGGGCACCACCAAACGCGGAAAGTACACCTTGCTGATCAGGTTGGCGTTGCTCACCAAGCTGTTCGACGCCTCGCTCAGCGCAGTGCTGAACAGGCTCCAGGGCAGCATGGCGGCAAAAACCATCAATGCGTAAGGCGCGTCGCCGTCCGACGGCAAGCCGGCCACCCGACCAAAAATTACGGTGAACACCACCATGGTGAGCAATGGGCGGATCAGCGCCCATACCACCCCGATGACCGTCTGTTTGTAGCGCACCGAGATGTCGCGCCAGGCCAATATGGCAAACAACTCCCGGTACCGCCACAGGTCGGACCAATAGTTCTTTTCGGCGCGGCCGGGCTCCAGTATTAAGGTGTGTTCTTGCTGTTTGCTCATTTTAAGCACGCTTCGCGTTTCATAAGTGGGCGGCACTTACTTGCTGTGTGGCGATTTGTATGTCGTAATGGTGCTGTGCAACCTAAATTTGCGCTCAAGCGGGTGCAAAAATAGGTACGTAAGCCAGAATGCAGCACCTTCCGGGCTGCACGGCGACATTAAGTTTGTGGTTATCGCGCCAATTGGCGAAACCCGGGCCGGAATGCTGTCAGTTCAATCGCTCCTTCCGCGCCTCGTAATATCCGTAACCATAACCGTATCCGTACCCATAACCGCGCCCATATCCTGTGCTCAACCGGACGCCGTTGAGGATGATGCCGGGGCGGGTCATTTTGCCGCTCTGAAACAGTTCATCGAGCATTTGAATGGCACCCACCCTGGTGATGCCATATCGCGTTACAATCAGGGAGTGGTCTGCATGGGGAACCAACAACAACGCGTCGGTGACAAGTCCCACAGGGGCAGTATCCACTATTATGGTGTCGTAACGACTGCGCAGGTAGGTAAACAACAAGGCTAATTTGTCTTGCTGCAACAATTCAGACGGGTTGGGTGGAATCGGCCCGGAGTCAATGCAGTCCAACCCCTCATAAGCGGGCACCTCAATAATCAGGTCCTCTATGGTGGCGTCACCCAGCAAATAATTGGTGATGCCCAGTTGGTTCCGCCCGCCTGTCAGGTATTGCACGGCTTTGGGCTTGCGCAGGTCAAGCCCGACGAGTATCGTTTTTTTGCCAAGCAGGGCCTGGCTGATGGCGAGGTTGAGGGCCGTAAACGATTTGCCTTCCCCGCTGATGCTGGAGGTAATCAGCAGCACCTGATCGGGCGTGCCCGCTGCGTTGAACTGCAGGTTGGTGCGGAGCAGCCGAAACATTTCGGCCACAGCAGTTCGGCTGTTTTTTTCAACCACAATGGGCGAATCCCCTTTGGCTTGTGCAATGTATCCCAAAAACGGGATTTTGGTGGCATTTTCGATGTCCTCCCGGCTGCGCACCCGGTCGTCCAATTGATCCAGCAGAAAAAGCAAGCCTAAGGGTATGGCTATGCCCGCTAAGAATGCGAGCATCAGCACGCGGGAACGACTTGGCGACACGGGGCCGTTGTTTTCCGGTTCATCCAGGATAAACGCATCGGAGGTCTGGGCGGCAATATTCAGCGCCGTCTCTTCGCGTTTTTGCAGCAGAAAGAGGAAAAGCGTCTCTTTGATCTTTTGCTGGCGCATGATCTGGAGTAGTTCCCGCTCATTGCGGGGTACTGCGCTCATGCGCCGTTCGATTGGCCCCAGCCGCTCTTCCAGGGCACGGCGGCGGTTGGTCAACTCGCGTTTCAGGTTGTCGATGCTGATTTGCAGGTTGTTGCGCAAATTGGCAAGTTGCTCATCAAAGGTATTCACCGCAGGGTTGCGGCTGGTAGCGGCTTCCATCATGTTTTCACGCCGGAACAACAACTCGTTGTACTGCCGCACCAAGGGGGCAAGGGTAGGGGCTGTCAGGTTGGTGGCGTCGGGAAAAGGTTTGTCCGGACTTTTCAGGTACACACCCAGGTTGTTCAGAAATCCGAGCTGCACTTCTATTTCCAGCAGCTGTTTATCCAGATCGCCCACCT
>Ga0247838_1006967_pt1 | contig 10340 bp, 8 predicted proteins | sample LaCruzMarch2015__5_FD_189097 | JGI IMG/M metagenome (GOLD analysis project Ga0247838, IMG submission 189097) | Freshwater microbial communities from meromictic Lake La Cruz, Castile-La Mancha, Spain - LaCruzMarch2015_15m | ecosystem: Environmental > Aquatic > Freshwater > Lake | place: Spain... | reverse complement strand
TTGATCATAATCCCGGCCATCCCGCCAGCCGCGAGGTCGCTGGTCCGCACCGCGGACCCTACGGGCACGGAGCCTTCCCGTAGGGTCTGCGGTGCGGACCGGACGTCGCTGGCCGGAGCTACGTCAAGGGCGTCCGCGAGGGGGCTAAGAACAGGGGGGGGGCTAAACGGTTACGCTGCATCTTTGGTTCGGTTCAAGATCGTTACGCCCGGACAGCTTGTTGTTAATCGAATGCAGGCAGGAAATGGCGTGATATATCCATCCTCCTTAACCGGACTTGTGAGCCCCGATTACGCAGTCTTTGATCCGATCGCTGATGTTAATGTCGATTACCTGGGAGAGCTTTTTCGAAGCCGCATCATGCGAACCAAGTTCCGCTCAGAGTCAAAGGGACTTGGCAATGGGACTTCCGGATTCCTTCGACTCTACAACGACCGGTTCGGGGCCATACATGTTCCCCTCCCGTCGCGCTCCGAGCAGGACGCAATTGTAATAGCGATCGAAACACAACTGTCCGGATTTAACGTAGCTATCACCCGCACCGAACGCGAAATCACCCTGATGCAGGAATACCGCACCCGCCTGACCGCCGATATCGTCACCGGCAAACTGGACGTGCGCGAGGCGGCAGCGCGGCTGCCGGACCTACCCGCCGACACCACCGTGGACCCGCCTGACGAAGCCCTCGACCCGGACGGCGGTGCGGATGATCGTGAGACCGAGGAGCATTGACCCATCACCCAGATTCCGGGAATTGCTCACGCCAAGGCGCCAAGCTCGCCAAGTCTTTTCCTCACTGGGCAGGTACCAGGGATTGCACCAGCACCTCCTTGTCTTCCTTGGCGAGCTTGGCGCCTTGGCGTGATCATTCCTTTTCTTCTTTGCGTCTTTGTGCCTTTGTGAGAGAATTCCTATACTTCCTGGCGCCTTGGTGTGATCTTGACCGCGCTGTCGCGGGTGCTGCCGGTCAGCCCCGGCCACACAGGGGTTTGTCTTTCTCGTTCCCACGCTCCTGCGTGGGAACGCCGTGCGGGCGCTCCCGCGTCCGGTGCTGGCGCTGGACGCGCAGCGCCCGCACTTGCTCCCACGCAGGAGCGTGGGAGCCAGAAAAGCCGGCAATCACTCAGACCAAGGCGCCAAGCCCGGCTAGCAATAAAGCAGGGTGGGTTCAGTATCCAGACAAGCGTCGGCTGAATCGACCAGTGCCGTCAATGCCCTGACAAAACCTTGGCAAGCTTGGTACCTTGGCGTGACAACTCCACTTTCCGGGATAATCCATGTCTGAACCCACCGACTCGGTCTTTATCCGCCACCTGACACCGAGGAACTTCCTGTCCTTCGGCCCCGACAATCCAGGCATCGCGCTCAAGCCCTTGAATCTGTTCATCGGACCCAACGGCAGCGGCAAGTCCAATTTGATCGAGGCGGTCAGCCTGATGCGCGCCGCGCCTAAGGAGTTTCGCGATGTGACGCGCAAGGGCGGCGGGGTGGGCGAGTGGACCTGGAAGGGCTGCCCGCAAGAGGCTGCGTCCGTCGAATGGGTAGTGAGCCAGCCAAAAGGTTTCATGCCTTTGCGGCACCGCGTCGCGTTCCGGTCCGTGGCGCACGGGTTCGCGCTTGAAGACGAGTGGATTGAGGATGCGCAGGCTCAACCGGGGCAGTCAGAACCCGAATTCTATTACCGGTACGAAAAAGGACAGCCGCTGGCCAATACGGCGGACAATGAACAACGTCGTCTACCGCCGGAGTCCATCGAACGCGACCGTTCGATCCTGGCACAACGGCGCGACCCGGAGACCTACCCGGAGTTGGCATGGTTGGCGCAGAACTATGAGCGGGTACGCATCTACCCCGAATGGGCCTTCGGGCGGGACACCGTCTTCCGGCAACCGCAACAGGCCGATATGCGCCGGCATTTGCTGGAGGAGGATTTTTCCAATCTCGGCCTGTTCCTGAACCGGCTCAAGACCGAGTTTCCGGCGGTCAAGCGGGCGATCCTCAAGGCCCTTCAAGACCTGTATGACGGCATCTCGGACTTCGAGGTCAATACCAACGGGGGCACGGTCCAGGTCTATCTCCACGAGGGCGATTTCGCCATCCCCGCATCCCGTCTGTCCGATGGCACCTTGCACTATCTCTGCCTGCTGGCGATCCTTTTCGATCCCGACCCACCGCCAGTGATCTGTATCGAGGAACCGGAACTGGGTCTTCATCCCGATATCCTGCCGACCCTGGCCGATCTGCTGCGGGCCGCCTCGGAGCGTACCCAACTCATCGTGACGACCCACTCCGACATCCTGGTGGATGAGATGACCGAAACGCCGGAGGCGGTGGTCGTTTTTTCCAAAGAACAGGGACAGACAACGATGAAGCGACTGAATGCGGATGACCTGGGCGAGTGGCTGACCAAGTATCGCCTCGGCCAGCTTTGGACGAGAGGTCACACATACCAGCCCAGGGCAACGCCCTGGGTTGGCGTTGCAAATGGGCCTAGCCCTGAAAGGGCGTGACATAACAACATGGCCGGGCCGTTCGGCATTGATGTCACGCCCTTTCAGGGCTAATGGGTTAGATTGCACTGTCCCAGGGCGTTGCCCTGGGCTGGTATGTCACGCCCCTGCGGGGCTATGTTATGCTGGGTGATCGGGGCACCGAACTCAACCCGTTGTCTCTCTTGGCGAGCTTGGCGCCTTGGCGCCTTGGCAAGAGTAATTGCCGGATTTTGGATTATGTCAGCCCCCTTCGGGGGTGCGTTTGCCCGGAATGTTGAACGGAGCCGAGTGCTGGAGCCATGACCACCGACACCACCGAAAAAGGGCTCGAAGACCTGATCATGCGGCACCTGACCGGCACCGACGGCCGGTCACCCGGACCCGTGGCGGGGGTGGCGGAGTCGGCACCCGCAAGCGGCGGCAGCGGCTGGTTCGCGGGTCACCCGGCCGCCTATGACCGCGAGTATGCGCTGGATCTGGAGCATCTGTTCGCCTTCCTGATGGCCACCCAGCCGGACAGCTACGCGAAGCTCGGCATCGGCGATTACCGGGACAAGAAGGGCATGGCCCGGCAGAAATTCCTGGCCCGGCTGCAGGGCGAGATCGGCCGCCGCGGGACCATCGACGTGCTGCGCAACGGCATCAGGCACGGGCCCCTGAGCTTCGATCTCTTCTATGGGACGCCCTCGCCCGGGAACGACAAGGCCATCGCCCTGAATCAGGCGAACCGCTTCAGCATCACCCGCCAATTGCATTACAGCCTGGATCAGACCAGGCGGGCACTGGACCTGTGCCAATTCATCAATGGCCTGCCGGTCATCACCTTTGAATTGAAGAACAGCCTGACCAAGCAGACGGTGGACGACGCCATCGCGCAATACCGATGAGCACCGCGGCCGGCGCTTCGCCATCCTCATCGACGAGGCACACTCGAGCCAGGGCGGCAAGACCTCGACCGCCGTCAGCAAGGCGCTGGCGAACCCGCAAGATTCCATCAACGACGAGATCGAGCGGCGCATCGCCGCGCGCCGGCTGGCGGCGAATGCCAGTTATTTCGCCTTTACTGCCACACCCAAGAACAAGACCCTGGAGATGTTCGGTGTGCCCTTTCCTGTAGGGGACGAGGTGAAGCACCGGCCCTTCCACAGCTATACCATGAAGCAGGCGATCCAGGAAGGCTTCATCCTGGACGTGCTCAAGTATTATACGCCGGTGGAGAGCTATTACCGGCTGGCCAAGACGATCCCGGGCGACCCGCTGTTCGATGTCAAGAAGGCGCGCAAGAAGCTGCGCCGCTATGTAGAGGGCCACGCCAAGGCGATCCGCGACAAGACCGAGATCATGGTCGATCATTTTCTGGAGCAGGTGATCGGTCAACACAAGATGGGCGGCCAGGCGCGGGCCATGCTGGTCACCGGCAGCGTCGAGCGGGCCATCCAGTATTTCTTCGCCTTCCGCGATTATCTCGCCGAGGTCAAGAGCCCTTACCAGGCGATCGTTGCCTTCTCCGGTGAGCCGGACTTCGCGGGTGAGAGGGTCAGCGAGTCGAAGCTCAACGGGTTCCCCGGCAACGACATCGCGGCGCGCATCCAGGAGGACCCCTATCGCTTCCTGATCTGTGCCGACAAGTTCCAGACCGGCTATGACGAGCCGCTGCTGCATACCATGTATGTGGACAGCTACCGCGCCGAGCGACAGGCGACCCTGGCCATCGCCCTGCCCGACGCGGACGCCGAGATCGAGCCGGTGCCGACCAGCGGCGGCGGCCACCAGCCGGAGCCGGAGTTGGATCGCCTGTCGAACATCGTGCGCGCGTTCAACGACCAGTTCGGCGGCCTCTTTGCGGACCCGCAGCGCATGGGCCGGCGGATCGCCGACGAGATCCCGCGCCAGGTCGCGGCCGACCAGGCGTATCAGAACGCCAAGGCGCACTCGGACCGGCAGAACGCACGCATCGAGCACGATCGGGCGCTCAAACGGGTCATCACCGCCCGGGTGTACTAGAATGCGCGGCTTACCGTCCGCCCCCGTCGTCTCCCTTTTTTTCGGCCGCCGAGTACCATGACTGACCCCGTCGATTCACCCCGCAGCAATTTTATCCGTCAGATCATCGAGGAGGACCTGGCCGCCGGCCGCCACCAGCGCATCGCGACCCGCTTCCCGCCGGAGCCCAACGGGTACCTGCACATCGGACACGCCAAGTCGATTTGTCTCAACTTCGGCCTGGCCCAGGACTATCCGGGGACCTGCAACCTGCGTTTCGACGACACCAACCCGAGCAAGGAGGACGAGGAGTTCGTCGACAGCATCCAGGCGGACGTGCGCTGGCTGGGGTACGACTGGGGGGACCGGCTCTATTTCGCCTCGGACTATTTTGAACAGCTCTACGGCTTTGCGATCGAGCTGATCGGCAAGGGGCTCGCCTATGTCTGTGACCTCGACGCCGAGGAGGTCCGGCAGTACCGCGGCACCCTGACCGAACCGGGGCGGGCGAGCCCCTGGCGCGACCGCCCCATCGCGGAGAACCTGGATCTGTTCACGCGCATGCGCGCCGGTGAGTTCCCGGACGGCGCCCGCAGCCTGCGCGCCCGCATCGACATGGCCTCCCCCAACATCAACCTGCGCGACCCGGTGCTCTACCGCATCCGCCACGGGGTGATCCATCACCAGACCGGCAGCGAGTGGTGTCTGTACCCGACCTACGACTACACCCACCCCATCTCCGACGCCCTGGAGTGCATCACGCACTCCATCTGCACGCTCGAGTTCGAGGACCATCGCCCGCTCTACGACTGGTGCGTGGACCATGTCTCGGTCCCCTGCAAACCGCGCCAGATCGAGTTCTCCCGGCTCAACCTCGAATACACGGTGATGAGCAAGCGGCTCCTGACCCAGCTCGTCAGCGAGGGGCATGTCAGCGGCTGGGATGACCCGCGGATGCCGACCATCGCCGGCCTGCGCCGCCGCGGCTACACCCCCGCCTCAATTCGCGACTTCTGCGAGCGCATCGGGGTGACCAAGGCCGACAACCGGGTGGAGATGGCGCTCCTGGAGAGCGCCATCCGCGACGACCTGGACGCCAGTGTCCCCCGGCGCATGGCGGTCCTGCGCCCGCTAAGGGTCATCATCGAGAACATCCCGGAGGCCGAGGTCCAGGAGATGGCGGCCGACAACCACCCTAAGATCGCGGAGCTGGGGACGCGCCAGGTCCCCTTCGCGCGCGAAATCGTCATCGACCGCAACGACTTCGCGCAAGATCCGCCAAAGGGCTTCAAGCGCCTGGTCCCGGGGGGCGAGGTGCGCCTGCGCAATGCCTATGTGATCCGCTGCGAACGGGTCATCGAGGACGCCAATGGTGAAGTGGTCGAACTGCGCGCCACCGCGGACCTGGACACCCTGGGCCGCAACCCGGAGGGGCGCAAGGTCAAGGGTGTCATCCACTGGGTCGCCGCCGCCCGGGGGGTGCCCTGCGAGGTGCGGCTCTACGACCGGCTGTGCAGTGTCGCGGTGCCGGGGGCGGGCGGCGGGAATTTCCTGGACGATCTGAATCCACACTCACTCACCGTGCTCACCGAGGCCCTGGTGGAGCCCTCGCTCGCCGGCGTGGCCCCCGGGGAGCGCTGCCAGTTCGAGCGCGAGGGCTACTTCGTCGCCGATGCGGACGGCACGCCGCAACGGCCGGTCTTCAATCTGACCGTGGGGCTCAAGGATACCTGGGGGAAGGCGCGGCGCTAGCGCGCATCGCTAGCGTGCATCGCTTGACTCCCCGGCGGGGGCACACTGGGGACCGAGCGTCGCGGCTCCGGGAGGTGGCAACGCTGCGATGCACGCTTTGGTGAGGGGCTTTGACGGTACGCAGAGATCAAGCCAGGCTTCTGGTCTATTTGCGTTCATTTGCGGACAAATACTCTTTTCAGGTTACGCAGGGGTCAGTCCGCCCCCCCGGCGCGCGGTCGCTTGGTCCCGCAGGCGGGCGAGTGCCTCCTCGGCGGCCCGGGCGCGCGCTTCGGCCTGGCGCAACGCGGCTTGCGCGGTGTCGGCGCGCGAGGTCTCGGCCAGGGCCCGCTGTTCGGCCGCCTCCCGGGCCTGTCCCTCGGCCGCGGCCCGCCGCTCGGCCGCTTCGCGGGCGCAGGCCTCGGCCGCGGCGCGCCGCTCGGCCTCCTGCCAGCCGGGCACCACGAAGGCGCGGTAGACGGGATCATCACGCAGGGTCTCGTGGTCGGGGCGGTGGCAGAGGTCGGTGAGCCGGAACCCAAACCCCGGCAGCACACGCGAGTGGATCAGGCCCTGCGCGGGCCCGAGCGGGACATAGACCCCTGCGGACGTGCGGGTGAAGAAGGCCTGACGCGCGGGCTCGCGGTGCAGGATGTAATATTCCGGGACGCCTCCGGCGGCATACTCGGCCTTCTTGACCACCGTGTCGCGCTCGCTGTCGGCGCGCTTCTTATCCGACAGTGCCTCGATGCAGAGTCGGACACGGGCTTCTCCTCCAGGCGGCCGTTGTTCCATTCGTAATGGCGGTCGGACTCGAGGTAGTAGGTGTTCCAGTACTCCTCCTCGGAGCAACAGCGGCCGGCCTGGGAGGGAGGCCCGGCAGGCGGCGGAGCGGGCGCCCGGTCCAGTCGACCCCGGCACCCTTCGGCAAGGACGGTCTGAGACATAGATGTTGCCACGAGTTACGGCCATTCACCCCAGTTTAGCACTCCGACATGAAGTCGCGCGGCGACGGTGGTCGGCCGCGCGGTACCCGGCGCCGGGGCGCTCGCGACAGATCGCCCGCGGCCTTGGCCCGCGTTCGCCTAAGGTCCGGAACATGGTCTACACTTCGCCCTCGATCGCGCGCAAGCGCCCGCTGACCAGCCGACGGATTGGACGCGTAGCGGGGCGCGGGCAAATAGTCGCCGCATCTTAGCGGTGGGAACGAAGATGCGAGGCAGCGTTGATTTCCGCACTTGAAGCACTCGGACGGCTGCGCGCGGGAAACCGGCGCTTTGTCGCGGGCGAACCGCGCCGCGAGCCACTCTTAAGTCATGCGCGGCGCGCTGAACTGGCGCAGGGGCAAAGGCCCTTCGCGATCGTGCTGGGTTGCTCAGACTCGCGGGTGCCGGCGGAGCTCGTTTTCGACCAGGGTTTTGGTGACCTGTTCGTCATCCGGGTGGCGGGGAACATCGTGTCGCCGTCCCAGATCGGCAGCGTGGAGTTCGCGGCCGAGCGGTACGGCACCCGGCTGGTCGTGGTGCTCGGGCACTCGCAATGCGGGGCGGTGCTCGCCACCCTGGAGGAGTTGCAGCGGCCGACGGCGAGCCAATCGCGCAACCTGCGCTCGATCGTGGACCGGGTCCGCCCGTCCGTCGAGGGCTTGCTGAAGACCGAACTGCGGCACGACATGGAGGCACTGGTGCGCCATGCGGTGCGGGCCAACGTCGGCGTCTCGGTCAGCCATCTGCGGCACGGCTCGGAGATCCTGGAACAACTGACCGAACATGAGGGATTGATGGTCGTCGGTGCCGAATATTCGCTGGCGACCGGGGTCGTCGAGTTTTTCGATGGGGTTCCGGCCGCCGCGGACGCGCCCTGAGCGGCGACCGCTGTGCACGCAGGGATACCAGCCGATGGCCGCCAGTCAAACCTTTTGCGTCGTCGTCGATGACCGCGAGGTCGCGGGCGCCGTCTTGGACGCCCTGCGCCGCCGCGCCGACGTGGTCGCCCGAGTGGAGCGACTGCCGCTCGGCGACTATCTCGTGGACGAGGCGTTGCTCTTCGAGCGCAAGACCCTGCCGGATCTCGTCGCCTCCATCAAGGACGGCCGGCTCTTTTCACAGGGGCTGCGGCTGGCGAATGCGCCGCTGCGCACGGCCTTGATCCTGGAGGGCACTACGCGCGACCTGGGCGAGTGCCGGATGCACCGCGAGGCGATCCAGGGTGCCCTGATCGCCCTGACCCTGTTCCTCGGCATCCCGCTGCTGCGCTCCATGGACGCGCAGGAGAGTGCTGCACTGATGCTGTTCGCCGCGCGTCAGGCGCGCACCTTCGCCACCGGCGCCCTGCCCCGCAAAGGTCTGCGTCCGCGCGGCAAGGCGCGGGTGCAGCAGCGTATCCTCCAGGGCCTGCCCGGCATCGGCCCGGCGCGCGCCAAAGGGCTGCTGGAGCGCTTCGGCACCATCGAGGCAGTCATGGCAGCCACCGCGGCCGACCTGGCCACCGTACCCGGGATCGGCGAGCGGACCGCGAAATTGATTCGCTGGGCGGTGGCGGAGAATGCGGCGACCTATCGCCCGGCGCAGGGATCGGATCCCGATTGGCCGCTTTGATCCGCCAACCAAGGTCAGGAAACTCAGTCGGCAAAAACCGGATAGTCCAGCGCGACCTGCCCCAGCGGCTTGGCCGCGCCGGCCGGGCTGTAGACGCCGTAGCGGGCCAGCTCTGCGGCCGGGAGGCGGCCGATCACCCGTTCGATCTCGGTCAGGCGGGCGCCCTGGCGCACCAGGTAGCAGATGTAGGTGTGGCGCAACGCGGCGGCGTCCACCTCCGCGGGGTGTGACAGACCGGCGTCGTGGGCCAGGAGCCCGATGCGTGCCATGAGCCCCGCGGCCCCTCCGGCCGTCGGGTCTCCGGACCACAGGGGGACGGGCTGATGCCCGGCCATCAGCGCCGCCAGGGCCGGACTCAGGGCGAGCACGCGCCCGTCACCGGGCACCCGTACCTGCCCGCCCGCGAGATCGATGTCCGTCTCGTCGAGGTCCGCGCACTCCCGCGGGGTGAGCCCGGACAGGAGCAGGCCGATCAATTGCCGGGTGGCCGGGTCCGCGAGTTCGGTCAGGGCGCGGACCTCGGCCGCCAGCAACTCGCGCTCGATGGCACCCGGCAGGCGCCGCACCTCGTCCGCGTCCAGGGCCTCGGGGGCCCGCCGGGCGGCAAAGGCGTGGTCGGCGGCACGCTCGGTCAGGGCCTGGGGCGCGGGTTGGGACGCGAAGACCCGCACCCCGGTGACCGGCTGCTGTTCCTCCTGCGAGCGTTCGCGCCGGGTCAGGAACTCCAGCAGCAGGATGGCCAGGAGCGCCGTCGCCCCCGCGGCGACCAGGTTGTAGAGGAAGTCCCGCCAATAATCGGGCTGGAAGGGGCGGCGGGGGGCAAAGGCGGGCTCCACCACCTTGACCTGGGCATACCGGGCCGGGGCCTTGGTCCTGACCTCGATCAGGCGCTTTTCCAGGTCGCGGTGCTGTTCATCGACCCGCGCCAGGTCCTGCTTCAGGGTCTCGTAGCGGGCGAAGCGGGCGGTGAAACGCGACGCCTCGGAGCGCTGGACTCCGAGTTGTTGCTCCAGAAGGCGGGTTTGGCGGCGCGCCCGGTCCAACTCCCGGGTCAGGCCGGAGCGCAGATAGTTCTGCCCCTTGGTCAGTTGCTCCTTGATCCGCGCCTCCAACCGGGCCAACTCGCCGGGCAGTTCCTTCAGGCTCGGCTCGCTGTCCAGGTAGACCTTGGTATAGCGTTGGGAGAGGACCGCGAGATCGGCGCGGCGCTTGGCCGCCTCTTGCTCCAGCTGCTGCACGGCACCCTGCTCGGCGGGCGGCACGACCTGCTCACCGCGGGCGATCGACTCATCCAAGGCCGTGAGCTGGGACTGCGCCTTCACCTCATCGGCACGGGCAGTGTTCAGATCCTTGGTCAGGGCCTCGAGCCGCGCCGGGGCCTGGTTGCCGGCCTGCTCCATGGTGTCGATGCTGTGTTCCTGGCGGTAACGATTCAGCGCCGCGGCCTTTTCCCGCTTCTGGGCGTCGAGGCGGTCGTATTCCTCCTGCAACCGCGTCAGGACCGCCCCGACGTCGCCCTCGATCTGGGTCTGTCGGC
>Ga0247838_1006960_pt1 | contig 10349 bp, 10 predicted proteins | sample LaCruzMarch2015__5_FD_189097 | JGI IMG/M metagenome (GOLD analysis project Ga0247838, IMG submission 189097) | Freshwater microbial communities from meromictic Lake La Cruz, Castile-La Mancha, Spain - LaCruzMarch2015_15m | ecosystem: Environmental > Aquatic > Freshwater > Lake | place: Spain... | reverse complement strand
GCGACCGTCGGTCTGGCTCACCGTAAACTCGTATCCGTCGATACGCACCGTCTCGCCCTTCTTGGGCAAATGGCCGAGTTCGTGGGTCAAATACCCGCCGATCGTACTCACCTCGGTGCTCTCGACTTTCACCCCGATCAAATCCTCGAGATCGTGCAGCGCCACGCCGCCCTCGAGCACGAATTCGTCTTCGCCGACCTTGCGGTACTCCTCTTCGTCGGTGTCGAACTCGTCCTGGATTTCGCCGACCAGTTCGGCCAGCACATTGTCGAGCGTGACCACCCCGACCGCACCGCCGTACTCGTCGACCACCACCGCCAAGTGCGCGCCTTTGCCGAGAAAAAGTTTGAGCAAGCGCTCGAGCGGCATCAGCTCCGGCACATGCAGAAGATCACGCTTGATCGAGGCAAGGTCCGTCCTGCCCGCCTGGACCAGGGCGAGCAAGTCTTTGATATGGACCAGACCGATACTGTCGTCAAAGCGACCGCGGCAAAGTGGAAACCGCGTATGGCGCGATTCGAGGGCGGTGCCGAGGTTGTCGTCGAAACTTTCCTCCAGATCGAGGAATACCACCTCGCCGCGCGGTGTCATAATGTCGTGCACCACGCGTTTGCGCAGATCGAGCGCGTTGATCAGGATCTCGCGGCCCAATGTGCTGACCGTTCCGCCATCGCCATCCGACGTATTGCGCAGAAGGGTGCGCAACTCGTCCTCCGTGTCCTCCCCCCCCAAGCGCGGGTCAGGCGGGGTTCGCAGCACGGTGCGCAAGATCCAACCGGAGGCAAAATCGACCACCCGAACCAGCGGGCGGAGCGTGAAATGGAACAGCCGCATCGGCCCCGCCGTCCAAAGCATGATCTTCCGCGCACGACGGATGGCCAGTAACTTCGGCACCTGTTCGCCGACCACCACATGAAGGAAAGCGAGCAGGGCAAAGACAGCCGCGAAAGCGATGGCTGACACCACCGCCTCGCTGCCGATCCCGACCCAATGCAACCACGGCTCGAGCAGTCGGGCCACGAAGGGCGCGCCGACCCAGCCCAGTCCAAGACTGGTCAAAGTGATGCCGAGTTGCGCCGCCGAGAGGTAGGGCTGCGTATTCTGCAGCATTTTGCGCACGCGGGCCCCATTGCGGCGTCCACCGAAATCATCCTCCTCGTCCCAGCCGCCGGCGCGAAGCTTCACCATGGCAAACTCGGCCGCGACAAAGAATGCGTTGAGCAACAGGAGCGCCGCCACAGCCAGCAGGCGCAGGCTGGCACCATCGGCCACCTCCGGCAAGGCGGAGGCCAGGGGTTGGTAATGGGGAAAATTCATTATCGGGTCGATCACGCTGATCAAAGGAAGGACGGAGCATCGGCTCCGGCGCGCGATCGACAACATCGGCGGCACCGGGCGGTGCCGCGCGGGACACCTGCTACCAGCTTGCTTTGGTCACACCCGGGATCAAACCCGCACAGGCCAGCTCGCGGAAAGTGAGGCGAGACATTTGAAATTCACGGATGAAAGCACGTTTGCGGCCCGAGACACGGCAACGGTTCGACAAGCGCACCGGGCTGGCATCGCGGGGCAACTGGGCCAGAGCAAGATAGTCACCCTTCTTTTTGAGCTCCGCGCGCAACGCGGCGTGTTTGGCCACCGTTTTGCGCTTGCGCTTTTCGCGCTCTGTCCATGCTGTCTTTGCCATATGATTAGGAAATAGTCGGGTACGATGCATCGGACGGGACTCCGGCGCAAGATCTAAATCGGTGGAAGGACAAAAAACCTCCGGTCTGGAGCGAAATAATTGACACCCTCCGGATGAAGGTTAATTCTGATCGACTTGGTCGACGAAAGCCTCGCGCTTCGTCGTCGCCCCGAGAAAAATCCCGCCATGAACGAGCCCAAAAAAGAAACTGTCCGCATCGTCCTCCCGCCCCGCCTGGACGGAAAACCGGGCACCGCCAACCCCCGGGAGGCCGCGATGGTCAACCTTCCGCCAAAACCCCTGCCAACCGCGACCGGCGCACCGCCGACCATGCCCTCGCCGCCGAAAGCCGGCACGCCGGCCACCCCGGGTGGTATCATGCCACCGGCACCGCCCAAACCGTTTGCCATGCCGTCCATGCCCAAGCCCGGGATGACCGCCACTCCTCCGGCCCCGGCCATGCCAAAACCGCCCGGTGCACCTGCCGCACCCACCGCCGCGCCCCTGCCTCCCAAGCCGTTGGGAACTGGACCTGCTGCCGCGCCCAGGCCACCGGCACCGGCCGCGCTGAAACCCCCGGTTCCGGGGGTCCCATCCGCTCTGGCCGCGCCCAAGCCCCCTTCAGCTCCCCTCCCGTCCGCCCCCTCGACTTCCGGCGGGGCCATGCCTCCCAAGCCGGTATCCGCGGCACCCAAACCTGCGGTTGCCGCTCCTGCCGCGCTTAAACCCGCTTCCGCGGCCGAGGCGAAAAAAAGCACTGCCAAGGTCGATGTCGCCCCCCCGTCTCGCCCCGCCCCGCAGGCCACGGTGAAAATTACCCCAGCCAGCGCCGCCGCAAGTCCTACCCCGGCGATGAAGACCGCCGCGCCGGCTGAAGTTTCGTCCGGCGACGCCACCCCCGACTCGCTTACCGGCATCCTCGCTATTGCCGCGACTGTCGCCGCCCTCGCCGCAGTCGGTATCCAAGTGTGGATGTTCCTCTAAAAAAACAACCCAACCCACAACCCGAAACATGGCCAGCACCAACGTTCTGCAACTCAACGACAGCAATTTCGACAGCGAAATCAACAAAGGTACTATCCCAGTCCTGGTCGATTTTTGGGCCCCTTGGTGCGGTCCCTGTCGCATGATCGCCCCGGTTCTCGACAAAATCGCCGATGCCATGGTCGGCAAAGCCGTGGTGGCCAAAGTCAATGTCGACGAAGCCCCCGGGGTGGCCAGTCGGTTCCGCGTTTCCTCCATCCCGACTTTGCTTTTCTTCAAAAACGGCGAGGTGAACGGCCAAATTGTCGGCCTGCAAAGCGAAGCCGATCTGACCGCAAAGCTCACCGCTTTGATGTAGTTAGGAGTTGAGCAATGAGAGTTGAGGGAAAAGAAGAACCCTCCTCCTCCAATCTCTCAACCCTCAACCTTCAACCCCCGGCTTCCCTCGCGCTCCCCGCACCCCTCGCTCAAGAAACCTCGCGCCTCGCGCGGGAAAACAACCTGTACCTCGGCACCTCGTCGTGGAAATACGAGGGCTGGCTCGGGCAAATCTACGACGCGCAGCGTTACCTCACGCGCGGCAAAATTTCTACCCGCCGCTTCGAGACCGAGTGCCTCGAAGAATACGCCGACACCTTTCCGACCGTCTGCGTCGATGCCGGCTACTACCGTTTTCCCTCGGACAAATTCCTCGCGGGCCTTTGCACGCAGGTTCCCGACCACTTCCGGCTGAGCTACAAAGTGACCGACGAAATCACGGTGAAAAAATTTCCCCAGCTCGACCGCTTTGGCCACCGCGCCGGGTCCGAGAACGAAAACTTCCTCAAGGCCAAACTTTTCATCGACGCCTTCCTCGGCCCGCTCTCGCCGCATCGCGGGAAAACCGGCGTGCTCATCTTCGAATTCTCAGCTTTTTATCCGACACACTTCGAGCGCCTGCGCGACTTCATTGCCGCGCTCGATGCCTTCCTCGGGCAACTTCCGACCAATTGGCAATACGGGGTTGAGGTGCGCAACGCCAAACTGCTCCGTCCGGAATATTTCGACGTCCTCCACGCCCACAACGTGGCTCACGTCTTCAACAGTTGGACCAAAATGCCGCCGGTCGAAGAACAAATGGCCATGCCGGGTGCTTTCACCGCCGACTTCTTCGCCGCCCGCTTCCTCCTCCGCCCCGGCCGCGCCTACCAACAAGCGGTCGACCGCTTCCAGCCTTACAGCGAGACCAAGGAAAAAAACCCCGAGGCGCGCGCCGCAATCAAAGCCCTGATCAAACGCGGAACCGCTGCACCCACCCCGCGTCCCAGCTACGTCTTCGTCAACAACCGCCTCGAGGGAAATTCCCCCAACACCATCGCCGCGGCTCTGGATCTTCCGGTGGATCGCGATGTCCCAGCGCGATAATTCCAACCACTCATCGCGCCCGGAGAGCGCGATCCACCTTTGGCCACCCCCCCCCATCGGTAGGGCCCCGCTGGCCTCAGCGGGCCGCTGCCTTCTCCCCAGGCACCATAAACCGCAGCGCCACCGGCAACCGCTTGGCCCAAGCCTTTTCGTTGTGCTCGTCACCCTCGCCCGGATTCCAAAGAAAATTTTCTCCCTCAATGTAGCCCTGGGCGAGCAAGGCATCGCGCACCGCCAGCGCATCCTCCCAATAATCCCCCGAGAGATTCCCTTGCTCCTTCGTCCCCATATCCAGGTAAATCCGCAGGCCGTCTTTCTTCGAACCGCCCATCAGCGACTGCGTGAAATTCGGGCTCGTCCAAAAAGCCGGCGAAAAAACTCCCACCGCCCCGAACGCCTCCGTATTCAGTCCGAGCCAAAGCGAAACCAACCCGCCCATCGACGCGCCCGCCACGGCAGTGTTTTCGGTGTCCGACAAGGTCCGGTATTTCGCATCGATGCCCGACTTCACTTTCCCGACCAAGAACTTCGCATAGCGATCGCAGATGCCGTTCCCCCGCTGCGGATCACGCGGGTTCAGATCCGACGGTGGTTGGTATTCGGTCACCCGGGCCTTGCCCATGTCCGCTTCGTTGTTCGGAATGACCACCAAGATGGACTCCCGCATCCGCCCTGCCTTGATTTCCTCCAGCGCCGCGTCCTCCGCGAACCAGCACCCAAACGATCCGCCCGGACGGAACACATTCTGCCCGTCATGGAAATAGAGCACGGGATACCTTTCGTCCCCCGTGTCATAGCCCGGCGGAAGCCAAACCCGCACCTCCCGCGAGGGAATTAAGGCGTCGTCCGACTCGAAAAACACCGTCTCCATCCGCCCCTCGGCGCAAGCACTCACCACCAATAGCAATAGTATCTGTAGCGACGATGCCCTCCGCGACGGTCGTTTCTTTATCATCCCCCCCTCTGTGCCCTCCTCGCCCTCTGCGGTCAATCCCTTCGCCGCAAAAGAATTGACCCTCACTCCCAATCCGCGTGCCATCACTGCAGATGAACCCTTGGATCCTTGCCGCCCGACCGCGCACCTTGGGTGCCGCGCTTATTCCCGTGGTCGCCGGATGCGCTTTGGCCATTTCGATCAGCGCGTTTGATCCGTTGGTTTCCGCTCTCGTCCTGGCCAGCGCCGTCCTCATCCAGATCGCGACCAACTTTTTCAACGACGCGATCGACCACGTCAAAGGCGCCGACACCGCCGGGCGACTCGGCCCGACCCGCGTCACCTCGGCCGGACTCCTCCCCGCGCGCCGGGTGATCACCGGCGCGTTTCTCACCTTGGCCCTCGCAGCCCTCTTCGCCCTCCCCCTCGTCTTGCGCGGCGGCGGGATCATTCTCCTCGTCGGCCTCCTCTCCCTGCTCTTCGCTTATGCCTACACCGGCGGCCCTTTTCCCTTGGCCTACCTCGGGCTCGGTGAAATTTTCGTCATTCTCTTTTTCGGTCTCATCGCTGTGGCTGGCACCTTTTATCTCAACACCCTCGCCTTTTCCGTGGCCGCGATTCTGGCCGGTCTGCAAATCGGACTGCACTCCAGCGTGCTGCTCGCGGTCAACAATCTCCGCGACCTCGAGACCGACCGCGCAGCGAACAAGAAAACTCTGGCCGCCCGGTTCGGGCTCAACTTTGCCCGCCGCGAAAACGCCGCACTCGTCATCGCCCCCTTCATCCTCGGCCTCGCTTGGCTCCCGCTCGGTTATCTTTGGGCCTTTCTCCTTCCTCTTCTCACCCTGCCCCTTGCCTGGTGGCTGGCCCGCGCCTGCCTCACCGCCACGCCCGACCGCCAGGTCAACCAACTCCTCGCCCAGGCCGCCGCCCTGCATACCGCCTTCGGTCTCCTCCTTGCCCTCGCTTTTCTGCTTCCGTGAAAATCTGGGCGCACCACTACACGCTGGAGCCCGGATCCGATCCGGCCCGCGCCGCACGGGGTCCGCGAAAGGGAGCACTTCTCCGCGTCGAGTTCGAAGATGAAACAATCGGCTATGCCGACCTGCATCCGTGGGAAGAATTCAGGCACGCTTCGCTGGCCTATCATCTAACATCACTCTGCACGGACCAACCGACGCTGTTGGCCAAGCTCGCCCTGCGCCACGCCCGCACCGATGCCGCAGCGCGCCGAGCAAGGCTCTCGCTTTTCGATGGGCTTCCCGAAGTGCGCAGCCATGCGCTTTTCACCGATTGGACAGCCGCTCCGCGCAGTGCGTTCGAGCAATGCGTGGCAGGAGGTTACACCGCCGTGAAGCTCAAGATCGGACGCAATAGGCAACGCGAAACAGAGGCGCTCAACGCATTGGCCGATCTGCCGCTGCGCTGGCGCCTCGATGCCAATGCCTCTTTCACGATCGGCGACGTATCGATCGACGCCTTTCTCACCAACCTCAATCCGAATGTCCGACAACATATCGAATTCCTCGAAGACCCGCTCCCTTACCATCCGGACGCGTGGCCTGCATTCTCGCGGCGCGAAAAACTCCCACTCGCCCTCGACTGGGAACTTTCCGACTCCCCCCCGCCTTGGCCCGGAGCGCAAATTGTCGTGATCAAACCCGCCTCCCAAGACGCCTTCCCCCTTGCCCTCGCCGCCGCGCAGGCGGGTTTGGAAATCGTGGTGACCCACAGCATGGACCATCCCCTCGGGCAAGCCGTCGCCCTCTGGACCGCCCAGCGTTTGTGCCAGCGCCACGGGGATCTCGTCCGCCAAGGCGGACTCCAAGCCGCCGGCCTTTACCAGCCGGACGAATTCAGCATCCAAATCAAAACAAACGGTCCATTCACCACGCCGCCCCCCGGTGCCGGCTTCGGCTTCGACAGCCTGCTGGCCCGGCTTCCCTGGCAACCACTCCGATGAACCAACAAGCACCCGCACTTCCCGTCTGGTGGCTCATCTGGGCAGCCATCACCGCAGCATTTTCCTCGCGGTCGGCATCTTCGAAACCGCCGTCACCCCGGCCGCCACGCTGTCATGGATCGCCCTCATGGCCCTTCCGCCCCTCGTCGCCTCCGCGGTCATTCGCTTCGGCCTGCTCCCCGGTGTCACGGCACCGCCGAAGAAGTTCATCTTCTTCCTCCTCGGCCTCGCCCTCGCGGAATCAGGCGGCTTCTTTGCCCTCATCCTCAGCTCACCCTGGAAAACGCCCTTGGCCGCGGCCGCCCTTGTTCTCATCATCATCTGCATCCCCGCCTTCATCATCCGGCGCCCTTGAACCCAAAATTGCATCCCTCACCCTCATGACCCGTTCCCTTCTCACCCTTCTTGCTCTCCTCGCCGCTCTGGTCTCCCTCCCTGCTCTGGCCGCGGAACGGGCCAAAATCCTCTTCGACTTCGCCGACCCCGCCGCTCTGCGCGGATGGCAGGTCCGAGACGACGGAGTGATGGGCGGCCTCTCGAAAGGAAACATCACCCGCGATCCGGCCGGCTACGCCGTTTTCAGCGGCAAAGTTTCGCTCGAAAACAATGGTGGATTTTCCTCCATGCAAACCAACTTCGACCCCATTGAAGTTTCCCAGTATGAGCAGGCTGTCATTCGCCTGAAAGGCGACGGCAAAGATTACCGTTTCATCGTCAAAGCCGAAAGCGACGCCAGCCACTACTACGTGGCCGAATTCCCCACGACAGGCGATTGGGAAGAAATCAAAATCCCCCTGCGTACCATGTATCCTGTCCGCCGCGGCGACCGCCTCGACTTGCCCGATTACCCCGCCGAAACCCTGTCCCAAGTCCGCTTCATGATCGCCAACGGACGGGCGGAATCCTTCCAACTCCAAATCGCGGGCATTGCCCTTGATTAAATGCGCCAACGCCACTCACCGTGGCGCACTTGCGGATTGATAGGATCTGGCATGAGGCCTGCGGCTGGATTGGCGCGCGATTGGGGCGAAGGCTGCATCGAGTCGATCCTTGCCGAGTGGACCCATGCTTCGGACCCAGCCCGGGTCCCGATCCCACACATGGACTTTCTGCAGAAAGTCCATGTGTGACCTCGTGGCGTCTCCTTTATTTGCTTCGTTTCCCTCTCTCCAGAGATCCCTCACAACACCGCCACGGGATCCACATCCACCGCGACATGCACATCCTTCGGCAGCTTGATTGTCCCCAAACACTCCTTGATCGCCTTGGTCAGGGCCCGGACTTGTTTGCCCCGCGCTACCACCTGATACCGGTACATCCCGCGAACCCGCGCCAGCGGGGCCGGGGCCGCCGGGCTGACCATCACGGTGTGCGGAACCGCCGCGCTTAAGCTCTGGGCCAGCGTTCGCGCCGCGAACTCCGCTTTTTGTGCGGTATCCGCCCGCGCGGTGAGCAAAACCAGATGCGAATACGGCGGATGTCCGAAATTATGCCGCATCTCGAGTTCATGCGCGGCAAACCCATCGAAATCATGCGATTTGGCAAACTGTAGCGACGGATGCGCCGGGGAGAATGTCTGCACAATCACCTCGCCCTCCGCGTCCCCGCGACCCGCCCGCCCCGCGACTTGCACCAAGAGCTGAAAGGTCCGCTCACCCGCGCGGAAGTCGGGCAAATGCAACGCGGAGTCCGCGCTGATGATCCCCACCAGGGTCACGCCCGGAAAGTGCAGGCCTTTGGCGATCATCTGGGTGCCGACCAGGATGTCGATTTTCCGGCTGCGGAACGCCCCGAGCGTTTCGTGATACGCACCCTTGCGCGTCATGGTGTCCGAATCCATGCGCGCCACCCGGGCCGAGGGAAACATCTTCTTCACCACCGCCTCGACTTTTTCCGTGCCCACCCCGCTGAAAGCGATTTGCGGATCGTGGCACTCCGGACACCGCCGCGGCGGCTTTTGCGAGTAACCGCAGATGTGGCAGCGGGCCAGGTCCTCCTTTTTGTGCAAGGCGAGCGAAACACTGCAGTGCGGACACTCCACATTTTTCCCGCAGGACTTGCAGGCCAGCACGGTGAAAAATCCGCGGCGGTTGAGAAAAAGAATCGTCTGCTCGCCCTTGGCCAGGCGCGACTCAATGGCCAGCCCCAGCTTTGGCGAAATGAACTGGTCGTTACGTCCCCCGTCCTTGCTCCGCAAACGCATGTCGACCACACGGAAAACCGGCAGCACGCAACCGTCGTGGCGATGGCTCAGTTCGAGCAAATCGTATTTCCCCTTCCGGCAGTTCTCGAAAGTTTCCAGCGACGGCGTGGCCGACCCGAGCAGCACCGCGCACGGCTCCATCTTCCCGCGCACCACGGCCAGATCTCGCGCATGGTAACGCGGCCCCTCGTCCTGCTTGTAAGAATTGTCATGCTCCTCGTCGATGACGATGAGCCCCGGATTTTCCAAGGGCGCGAAGACCGCCCCACGCGCTCCGATAACAATGCGCGCCTGCCCGCTCCGCACCCGGTGCCATTCGTCGTGGCGCTCCCCCTCGCTCAAATGACTGTGCAGCACCGCCACCTCGATCCCTTGCGGCGTGAAGCGCGAGGAAAAGCGCTCGACCGTCTGCGGGGTAAGGGCAATTTCCGGGACCAGCACGAGCGCCGTTTTCCCCGCTCGAAGCACCTCATCGATGGCGCGCAAGTAAACCTCCGTCTTCCCGCTGCCCGTAATGCCTTTGAGCACGATCGGCTTGTGCGCGGCCGGATCACGCAAGGCCGGACGAATCCCTTCCAGCGCGTGCTCCTGCTCGGCACTCAAGACCGGCGGCTTTGAGGCCACGAATTCCTCCGACCCGAGCGGAGCACGCCGCACTTCCTCGGCCGTGACCTGAACCAACCCGCGCCGGGCGAGCGTTTTCACCACAGCATCGGAAGCACCGGTCTCCGCCGTGAACCGTGCCACCGCCACCGGACCGTTGGCTTGCAAATGTTCGAGAACCGCCGCCTGCCGCGGAGCCTTGGTCCGCAGCGCCGCCATCTCCTCGGCACTAACTGGCTTGGCCAACGAAGCAAACTTGCGTTTGAGCGGCGCATAGCCTGTCTCCCGCACCGCACGCGGCAATACGCAGCGCAACGCATCCTGCTCGTCGCACCCGTAATACTCCGCCATCCACTTGGCCAGTTTCATCAGCACCGGCGTCATCTGCGGACGCTCGTCCATCACCGCCGCGAGCGGACGCACCCCCTTGGCCGAGGTCGTCTGGGTCACCGCCACCACCGTCCCAATGACTTGCCGGTTGCGCAGCGGCACGCGTACCCGCGAACCCGCCGCCACCCGCCCCTCCCAACCCGCGGGGATCTCGTAATCAAGCGTCTTCCCCGTCGAACGG
>Ga0247838_1006958_pt1 | contig 10353 bp, 11 predicted proteins | sample LaCruzMarch2015__5_FD_189097 | JGI IMG/M metagenome (GOLD analysis project Ga0247838, IMG submission 189097) | Freshwater microbial communities from meromictic Lake La Cruz, Castile-La Mancha, Spain - LaCruzMarch2015_15m | ecosystem: Environmental > Aquatic > Freshwater > Lake | place: Spain... | reverse complement strand
CTTCCAGCGCCCAGGCATTGAACGGCTCCGCCGCGGATTTATAACTGAGCAGGTTGTGGGCAGCCAGATTGTCAAGGCCATCAGGGAGGCCGTTCACGGCCTCTGGATCGGGGGTCGCACCCGCCACATCGGCCACATCGCGCCGTTCGATGATGAGGATGTCGAGTCGTTGACTCTTCAGTGACAACTCCTCTTCCATGGACACCGACCAGGGGCGGCCGACGAACAGGTCGGTCAGTAGGATGCCGAGCCAGCGGTGCCAGGGTTTGGGAGGGCGTTTGTCCATGGATGGCGTTTGGTCGCGGCGGGCGGTGGCAAACGGCGTTGGTCATCAACCCGGCCGTCTCACGATCTGCACGGCGGTTGGTCCGCACAGCGAACCCGACGGATCGCGCTCGCGGGCTGGCCTGCGGCTGCTCCGAGAGGTGCTTGAGCTGTAGAGTACGCATTGCGTACCCAGCGCCGGCGGTTGCGGTGGCCTGGCGGGTACGCGATGCGTACCCTACGCGATCTGCGTCAACCCATCCGTTCTGATCGCACCCCGGAAAGGCCGTGATCGCTAATCCGCCAGATCCCGGCTGGCACTCGTCGCGGCCGGGCCTGGAGCGCGTTGCGGTCCTGGACCAGGATGGGGTATTGGGCGAAGACGCTGGTGTGGTCTGCTTGCAGCCACGGCAGCAGACGAAGCGTTTTTGCCACGGAAGGACACGGAAGGACACGGACACGGTTCTTCTCTTTCTTCTTCTTTCCGTGTTATTCCGTGTGTTTCCGTGGCTAATAATTCATGGTAGCGGCGAGCGACGATCTGGCGCTGGGCGATGTCCTGGTCGAAGCGGTCGAGCTTGGCGAGGACGATGGCGCATTGCAGGGTGTCCATGCGTCCACCGACCCCGATGCGGGTGTGGACATAGCGCTTGCTCTGACCGTGGACGCGGATCTCGCGGCAGGCTTGGGCCAGGGCGTCGTCGTTGGTGAAGATGGCGCCGCCGTCGCCGTAGCATCCCAACGGCTTGCTGGGGAAGAAACTGGTGCAACCCAGAGTGCTCAGGTTGCAACTCTTCTGACCCTTGTATTCAGCGCCGAAGATCTGGGCGGCATCTTCGATGACCGGGACGTTGCCGTGGCGGGCCGCGATGGCGTTGATGGCGTCCATGTCCGCCGGCTAGCCATAGAGGCTGACCGGCATGATCGCCTTGGTCTTGGCGGTGATCCTGGACTCGATCTGGGTCGCGTCGATGTTGCAGGTGTCGGGCTCGATGTCCACGAAGACGGGGGTGGCACCAACCAGGACAATCACCTCGGCGGTGGCGACGAAGGTGAAGGGGGTGGTGATGACCTCGTCGCCGGGACCAATGCCGAGTGCCATCAGGCTGATCAACAGGGCCTCGGTGCCGCTGGCGACCGTGATGCAGTGCTTGGCGCCGGTGTAGGCGGCCAGACGCTCTTCCAGTTCGCTGACCTCAGGGCCGAGGTATAGTGCTACAACTGCCGGGCAGGGAGTGGACGACCCGCTTTCAGGAAGCTGCGCGGCAGTTCTTCGCGGGTGACGTACTCCAGGGTTTGTACGCTTCCGGCATAGAGCCAGATGCGGCCTGTCACTGAACCACCGCCGTCGGCCGAAAAACGATAGTAGAGGCAACCGATGCACCGTGCGCGGCTGGGATGGATCAAGAAGGAATCGATTGATTCGATCCGCATTCAGCAAGTAATTTGGCGTCTACGAATTCGTACAGCGCGGTTGACAGCCTTATGGCATCAAGTGTCTCCTCAAGCCCTGGGTCTGGTTCGGCGCAAGGATAGCGAAAATGGGTTGCATAGGGAGTCAGTGTCGCGGCCGCATCAATCCATTGCATAAAGGTCGGGTCACCATCAGCGCATTTCGCCAATAACACCATCAGATCGTGTGTCTTGAATGGCTGCTGGCCGCGATCGAGCAATATCGCTTTCAACGCTTTCTCGGCGGCCTGCTGACAGTGATAGACCACCGTGTCCGTAATCGGTGGGTCTCCCGCGATGACGCGTCGGGCCGTCTCGAGGTCATGGCGCGCCTTTTCGAGCCAAGCCAAAGCCAAATGATGGAGACTATCAACCATAGATGACACGACCATCGGTAAGGATTCTGTGCATCAAGGTCGCTGGGATCACCCGCTCGCGTTCGACCTCATCGGTGGTGCGAACCAGGATGTCGCAGGGTATACCAACTCCGAACAATGCCCTATAGCCGGGACGCGGCCGGCGCCACGTCGGTTCATCCGTGCTTTCTACTTCCACTAGGATATCCAGATCGCTATCTCGATCCGGAACACCCCAGGCCTGCGATCCAAAGAGAATCATTCGCTTGGGATGATAGGTTTCAACCAAACGACGGCGCACCTCGGCAAACTGGTGTTGGTCGATGTTCACTGTCATTCTCCTTATGTCAGACCACCTGGGGCCGGACGCTTGATCGCAAAGGGCTTAGTTTTCGCGACGACCCAACGGCGTTGCGCGCCGTCGCCGACAACATGTCGGGGCACCCAGGCGCGGCGGCGTTTGGGGTCTGCGAAAACTAGTAGAGCGTTCCATCGTATCTTACGGGTCCGTGCTCGCTGCGAGGTACCATCCATGGCACTGGATTCCGGCATCCTGCCGGAATGACGGTGCAGCTTAAGTTGGAACGGGGTACTAGCTCAGTCTCTGGAATTGCTTAGCCAGGGCGAGGGAGCCCTTCATTTAGCCTGTAGGGCAGCGACAACGCGCCGTTGGTTGGCCTCGGTCAGGTCAGGGTGCATGGGCAGGCACATGACCTGGCGGGCGATGGCTTGGGCAACCGGGGTACGGTCGGAGCAGTACAGGTGAGCGTAGGCTGGCTGCTCGTTGAGCGGCACCGGATAGTGCACGGCCGTGGGGATGCCAGCGGCATGCAGCCGGGCCTGGAGCGCGTCGCGGTTTTCGACCAGGACGGTGTACTGCGCGAAGACGCTGGTGCGGTCTGCTTTCGGCCACGGCAGCAGGCGAAGCGTTGTTGCCACGGAATCACACGGAAGGACACGGAAGGACACGGACATTTTCTTCTCTTTCTTCTTTCCGTGTTGTTCCGTGTGTTTCCGTGGCGAAGATTTTTTGCCACGGAATCACACGGAAGGACACGGAAGGATACGGACACGGTTCTTCTCTTTCTTCTTCTTTCCGTGTTATTCCGTGTGTTTCCGTGGCTAATAATTCATGGTAGCGGCGAGCGACGGTCTGGCGTTGGGCGATGTCCTGGTCGAAGCGGTCGAGCTTGGCGAGGACGATGGCGCATTGCAGGGTGTCCATGCGTCCGCCGACCCCGATGCGGGTGTGGACGTAGCGTTTGCTCTGACCGTGGACACGGATCTCGCGGCAGGCCTGGGCCAGGCCGTCGTCGTTGGTGAAGATGGCGCCGCCGTCGCCGTAGCATCCCAACGGCTTGCTGGGGAAGAAGCTGGTGCAACCCAGGGTGCTCAGGTTACAACTCTTCTCACCCTTGTATTCAGCGCCGAAGCTCTGGGCGGCGTCTTCGATGACGGGGATGCCGCCGTGGCGGGCGGCGATGGCGTTGATGGCATCCATGTCCGCCGACTGGCCATAGAGGCTGACGGGCATGATCGCCTTGGTCTTGGCGGTGATGCCGGCCTCGATCAGGGTCGCGTCGATGTTGCAGGTGTCGGGCTCGATGTCCACGAAGACCGGGGTGGCACCAACCAGGACAATCACCTCGGCGGTGGCGACGAAGGTGAAGGGGGTGGTGATGACCTCGTCGCCGGGACCGATGCCGAGCGCCATCAGGCTGATGAGCAGTGCCTCGGTGCCGCTGGCAACGGTGATGCAGTGTTTGGCACCGGTGTAGGCCGCCAGGCGGTCTTCCAATTCGCGGACCTCGGGGCCGAGGATGTAGTGGCCGTGGTGGAGGACACGGTGGATATTGAGTTCCAGCTGTGGGCGGATCGCGGCTTGCTGTTTCTTGAGGTCGACGAAATCGATTACGCGCCGGGTCTCGGCGATCCGTGACGATTCCTCAAGCCAGGCTTCCGGCGTCAGGGCGCGCCCGTCGGCGCGTGCAAGCAGGGCCTTGTCGCGGGTCAACAGCCGGATCGAATCCGCGGCGAACCGATGCAGCGCGCGGATGAGTTGTTCGTCTTCGGGGTCCTCGCTCGCAAACACGGCGCCCTCGCCGGCCAGGGCCGCGAGCCAACCAAAGGTGGCGGTCATGGTCGCCAGCAGATCTTTGGCGCGAGAGTGGAACTCGGCGCGGGTTAGGGTGATGCCGGTCTCGGTGAGCGCGGTGCGCAGTTCACTGACGGTGACATACTCCAGGGTTTGGACGGAGCCTGCATACACCCAGATAGACAGGCCGGATTCTTCGGCTAAGGCGATCGCTGTCTCGGTCCGCTCGGTGCCCACACGCGGGACGCAGAGATCCACGACGATATTGACGTCAAGCAGCAGGTGCTGCATTCAGGAGCGACCCTGCTCACGCCGCCAAGCCTGGCGTTCCGCAAAGGCGCGGTCGCGTTGAGCCTGTTCATCCGTGAGGGCTGTCGGCGCAGCGGATGCCGGCGGGCGGCGCAGGATTTCCTCACGGCGAGCCCGCTGGGCGGCAAGCCGCGCCTGAACGGTGTCCGGGATCTGGGGCGGCGTGACCGGCAAACTGCACGCCTGCGCCGACGGCGCTACGAGGTCATCATCCGAAACCGCCAAGGTGACCAGGCGGCGTTTGAGTGTGAGTGGCTGCGCCGGACGAAAGACGCCGCCTTCCCAGATCGCCTGGATATTCATTGTGTCTCCTCGCTGCAACTGAGGTGGTCGCCCGCCAGTTGGTAGATCTCACCCGTCGCGGGGCAACGCGCTTGGGCCTAGCCCTGTAGCGACAAGTCAAGCCGCTCGCCATGCCGGCTGATCCAGCCGATTTGATAGGCCGGGACGCCGGCCATCAGGGCAAAAGGTTTGACGTCCCGGTTCACGACGGCACCGGCGGCGACGAAGGCGTGCTCGCCGATGGTGACACCGCATACGATGGTGCTGTTGGCGCCGAGCGTGGCCCCGCGTTTGACCAGGGTGTCGCGATATTCGTCCTTACGGATCACGGCCGAGCGGGGATTGTAGACGTTGATTTGGGCTTTCGGGTAAGTGAAGTTGATGAGGAGCCCGACTTTGATGCCTGTTGCTTTGAGATAGTTGAGCAGCTGTGCTTCATGCACTGGTAAGAACTGGGCGACGGCCTTGAGCTCCAGCAGAACGCGTTCTTCTACCAGGATATCCGCAACATACTCACCGACTACGATGCCCTTGTAGCGAACGGCGATCTTCTTCTGAGATTCGACTTTCAGGTTAGCGGCCGAGAGTTCGTGAATCAATGCTCTCTGGTAGACCTGCTCCAGGAATCCCGCGCCGAGCCCGCGAAAGACTTCGAAGACGCAGCCGCGGATGATGTATGTAAGCTCTTCCTCTTCCATTATCGCTATGGTCTTTATTGCCACGGAAACACACGGAAAAACACGGAAAGAGGAATAACATAAAATTTTCCGTGTTCTTCCGTGTGTTTCCGTGGCAAATCCAATTCCCACCCCGCGCTAGTACTCCAGCGGGAGGGCGACGCGTTTGCCGTCGCGGGCGGAAATTATGAAAGTAAGGTCTTCCTCTTCCATATTCTTCGGTCTTTATTGCCACGGAAACACACGGAAGAACACGGAAAATCCTATTTCATTCCGCTTTCCGTGTTCTTCCGTGTGCTTCCGTGGCAAATCCAATTCCCACCCCGCGCTAGTACTCCAGCGGAAGGGCGATGCGTTTGCCATCGCGGGCGGAAACTAAAGGCCTTCCTCTTCCATATTCTTCGGTCTTTATTGCCACGGAAACACACGGAAGAACACGGAAAGAGGCATAAAGTAAGATTTTCCGTGTTTTTCCGTGTGTTTCCGTGGCAAATGCAATTCCCACCCCGCGTTAGTACTCCAGCGGAAGGGCGATGCGTTTGCCGTCGCGGGCGGAGAGGTACATGGCGATGAGGAGTTCCAGGCTCCGGAGGCCCTCACGGCCGCTGGTTTCGGCCTCGGCCTCGCCGCGAAGGGTCTTGATGACATTGTCGTAGTAGAGCGGATGACCGAAGCCGTAGACGCTGGTGGTGGCGTAGTTGGCTTGGGCGACATCCTGATCCTCGGGGCGCGGTTCGGCGAACTCCCAGTGTTGGATTTCATTGACGGCGAGGCCGCCGATACGCACCGTGCCCTTCTCGCCGAGGATGGTGATGGATCCTTCAAGGTTCTTCGGGTAGGTGAGCATGGTGACGTTGAGGGTACCAACGGCACCGCTGCGCCAACGCAGGGCGGCTACACCGGTGTCCTCGACCTCGATATTGCGCGCGAGGGTTCCGGTGTAGGCCATGACGCTCTCAACCGGGCCAACGATCCAGTCGAGCAGGTCGACATAGTGGCTCGCCTGGTTCATGAAGGCACCGCCGTCGAACTCCCAGGTGCCGCGCCATTTGGCGCTGTCGTAGTAGTCCTGCGGACGGGTCCAGAAGACGTTGACGGCGACGGAGTAAATACGCCCAAAGCGTTTCTGTTCGACGGCCTGTTTGAGCAGTTGCAGAGTGGCATTGCGGCGGTTCTGCTTGACGACGAAAAGATGAACGCCGGCGTCGTCGCAGGCGCGAACCATGCGCAGACCATCCTGCCACCGGGTGGCCATGGGCTTTTCCGTCATCACGTGCACGCCGTGCCCGGCGACGGCGACCGCTTCCTCCGGATGCAGGCCACTGGGGGTGCAGATCGCAACCAGGTCCGGGTTGACGTCCTGGAGCATCTGCGTAAGTTTTGCGAATCCGGGGACACCGCGGGTCTCGGCCTCGGTGTTGCGGATCACGGGGTTGGTGTCGCAGACGGCCACCAGCTCAATGCGGTCGCTGTGTTGGGCGATAGAGGCGAAGTGGTTCTTCGCGATCCGTCCGCAGCCGACGACGGCGATGCGGATCTTGCGATCGGTAATGGGGATAGGCATTTGATGACGGCTCAATGGGGGAAACGATTCACCACAAAGGCTCAAAGGGCTCAACGTGTTTTGGTGTTTGTGGGCTGGATTGGTTGGCGATCATAGTGCCGATCACGATGCTGGTTTGTGGGAATTTTGGCCACGGAAGCACACGGAAGGACACGGAAAAATGAAGGATGTTTTCCTGGTGACTGAATGTTTGGTTCGGGGAATTTTGGCCACGGAAAGCACGAAAAGCATGGAAAAATCAAAAATTTTTCCGTGTTCTTCCGTGTGTTTCCGTGGCAAAACCAGCTTTTGTTGGGAAGATTTTGGCCACGGAAAGCACGGAAAGCACGGAAAAATGAAGAATGTTCCCGTGTTCTTCCGTGTGTTTCCGTGTGTTTCCGTGGCAAAACCAGCTTTCGCTGGGGGAAGTTTGGCCACGGAAAGCACGGAAAGCACGGGAAATGAAGAATGTTCTCGTGTTCTTCCGTGTGTTTCCGTGTGTTTCCGTGGCAAAACTAGCTTTGATTGGGGGAATTTTGGCCACGGAAAGCACGGAAAGCACGGAAAAATGAATAATGTTGTCGTGTTCTTCCGTGTGTTTCCGTGTATTTCCGTGGCAAAACCAGCTCTTGTTGGGGAGATTTTGGCCACGGAAAGCACCGAAAAATCAAGAATGTTTCCGTGTTTTTCCGTGTGTTTCCGTGGCAAAACCGGCGCCCGAGGTCAGTGGCCTGCCGCAGCCAAACGGTGGACTTTGCGCGCGAGGGCGCAGGCGGTGGTCCATTTACCGCCGAACACGGTGATGAGCCGGTCATTCGGTTCCAGTACATATTCTCGGCTGGCGCGGGTGGGATCGGCGGCGGATTTGACCAACGGGCGCAGTCCAGAAAACGTCTCGCGGATATCGGTCCTGGTGACGCCTGACGTGAAGTAGCAATTATAGGCTCGGAGCAGGTAGTCGATCTCTTCGGCGTTGGGCGTCGGCGGGATTGGTGGAGCCCCTGCGGGATAGGTTTCGCGCACCTCCGTGGTGCCAACCAGGGTGCCCTGCTGCCAGGGCAACACGAAGAATACGCGACGCTCGTTGGGCACCTCCAACAGGTAAGCCGCCAGACCGGGACGCTCCAGTACAAGGTGACTTCCGCGAACCAGGTCGAGGTCGTGGCGACTGGGCAGGTCACTCACTTGCAGCAGGTGCCTTGCCCAGGGTCCCGCGGCGTTGATAACGCGATCAAAACGGCGCTGTTCCCCGGTGGCCAGGCCAACGGTGCCCTGGGCACTGACCTGGACGACGGCGGCGTGCTCGATGATGGTCGCGCCGGCGAGCCGTGCCTGCGCGGCGACCCAGAGACCCAATTGATGGTCATCCATCAGTCCATCCCAGAACTGAAAGGCGCCAAGCAGTCCGTCGGCTTTGAGATCGGGATGCCGGGCACGGGCGGTCAAGGCGTCGAGCCAGCGGTGGGCGGGCATCCCCTGACCGCGCGCGAGGCCGTCATAGAGCCAGAGTCCGAGGCCGATGAGGCGGCGTCCTCGCCGCGAGCGCTCGTAAACAGGCAAGGTGATCTGCACAGGCTTGGCCAGTTCAGGCGCGCGCTCAAACCATGCCTGCCGTTCGCGCAGGGCCTCGCGGACCAGACGGATCGCCCCTGTTTCCAGGTAGCGCAGGCCGCCATGCAGCAGCTTGGAGGAGGCGCGGCTGGTATGCGAAAGCACGCTGTCCCGTTCAAACAAGGTGACTGCATGCCCGGCTTTAGCGAACTCCCAACCGATGCAGAGACCGTTGATGCCGGCGCCGACGACGGCTATTTCCATTTACGGACTTTGGAGGATATTTTTCGGCACGAAGAAACGACAAGGCTCAACGTTTCTTATTAGCCTTTCATTGCGGGCTTGGTGGCGAATCCTAGGCCTTGACGATGTGATCGGCGGGCTCGCGATAGATGCCGCGGGTGTCGACGATGAGTCGGGCCTGGGCCTTGATCAGGTCGTAATCGAACCTTTGGTGGTCGGTGGTGAGCACCACGCAGTCGACGGCCGTGAGGCTCTCATCAGTCAGGGCGATGGACTCCAAGTCGAAGCGGTGCTCGCGCATCTTGGGGAACTTGGCCACATGGGGATCTGAGTAGCTGACCAAGGCGCCTTTGTCGCGCAAGAGTTCCATGACCTCGACGGCAGGTGACTCCCGCATGTCGTCGACGTTCTTCTTGTATGCGATGCCGAGGACCAGGACTCGAGCACCTTTGAGGGCCTTGCCGCGCTCATTGAGGGCGTCAACGATCTTGCCCACCACCCATTGGGGCATGTTGGCGTTGACCTCTCCGGCCAACTCGATGAAGCGGGTGCTTAGGCCGTATTCGCGCGCCTTCCAGGTGAGGTAGAAGGGGTCGATCGGGATGCAGTGGCCGCCGAGACCGGGACCTGGGTAGTAGGGCGTGAAGCCGAAGGGTTTGGTGGCGGCGGCGCGGATGACCTCGTGGATGTCGATGCCCATGCGGTCGCAGACGATTTTGAGCTCGTTGACCAGGCCGATGTTGACGGCGCGGTGGATGTTCTCCAGCAGCTTGGTCATCTCAGCGGCGCGGGTGGAACTGACGGTGACGACCTGGTCGATGACCTGACCGTAGAGGGCCTGGCCGACTTGGGTACAAGCCGGGGTGACGCCGCCGAGGATTTTGGGGATGCTGCGGGTGCGGTAGTTGGGATTGCCGGGGTCTTCGCGCTCGGGGGAGAAGACCAGGAAGAGGTCCTGACCGACCTTGAGCCCGTTGCGCTCGACGCGGGGGCGCAGTTCCTCATCGGTGGTGCCGGGCCAGGTGGTGCTTTCCAGCGAGACGACCTGGCCGGGGCGCAGATGAGGGACGATTGCTTCGGTGGTATCGAGCACGAAGCTGAGGTCGGGCTCGCGGTATTTGTTGAGCGGCGTGGGGACGCACAGGATGAGGGCGTCACACTCGCGGGCGCGGCTGAGGTCGGTGGTGGCGCTGAAACCAGTGGCGAGCGCGGTACGGATGGCTTCGGCCGGGATGTGTTCGATGTAGGACTGGCCGGCGGTCAGCTTGTCGACCTTGACCTGGTCGATGTCGAAACCGAGGACAGGGTAGCCGACTTCGGCAAAACGTAACATCAGGGGGAGGCCGACGTAGCCCAGGCCGAGGATGCCGATTTGGGCTTGCTTGGTGTTGAGGCGGGAGATCAGGGAGTCCAAGGGGCATCCTTCGGTTTAGATGGACTGATGGCGCTCGGGACGAAGCCCAGTAGGGTGCTGCCGGCGTCGACCATGTACGCGCTGGCGTCGGGGCGCAACCCCGGGGCACTCAGGCACAGCATGGATGCGTTCGGGGCGGTCGCCGCAGTCGAGACCGACGGGGCCGC